>Ga0160420_100539_pt1 | contig 15245 bp, 16 predicted proteins | sample CelAP2metagpilot_FD_108197 | JGI IMG/M metagenome (GOLD analysis project Ga0160420, IMG submission 108197) | Phycosphere-associated microbial communities from algal ponds in Kailua-Kona, Hawaii, USA - Cellana AP2-5-5 metagenome pilot | ecosystem: Engineered > Artificial ecosystem > Aquaculture >... | reverse complement strand
CCTAACCCTAACCCTAACCCTAACCCTAACCCTAACCCTAACCCTAACCCTAACCCTAACCCTAACCCTAACCCTAACCCTAACCCTAACCCTAACCCTAAGCCTAACCCAAAAAAGTAAAAGGAGCAAAAAAATCACATAACTTTCTGTATAGTCCGTACTGTTGGTCGTTGGAATTCCTTCTTTTAAGATGTTGTTGGATACAATCTTGATGATTGATAAATCAAATCGACTTAATAGATCTAGGGGGTCCTTGAGGGAAATTCAATGTCTCTTGGAGAGATAATAATTGTAAGGCAATAATAATAATCAAGATCGTTGGAGGTTACCTTGGTAATTAGGGAGGCGATTACATAACATAATTTGAGGATGTCCCGGAGAGGAAATGAGTAATTCTTGGGAGGATACTTTGTTATGCAATAAAGAAGGCATTCACAATTCGCTGAGTGGATTTTGGAGACAATATTTGATTCTGGTCACATGACAGTGACATTCAAGGATTAAATGATGTCGATTATTAGTTGCGGAGGAAAGGATATTGAGTTTTACGATCCGCGGCATTTGAGAACTCGTCCTTTCCCCCTAGTGGTGCAATTACCGACAGTATCATCCAGATAGGCCGTTGTAGAGCCAGGTATGGTGAGTTTTACCTGAAGTGGTGTCTCGGACGTCCTTGGGAGTACCAGTGTAGTTTTATTGCGAATCCTGACAATTATTTTGTAGACAGCAGACCCTTTCATTCGTATGAAGGTGGTGGTTCCCACGCCCTTTCGAATACATGCCATCTCCTTCCGCCCAGACCTGGGACGACAATCACTTCCCCCGAATGTCGCGGTCGCAAATGCATCAATTACCTCTCCTTCCGAATCCATGACAGTGCAGGAAAGTCCTTCCGCATTAATACTGGCCAGAATATCGGGCGCCTCATCTAGATTTAAGTATCCATGTAAATTCCATTTCTTATTGTTGACAAAGGTGACCTTCGTGACGCTTAGGAGATCTTCCAGTGTTGTTGGAAAACCGTATCCTACGGCAAATGGACTAAAAGACTGAGTCATGCCGCAGACAGCGTTGTTTTCAACAGCTGTTGTAATATCAACCCATCGATCGTCCTCGTAATGCATAAGTTGAGGCTGCTTATTGGAGGGAATAGAATCCGACGGGAACTTTAAACAGACGGCAGTGGTACCCGAAATTATGGCTGTAGTGACGATGGAATAATAAATTGGGGGTTCTCCCAGACTGAACTCGGAAGGTACTACATACGTCGGATCACCAGGGTCCTTGGGGGTCACGGTCGTGATCCCGATGGTAGTCACATCAGCGAATGTGATGTTCCCGACAACAGTAGTACCATTGAAAAATGTCAATTTTACATCGACTCCCTCTGGTGTGGGAGTAGGCTCACCAGCTGGAGCACCTAGAAGAATGTCGATAGGCCAGAAGCCGGGAAGGGTGTCCTTGCCGGGATCGTCCTTGTACGAGGTAATCCACGGAGATGTTACCACATTTCCTCGCACATTTATGTCACTTGGGCTCGATCCCCAGAAGTTTGTTTTGGCTTGGGCGTTGTCCACCCCATTTTGCAGGATCGCCCATACTTGCGAGGTACCACTGATGCCCAAATTGGTAAGGCGATTATCGTTAATATGTATAGTGGAAGCATTGACACGTAAGACTCCACCAGCATTGCGGTTGATGAAAATTCCGTTTGATAAAAAATTTTCTTCATCGCCTTGAGGCGTGCCATTGTATTCAATAATATTGTTCGAGATAATAACATTGCTTGAAGGGGGCTTGGGTGGGTTCGAAGTATCACTGCTCCAGAGTGCTAAAGCACTCAAATAATTATCTGTCAAATTGTTCCCGTGAACAATGGCGTCGTATAACCAAACTGACCCAAGACCGCGGATAATCTTGTCGAATGTATTTTCTGTGATAATAGCATTACCCAGGACAGCATTAAATGCTAGGGCATCATATCCCTCAGGAGAATCTGCTCGAGGAGGAGGATTACCAGGAATGGTTCCCTTAAAATTGTTTCCCTGTATCACAAACCCACCAGGAAAGCCATCTCGGTCCCCGGCAAATGGGCCAAACGCGAAATAGTAGCTCACGATCTCATTGTCTTTGATTATCCAATCGTTACATCTCGGCGAGGGTGCGTACAGGAAGGTAGTGGTAAATGTCTCAATGTAATTACGTTCAAAGGTCACGTTGTTCGCTGATGCATCGAAGCCTGCCGCAAATTGAACATTGCCATTTTGATTACCCGTGTAAGTCTCGGTGGACTTGAAAATGCTATTTTTGACTGTCAAACTGACCACGTCGGATTGTCTGCCGAAATTATCATCCATTGCACGGCGTCCCATATTAGGCATGAATATGCCATCAACAGTCGCACCTATCCCCCTAGCAATAGTGAAAAAGTGACCTCCATTGTGGGTAAACACTGTTTCTTCTGCGGGGTAAGAGTCCCCTTCCGACCAATGTTTGGCCGGGCGAGTACGAGCATCGACGCCCGCTTGGGCCCCTTTCAGTGTCAATCCCTTGGTGGCAAGGTCAAAGTAAGCATCATTATAGACTCCTGGTGCCACACAGATAACATCGCCATTGGATGCACTAGAGACAGCGAGACCGACTGAGAGATATTGATTAGGAACATTTAGGTCGCATGCAAGACTTCCGTAGGAGATCACCGCACCGACAAGCAAAAGGCCCAGAGGCTGATTACGCCAAGTAATGATCATCATGGGTCAAGATTTTTTCCTGTGTTTTGAGTATGACAATAAATGCAAGATACAATTTTAGGAAATGCTATTCGCCTAGTGGTGATCAAATCTATTTCCTTAACTCTGCAATAATTGGTTCGTAAATAAAGCTTCCCATCGAATGGAGAAAGCGAAGATATGTTCTTCTGCCATGCTGCCGCAGACATTTTTGATGAGTTGCCACAATACACACAACCAGCACCTATGAGTAAAGAAGAAAAGTTCCGTAGGGAAACAATGATGTTTAAAAAGCCGTTTGCTGTGCACCAATTCTGGCCCCCTCTACGCCAATACACCGCATGATGCAGCTGTCATGCTCGAAAACTGCCCATCGCGCCCGAGCCCCCCTCCTCCTTCCCCTCCTCCTCCTCCCCTCCTCCTTCTCCCCTCCTCCTTCTCCCCTCCTCCTTCTCCCCTCCTCCTCCCCCTCCTCCTCCCCTCCTCCCCTCTTTCCCTCCTCCTCCTTCCCTCTTTCCCTCCTCCTCCTCCCCTCCGCCTCTCACACGTCTTTCGGCCTCCATCCCCTCCTTCCACCTCTCTCTCCCTCTCCTAGCCCGCCTCTGTCTCTTACCACCTCTCTCCGCCTCCATCTCTAGCCCTCCGTCTCTCTCCTCGCGCCTCTGTTTCTTCATCGTCTCCAATCTCTCCTTCCACCTCTCTCTCCCCCCGCCCGTCTCTGCCTCCGCCTCCTCCCTTCCTCCCCTCCTCCCCTCCTCCCCTCCTCCGCCTTCCTCCGCCTCCACCTTCCCCGCATCCATCCCCTCCAGCCCTCCATCTCTCTCTTCCCACGCCTCCAGTAGCCCCAGTTGCTCCAATTGTTACCGTGCCACCTGTGGCATCCGTAGATCCAGTCGAGCCCATCACGCCCGTGCTTCCAGTGACCCCAGTTGTCGTGCCCGGGGCGCCTGTGGCCCCAATTGCTCCTGTTTCGCCCACGCCACCCGTGACACTCGTAGGGCCCGATTAAGTCCAGGAATCCTTTTGGTTTTGCTTGTCTTTAATCCGAGTGCGATTGACTGCGCAATCATCGGACGTGGTGATAAGGGAGCCTAACGCAAAAGGACTGAAAGATTGGGCCTCAACGCAGACAACTTGGGCCGTGTATTGACGCGAAAGGTCGCATCTGCCCACCGTTCTCCCATAAAATGAAATATTCGTGGTTTTGTGTCCTCCGGGAAGGCGCTGGTCGCGTATAGCAAGCAGACAAGGACTGCAGGTGAAAAGACGGCGTCGGTAGAAATGTAAATGTAGACGAAGGGGGCGCCGAAGACAAAATTGCATGGCGGGATATAAAATGGATCCGCCTTGCCAGCGGTGACGTTCACAGCGGGGAAAGTCTGTTCCTTGAACGATGAGAAAGAAGTTATTGAGCAGTAATGGGAGTGAAGACGAGATAGAGATGGCAGCAGTAGCGGCAGCGCGAACTATTGGGGGTGGACTGGTAAAATGGGCAGAGAAATTACAGTGAAGGCGGGTACATCGGTAGGGTATATCTTCCTCCTCACATCATTCTGTGCTCACTTACCGTGATTACGGGGCTGACAACCTCGGCGAATCTAATTTGTCCATTGCAAGGTCACTCTTTCCCCGACTGGAGTGGGCAGTATGACGGGTACTGCGGGAGGGGATATTTGCGGATACGTCTATCTTAATGGAGAAAAAGCCTTGATCTCAATATTCTGGCTTTGCTATCCCACTGGATCGTACTAGAAATGAGTCAACAATCTAAAGGCGCAGCTGAATGGCCAAGTCTCCATAAAAGTAGTAATTTGCTTCCCATGTGCCAACGGTGTGAGTAAGGGTGCCGTCCAGAAAATTATTGACAACGTCATTATTAAAATCATCTTTGAAAGTACGTATCCATCTCCAGGGAGTGAACTGCAGTGTAGGATAAGCCAGAGGCGATACATGTGCTGCTAAATATAGAATCGTTATTAAGCTGGTTCACCGTATCATCCCAGTAAATAATATCGATAACCGCACCATTTTTATTCCGCTGGATCAAGGTCATGCGCCAGGTTGACTGCTTGGCACACAGGGACAGTCCCAAGGAAAGATCCGGCTGGGCGGATCCCGTGGCGGACGTGAAATTCACGCGCGTGTAGAAGGTGGCGATCGTGGCATCGGCTCGGTAGCCCGGTGGTTTTTAAGGCTTAGTATGGTCGTCACAAGGTCGCTCCAGAGGCTACTGCCCGCTTCACCTGCCATTTGTGCTGTCGTGGGCGAGAAGGGTTGGTTGGAAAATTCAGAAGTTGTATAGGCATTTGACATGCGCCACACACGGCCGCTATTTTGGGTGTCCTGGATTGTTTGATCAAATATAATGCCGACAGAGGTCCCAAATGAATCTTGCATTGTTCAGGCCTTCTGCAGTCCAAGGTTTAAAGTTCTCGAAAGTTCCCGCAGCAGCTAGAGAGCGCGTTATTCGTGCAATCATCGTAAAAGGATTGTATGTGGTCAGAAATAACGTGGCTCTTATCTATTTTCTCTGCTTACCCACTCTCCAATCTTTCTCAACAATAAAATTGACTTAAAATTGACAATATGACGGCAATGAGAGTGTCCGAGCGGAAGATGGTGGGCATCGCCATGCCGACTTCTATGCCTTTTCTGGTACCACAAATGGAAGAAGGGTGATTTTGCAATGTGTTAGATCGTTCTCGATTTTGATGTGAGTTTGAGGGCACAGATATTGATCTCCTGGTCCGAGTTGGGACACATGGGCGCCTTGACGCCCGTTTGTTCACGCACCTGCTCTCAAGACATGGAGGCACCTTGCCTGTTGTCATGACCAGGAGGTTTTGACATTTAAGTGGCGGCAAAAGAGATGTGTGATACCTAGGGCAAGCACTTCAATATGTGGAAACAAGTCCAGGCGCCTACTCCCTTTTCTGAAGCATTACATTGCTGCTCTGGCACCATATATAAGGTAAGCAGATCTAATCGCGCGCCCACTTTCTTCTCTTAGCCGCAATAAAATAGATGCCCTCATTCGTCATGTCGACAACTAGAAAACCCACTGCCGTCTTTATAAAAGTTATTGACATATTGTGAGCACCAAAAAAGTTATGTAAGTTTTTTCTCATTATGTTTTTGGGGTTTTTATCACCATCACGTGCTTTGCCACCAGCATAATGGCATCTACTTCTCTCTTAATATGAGCACCAAAATAAGCCCCGCAAGGTGGGGTAGTCGCCGGTTTCAGGCGTTTGGCGTTTCCGCTGGACAATGACGCCATCCCGTTCTAAACTAGCCGCTTCCTTTTTGTATAAGCGCGCCCCGCGTGACGGGATAGCTGTCAGTCCCACTCCTTCGCGGGGGATGACTAGCAGGCAAAGGAACAGGTTGTTCAGAGCGGGATGGCGTAATTGTTTCGCGGAAACGCCAGTTACCGTGATGCCGGCAGCTTCCCTGTCACGCGGGACACGGACGTGATGCCGGCAGCTTCCCTGTCACGCGGGACACGGACATATCTTCCCAAGAACGGCGTATTTGCTGTCAGGGTGTGGTGGCAAAGCACGTGATGGTGATTCAAATCCTTTAGTAATAAACAGAGCCAAAAATGTACATTACTTTCTGTATAGTCCGTCCGCATAGTGTTGAGAAAGATAAGATGCTTTTAGGATGATGTCGATTTATGAAAGCGTGCAGTCTCTAAAAGGGGAAAACAGGGCAAAGTGCCGCCTTGGATGGTGGCTTGTGGCCGCCATATGGGCCCTGTGACAATCGTATGCGACATCAGCGGAGTTTGGTCAGTCGGCAGAGGCTGAGTGCTGTGGGTGACATGCAACGACACAAAGTTGTGAGTGGAAGGCGAACGACTGTGTTTGTATGTTTATCGCACATAGTGTGACGTGGGACAGAGAAGGTTGGTAGACAGGGAAGGACAGTCTCTAAAAGGGGAAAACAGGGCAAAGTGCCGCCTTGGATGGTGGCTTGTGGCCGTCATATGGGCCCTGTGACAATCGTATGCGACATGTCAGCGGAGTTTGGTCAGTCGGCAGAGGCTGAGTGCTTTCGGTGACATGCAACGACACAGCGTTAAGGGTGGAAGGCGAACGACTGTGTTTGTATGTATATCGTACATAGTGTGACGTGGGACAGAGCAGGTTGGTAGACAGGGAAGGAGTCGATGAGCGAATCCATCAGATCCCAAAAACCCTGCTCCGTCTCAAGGCACTCAGTCAAAGACAAGAGAGAACCTCCTTCGTGTGTTAAAGGTCAGAGCGCGCGCGCAAGGATCCTCCTGTGCGCGATACTCTCTACAGGGACACATGAATTAATAAGCATCGCTTCCATCAAGCCCCCCGAAGAAACAATTATGTTGGCAAATTCCAGATTCCGGTAGGAGGTCGCACTCGTAGTGCCAGCGACAGTCAGCGTACATGCGGGGTTGTACCATTCTTCCATGAAATACAGGCAGTGGTAATCAAAATAAGAGACCTAATACGGACACAGAAGGGTGAGTTACGTCGTATGGGCATAGCAACCTTGTTAAAAGCAGAGACATTTCGTTTGGCCCCCCTACTATGAGTGCCCGCGAACCACATGGGCCCTGATTACTCGGTTATGTTATGTGACAACCGTTTGCACCGGATCGCGTCGTCGTGACTTAGGCTGGATATAGTGGCCAGCTTCAAGCGTACCTGCGGCCCAATAGAATAGACAAATACTTAATATAATGCACACAAGAGGAAGAGGAAGAAAGCAAACACACCAAAACAAACAGTCAGACGTCGGATCTCCAAAATGAAAAGTCTATGGCCATCAACTTTGCTGGTTCGTATACAGTGGGCCGCCGTCGGTCTTGATCTCTCCCGAGAAAATCGGACCGGAGTCGGCCCACTGTATACGAACCAGCAAAGTTGATGGCCATAGACCTTTCATTTTGGAGATCCGACGTCTGACTGTTTGTTTTGGTGTGTTTGCTTTCTTCCTCTTCCTCTTGTGTGCATTATATTAAGTATTTGTCTATTCTATTTGGCCGCATATATGCTTGAAGCTGGCCATGATATCCAGCCTAAGTCACGACGACGCGATCTATCCGGTGCAAACGGCGGCGGACCGAAACACTCTCTGTTAGGGTTAAAAGCATTTAAAGGACCAAGCCTTCAAGACCCGGCGTGGGGAGAAGCATACTGTTGAGAGGAAATTCACGTCCTTTGTACGGATCGCTTCGTTTGCCCCTCCTTTATCTACCTTTGTTGATATTTCGCGGGTGGGTGTGAAATTCGACACTCACTCACTTGCACTACGATAGCCGACTTTATTGCTACACACCACTTTATCTCACCCAGTCGCGCTCTCTAAGCACTTCGTTGCTCTTTCCTGTTTTTACTCTTACAATTGTCCTTATTCATTGCTTTCCCCCTTCCCTTTCCCACCCACCACGCATGAACATCTTGAATCGGCCTGCGCCAGAATCCCATACCTTTCTCCCTCCCCTGCGCAACGCGGATTTCCGTAGTGAGCATCGAATGGCTTACGTCCAGATAGACTTTCATCTCCTGATTTGGTGTATAAGTCCTCAGCGACCATCAAAGCGCCCATTGGGAAGTGGCTATCATCCGAGTAAATTGGCCGTATACAGTGATGGGAGCGGAGGAACGACTGTGAAACCACCCAAAAACACCCACTGTATAGGCTGATTTACCGGTGAAAGCAAAGCCTACCTGGAGGGACACATTTCACAGGCGTGGTCAAGCCGCCATTGTATCAAAACATGGTACTGGCAGTTGTACGCGGCAGGCTTCTTCTCGTTCTCATGATTCTTCTTTACTGGCCTCTTCCCTTTTCCGTCCCAAATGCCAAGATTGAAACAACGAAACCCAACCAGCTCACAACATCCTCCTCGCTCGCCTGTCTTCCTCTCCCTCCCATCAAGGCAGGCCTTCATGACACCAGTCTCCGTTTTCTCTTACTACCCCCATCCTTCTCTTCGTCTTCTACCTCTTTTGTCTTTACCTCTCTGACACCTCTTACTCTTCTATCTCCTCTCTTGTTCCTTTCCTTACCACGCTTCTTATCTATATATATGTAGGCATATACTTCTACTCCCTTCCTCATCCTCCCTTCCCTCCCCAACCGATGCCCACACCTGCACTTACACTCAATACGCACGTATGCACACACTATCACACAAACCCTTCCTATAGACATGCCCCATTTCCTTTTCCTCTCTTCTCATCCCACGCACCAGCACTCATAAGAGCGGGCGGGGAGGAGCGGAGGGAAAGGAACAGGATAGAAGGGAGGAAAGGGCAGCCAACTCCGATTTAAAGTCGGCTTTGCTGCTGCTGCTGTAGGCTGCCGTCGGGAAGACTCAAGCTCTTGTGGTGGTGGCCGCGCTGGCTGGGCAGGGCGTGCGAATGGTGGTTGGACGTGGACAGGAGCATCTAATGGGGTTGAAGGGAGGAAGGGGGGGAGGAAAGGTGGAACAGATCGGGGAGGAGGAGGGGGAACGAGGAAAAACAGAGTGGGTGTGCCATTTTTCTTTCTATGGGCCCGTAGTTCGACTGTCCCTTGCTCCGTGCATGCCTCCGTACCTGTCGCTTCGATGCCACGGGCACGTCCATCACGGGCGAGGCGTCGAAGAAACCAAAAGGCTAGAGGGAGGGAGGGAGAGCAAGGAATGAGAAAAAATGGTGAATAACAGAGTATGAGAGGGCCATGCAAAGATGTGAATAAATATGCAAATATATATATATATATATATATGATTGTATGTATATAATGATCGGTAAGAAAGAACGTCAGATACTTGAAAAATTAAAACCCTCAAAAGGGGAACGTGCACGCATACTTCTTATCCCCTCTTCTCTCTCTCACTCACTCCCTCCCTTCCTCCCTTCTTTCCTCCCCTTCCTCCTCTTTTCTCACCCTAAACATGCACGACACCTTCTCGAAGGGCATCAGCGGCCAGTCCTCCAGGCGTGGGACGTGATGGGCCCCAAACACGTGCCACAGGACCAGGTCCTTGTCCACGAGCGGCCTGGGATGAAGGGGGGGGGGAAGGGGGGGGGTTGGCAGGTGTACGTAGTGATTGACGTGACAACAAACGACAGAAAAAGTCGAGGCAGGGCACGGAGATGCATGGTGCTCCCTCCCCTCTCACTCTCTCCTGCCTTCCTTCCCTCCTTCCCTTCTTGATTTCCTCTTTTCGGTTGCACAAAGCGCGAACGACACCGTTACCAAAACAGAGCTTGGGAGTGTTATGGGAGCACCGTCCGTCGGCCTTCCTAACCTCTCCCCCTGGATGGTTTGTTGCGGACGACAGGGAGGGGGGGAGGGAGGGAGGGAGGGAGGGAGGGAGGGAGGCGGCCCCTTACCTGTCCTTTGCCGCGTAGAGCGGGAGGCCGCAGATGGGGCGGGGATCCTGGTTGGGGAACTCGCCGCCCGGGTATCTTTCCTGGGGATTGTAGGCCGTCGCCCAGAGGGTGTGCTGTGTGTAGCCCGCACGTCTATGGGAGGGAGACGGAGAGGGAGGGAGGGAGGGGAGGGAGGAGGGGAGGGAAAGTCAGGTGATAATCCTCCGGCGGTACAACGAATAAAATGGGCAGGCCCTCCCTCGGAAATGTGCAAACCCCTCCTGGGCGCTCTCCTCCCTCCCGCGCTCCCTCCCTCCTTCTTTCTCACCGCATGAAAGCCGCCTGCGGCTGAGCCATGACCTTGATCGGGTCCCGGGCCATCAACTTGTATGCCGTCGGCTGGAGGGAGGGAGGGAGGGAGGGAGGGAGGGAGGGAAGGTTAGTGTGAGGGAAGGGGTATACTAGTCATAGGGCTTTGAAATCCCGAGACAGGGGAGAGAGCGCGGGAAAGAAGGAGGGAGGAAGGGAAAGAGGGGAGATATGGTGGGGGGAAGAAACAGCCGGTGGGAAAGATTCCGAGGCTGAAATGACGTGATGAAAGCATCAGCAAGGTTCCCTCCCGCCTTTCTCCTCCTTTCTCTCCGTCCCTCCCTCGTTCCATCCCTCCCTCCCTTCGGCCGTATCGCCTGGACTTACCTTCCCCGTCCTGTTGGTGGCCCCCGAAGACTCCACTAGCCAGAAGCGCTCCTTCTCCAAGTCCGCGTCGCGCTGGGGGAAGAGGGGGGAAGGAGAGAGGGGAGGAGAAAGAGACCATGACAACGGAAGGGAAGGGGAGGAAGGGAGAGAGGAAAAGAGCGCAGGGGAGGGAGGGGGGGCGCACCTGGGCCTGCATCTCTGACGTCAGAAGTCGTTCGTGGACGGTCCAGGCGTTGTGGTGGGGATTGGCAGGTCCTGCCGGGAAGAAGGGAGGCCGGGAGGGATGGAGGGCAGGGAGGCAGGAAGGGGCGGCGGAAAGAGGCTGTCAGAACAAGGAGAGGGGGAGGGAGGGGAGGAGGGAGGCGCGTACCTGGAGGGCAAGGGTGGGAATCCATTTCCTTGACACGGTTGGCCACACCGTCGAGGCAGGTGTCAAAGCGGGCACAAAAGATGTGCTGGTGCAGGGGGGCGAACAGCCTGGGAGGGAAGGGGAGGGAGGAAGGCAGGCAGGGAGGGAGGGAAGGGAAGGAAAGAGGAAACTGAGTTACGCGCAGATACCGAGAGGAGCGCAGGATGTTGAGGGAACGAAGCTTCTTCCCCCCCTCCTTCCCTCCCTCCTTCCCTCCCTACCCCGTGCCCTGCTTCTTCCCCCCCTCCTTCCCTCCCTCCTTCCCTCCCTACCCCGTGCCCTCCTTCCGGTTGCAGTGGAGCGTCGTGCCGTACGGGCGGTGTCCGCCCGAGGCTGGATCCAGGTCGGCCGGCCCCAGATTGCCCACAGAGAGGATGCCCGTCAGCTTTACCTGCGGAGCAGGGAGGGAGGGGAGGGAGGGAGGGAGGGAAGGGAAGGTAAATTGAGTGCAAGTACCGACGACGCCGTGGTCTGACGCGACGAGACGGACTCTAGTCGTTGAATCATCCCAACCAAGGGGATGATGAGCGAAGAAGAAAGCGTGGCGTAGGTCAAGCAAGCCCCTCAACGGCCAGGATGCGTCGGACTTGTCCGTCACTACGCGACGTGCCGTCACGCACCAGACAAGGGAGAGGGGGAGAAGAAAGAGGGAGACACACCCGGAGGGAGGGAGAGAGGGAGGGAGGAATGAAGGAAGGTTGGTGGACGTACCTCCATCTCGAGCGTGCCATCCTGCATGAGGTGATAGTAGAACCCGTAGTCGTAGTTGCCAATGGTGCACATGAATGACACCACCAGCCGGCGGGCGCGACGCACCTAGGGAGCGGGGGGGGGAGGGAGGAAGGGAGGGAGGATTTGTGAGCGCTGAGTACTTAACGTCTTGAGGAAAGGGGAAAGAAGCCCAGCTACAAGGGAAGGAGGGAGGGAGGGAGGGAGGGAGGGGGAGGGCATGGGCTCACCTCGCTGGTGTCGGTGCGATAGTCCTTGTGCTTCCAGAGCATGCCGGCGTCCTCCTCGTGAATACACACGGCGTTGCGGATCACGCGGGCGGGGCCGCCGGCTGAGAAGGGATGGATGGAGGGAGGGAGGGAGGGAGGGTGGGTGGAAGAGAGCGAGAGGAGATTAGGAGTGACCACAAAATGTGGTTTCGAACCAAAAAACTACAGTTTCTTCCTCCCTCTCCCTCTCTCCCTCCTTCGGTTCTCCCCTCCCTCTCTCCCTCTCTCCCTTCTTCCCTCTTCCCTAGTCGTCTGTGTACGTACGTGCCAGAGGCCCTAGGTTGGCGTCGAGGTAGTGGATGTGACCCAGGCAGTCGCAGCCCAAGGAGAGGGAGTGCGCGTTACAGCCCAGGCCTAGAGGGAGGAAGGCAGGGAGGGAGGGAGGGAGGGAGGGAGGGAAAGAGGGAGGGATAGTGAGGACAGAAGGTGACACCTGGGAACCGTGTGGCAGAAGCACCTGGAGGCCGCGGCAGGAAGGACGGTTGAGGGAGGGAGGGAAGAAAGGAGGGAGGGACGCACCGTCCTCGCCGGCATCAAAGGCGTTCTTCTTGTAGTGGGGGTAGGCCGGATCCCCGTAAGGCACCACCATCTCAGCGAACGACAGCCGGTAGAGGATGGGACGCACGAGGCCGCCTGCCGCCTGAGGGGGGGCGGGGAGGGAGGGAGGGAGGGAGGGAGGGAGAGACGGCGCGTGAGAGGTGTGCTTGGCAGTGGATGGGGTCAACGACGCATTTCCCTGTCCCTCGCCCTCCCTCCGTACCTTGAGCGTGTCATTGAAGCCGACCATCTGCAGCACCAGGCCCTGCCAGAAGGGAGGAAGGGAGGGAGGGAGGGAGGGGAGGAGGGAGGGAGGGAAGAGAGGACGGTGAGCACCTGTATACCCCATCCTTCGTTTCTCACGAGCGAAGGAAAGGCAAGCAAGGAGGGAGGAAGGGAGGGGAGGGAGGGCCGGACGGAAAGAAATACCTCTTGTGCGGTGAAGCCCAGGCGGAGGCTCCAATTTTGCCAGTAGAGGTGGTTGCCACGGAGGGAGAAGGAGGGGCCGTCGGGCTGCACCACAATCAAATCCTTCAGGTCCTGGGAAGAGGGAGAGAGGAAGAGAGAGAGAATGTGGACCGTAAATAAGCCCGCTGCTCTGTATCTCCTCTCTTCTCTCTAAATGCTTCCCTTCCCTCTCCCTGTCTTTTCCCCTCCCTCCCCACACATCCCATGCCCTAACCTCCTCCTCCCCCCCCTTCCCATCCTTCCTCCCTGCCCTCCCTTCTCTTCGCGTATCTCTCCGTTCTTACCTGTCGCTGCAGCGCGGGGGGGGTGTAGCTCATGTAACGCGCCTCGTCCAGAGCCGCCACCCGAACACCGCCGGCCTCCTCCACGAACTCCACCACCTCGCTGCACGAGCAAGGCGGGCGGGCGGGCGGGAGGGAGGGAGGGAGGGAGGGAGGGAGGGAGGGAGGGGTGGGTGCCAGACATGGAGTGAGCGGAGGGTGAGGTCAGCCGGAGCAAGAGGAAAAGCCGGGGGAAATGAGCAAAGGGCGGGAAGGAAGGAGGGAAGAAGGGAGGGAAGGCTAGCTGGCGCTCAGGCACGAGGTCGACAGACACAGACAGAGAGACAGAGGAAACAAGAGCTAAATAGAGACGAAGACATAGACAAGAGAGAGAGACAAGATATAAACAGAGAACGCCCTACTGCTGGACAAGGTCCACGAGGAGCTTGAGGTGTAGACAGAGATAGAGAGACAGAGACAGAGAGACAGAGAGACAGAGAGACAGAGGCAAAGACAAGAGGGAGGGACCAGAAAGATGAATATTGACATGGACAAGATATAAACAGAGAAAGACGTACTGCTTGAGAAGGTCCACGACAAGCCTGAGGCCGTCGAGGGGGCGGGCGTAGGTGTTGTCCTCCTCTCGCGCCTTGTAGTACATGAGCGCCCAGGCCAGGCGCTTGGAGGGGTCGTCCTTGGGGCCAAAGTAGCCTAGGGAGGGAGGGAGGGAGGGAGGGAGAGCAGAAATCAAATCGTGAGGACGAGAGCAACTAGAGGGGGGGGGAAGAAAGGAGGGAGGGAGCGAGGGAGCGAGGGAGGAAGGGAGGGAGGGAAGGGACCTACCGACGCTCCACGGGTCGACGACGACCTTATCGGGGTTGTAGCCGGCTTTGGACATGACCGCGCGGAATCCGGCATGGGAGCGAACGATGCCTGGGAAGGGTAGAGGGGAAGAGCGGGAGGGGGCGGAGAGATGGGGAGATGGTGGAAAGGTGAGGAAGTCAAACAAGGGATAAAGGGAGGGAGGGAGGGAGGGAGACGTACTTTCACAGCTCTCGTAGTCCTCGGGGGTAAAGGGCGGCTGGACGTTCGGCACGTGCTCCACCTTGCTGGCGCTCTGCGGGGGGAGGACAGGAGGGGCGGAGGGAGGGAAAGGAAGTAGATTTGAGCCTCGAGAAAGCAGGGGAAGGCGCACAACACACACAGACAGAGACAGATACGCCCTTCTTCCCTCCCTCTCCCTGTACCTGAGCGTGCAGGTCGACGAGGATCCGGTAGGTCTTGCCGGAGGAGATCGAGAAAGCCGTCGCCTGGGCCGTCCTGAGGGTAGGGAGGGAGGGAGGGAGGGAGGACGAGTTGAGCGGGGAATGGGGGGGCAGGACGCAGGAAGAAGAGGGAGCAAAAGAGGAGGCAAGCAAATAGAGAAGAGAAAGCAAGCCGGAGAAAGGAGAGGGGCAAATAAAAAGAGAGTGCAGGCGGGAGAGAAGGGCAGATAGACTGACGCAAAGGAGAAGGAGGGAGGGAAGGAGGGAGGGAGGGAGAGAGGGAAAGAAGACGTACCGCGGGAGGCCGAGGAGGGAGTTGCCCTGGTAGGCGATGATCTTGTATTTATTGGGCTCCACTAGGGACACGTCCGCCAGGCGGATGGAGGCCAGAGGCTCCAGACCCTTTGACGCGAGGGCCTGCCCTGCCAGGACGCCGGCTGCCTCGAGCTCGCTGGGGTTGGGGAGGGAGGGAGGGAGGGAGAGAGGGAGGAAGGAAGGGAGGGAGGGAGGGAAGGAAGGAGGGAGGGTGGGGGG
>Ga0160420_100537_pt1 | contig 15265 bp, 18 predicted proteins | sample CelAP2metagpilot_FD_108197 | JGI IMG/M metagenome (GOLD analysis project Ga0160420, IMG submission 108197) | Phycosphere-associated microbial communities from algal ponds in Kailua-Kona, Hawaii, USA - Cellana AP2-5-5 metagenome pilot | ecosystem: Engineered > Artificial ecosystem > Aquaculture >... | reverse complement strand
CTTCCGTGCCCTCTCCTCTCCCCAATATCCTTGCTTGTGAGCGCGATCCAGAAGGAGACATGGAAAGAAGGGCAGCTACCGCACCAGGCGCCCCTTGCCCCACCCCACGGTGCATCAAACCCAATGACTCATGCTCCCGCCCCTCTCCTCCTCCTCCTCCTCCTCCTCCTCCTCCTCCTCCTCCTCCCTCCCGTCCTTTTCCTCCTTCTCGTCCTTCTCTTCCTTCTCCTTCTTCTCCTTCTTCTTCTTCTTCTCCTCGTCGTCCTCGTCCTCCGCCACCACCTCCAGCAGCAACAGCAGCAAGGCCTCGAAGAGGACTGGGGCCGTTGCTTCCTCCCGTGTTGACCGCTAAGCCGGGCAAGTTAAGCGCGCCCCAATCGAGGGGATGCATGGGCAAGCTCTCCAACTCTGCTGCTGCATGGTGTTGGGAATACATTGATCCTCCTATTGCTGCTCCAGCAGCGTGAGCATGAGTGTGCGAGGAGATGGAAGAGGAAGGAGAAGCTGTGATGGTACTTGTAGGAGCAGGTGGAGCGGGCAGGGTGGGGAGAATGACAAACGAGGCCGACGGTCGCGATACCGCTGTCACCTTCGCTGCCCTTGCTGCTGCTACTGCTGCTGTTGCCACCGCGGCTGGTGCCCCTTGTTGCATGTTGGCGGCGGCTACAAGGTCGGCGATGGTGCTGGCGCCCCCCCCTCGAGCACCTGTTTGATGCTCCGCGCTCCCGTGTCGAGCCGTGCCGTCCAACCATTCCGACATGCTCAGGTCCTCAGGCGGCAGGATCACACAGCCATTTTGATCTTGAGAACGACTCTGAGAGTGGGATTGGTGCTGGTGCTGGTGGTGCGGGTGCGGCAGTGGTGAGGATCGCGCTTGGTGGTGTGGGTGGGTGTTTTGTCTCGAAGAGGGGGAGGACAAAGAAGGATGTGATACCGGCGACCCGGCCCCGTCTCCTGCCTTCTGTGCTGTAGCGCCAATGTCCGATCGAAACCTATAGAAGGATGAGAGAGAAGAATAGGAGGAGAAGGGAGGAGGGTAGGGTAAGAATCCATAGGTAAGACAATATGCACTCTTTGCCGCCCTCTCCGCATGACTGTGCGCATCGTACCTGTCTGAAGAAGGCGACGCTGCATCATGCCTTCCTTCATCAAGACGACGGGTAGAGGCCGAGGAGCGTTGTGTGGGGGAGATGATGTCGCCGCTCGGGGGTGCGGGGAACATCAAAGGGTCTGTGGCGAAGCCCGCTCGCTGGGGCGAGTTCGCGTTTCCCATTTTGGGTGATCAGCGGTTTTGCTGCTTGGGTTGTGGTGCGTAAGGGTGGACTCCCTCGAATCGTTGGAGTGGTGGTGTGTTAAGATGGTGATGAAGTGACGCGTGAAAGGTGACAGGACGAAGATGCCGCAGGGCGTGGAACAGACAGCGAATGTGTAGAGGGCCCGCCCGTACGTGGATGTTGGGTGCTGCTGCTGCGAAGGGGTGTCTTCCTGAATAGAAAAGGGGAGGCACGTCGGCCCCCTGTGCGTATGGAAGGGAAGAAGAGGAGAGGAGCGTGAGGGTTGTGCTTTCCTCGTGTGTCTCGGAGGGGAGAGGGATGATGTGTTGGCCCCGTTTGACCCAGTGCTGTTGCCAGCGCTGTCCAATCAGGGTGCATGCTCACTCCGAACACTTTGCTAGAGGAGGCGAACGACAAGGTTGCAATTGACTTGACATGCAAAGACGGAGTTGGCGCGGCGCGTGTTCTTTTGACAGGGCTGCGCCCGTTCCCTCGCTTGACAACGGCAAGCCAGCAGGAGGGGAACCCGCAAAAAAGGTCTTTCCGACACCGAAATTGGAGCAACCGACCACGACAACACGCTCACTAGTTCATCATGATGAAAGGCCTTGTAGTGGATGACGTAGATCAAGGCGGCGATGTCTACGGCAGGCCGGAAGGCAATTGGATAAAGGGCCGAGGGAAGCCAACTTTTTGTATGTTGGTTAGGCGCGGGAAAGAAGAGTAGTGGGTCGCGCGCTTTTTCCGACTTGAAGCATGGCGTCAGCCACCAAGTCACCAAACAAGCCAAGGTTACCCCTCATTCTGTAGAGCTTTACATTGTTTGGCGTCTTTTTTCCTTTTTGCATCATTGGCCTTTTCTATACATCTCTGCATTTAATTTGTGCATGAGAGTCAGTTGTTCTTGTTGTCGGTTACTTTGTTCAATGCTTCGCAGTTTCCTTTCTTTTTCGTGTCCCCGTGGGCGTGCTGTTCTTTCTCCTCACACATATCGTTGTTATTCGTATTGCTACCACCATTACTGGTACTCAAACCCACCACATGCCCGGATCGTACGAAAGACGTACCCACCGACTTATCCGGCTCCACCGCTTCGGCCAAATCTATCTCCCTCCCTTCCTCGATCCCGCCCGTCTTGGCCCACTCTACCGCTGCTTGGTGCCCCATGCGCTGCAATTCGTCTGCAACGTCGTCAGGTGGTGCCACGAATGCCCATTTAATGATTTGTTGAAATGAGAAGGGGTAGCTCTTGCCGAGGAGGTGGGGGGTGACGTGCAGGTCATCCCGGAGGAGAAAGTGGCCGGGGAAGACGCACACCTGTGTATGAAAATGTTAAGAAAGAAAAAGGAGGGTCAGTGTTCATGCACCGTCATCGCCGGCAGTAGATAAGTATCTTATCTGCTCCAGCTGCCTGAACGACCCCGGCAGCAGGGTACCAACCCAAGCAACCCTCCATCCATACCAAAAAAGGCCGCACCAAATGTGTTGCAAGATACGTGGCCGTGTAGCACACTGGTAAAAGGAAAAATGTCTCTCCACCTCCCTTTCTCACTCCCTCCCTTTCTCCCTCCCTCCCTCCCTGCCCTCTCCTCTAATGGACCTTGATCGAACCCGGCACCGGCGGCACGAGGTTGATCAGCCCTCCATCCACATACAACCCCGTGCGAAATTTAGTCCAAAATGGCTGTTCGGCGTCGAGGTAGAGTGGGACGTGTGACGAGGTCATAAGAGAGTCGAGCAAGTCTTGGCGGGAGTGAAAGTGTTCGAGGAGCTCCGGTTGGAATTGGAATGCGGGCCAGACGCGCATAACGGCGATAGTGAGCCTGGATCGTAGATAGAAGGATAAGATAGATGGTTTGTGTGAGAAATGAGATTAGTAGCCTGCAAAATCTAAGATGCGTCACCAATTCATTTCATCACGCTTTATCCTCCCTTTATACCGTCGATTGGCCACTTCGTGCGCATCCTCAGGCAAGCGGGCCTCTAGACTCCTGCGCAGCACTCGTCGGACCTTCCCCAAAAAACCCGCGGCTCGACACGCGCCAGCCATTTCTTTATAAGCCGCCATCTGCTCTGCTGGAGTGAGGCCACACACTGTGGACCCTGCCACGAGAGCACCACCCGAGGCTCCTGCCAGCTGCGTGTGTGTGGTGGATGATGGGGTAGGTTAGAAAGGGGGGATAGAAGTGGAGACTACTGAGTGTGATTCTCATACCTTGGTCTGAGAAGTGATGATGCCTTTTTCTTGCAAAGCTTGCACAACTCCTATATGGAATGGTGAGAGGAAGCCCGCGCCTGCGAGTGTTGCGGGGGAGAGGATTTCGGTGAGTCAATACACGAGACAAGTGTCCCTCACCTCCCGTTTTTACCCTCCAATAAATTACCAAAAACTACCTGCTCCTTCCGTCCATTCACCGGCCGATGCGCTCCTCCCTCCCACCCTCATTTTCCTCCCTCCTGCGCTCATTTGGCCCGTCCAACACACCTGAAAAGGAGAAAGCGGGTTGTTTAGTCCGCGTCAGACCTTCCTGCTTGGCTTCGCCCCTGACCGGCCCCGAAGACAACCACCGTGACCGTGGGCTGCAAAGGTGGAGGGTGCCCCTCGCCCGGACCAATAGGCGTGGCAGCATTAATATGCGGTATTACAGCTCGCAGTATCAAAAAGGCGTCTTGTGGCCGCTTGCCTGTGGATGGGGTATGGTGGAAGATGTGATGCAAAATCGCTGGAGCGTACTCGCGAGGCTTCTTGGGTGCATGCTCGTGCATCTTGATCACATCAACGAGCAACATCACCGCAGTGACGTATCATTTATTCCGTCCTTGCTTTTACTTTTCCCTTTGTCTTCTTGTGCGACAGGTCGACGTGCTAGCGCGTGTCCCATCTTTAGCCGCATCGACTGGTCTCCTACGCTCCCAGCACTATCAATCAAACCGTCATGGCCAGCAGTACCAGTAGCAAGCCCATGATCGGGGGGCCCAAAGTGACGTTTAAGATCACGCTAACTTCGGACCCGAAGCTCCCCTTTAAGATGGTGTCCGTACCGGAAGATGCGCCGTTCACTGCGGTCTTGAAATACGTAGCAGAGGAGTTCCGTGTACCTTCTCAGACGAGTGCGGTTGTTACCGATGACGGCGTGGGAATCAATCCTGCCCAGTCTGCGGGCAACGTGTTGATGAAGCATGGTACGGAGCTGCGTCTCATACCCCGAGACCGCGTCGGCGGAGGGAGCCACCGGAGACGGGGAGGAGCAGGGTTGTGAGATGTGAGAAGGGAGGACAAAAGCAAATCAAAAGTAATCTGTTGGGCGGGCGAGGAGCAGGTAGTGCTTGATGGCGTTTGTCATATACAATACTTTTTTTCTTTAGCTTTATCACATGCCTTGTCTATTTCTCCGTGCGTGCTATCAAAAACAAAGGACAAGACCAGCCTTCTTCCCTCTGTCTGATTCATCTACACAAAACATACCACCCCGTCGTCCACTCTTTCCTTCCCCTGCCTGTCATCGCCCCTTCCATTCCCGCCTTTCCCCCACTTATTCCTCATTCACATCTTGTTTCTCGCTCCTGAAACATGCAGCTATTACTCCTCATCCAAACCCCTCTCGTTTCCCTCTAAGACTATCTCTCCCCCCGCCTCTTCCTCCATCATTTCAAACGAATTGGGCGAGGTGCTCTTGTCAGCCGTCTCGGGCTGCTGCAGCTGCTGTCTGTGCTCCTTCCTATCATGCCCTCCTCCCGCCGGAATTGCTGCCCCTACGCCTGATACTGCTGATGAAAACACTTCGAACAGCGATAAGGCAGCAGAGAGGGGGGTCGACGGAGAGGAGGGGGAGAATGGGGAGGTCGAGGCTCCCCGGTCCTTGGCTTCCATGCCCGCCTTTGCCACCTTTGTAAGAGGCTGCTCCGCCTTCTCTTCAACCTCCATCGCCTCCTCATCGTCCTGCCCGTCCTTTTTTCCTTCCTCCTCCCGTTCCCGCTTTTTGCAAGAGCCAGTCGCGTCAATCGTGCTAGCGGCGGGCCGGGAGGAAAAGGAAAGAGGGAAAACTGGAGAGGGAAAAAGGGAAGAAGCGGGAATCAAAGAAGACGTAGTCACTTCTTTATCCTCAGACGTAGAGACTCCTGCTGTTGCTGCTGCTGCTGCTTCTGCTACTGCCGCTGCTGCTTCCCCTCTCCCTCCTCCCACGAAGTTGGCCGACCCTACGGCCAGCGCTGATGACGAGACATCCTCCTCCTCGTCGCCTTTCTCCTCGGGTTAGGGTTAGGGTTAGGGTTGACCCAAACTCCTGATCACCCATTACTTCTCCCTCTTCCCCCACGTCATGTTTCTCCTGCTCCTTCGCCCCCTCCAGGGCCTGCAGTTTCCGTCCTCTTCGGCCCTTTCCTCGTCCTCCTCTCCCCCGTCCCCTCCCCCTCCCTCCTCTCCTCGCCTCCCTTTCCCCCTCTCCTCTCCCCTCAATCGCCTATCTAAATAATTGCTGCAGCATCGCCACAACCTCGTCCGCGCTTCTTCCGTCCATGGCTAACGCGAGTGCTGAAGAGAGCTGTGCGAAGTCTTCTTCTATCACTCTCACCCATCCTTGTCGTGTCAAGGTCTTGCTGTATCCGCTGTTGACTCCCTGCTTGGCCATAGAGGCTTGAATCGTACAAAGAGACGAGGAAAGTTGGGAGATGTCTGCCTCTAAGCGACGGAGGCGGTTCAGGCGGTCGAGATAAACAGGAGAGAGGGATGAAGGAGGGGAGGAGGAGGAGGAGGAGGAGGAGGAGGAGGAGGAGGGGGAGAAGACGGTAGCGGTAGCAGTGGTGGAGGACGCAAAGGATGGGAAGGGTGGGAGCGCAGAGGGGCACATCTGGCGGTAGAGATCATCGCGGAGGGAGCGAATGATGGAGGTAACCGAGTCGGCCGTGACGCGGAACCAAGGCCTAGCCCCCGCGGTCTTTCTGTTCGCCCGATGCGCTGGATCCCCACCCTTGGTCGCCATCCTTACCGGCAAATGAAGCAAGTCCAAGTGGCAGACATTCACGGCCACGGCCAGCGTCAAGCCGTACTGGACGACCCCGTGGCCCACCCTGGGCCCGCCCACCATCATCTCTCCCACTCGCTGGCACCCTACCTTCACATCCACCCCGCAATCCAGTCGCTCGGTCACCCGCAGCACAACCTCCGTCTTCCCGCCCACCAGCCAGTCCGTAAACTGGTGCCAACTCTCAGCAACGTGCACCCGCTGGGCGTACGCATCCGCCTGCCGCATGTTCTCCCCATTGTCATGCAAGACGAAAATCCAAACCTTGAAGCCTTCATTCTTTCTCCTGCTCTTCAGCACGGCTACGGCGTCCTTGCGGATGAGAGAAAGGAAGTTTTCCTTGCGTCGACCGCCGGCAAACATGATGTTGAGAAAGGACAGACAGCCGTACTCGTTAAGGGTGCGGGTAAACCAGAGCCGAGCTGCCTCCGATTCGTAATCGAACACCTCGTGATCAAACTCCTCCTCTCGACCTCCCTCCTTCCCTTCCTTACTCTTTTTCTTGCTACGCTTATTCTTCTTCTTGTCGTTGTCATCGTCGTTGTCGTTGGTGGTGGTGGTCGTTGTTGTGGGGTCGGTGTTGTTGCTGGGAATGGGGTTGGAGGTCACGGCAGCCGTAGCCGCTGCCTCCCCCGTCACTTTCCGCCTCCCTCTGCCACTGCTCTTCTTCATCTCACTCCATTCAATGTACAAGGTAGGCAACGGCCCCGAGACCCCGTCCACGGAGTAAATAGCCCACCCGGTCTTTCCTTCTCTCATTCGCGCAATCTGCCCATCATGCATCCGGACAAAAAAGTCTCTAGTCAGGCTAGGGAATTTTACTTGCTCCCCGAGCAGCTCCACAAATACCTTCAAATTAACTCGATCCACCTGGACCTCTCTTATCTCCGTCAAAGCCTCCTCCACCTCTGCTTTCTGCGCCGGTGGCACGTCAGCCATCCCTGCTACGCGCCCTGTGCCGTAGGTCACCTCCCCCACGTCCGTCACGCCCACGGAGACGTCCTGGCCGGGGCGGAAGAAGTGAAGGAAGGGGGAGCGGTATTGGTTGTCCGCAAACAGAGTTTGATTGCCGCGGTAACCTTCGGGGGACATGGACGCGGCGCGACCTCGGGCTTTGTTCCCGTCTTTTGTGAGGGGGTTGCCCTGGAAGAAAAGAGGCACGTCTTCTTGGTTGAGACGGACGAGGGTTTCTAAAGCAGCGACGCGCGTCGCTGTATCAGCATGCGCAAGCAAGTCTAGATTTAGGACAGGTAATTGCTTAAAACGATTGTGTGGGGTGACATCATCCCAGGATGCATACGGATTCAGCTTTTTGCACAAATCACGCAAGTCCCACCCCTCTCCATCCGTACCCCGGCCCCCTCTCCCTCCTCCTCCACGTCCCCCTGTGACGGCCTTTGGCGGTACGGCCACGGATTCGATAAAGTGGATTGAGCCTCGGCGCTTCGCCTGGGCGTATTTTATCAGGGCCGCCTTCACTTAAACGGTCCAGGGCGAGGAACGTCTCGACTTCCGTGCTTCAATTCGCGAGGAGGAGGAGAAGGAGGAGGTGGATGAGGAGGAGGAGGAAGATGGAGGAGAAGAAGAAGAAGAAGAAGAAGAAGAAGGAAAAAAAGGAAAGGGTGAGGAGTAGGAGGAGTAGGATGAGGGTGAGGAGGCGGAGGCGGAGGAGAAGGAAGGCATCCCGGGTAGTAGTATGTCAGCAGCGGCGAAGGCAGCAGCAGAATGCGCGGCGTTACTACCACTGGTTGCGCGTTGACGCACTGGCAAGATTTCTCTTCAGGCGTGGAAGAGGATGAAGGGGAAAGGGAGACTCATACAGGATGGCGCACACAGGGGTAGCAACACGAGATCCCCTGTGTGGCTGGCAGAATTGAGGGGCAGGGAAGGACCGGGGCGGTTAGAAAGTCAAGCCAGGAGCAATACCTTTCGAATCGTATCAAGCCTTGCGAGGGATAGAATGGGTTAAGGGCATGGTTGTAATGGGGATGGAGTCAAACCGGAAACGGTGACCCTCGCTTCTCAGCGAGGCTAGAGTGAATCCTTTTTCGTTCTTCTCATTGCTGCACAACCGTATACCACCACAAACACAGCGACAGGAGCTCGTGCAGCATAACGTCACTGCATTCCCTCCAGTGTATTAGATGCCCAAGGTGAGTGAGAGCCTTGGGAGACATGGGAGGGAGGAGCACGAAGCACCGCTCGGTATGGCTCTGCTGCTGCTGTTGATGCACAGGCTTTATCGTCACGTATTTTCCCCTCACTCCAACACAGGCACAGCCCAGCACCGAGAGCCGCCACATAGGTCAGTCGTTCGTTGTGCGAGTAATGGCTGGATGTGTTTGTTTCGGGCCTTCTTGTCGGTGTGCTTTGCCCCCTGCACGACCCAAAGCCTCCTGCCTCCTTGGCTGAAAGATCGATCCCTCTTCTCCCCTCCGCACATAGGCGTGGGCGGCGGAGTGGCCCAGAACAACAAAGATATGCCCGAGGAGTCGAAGCTGTACCTTACCGAGGTGGAGCGGCGGGATATGGAGATGGTAGGTGGCTGTTGAGGTTGGTTAGGGCGGTCGGACGTCAAGGGTCGGGTCTGGTTGACAAAGGCTTAAGGAAGGGTGGTGCTTGTCTACCTACGACAGCGCGTGTGCTTTGTTTAGTGTCTCCATGGTAGTTTTTCCTCGTCGTTGCCATATCATACTGGCCGCGTCTTCGGTTTGTGACTCAAAAGGAAGCAAACGTCATCCATCCCTCCCTTTGCCTCTTCTCCCACTTGTTACACAGGAGCAAATTGAATTGACTCGTGTGGGCGACGGTGTTAACCAACTCAAGCAGATTGTCGTGGACATGAATGAGGTACCACTTGGAATGTTGCATCGAATCGATCCTCCCTCTCACCAACCCCTCCCTTTCCGTTGCCTCTCTTATCCACCTCCCTCCCTCTTTCCCATCAAAATCTACAGCGCGTCAAGCTACAAAATGCCGAGCTGGAACCCATCGCAGAGCAACTGGCAGACCATCGGGAGGACATGGGTGAGGTCAACAAACGGCTCAAGGCCGCGGCGAGGAAAGGGAAGCGGTGGGGAAGCTTCGGGCGAAACCTGCTCTGCATGTTGCTTTTGGTTGGCCAGGTAATTGCGCTGGGCTATTTAGTTCAATTCATTATTCAGGAGAATCGAAAGCACTGATAGATGAATGAGAGAATTATTTTGTGTGCATATCGTCTGTCCGTGTCTCTGAAAGTGTGTCATCGCTCCGCTCCCTTTCGTTCAATTAGACACAGAGAGTTCGCGTTTCCCACTGTCCACCACCGTGTAAAGGCTCCATCCAACCCATCCGAAAAAAGCAAAAGAAAGAGAACTTGTTTCGAAAAAAAAAGAGACTTGTATTGTTGCGTTTTTGCTTTCCTCTGAAGCGCCCGGCTTCATTTCTCGCACCAGGCATGCTCTTGAGTTGCCGTCCATGCTTGCGCCTGGGATTATACAACGGCTGCCTCGTGAACTTATTCATCACGATTATGTTTCCACTATTTTCGCATACCATTCCCCTTTTCTACATTCATTTGCCGCTGTGTGTCTGCGTACGCTCCTCCCGCGGCAATCGTCCGTATCGGGGCAAAATAAACCCCATGCCCTTCTAGGAAAACCATCGCTACTGTCTGCTTTTTGAGGGACGGGAATAATTTAACCAGCGCGGCAATTAGCATTAAGGTTTCATGCCATGTAACAGATGAGATCTCTTGAGCCATGCAACGTGGCGTTGAACTCAAAACTATTTACCTCTATAGACAGACTCTTTGGCATTTGGGGGACCCGCAACTGAGCCCACACCGACACTCACCCCTCCAGGCGCATTCCGCATGTGCCAGGCGCCATGGATGAGGAAGGCTTCTTCGATGTGTGCGTCTCGGAACCTGAGCCCATGGAGATTGACTGCTTTGAGTTGTGGTTAGAGGGCCCAACCCTCTCGCAAGCCGCACGACGACGCTCAAACGAAATGATTGATGCCGTCCGCCTCTACCATACCCACCTTCATGACAACTGCAGCCCGTCCACGTCCTCATCCATGTCCACAACTGCAGCGATCGCCGCACTGATGGAGGACCGCGAAGTCATGCAATTTGTGCGTGCGTCGTTGGCAGACAGCTTCCGCGTCCTTGATTTACTCGAGAGCTCCTTGTACCACCCTCCCTCGTTTCTTGGCCACCCCTTTATCCAGCTGCCCATGCCTGGCCGGCTGCTGATGATCGAAATGTATTATGCCTTAGACCCGTACGTCGCCCGGGAGATTATCTGGCGGAAGCAATCCGCAAAACGTATCGGCAAGGACTTGGAAGAGATCAAGGAGGCGACGGGAGTGTCTTTGCGCAGCTGTCGACGGCAACACGACAATTGGAAGCGGGTGTATACCATTCTGGAGGAGCAGCGAGGATTTCAATGTCACGTGGCTCATGCGGTAGAGCAGTCCTTTTTGCTTTCCCCCGCACTGGCGTGCCAGTACACGGTTTGCATATTCCTCGCCTATCATAAATTTGTGTTGGCTGCTCCCACCTACCATTACCAGCTTCGTCAACCGTCCTCGACACGGTTACCTTACTCATCCTTTAAGTCGTCTTCCATTGACTATCTCTCTTCCTCCTCCTCCCAGCCTCTGTATCTCCAGCAGCAGCAGCAGCAGCAGCAGCAGCAGCAGCAGCAGCAGCAGCAACAGCAACAGAACCAACAGCAGCTTTCGCATCCTTTTCTCCAGCATCCAAATCGGACACACGCCCTTCCCTTTAGTAAAATACTATTCATGAGCTTGGCCGTCCTCGTATTTTGGGTGCCCGAGTTGCCCTGCGCCATCACCACGATCAGCGGGAACAGCAGCAGTGAGAGAGGTGCACAGCACCAGGAGCAGGAGGAGGAGGAGGAGGAGGAGGAGGAGGAGGAGGAGGAGGAGGTGGAGGAGGAGGAGTTGGAGGAGGAGGAGGAGGAGGAAGATGAGGAGGAGGAAAGCATCAGCAATACCAGCACCAGCGGCTGGGTGTTTGCGTCCTTGTCCCATCGGCTGGAGGCCGTGAATATTGGTGGTGGTATTGGTGGGCATCGTGGAAGGCAGGACAGCCTTTTAATGAGTCATCTCCCAACGGCGGCAACGACGGAGGAAAAGACAGTGGCAGACGTGGTGCGGAGCATGCTGGAGATTGCCGACTTAATCGTGGAGGATGAGGGAGAAGGGAAAGAGGGAGGAATAGAAGAAGCAGGTGGTGGAGTTGCCAGCAGCGGGCAGCCGCAGAAGAGCTCCAGCAGTAATACGACTAGCATCGAACAAGGGCAGCAGCAGCAGCAGCAGCAAGGGCAGCAGCAGCAGCAGCAGCAGCAGCAGCAGCAGCGAGATTCCTCATGCTCAGCCCGCCCAGAGGAAGGGGCTCGGCTACTATTGCAATCCCGTCTACGGAAAACCTTTGGGTTGGAGTTAGAGAAGGTCTTGTTGGTGAGCTTGCGGGATCTATCTCGTTTTTTCAACGACACGACTGTGATGGAGCAGTACCAGGCTGAGGTGGCCACCTACTTGCTTAATCAGGGTGAAAACAGAGGAGGTGGAGGCGGAGGACCAACAGCAGCAAGAAGAACAGAAAATAGGAGGTTGTTGGGAAATAGATCGATGGTCCAAGCTGTGGAACGTCGGTTCAAGGCTATCTTACGGCCCTTGTCTGCAGTGGGGTGGGGACTGTCTCTTCAGAAGGAGTTAAAAGACTTCTTTGAGGACGTTTTGGTGAAAGTGACTCTACCTTTGCGAGACCTAAGGCTATCGCGTCGTGATCTGTGTCATTTATTTACGGCGCTAATCAATAGCTTCCACTCGATCCCGGTGTTGAGGGAGGGGAAGAGTAAGAGCATTTCGCAAAAGTAAGAGGGGGTTGAAAGGGTAGCCGAGAGAGGGGAGATTAGGGGGGCAGATTTATAGTGGGAAAGAAGGAGTTTATTAGTTGACGAATAATTTTTAAGACTCACGTCACCTCTCATTCCAACCACACATCCGCAGGCGACTAAATCAGTATGCCGTTTCCTGGGCGCGATTCCTAAGCGGAATGCTCCTGTGCATCCTCCACACTTACCCCATCTGGTGCCTACCCTCACCTTAGCCCATAATATCGACCGTGCTAAAAGCCCAGGGGGATAGGAGTAAAAGATGAAATCAACATTTGCGAAAGAAAAAGCACACATGTACAGTCAATGTATTTGGCCCTTCGCCTGCGGGCCAGCAGACATTGTATTCACATCCTGCCTCTTTCCCTTTGTAAAGAGGGCGACTTACTGAGGCTCTGAGCCCACCCCTTTAATGTTTTTGGACTTCTCTTGGGTCACTTTGTGAAACACATCCATCAGTATGGGCATGCGTTTCGTCAACTTCTCCCGTGCCTCCTCGCTCGTGGTCAGTGTGTAGTACAGCATACCCGTACCAACGAAAGCCATCGCTTCAGCCACAATGAGGGAGCGCCCAAAGCGGCCCGTCAGTAAGGCCTTGTACTTGGGTGTTTTGATGGTTTGCTGTTGTGCAGGCGGCGGTCGTGGTGGTGGCGGCATGATTGTGAAGATGACAGGCGGGGGTGAGGAGGTTGGTTGCCTGTGGATGTAGCCAGGTTGTGAGGATATAGCAAGACTGATACCTGAGACGATGGCCGGGTGCAAAGTCGGCAAGCTCTCGATATTGTGAGGCGGCGAATGTGAGTGGATGCTATATGGCAAAGGCGTGCGTTCTGTCGGCAAAGGCTTCTGGGTGGGCCGACTCCCTACCATCGCTGCATACAAGCAGTGGTACCCCACGCACACACAGCGTGAATCATTTGGCGGTACCCCGCACACGCTGCGCGTGAACCATTTTATTTAACGACTCCTCACTCGCACCGTTAACCCGCCATCGCAAAGCGCAAACAGGTAGGCGCATGGCGTCTCCCTCCTCCTTCCTCGTGCTGGTGGCGTCACACCGGAGGCGCCGACGGAAACCAACTACAAAAAAAGAGGAGGACGCAAAGCAGCAGGAGAAGGAGGAAGAGGAGGAAGCTGAGCCATGCAGCGCATCAGGAGTACTGCCTCCCATCCCCGGGTACGAATGGGTGCAGGTCCGCGAGACGTGGGGCCGTCTACACCTCTACCGGCACGCCCCACGTACCTACGCGATGCTGCAACACCCTCACCATCCCCTCCCACGCAGTAGAGGTGGTGGCGGAGGACAGGTAAGAGCTATTGCTGGGAATGACTCCCGATGGCGCAGTGGTAGTCTGAGCTTAAGTACGGATAGTGTGGATGGAAGCAGCAGCGGTAGCGGGTACTTTGTCGGGAGTGGAGGAAGGGGGGCAAACTCGGGCGCCAGCACCGCACAGCAGGAGCAGGAAAGTGGACTTCATACCCCTTTTTATCCAGCACGCTTGTCTACAGTTTTGCTGCTGGGGTGCGGCAAGAGCAGTAGCAGTAGTAATAGCAGCAGGAGTGTATCCGAGGGCTGCGGGGCGGACCCCTCCTCTACCACTTCTCCGCCAGCGATTCTTGCTGCCGCTGCTACTGCTGCTACTACTACTGCTACTACAACACCTATACTATCAGTCCTGGAGCTTCTGGAAGGTCTCGCTATGATTGCACCGCGTATTGCCTTTGTCCACATAATAAGGGAACGACACAGAGGGGGCACCAGCACCCATGCCCTCGTCACCTTAGACTCGGTGGAGGCAGCACAAGGATGGGTAGCCTTGCTGGGGGACGATCAAACAAATAGGGATTTGGTCATGGGTGGACAGCTCGTGTATGCCTCTGGGGTGGTGATGGTTAATGAACCACGAAGCGACGCGTTGCTTTGCTGTCTGAAGAGCCTGGTGGACGACGCCGGGCCTGCAGACGCTGCTGCAGCAACTGCCGCTCGTTTTGGTGGTGAGAGTGGTTATCAGAGTTTAGACGAATTGTCGCAGCTGGGCACGGTGCAGGTGCAAGGGCCGGGGGGAGGGAGCGTCAGCAGTGCACGTTGCCTTGCGCTAGGCCCGCCTGCAGACGCGCTGGCTTTGTTAAGTTCCCTTGTCTTGTTTGTGGGTAAGGTGGAGGAAGGGAAGGAGGAGAAGAGGGCGTATGTGATGGAGAATGAGGGCGGGGGAGGGGTGGAGTCCAATGAAGTGTGTTCGATGGATAACAGCAATAGCTGCAGCAGTAACGAGGTCAGCAGCACTCGCAGCGCGATCGAGGAAGAGGGGGAGGGAGGGTGGGAGGTTGACGGATCCATGGCTCTTTTTTCGCAGGGGCTGGACTCCTACTTGGCGGAATTGCCGACGTGCTTGCAATGTCTCAACCGTCTCGATCCTGTTGCCGTAGGGGTAGCCCTAGGTATCCCCCCTCTTCCCGGCACCGCTGCTGCTGATGCTGCTGCTGATGCTGCAGCTGCAGCTAGAATTGTTACTGCGTCCTTCCTTGACGATAGACATAGCAGCAACAATGTGACCGTGAAAAGTTATATCTGCAGTGGTGTTGCATCCTCCTCATGCGCAACGTGTCAAAAAGTCCAAATCTACGCCAGCCTTAAGCAAAAACGAAAACGCACATTACGAGGCTTCGAACGAGGAAGGGAAGGAGGGAGGGACGGGACACCCACCGCCACCGCCACAAGTACTCTCCACACTCTCACCTGCAACACGTGCGGAATTCCCGAAAACCTGTGGATCTGCCTGTTGTGTAGTCACGTGGGGTGTGGGCGCTACACAGCCGAGCACGCCAAAATGCACTTTCATCAATCAGGCCATATTTTTTCATTAGAGCTAGCCACGGGGAGAGTGTGGGACTACGTTGAAGATGTCTTTGTGCATGCAACGCAGTGTCAAGGCGGAAGGGGGTGGCGGATGACTGCGGCTGCGATGGGGGGACAGGCAAGGCGGGGGGGGGTCGGGGGGGGGGCGGCGGGGGAGGCGGCGGCGGCGGGGGGGGGGGAGAAGGAGGAGGAGGGGGAGGCGCAGGG
>Ga0160420_100536_pt1 | contig 15267 bp, 28 predicted proteins | sample CelAP2metagpilot_FD_108197 | JGI IMG/M metagenome (GOLD analysis project Ga0160420, IMG submission 108197) | Phycosphere-associated microbial communities from algal ponds in Kailua-Kona, Hawaii, USA - Cellana AP2-5-5 metagenome pilot | ecosystem: Engineered > Artificial ecosystem > Aquaculture >... | reverse complement strand
GGGGAGTGGGGCGTTTCACGCAGCGGGGGGATGGGAGGGCCGAGGGGTGGATGTGTATGTTCAGGCGACGGAGGGAGGGGGGGGAGGGGGGGGGGGGGAGGGGGGGGGGGGGAGGGGGGGAGGGGGGGAGGAGGGGGAGGGGGGGAGGGGGGGAGGGAGGGAAGGAGGGAGGGAGGACCGTTGTTTGACGAGGTTGAGGACGCAGATCGGGGATGCGTAACGGTTGAAGAGGTCGGCGAAATGTTTCTGCGTGGCGCGGTAGGTCGGGTCGACGCTGGGAGAGGGAGAGGGGGGAGGGAGGGGAATGGGGAGACGGACAATTAAAGGACAGAGTGCACGTGAGGGTTGCTGGAGGATGACGTGTGCAGGTCGGGTCGTACCCACCCTCCCTCCCTCCCTCCCTCCCCCCCTCTTACCGTGAGATGACGATGGGTGGCTTGGGAGCTGTCATGGAGGTCTCCTGGCTCCAGTAGGTGGGGATAGAGCCACGCATCTAGGGAGGGAGGAAGGGAGGGAGGGAGGGAGGGAGGGAGGGAGGGAGAGGGGTTACCGAATATAACAAGGGAACGATCTCCACTCAAGCGCATATACACGCTTGCAAAAGACATCCAAGACGCCAATAAAAACGACTGGGAAACATCAATCCACCTCACCCTCCCTCCCTCCCTCCCTCCCTCCCTACCTGGACGTAGGACGCCAGCGCCCCTTCCTCCCCCCCTCCCTCCTCATCATGCACGATCTGCTCCACCTCCACGTCGTTGGCCACCTGCCCACAGTCGCTTACGCCTGGGCACCAGGGAGGGAGGGAGGGAGGGAGGGAGGGGTGCTACATCGGTCATTCACGTTGGCATGAACAGAAAGGAAGGAGGGAGGGAGGGAGAGATGGAGGGAGGAGAGAACATGCCTCGTTTCAGGTAGCGAGTTCCGGCAAAATGGCGCGAGCGGCGGGCGATGAGGATGAGGGAGATAGCCCTCCCGAAGAGGGAGCATCGGCGTTGGATGTAGGCACCGTGGATGAGGGGGAGGGTGAAGAGGAAGGAGGAGAGGGGGGAGGGGAGGAGGGGGAGGAAGGAGGAGAGGAGATGGTGGTTCCACATGTGCATATCCTGAGAGGGAGGGAGGGAGGGAGGGGGGGAGGGAGGGAAAGAGGGAAGGAGGGAGAAGACACATGAACGAGTTGGATGTTGCCTCCTACCCATCCCTCCCTCTCTCCCTCCCTCCCTCCCTCCCTCCCTACCTGACAGGGGGGGGGAGGAAAGGTCTTGGCCGAGGCCGCGAGCATGTTGTGCTGCAGGTGGCTCGTCAAATCGTCTAGGAGGGAGGGAGGGAGGGAGGGAGTTGTTTTCGAAATGTTTGAGAAGAGCAAGCCAAGCCACGTGGGTCCTGATAGTGGCCAACAAAATAAGTCTGGCTTCCCTCCCTCCTTCTCTCCCTCCCTCCCTCCCTCCCTCCCTCCTCACAGGTATACGAAAAAAAGTAGTCCTTGGTCAGGTCAAGAAATTGAAAGAGGGAGACGTAACGGGCCTCGGCCGTTTCTTGGGGGGTGGGGTTCAACTTGCTGCTCACGAGGGACCTGCGGAGGGAGGGAGAGGGAGGAGGACGGAAGGAAGCGAAGGGGAGGGAGGGAGGGTGCAGAGTTAGGGAGAAGAGGGGATGCGAGTGACGATCACAGCCCATCTCTCCCTTCCTTCCTCCCTCCCTCCCTCCCTTCTCTCCGCCAACAACCTACCAGATCTGCGCCAGCGTTCCCCCCTCCTTCCCTCCCTCCCTCCCTCCCTCCCTTCCCCCCTCCTTGATGGGAAACATGCCCATGGCCTTAACCCCGTAAATTCGGTTTCCCGCCAAAATGCCCACTTCCCGCCTGGGAGGGGGGGAGGGAAGGGGGGAGGGAGGGAGGGGAGGGAAGAACTGTGAGGAGGTAGCAGGTAGGGGGAGAGGGGGAGGGAGGGAAGGAAGGAGGAAGGGACGTACCGCTGCGTGATGAGGAGGATGTAGTAGCAGTCGACGAGCTTGATGAAGCCGAGTAGGCCGTAGGCTGGTAGGTAAGGACACACACACACACATACACACATACACACACACATATATATATATATATATATAAGGAGAGAAGAGGAGCAGGGCATACAGGCAGGCAGGCAGACAGAGCAAAGGGGATGGAGAGGAGCAAGACGTTAGTATCGTGTCAGTGTCAACAGGACCTTCCCCTCTTTCCCATTTTTTCCCCCCCTCCCTCCTCCCCTCCTCCCTCCCTCCCTCCCTCCCTCTTCAATGCACGCACCGACAGCGATCCGCCGTACCCCCCCCCCCTGCTGCTGCCCCTGCTGCCCCTGCTGCTGCTGCTGCCCCTGCTGCTGCAGCTCCATAAGGCGGTTCGACCACTCCATCGGCGTGTAAGGGTGAGGCTCCTAGATCCCATAATACAGAGAAGGAGGGAGAGAGGGGGGGAGGAGGGGGGGCAAGAGTGAGAAACCGAGCTCCTGGAGGGAAACATAGAGCACGTTGTGCTCTCCATTCCTCCTCTCTTCCTCCCCTCCCTTCCCTCCTTCCTTCCCTGCTTCCCTCCGTACCTCCATCAACACCTGTCCTAAGGACGTGCGGAAACTAACGGGACAGCGCTTGTCCAGGCGCAAAACACGGTAAGATTGCTAGGAGATAATTGGGAAAGAGAGGATATGCGGGGAGGAGATAAGGCAGTAACAATATGAGAAGGATGTATAAAGGAGGTTAAGGAGGGATCAGAGGAAGACTGAGACAACAAGACGAACCCGTTGTTGATCCGTGCCGGCCAAAAGGAGCCAGCCTTGAGCAGGGCAGTCGTAAAGATCAAAGAACTCCAACTTGGACATAGCTGTTGGGCGTGGCGGGGAGGAGGGAGGTAGGGAGGGGAAGGGGGTTCGGAGGAGGGGAGAGAAGTGTGAGGGGACGACGGGTAGAGAAATGGCATTCAGCCAGAGGGGACACAGCGGTAGGACACATTATTCATCTCGTCCAGACAATCTTTCCTCTAAATCTAGCTTCGTACCGGGAAAGAGAGTCATGTTGCCGCTGTTGGTGGTATTCCTGCGAGTCTCATCTTGCCTTACCCCCGGCTCCCGCTGCTGCTGCTGCTGCTGCTGCTGCTCCGCCTCCTCCTTAGCATTCTGTTGCTGCTGATACGCATCCATGTTCGGCTGTTAAAGAAACACGGGCGCGTATTGTTATTACAACTTGTTCCTTCCTAGCTTGACCGCCCTCTCATTTCGCCTCCCCAGGCTCTCACTCCTCCTTTTGCGTCCATTTTTTCAGCAGCCACAAAATCTGCCACGGCCGCTCTTTCCAGCACTCGATTGCTTTACCCTGCCTCTCCTATGTACGGGTGGCGTGAAGGAGATCCGGAAGGCGGATGTTGAGTGTTTGCCTGCTCGTTAAAATCAGCGAGACTCGAAGACTCGAGACTGCTGCTTCCGTCTAAATTGACTTTATGTGTCCTCCTGTACCTCCTCCTCACTCTGGACATCCATTGCACACTCACAATTGCAGGTTCCAGGACAAAAAGGAAAACGGGGTATACCACAGCACTGCCAGCAGCCGCAGCAACTGCGGCAGCAGGAGTAGGGCAATCCTTTTCCTAAGGATAGCGGCCTTCCTCCTGATAGCCCCGGATATACTATAGTAGACATGTCATCCATCCGCAGCCCCCCACCAGGCATGGAATCTGACGTGTCCATCTCGTCGTCTTCCTCCTCCCTCACTTCGTCATCCGCATCCCTTTCGTCGGCGTCCTTTGGCAGCAGCGTTAGTACCAACAAACGAGTCAGGGGGGATGAGGGGACTCAATCGATAGCAGCTGCGATAGCATCAGGTTATGTGGAAGAAAACACTATCCTCAATGGGCTGGCAATCAAGCGGCTTCGGATCTGTGGGTCGATGGATTTGAGTGGCGCTGGAGGGCTGGGGGGAAGGATGGGGCAGGATGGAGGTAGTGGAGAAGGAGAAGGAGGCAACATACCGCAGCAGCCAGAGCAACAAGAACAGGAATACTACCACCAGCTTCAACGGCTACAGCTACAGCAGCACCACCACCACCACCAGCAGCAGCAGCATGCTTTTCAGACACCGTCTGCCACTGCTGAAGTGCAAAACCCCTTATTTGATTCTCGGCCAGACATAGGCAGCAGCGCGTGCAATATTAGTAGCAGTAGTAGTAGTAGAAGCAGCAGCAGCAGTAGCAGCAGCAGCAGCAGTGTGAGTAAATGCCACAGGGGTGATCTCATTCGTTCTTTGTCCGACTCATGTTTGAACACACCGGGGAGGACTACCGGGAATAGTACTAGCAGCAGCAACAACAGCAGCGGCAGGAGGGAGGGAGGGAGGGAGGGAGGGAGGGAGGGAGGGAGAGGAGGAGGGGAGTCGATTAGTCAGCAAAGGCTGGTGCCAGTGCACCCCCATCTGTGTGCCTCATCCTCGTCTGAGAGAGATAGTGGAAGAAAGGGAGGAGGGATGGAGGAAGGAGGAGAAAGTGCAGCAGCAGCAGCAGCAGCAGAAGAGGGAGGTGTGTCTATGCAGCCCTTGGTGCAGGAACAGCAGCAGCAGCAGCAGCAGCAGCAGCAGTATGCTTTGGACGATGCCGATGTGAATTACTCGCTTATTAATAATTTGCTTGGACGCCTGCATTTTGAGAAGGTAAATCGCGTTGTCCCGCCCTCCTCGCCAACTAGGAGGAAGGGAGAGGAGAAAAGCGGAGGATGTGGAGGAGGAAGGGGAGAGAGAGGGATAGCTCACCCGTCGCTGTAGCGCTCTGGTCTGTCGCTTGGGGCGACGGAAGTGCCGTTGCTCCCACAAGATGTATCTTGAGGAGGCGACCGAGACGGGGTAGGTGGCGAGGCCGACACGTCGCAGCCTGGAGGGCTAGTGGGGCAGCCGCAGCCACAGCAGCCACAGCAACCGCAGCAGCCACAGCAGCAGCAGCATTCACGCAGCCAGAGCTTGGATGGGGAAGGTATTTCCCAGGTTATAGAGACGTAGGCAGTGTTTGTATGTGTAGGTGTACTTGGTGTGTATACATAAATACATATATAAATATAAATATACATATATACATATATATATATGCAGTCACTCTGACCCGGGTCAAAGAAAGAAAGGCAAGGGCGGGGAAGGAGGGGAATAGAGAGGGGAAAGGAGGGGCTTGGGCATGATTCTTCGTAGAGACATCCAAGAGATAAAGATTGCGATCGATTGCATGAGACAGAGGAATAAATTTCCTCGATAAGCCATAAATCAACGAAGAAGGAAGAGAAGCAGATACCATGGGGTAAGCTTCCAGCAGCACGCAGCTGCGTCATCATCCAGAAGGTGACATTTTATTTTCTTGTCGTTCATTGTCCCTATCTATCCTCACATTCACGTCGGTTGCTCCTTCCCGTCCTCTCCTTTCCGTTGCACTCTTCTTCCGTTTCATTCCGTTACTAGGACATGTCACCGCCTGGCCCCAGGCTGCCGACCACCAGCTCCGAGTCCAGGAAGGTTGTAATAGCAGCTGCCAGCCTATATATATATATATATATATATTGGAAAGGATTATTTTGAGAAAAAGGTGATGAACATGAATATTTTATATTTTTCTCTCCCAGCCCTCCCTCCTGTCCCCCCTCCCTCCCTCCCTCCCTCCCTCCTTTCCTCCCTCTCGAGTGACCTACGCATCCAACTCCCGTTTCGCCGTTCGTGCCACTGCCTGCGCGGCTGCTCCTCCTATTGCTCCTTCTCCTCCTCCAGCTCCTTCTACGGCTTCTCCCGCCCCCCCTTCCTCCACCCATTTTCTACCGTAGGCATCCTGCACCTGCCCTCCCTCCCCCCGGCCCTCAACCTCGGCGTCCAACACGCCCTGCGGTGTGTTGGGCGTCAAGTGCGTTCCTGCCAGCCTGACACTCTCCACCCTTCCTCCCCCCCTTCCTCCTTCCCTCCCTCGCTGCTGAAGGAGAGAGAGGAGTCGGGGAGACTGATCGATTGTGTCCTTGTCGAAGGAGACGACGAGGTTGGAGGGCACGCTGTAGAAGGGGGAGGAGGGAGGGGCCGAGGGAGGGGGAGAAGAGAGGAGGGCCCATGTTTCGTCGGGCGAGGGGGTGAAATCGGAGGGGATATCGATTGGGAGGGAGGAGAGGAAGCTCATAGCCATGTTGAGGCCTGGTGGGGGAGGGTGGGGGGGAGGGAGGAAAGGAGGGAGGGAGGGTTGGTGGGGTATTGACCAACGACATGAAAGGTGATTTGGCTAGCCTGGAGCTTCCCTTTTTTTCAACCCAGAGGTCAGTTATGTATATTCATGTGTGTGGTTTAAAAAAAACAGCAGCTGAATCCCAAGATGACGGAGATATTTCCTTTCCTCCCTCCCTCTCTTCCTCCCTCCCTCCCTCCCTCTCGCCCTCTAATCTCTCTCACCTTTCGATGCGAGGTCGAAACCGCTATTGGTTTCACTTCGCGAATTGGGCGAGGAGGCCCCGGATAGATCCAATGCGGAGAGGGAAGTTATGAGGCGCGAAACGTCTTCCAGCTACAAGGAAGGGAGGGGCCGGGGGAGGGAGGAAGGGAGGGCGGGAGGGAGGGCGGGATCAGCAGAGGGGTAAAAGGCTGTGTGTTGGAAGAGGACGCGCCAGAGTAGCCAAAAAGGGGAGGGGGGGTACAATTCATTCCTGCCTTTAGGTCCTACTTCATATTTCTCTTTCCCTCCCTCCCTCCCTCCCTCCCTCCCTCCCTCCCTCCCTCCCTCCCTCCCTCTCGCCCTACCTTGCTGCTTAGGCCCATGCCCCCTATAGATAAACCCAGGTTCCTCATCTCGTCCAGCAGGGGCACTGATTCCTGAGCCGAAAAATTGTTAAAAGCCACCAACACATTCGCCCGACGCTTGCTGCGGTAGGGGGAGGGGGAGGAGGAGGAGGAAGAGGAGGGAGGGAGGGAGGGAGGGGAGGACCCGAGGAGGACGTGCATTTTGGCGCCAAGGGAGTGGCCGAGGCCGAAGACGGGGAGCTGCAGGAATAGGAGGGGGAGGGAAGGAGGGAGAGAGGAAAAGGTGAAGAGAGGGGGGACAAATGATGCGGAGGGAGCGTAACAGCTCCATAAGATTGGCATCTGAGGCGACATCCCTCCCTCCCTCCCTCTCTCCCTCCCTCACCTGCTGCCGAATCCGAGGCCCGTACACCCCCTCGACATAATTCTCTCCTCGCGCGTAGGCCACTGCCAGCAAACGCGCGCCCGCCGCGTGGTCGAAGAGGGAGAAGGGGAGGGATGTGGCGATGATACAGTACCCCTAATCGGAATAGGGAGGGAGGGAGGAAGGGAGCGAGGGAGGGGGGACGGTGAGCCTCAAGCCTCATTCGTGGCATCTCCATCATAGAAATACGAGCCAGAGCAAAGCATGATTAATAGGAATAAGCATGTGCACTCGATCCTTACCTCCCTCCTTCCCTCCCTCCTTCCCTTCCTCGCCTCCTTCCCTACCTGCCTCGCTAACCGCTCCAACAAGGGCCCATATGCCGCTCGGGGAAAGGCGCCCACCACTGCCCCTCCCACGAAGTGAATGATGCCCTTCGGTTGAGCAAAGGCCTCAGGAAATAATACTTCCACCTCATCGTCAACTTTTCTCCATTCCCCCCCTCCTGCCTGCCTTCCTTCCCTCCCCCTCCCACGACGCAGGGAGGAGGACAAATCGTCGTCTGTGACGACTTCGACCGTGACGGCGAGGCGGGTGGAGGAAGGACGGAAGGCAGAGATGGAGGAAGGAAGGAAAGGAGGGGAGGAGGAGGAGGAGGTCGGGGTATTGGTGCGCATGCGCATCATGGTTGTGGACCGCTGTCGGGGAATACCGCGGCCCGCTGGCCGGGTGAAGGTTTTGGAAAGAAAGAGGCGATAAAAAGAGAAAAAAATGTAAAAATGAGATAAGGTGGGAATACGAATTGAGTGGAGGGTGTAAGGGGATTTTTTGCAAGAGAGAAAGGATTCATAGGTCCAAAACACACACACACACACACACACACACTCACACACACACGCTCACAACGCGATACCCACACGCACACGCACCTGTGGAGGAAGTTCCCACGAATTGGTGTGAAGACGGATTCAAGAAAAGGGAATGGCTGAAGCAGGTGTCACGACCGGCCATATACAGACTCGAGGAACTGGTTCCACCGTAAGCGCCGCCTCCGGCTCCACTCCCCCAGGCCAGGGCGGAGGGTAAGAGGGCTCCTGTGTTGCGGGTTGGAGAGGTGAAGGATGGGGTGGGGTGAAGTAAGACATAAGAGACACGACACATTTTTTTTCGGCCAAGGAAGCAACCAGATATGTGTGTACATACCGATTAGAAGGGTGCGAAAGCTGCGGTAGGACACGGCGTGTAGGCGGGATGTTGACCCTTGCCGTTGTGACTCCGTCGAAGTCATGAGCGTGGTCGTCCTCTTAGTTATGCGAGTCTCAGGTTTGCTACTGGCCTGTGATTCTGATGCATATAACTAGTGTGGGTGTGGGTGTGGGTGCATGGTGGTAAAGGGCAAGCAATGCAAAAGGAAGACAAAAGGGAAGGAGGCTGTAGCCTGAGACGTGCAGCGACACGCACGTCACACGGCACGCCAACGCCATGGCGAACAGCACTCGATTCCATCCGCCTTTCCTTCACGTTTCCAACAACCAACACACCCCGACCGCAAACCAAACAATCATGAGCTAGGTGGATGACCTGTCTCCTACATTCTCCAGGCAGCTAGGATCCACGGCTGTCAACGCCGCCCGCGCTTTCCTGCCTCAATAGCATGAGCAACAATCGCGGCCCTGCGCCCTTTCGCCTCTCTATTCCCTCCTTGGCAGACGCTGCCACCCGTCAACAAGCTGGCGTGGGCGTACGGCCCGTGGCCACCCTCCCTGCTCGTCCTCTCCCGGCGGTAGCTGCTGCTCAGCACGCGCGTCCTCCATGTGTGCCCAACGTTAGTGCCGTAGGAAGAGGAGGGGGAGGAGGCAGCGGAGGAGGCAGAGGAGGCAGCGGAGGAGGAGGTGGAGTAGGAGGAGGAGGAGGCATGGTGAGACCGCCCCCTCGATACCAGCACCATCAGCAGCACCAGCAGCACCAGCAGCAACAACAACAACAACAACCACAACCACAACAACAAAATCAGCAACACGCCGGAGGAGGGGGAGGACTAGGGCCACAGACTCTTCCCATGATGCCCCCACGACACAATCCTAGCGCCGGTACGTCCCTCCGGCTACCTTCCTGCATGCCCTCCCGCCTTCCCTCCGTCCTTTCTTCCCTCCTTCCCTACCTACCTTCCTCCCCCTGTCACCTCCTTCCACCCTCGCCTTCTCCTCTCCTCCCCCCATCCATCCCCAGGCGTGCCTGTTATCAGCCTCAGCCCCCGTCAAATCGGCAACCCAGTTCTCAAGCACATTAAAAATGTTCCCTACCAAATCGTCGAGGGCCTCGTCCCCGATTTCGGTAAGGCGCAGCATCCCTCCTCCACCCTCCCTCCCTCCTTCCTGCCCTTCTCATTTTTCCGTCATCGTTCCTGATCCTTGATTAATTGCTTTGCACTCTCACCCTCCATCCCCTTCTTCTTCCCTCCTTCCAACCCTCCCTCCTCTAGTCCTGGGCGCCTACACATGCTGCATCTACATCTCCATCCGTTACCACCTCCTGCATTCCAAGTACCTCTTTCAGCGGGTCAAGGAGCTTCGGCGGTGAGAGCCGGAGGGAGGGAGGGAGGGAGGGAGAGAGGGAGGAAGTACCAAATGTTCTTCCGTCACTCACCCCTCCCTCCCTCCCTCCCCCCCTCCCTCCCCCTCTCCCTCAGGGACTATCGTCTGCGTCTCATCCTCTGCCTCGTCGACGACGCCAACAACAAGGAGCCGTTGCTGGAGATTAATAAGCTGGCCATCCGGGAGAACTGCACCCTCCTCTTGGCATGGTCCACGGCGGAGGCAGCGAGGTAGGGAGGGAAAGAGGGAAGGAGGGGAAGAGGGAGGAGAATGGGTTATTGCACTGCTTTTTGAATGGGCTACTGACTTTCGTACTCCCCCCACCGCCTATCGTCCTCGATCCAGACAATGAACCATAAACTTCTCTTATACCTTCTTTCCCTCTCCTCCCTCCCTCCCTCCCTCCCTCCCTCCATCCATCCCTCCTCCCCCCAGATACCTGGAGACGTACAAAGCTTATGAAAACAAATCGGCCGAGAGCATCCAGGAGCGAGTGGACGACAACTACGCCTCACGGTGAGGAGGGAGGGAGGGAGGGAGGAAGGAAGGACGAGCTCCACGGGATTAAGAAATTTTACGTCTCCACCTTTACTGTTTCGTCTCTTTCTCTCTCTCTTACTCATTCCTCCTCTTCTCCTTCCTTACTCCCTCCCTCCCTCCCTCCCTCCCTCCCTCCCTCCCTCCTTCCCCCTAGACTGGCCAACGTCCTGACCACGATCCGCGGCATCAATAAAACTAATGTATCGACTCTCTCCTCTAATTTCGGCTCCCTCGCATCCATGATGGCGGCCAACAAGGAGGAGATTATCCAGTGCCCAGGTAGGGATGGATGGAAGTAGGGGTGGAGGGAGGGGGGGAAAGGAGGGAGGGAAATGCCTGCGCGCAATTCTTAAATCTCAATGGGAATTTTTTCTCCTCTCATCCCTCTTTTCCTCCTTCACTCCCTCCCTCCTTTTTTCCCTCCCTCCTTCCCTCTAGACCTGGGTGAGGTCAAGGTGCAGAATTTGTGGACCGCCTTCCATGAGCCCTTCATCCGCAAGCCCTCGTCCTCCCTCGCCGACAACCAGCTCGTGCCCCCCCCTCCTTCCCTCCCTCCCCCCCGCACCACCACCACGGGGAAGAATAAACGTGGTGGCCAAAGCCGTCTTTCGGGGGCGTCCAATCTCAACAAAATGAGAGAAAGGAAGACGAAAAGGAAGGAGGAGGAGAAGAAGGAGAAGAAGAAGAAGAAGAAGGAAGTTAATGCTCCGGAAGAGGGCCAGGGAGAGGAAGAGGAGCAGGGGGAAGGACAGGTCACCACCGCTGCTACTTCTTCTCCTTCGCCCCCCTCATCTTCTCGTTTATCAACCTCCTATTCTCCTGTAGCCACTGTCGGGATCGCCTCCGACGCGGCTGCAGTTTGGGAGCAGAGCAGTACCGAATCTGAGGACGAGGAAGAGGAGGACGAGGAAGAGGAGGAGGAGGGAGGAGGGGCAGGGAGGGGGACAATGCCGACGCAGGTAAGAGATGACCCCTTGGATTATGCGAGTGATGCAGACGCAAACGAATTGCGCTTGTTGGAAGAGGAGGGGGAGTAGGGTTGATCCCGGCAGGAAGGGCGGGAGAAGAGAACGAAGGATGTAGATAGATACCTACCTTTGTGCATACATCGATTGAATAATAGAAGTGCGCGTGAGGAGACAAGACGACAGAAGAATGAGAGAGGGAATAGGAGAGGGAGTCAAGAGATATGGTGCGAGGGAGGGGAGATAATTGCATCTTATCTGTGTGCAGAGCCGCAAAAGTCTAGAGATGGTTCTAGTTCATAAACAAGATCCGAGCTCCCTGTCCATATGTTGTGATGCACTGCACGTATAATGTTGCCTTGCTTCGGCTTGCATCGTAATCGATCCTCTTTAAGGGTGCGCTCTAAAGAAACAAGGCAATTCACATTAAGTCAAAACACACAAAGTAAAACTCGGACGCGGTGGTGATGTGCCCTCTCTCTTGCTCTCGAAAAAGGAATCACAATCAGGCCCTTCCCATCGACAAGAGGAAAAGTCGTTTTATTCTCTCTTTTGAAATGTATCTACGGTGCATGGCTGTCCTCTGACCCTGTGGCTTGAGACAGATCGTTTCACATCACCCCTTGGAATTTTGGTGAAGGGATACGGGTCATCCATTAACATGCGTCTGTCTGTCGGTCGACACATCGTTTATCATTCTTGCTGCGGGCACGTTACTCACGAAGGTAGGGAACAAAGCACACGGGTAAGTCTCGATGAGTATTTCTGGTAGGAAACGTATTTTGATAAAGACACTAATTAAGGGCAACGAGAAGCACGCACCCAAGTCGCCTCTCACTCCCCCGACGTTGAGCTCAAAGGTCAGCTACCTCGCAGAGATTTTTCATGCGCTCACCAAAACAATAACCATAATTGATCTTAAGTAGGCGTGATAAATCGTGTTTCGGTCCATTTCTCACAAAAAAAAATCCACGCCACTCCTGAAGAGATGGTGTCACGTCACTCCTGAAGAGATGACGTCAACTCTTAACTAGACATGGGGACTTTTGCGACGACCGAGTTCAAGCGTCCATCGTCGAAGACTGGTTTGACGGCTACTGAGAGAACGTCGGAGTGCGGAGTGTCCTTCAATAGATACGAGAAGTGGGCCGCCTCACGGCAAAATTCGTCCCATCATTTCGTAGACTTTTGGCTTTGGAATGATTCGAGAGCATCACTGTGAAATACGTTTTTGCTGCCCTTTTTCATCGAGAGAACGTACCTATAGAAATACCCATCTCAATGCTACTCCGTCTCTTTCATGTCGATGCAACAGGGCGACGGACTGGGTGACCATGGTCAGGATAGACGCCTACGCAGCTATAGCGGAGCTTCTACACAAGTCGCAGGTGCACAATCTCACCACTGTGGGTTTTAAGTGCTTCACTCTATATGACCGACTCAGCGGCCGTGTTTGTGAGACAGTACACTCTGTTAGTTGTTATTATTGCCGAGATTCCGGTGGCGGTACTTGGCCTTGTCCTTGTTCAAGCCTGCCTCACGTCCCCTTCCCACTCGACCCACTCCCGTCCTCTGATAGATTGAGGACCTCCTCTCTAAGCAGTTTTTGTATGTTGACGGGCGTTGGTGGGATTTGCTCCGAACGGAAATCTTTGCAACGGTGAGGAAAGGAGGGCTGGAGGGGGGGAAGAGGAAGGGATAAGGAAAAATAGAAGAGATTACGGAGGCTCTTTCATTCGTGTATTTTGAATCGTAAGCCCAGGATTGCTGTGTTTAAGCATAGAATGCGCCCGCTGGTGGGCGAATGGATTTCTCCATCTGATTTGGCGGCCGACTGATTTGTCTTTTTTTGCGCCCACGCGAATATGCATATCTAGGGCCTTATCACCATGGACAATGGAGACGGTCCGCTATGTACCACGTCGGACGAGATTGTGTCAAGATGGCAGCAGACGTTGGGCTCTCTTGACGCGGTCCTGCACCAGGTAAGGAACTGTCAGCAAGGATAATATCGAAAGATGAACAAGTCACGGAGTATGGCAGGCTTCAGGCGCATTCTGTTCACTCATTATTCACATATTTTTTATGACAGGTCGGGCACTATGTCATAACAATATTGGTTCGTAGGGGTGGGGGCTGGGTAATATAATATTTGTAGCCTTGTCCATGCCCGCGAGAGACTGACGTCCTCTCCCTCCTTCCCTCCCTCCCTCCCTTCCTCCCCGGCGTATCTTCTGTCGAGTAGAATAATAATATGGCCCACGCCGTAACCTACGGTACAGCTACGCACTACAAAGCAAGTGCCACACAGGGACACACAAGGGTCTTCGCCGGGAATTACGAATTTAACTTGGTCTTCTCTTATGAGCTGGTAGGACACATGTGTATGCTTTGGTGTGGATGAGGGTCTTGGAGAATGTCCTTCGTGAAATTTGCAAGGTGATGATTTTGGTTGATGTGGAGAAGGCAATGGATGTTGGAGCTCTACTCGCCGGTGTAAATCATGCTGGCCCGCGGACCCTAGTGCTTGGGCAGGTGGAGGGGGCTGGGGGATGATAAGGTTGTCATTTTAGAGACCAAATGAATCGCTAATTCCTGTCGTTCACGCGCCTCATGTATATCGCTATACATTCATATATAGGGCTGGCGTATCAAGGGCTTGAAGTTCACATTAATGTACGTGCCAGCAGATGGTTGGAGGGAGGGGGGAAAAGAAAATGGATGGGGGAAAAGGATGAGAAGGGCGTCAGCCACCATCAAACTGCTCCTATGTCTCTCATCATATATTCCTTCTGTTTCTTCCTTATTCCTGCTTTGTTTTTCGGCGTTGGCTGTCAGATATCATTTTTTTCATCGAAATGCAAAGCCTTTCGATGGCAGTATCAGGAGCCCAAGCCCGAAGCATAAATTCTCCCTCCTTTCTTTTGTCTTCTCTGGTGCATCTTACTGTGACAGTGCACCTGCGAAAAGCTTGGTCTGCCAAAATTATTGCCTTTTCCCTTCTCCCCTTCTTCCTTCCTTTGCAGGTTTATGGACGGCAATCTGTCTCTGACGTAAACCCCGATAGGAGCGATGAAAAGGATCAACTAAATGAAGGGTGGAGGAATGGAATGAGAGATGGCGAGGCACCCAATTGTAAAGCGCGGGTGAGAGCATGTCATATAAGTCCCTGTATGATATATATGAATGGTAGTAGAGCGAGACAGAAAGAGAGACGAGAAAGGAGGTAACAATCCTCACTTGGCACGCATATCAGGCCATGTACAAAAGAAGGGATCCTGCCTCATGTCATGAGGTAAACACTGGCATCAAGTTTTAGGTACAGGGGCTGAGCGGTGGCCAAGTTATTGGGCACCAAGGAAAGAGAAAATGGGAGAGATAGAGAAAGGGCGACTTTAGACATGTCTGGCAGTAGCAACGTCCTGACGGACAATACAGAAAGTTATGTAAGTTTTTCGTTGTTTTCATTTTTGTGGGTTTAAATGCCCATCACGTGCTTTGCCACCGGTATGATGGGTGCGCCTGGTGCTTCTATCAGATCGGCAAGCTCTGGGACGGCTTGTAGGACTAAAACCATGCCTGGGACATCTATGGTGAACCCTGTCATTACAAGTGTCCTCCTTCTCTCGCGACAGTATTTTATGGAAGAGTGGTATCCAACGGGAGTAAAAGCATCCTCGAATCGACTTGTGCCATCGGGAAGATTGCTAAAGGCATTGATCAGCTCCGCTGTCCCTAGACAACCCTAAGCTTCATCGACGGGGTCCAAACTACCCCGGTGACAAGCCCCCCAATGTTAACGCCCAAGACGCCATCGCCACAGGCAGCGTCGAGGCAAACTCTATAGAGATGGACTTCCAGGGCACGTTGATGTAGAGGATACCAAATCCGTTTAAGTCTGAGACAAGTCCATTGTACCGCGAAAACGCCGCCTCCCCTTCCTCCGCTTTCTTCGCCTCCTCCCTCCTCCCCCTTTCCCTCCTCCATCCTCCCCCGCCTCCTTCCCCCTCCACTTCCTCCCCTCCTCCTTCCCTCCTCCTCC
>Ga0160420_100535_pt1 | contig 15337 bp, 15 predicted proteins | sample CelAP2metagpilot_FD_108197 | JGI IMG/M metagenome (GOLD analysis project Ga0160420, IMG submission 108197) | Phycosphere-associated microbial communities from algal ponds in Kailua-Kona, Hawaii, USA - Cellana AP2-5-5 metagenome pilot | ecosystem: Engineered > Artificial ecosystem > Aquaculture >... | reverse complement strand
TTTGTTCCCCTCTCCTCCCCCCCCCTCCCCCCTCTTTCCCCTCCCCCCCGCCCCTCTTATCCCCCCCCGCCCCCCCCCCCCCCCCCGCAGTCCCCGCGGGCACAGACGGGCTCATGACCGTTCTCTTCACCGTTGAAGGCGAGATTATGGACAAGGAGGAGTACTACGTCGACGCCCTCCTCCTCAAGGACCCCAAAGATTACAAGTCGTGAGTACCTCCAGCTCCAGCCCTCCCTCCCTCCCTTCCTCCTCCATTCCTTCTGTAGTCATGTTCAATGCCCTATCGTCTTTCCCCTCGATCATTTTGATCCTCACCTTCAACTCAACCGCTACCTCCATCCATTCCTCCCTCCCTCCCTCCCTCCTTAGCTCCTTCGTTGCGGACTCTGTCAGCAAAATCTTCGGCGTTGTCAAACCTGCCACTTTCCCTACGGCCACCTCTCTCTTCAATTCCCTCGTCCAAGATTCAGTTAACAGAATCTTCAACGCGGCCGACTCCCCCAGCGTCCCCTCTTCTGCCTCTGCCGCCTCTGCTGCTGCTGCGGCTGCTGCTGCTGCTGCTGCTGCTGCTGCTGCTGCTGCTGCTGGTAGTGGTAGTGCTGCTGCTGCTGAGGCTGCTGCTGATACCCCTGACGGTCCTGCGGCAAAAACGCCTGAAGCAGTACCACCAGCAGCGACAGTAGTGGAGAAAGTGTTAGATCCGGCTACTGGTGAAGTGATAGACTAACTTAACGGACTTAGGAAAGAGGGAGGGAGGGAATGTATAACCTTGTGACCCCGAGGCAAGATCCTGAAGCGAGCACGGCTGGGATTGTAATTTTGGAACGAACAAGAAGGAGGGAGGGATAGAGGGAGGGCGGGATAGAAGCTCATGGTAGAGTCTCCGCATGGGCCAGGTGTTGAATCAAGATGGGAGGGAGGGAGGGAGGGAAGCAACAGGAAGATAGTTTTGTGTGTGGTGCCCTGGTAGAGGGAAGGGGAGAGGGAGTGAAGAAGGGAAGCTTGTCTTTGTTTAATATTGGATCAGAGATTACATGTGAATGTGCGGCACCCAGTCAAAGAACGAACTTGGGAAAGCAATTGCAGAAACTACCGTAGCAAGAGAAACACACAATGTGAGAGCAATAGCAGTAACAATAGCAGGACCGGCAGTTGCACTGGCTACAGTACTTACAAAAGCAAGGTAAAAAATACACCTAGCCTGGGGGGGATACAACACAGAATGTACGGAGAGCGAGGACAAAGCAAACGCTCCTGAGACGGGGACCGAGATACCGAGATGGAAAGATTAGGGAGGAAGGGATTTGTCGGGCAGGATCGGAAGTTGAAAGGAGGATAAGAAATGTGCCATATATCTATGTCGGCTGCTTGCGCTGCCCCTGCTTCCTTCCCCCTCCCAGTGGTATATTGGACAGCCTCGTCAGCGCGCAAAAAGGGGCGTCAGAGAAAGGAATACGAAGATAAGATTATGAGCTTCAGTTACTTCTTCATGTCATGTTTGCCTTTCTACTTTGGTCGCTTTGTCGTCTTTTTTTTGGAATGTGTGTCAGTGCCCGATCCTTCTTGCTTGCGGTTGTTCCAGTCGCCAAGAAACTGCGAGAAACCTATTGGAGATTCATTAGTGCAAACGAGTACAAATGACACCCAGCCGGTTGAGGATAAATATGCCGAGAGGTTGAATTGAGTACCTCTCAACGTAGCTGCAAGCAAAACCCTCGGCCCCTACCTCCGTTTGTCTAAACCATGCTGGACTCATAAGGGTAAGAGATTGACTTCATTTATAGCCACTTTGCGTGGTGCTTGCATCAAATTGTGGATTAAATGAATGAGGCCGATGCCGAGCCGACGTTGCACTTCTGCAACGCTCGTTCGCAGCGAGCTTATCGGGTCGTGTGAAAATTCTGCATAGTGCTTGGCAGGCACATAGCTATATTCACAGTCCTTGGTACGCATTACACAAGGCGTCAAAAATCCTTCCACTCAGCAGGCACTTTGATAAGCACATTTTCAAGCCCGAGACATTCTTTTTCCTGACTTGACTGCCATTTTTGGAGCAAGGATTTAGTAGTCTTTAACGATCCTCCCTCGTTCCTTCTTATCCAAGGCCTTCCCCAACTACACCATCATCACATGACAGGCGGTAGCAACGACAGCAGCAGCAACATGACAGACAACGATGCTGTGGCCAATGTCACAGATGGAGACGGTTCTACCCGCGAGAACTTTCAAATCATTGACATCGATCCTCCTTCCTCCCCCATGAGCTCCGCTGCCTCTACCAGCTTTCGAGAAGCTGAGGGAGGAGTAGGACTGTGTTGTTTGCGGCGAGACCCAACCGCTTTATCTCTCTTGCCGTTTAGCATATTATTTGCGGCACGAACGTCGGGCGATGCAATCGGTAATTCCAATCGGCATAGGAATAAGTGGGGGCAAATTCGAATTAAAACCTGGAAGGAGGTAAGTGAGAGGGAGGGAGAAATGGGGAAGCGAGCGGGCAGAATGAATAAGAGGGACCTTCAAAATTTTATCTGAGGGAGCAGGGTGATGGGGATCGTGAAGAGCTCGAAATCCTTTACATATTTCATCCTCATCTTAACGCGATTCCCAACAGACTAAGTGGCAGGCGAAGCTCGAGTTTGCCTTGCTGAAGCAGAAATGGAAGTGGATAGTGGTACGTCTACAAACTACTGCCTCAATCTCTTCCCTGCATTGTCATGCCATCTCCGTCGGTCGCAATATTCCGAGCAGCTCACATACAGGTGCTTATCTCTTAATTCCTTTTCTCCGACTTTGTGTACCACCTCTCTCCCTCCCTCTACCCTCCCCCTGCAGGGCTTCTTTTTCGCCGAGTACTTCAATCTCGTGATGCATAACTTCATCTACTATCTGGAAGGGGTGATCTGGGGGCAGGACGGGCCCCCTCCTCCTTTAGAAGACCTGGGTATCAGGCTATTCGCAGGCGTTTTCCCTCCCTCGGCCGAGTGGATCGTGGACCTCTTCCTCTACATTCTTATCGGCATGGTCCTCACCCTCTGCATTGCGCGTTTTGTTTTAAATAATGTTCCGTGGGGCGGACCTGAGATGTTGCTCACTAAGAAGAGGGGAGATGGCCTGGACGTTGCCACCTGCTCGATTCCAGTACCCTCCGTCAATATATGCAAACGTATCTGCAAGATCCTTTCCATTGCAATCGTCTGTCGCATACTGTCCTATACGCTCACATTAGAGCCAAATCCGGCCGCGTACTGTCACCCACCTTTTTGGAACCCTCCTAGCACCGTCAGTGAGATCATGAGCACGGTGGCCGTGAGGGGCAGCTGTGGGGATCTCCTCTTCTCGAGCCACACATTCCATGGCATGGTGATGATGCTGACAATCTTGCGGCACGCGCCGAGGATGTACGTCATCTGCGGAATGGCCGTCTGCTCGATGGTCATGGTCGTCATCTCCCTGCTGGCATATAAGAGCCACTATTCACACGATATCGTACAAGGTAAGCCCTTGCCCACCCTCCCTTCGCTTCTGCTGTCCCTCCCTCCATCTTTTCCTGCTTGTATAAGGGACGAGGTGTATGTGTTTCAGCCATATTCATGACCATGTCCCTGATTTCCTTCCTTCCTTCCTCTATTCTCTGACCCTCTCCCCATCTCAGCCGTCTACACCACCGTGTTGCTCTGGTTGCTGACACCCGAGCCCACTGTCGCAGATTGCGAAGAGTTGCAAATCGACTTTCCACCATGGGAGCTCTAAGGAGGTAGAAGGCATATTATATTGCATCAAGAAAAGATAAAGGATCTGGGGCAGCAGTGATTGCCATGCACATTTCTTGTACATGGAAGGAAATAGCGTATGTTTGTGAAAAGTCAAATGATGACAAACTATTATTCTTTCGGGGATTTGAAATGAAAATGATCGTCCCTACCATAAATGTCACTTTTGCTTGAAAGCAGATAAAGAGAAATTGGAAAGAACAAAACCGAAATGTTACCGGATTCAATCATTCACCAGTCGTTGCTCCATCACCTTCTTTCTTCATAGCTATCTTTCTCGCACCCAACTCTTGAGCCTGATGCTCACTTCGGTGCGATATACTTTAAAAGATACCCTAGTTTTGGACTCCTGATATTACTTATCGTATTCCTTCCAGCTGATGCTCCTTCCACCACTAATCATGATGAATCTCCAATTACTTTACGCTTTGCCAGTTTCTCTCTCCTCTCTCTCCCTCTCTCCCTCACTCCCTCTCCCTCTCCCTCTCTCTCATTCTCTCTCTCTCTTGTTCTCTCTCTTGTTCTCTCTCATTCTCTCTCTCTCTCATTCTCTCTCTCTCTCTCTCTCTCTCCTTTATCCCAAATCTGCACGCTTTTGGGAGACAATTGTTCCATCGGACATCTCTGCCTCCGCAGCATTCATCTCCGACATTCCGTGTGAATCTACACGGTGCAGTGCAAAGTCTTGGCACAAGGTGTCCCACCTTTCAATGCGTCGATTAGGACACGGATTACCTGCTGCAAAAGTGTGATTGCGTAAACGAGACGTCCAAGAAGCGAACACAAGGAAAGGCACCACGCGGAGGGAGGGCCAAAATGAGGATTCCTATACTGTGACTCGTCCTATGTCTCAATCGCACTTGTGTTTGATTGAGTGCGACAAGAGGCTCCTTTCGACTTTTTAGTAGCCACACTTGTCCTCTTTCTATCTTCTTTCCTCCCCTTCTCTCGCGTGCTTGCAATCCTTGGAAGTGTCATAGAAATGATTGAAAACAGAAACAGAGTTTTGTGGCTTTAAGTGCAACAACAATAGGGTTACGGTTAGCCCTTACTAGAACGCGCAAAAAATGTTCGGGTAGCATCATGGGTTATTTCCTCTTGCTTGCCTTCATTGTTTCCTTTCCACCTCCCCCCTTCATCACGCATTTACGGTGGCACCCAAGGCGGTCCTTCATATCCATCGACTTTTCGTCGAATCCTCTTCTCCTGCTGCCGCATGGGCGACGTGGTTGGAGATGCCAACGTCGACAGCTTCCGGAGCACTTGCTGCTTTCGGTGAATCAGAGCAGAAGGAGATGGAGAAAAAGAGACTGTTGGGGGCTGGCGTCGACAATGATTGTGTCTTTGCAAGAAAAGCTTGCTTACCTCTTCCTCGAGACCTCGTACCAGGGCCTGACCATCTTCACTCTTTTCTCCGTCAGGACGCCAGTATGCTGGTGGTGGGGAGGTTGGAAGCACAGAGGGGGGAATGGGAGATGGTGCGGAACAATGAAATGCACACAAGTTAAAGTCGCTAGGGTAGTCGAAAAAATGATTTTTCGAGTCTCTACTTTGTTTGCCATCTTTCACTTCCTCCTTCCACTCTTCCTCTTTCCTCTCTTCTAACTTATCCCTTTTCTGCCACTTCCATGACGCCGCCGAAGAGTGCCGCTGAGATTGCTCCACCGTATCATTCTTTTGCTGGCGCTGCCGTTCCCTTGCTTGGCAGACTGCATGTAAGGTCATGATGCCCTTCTCATTTTCTTTCTCCTCCTTCTTGCTACACTGCTCCTTATTGTGCTGGTGGTGACGACAACGACATGATGCCGCCGAAGAGTGCCGCTGAGATTGCTCCACCGTATTATTCTTTTGCTGGCACTGCCGTTCCCTTGCTTGGCAGGCTGCATTTAAGGTCGTGATGCCCTTCTCATTTTCTTTCTCCTTCTCCTTGCTACACTGCTCCTTATTGTGCTGGTGGTGACGACAACGACAGTGCTTTGACGAACGGTGCTTCTGATTATTATCGCGGCAGAGACATAGCATACACTTCAAACTACAAGATTCTGGAAGTGGAGGTTGAGGCCGTGTTGATGGCGGGCAGGAAAGACAGCAAGACGACGAGAGGTGGGTGTAGAGCGATTGCAAGCGTGGGTTAAGAGCCCCCAAAGTCAGCAGCGGCATTTTGAGTTCAAGATTAGGTAGATGCTGGCCTTGATGGAAAATATGGCGCTGAAAGTGGAGGCGACATTGATTGTAATTTCGGTGGTCATGATAACTATTCCTGTGACATGGAAGGGAAAAGGGATTTTTGGGGGGAGGATGAGCCACATGAGGAAGGCTAATTTGGGGAGGCACAGATGAGCTTACCGCAATGGTACGTATAAGTCGTCGTCGTCGTCGCTGCCGTCTCTGTTGAGATGAAGATAGCGACTGCTGGTGGAAGATGGGGAGGAAACACACAAGGGCATGCTTTGATGGCTGTGTTTGAGGTGGAAAAATTATGGGAGGGTAAGACGGGCCATGTTCTTCGCACCCCCTAAAAAGAAGGGGAACGGGTGCCTGTTTTCTCTTGGTCTTCGATTCCATACACAAATACTATAGGGCGAAGTAGGGCACAACATTGTGATCAGAACGCGTGCGATTATTTCTCAAAGCCTCAAAAGAAGGTGGTCTGTCCATGCTTGCTCTCTGCATCACGCCTTCTTCGTTTCGTACGCGGTTTCATTGACGCGACCAAATTCGATTACCCGCCATCCATGATCCCACACAGGAGAGAATGCCTCGACTCAAAAGCCACAGCGGGAGCGGTGGTCTCCTCCTGTCTCACGGCAGCAGCAGCAGGAGGATTCTTGCCCTTAAGCTGTTTTTGCTGGGCATGGGCGGGTGCGCCTTGCTCGCGGCCGTGTACCTTCCTGGGCGTGAGACAGGGATGGCAAGCGAGAACATAAGGGAAAGCAATATGCGGACATTAATGGGGGTGGGTACTGTGGTCAAGGGTGGTCGCCTGGCAGGAAAATGGAAGGGATGATGACAAGAAGGAGAGTGAGAAGGAATATTCGATAGTACCGATCACTGGATATGGCACACGACGGCGCAGCCATCGTTACCTAGCCCTCTTGAGTGTCCTTGAGTAAATCCGCATCGACTTTCCTCCGTTCCAGTAGTGTGTTGTGTTCAGGAAATGAGGGGTGAGAGGAAGGAAGCATCAGCACATTACTTCTACCGCGTCGGCTGTCTCTCGTCGTTGCCCACCCCCTTTATCCTCTCACACGACACTGCCCTCTCATTTTCCCGTTCATTATTGTTCCTCCACCCTCGACACTATAGGACACCCCCGCTGAGGCCGACCTGCTCGGCGCTTCCCCTGCTCGCGACGACGTTATCCCCCCACCAGACTCCAGCACTGCCATTGCCACCATCACCAACAGTAGCAGCAGCATCACCAATGTTGCCGTCGCCCCCACCCCTTCCGCCGCTCCTGCCCTCCTTCTTTTTCCTGCCGATGCCCAGCTGCGAGATCTGACGGGTGCGCTCATTAATGCCAACGAAGCCTTGGCCGGCAAGTCTGTGGGGCTCTACTTCGGCGCTGGGTGGTGTAGCATGACTCGGGCCGCGAATCCTGGTGTTTCGGCATGGATTACGGCGAGGGAAGCGGATGGGGTGACTTTAGGTGAGGATGGAGGTATAGAGAGAAGGAGGAAGGGAGGGCGGTGATCGATCGTACTGATTCATTTGTTTCATTTTTGGTAGGTAATTCTCGCTTTTTATTCCCTCTTCCTACCCTCCTCTTTCGCTCTCCCTCCTTCCCTTCCTCCCTCACACCCATTTACCCTTTTCAGTGTACGTCTCCTCTGATATGGACGCTGCTGGCCTTACACAGCAACAAACCGAAAACGGGTGGCCATTTGCTGTCCCGCACGACAGCCCTCTTCGGACGAGCTTGAAGGAGAAATATAGAGTGTAAGTCAGACAAGAATAACCGCGAGGAAATATACGAAATCAAAGATTGGTGATAGGGGATAAAATGCGCTTACCCTGTCTTCCTATTTCCCTCCCTTCCACGCTCCTTCCCTCTCCCTCGGTAGCTGGTCTATGCACGAAGACAAAGCCTTTAAAGGAAGACGGGTATCTGGTATTCCGACAATGATGGTGGTGGGAAAGGATGGGGAGGAAATGGCTCGCTTGGATGTGGGTATGAAGGGGGTAGATGAGCTTGCTAAATGGAATTATGTGGAGTGGAAGTGGGAATAAAGGAGGAAGGGGGGGGGAGGTAAGATGGGGAGGAGCGAGAATTTATGTTAAAAGAAAATTTCAAGTATGATTATAAGAAGGTATTCATTCATGTACTTTGCTTATTTCTCCCCTTTTATTCTTATTTCTTCCAGAGGAAGGAAACCCTCGAAAATGAGCAGTCACATTATGTGGCTGCATCGCGTCGCGATATCATTCAAATGAGGCCAGCCCTCTGAAAGCGCGTACTCAGCTAGCTTGTACAAAGCTTCATACTGACTCCCTCATCCTTACTAGTTCCAAAAATTATATCTCCCGCACGCTTGCCCTCCTCCTACATAGGCGCGTGGTGCTGGGAATCGACACGGCAAATCACGCGAATGCAGAGTTTCGCATGGCTTGGACTCGGCTCATGGAGTAAGTAATGGTCGAGGGTAGGTTTACGGGATATGAATATTGATATCGGCGGTGGATTTGTTCTTGTGAGGGCGATCGCAGAGAATGGATTCGATGACTTCGTGTTGGTCGCCGAACTAATAGGCGTAAATTAAAGGCGAATAGAAGAGAGAGAAATGAGCAAGAAGTTGCAATACGCAAAGCAAAGGACGAACACGCAAATCTTTTATCATGTGGGTCCTCCTTTTTTCTTTCCCAACATAAAGGTGGCAGAATTTAATGCAAAAAGAGGCATTCTGTCTCTTCCCCACCGTTAGTACTGTTGAGATTGCTGTTAAGTCGTAGCCCCAATACCTGATGATCTGATCGCCTTTTGTGCTCCACACTGGCTCGGTAAGCTATTGAGAGTAGGGTGGCTCATCCAGGCTATTTACTATGAATATTAAATTTGTTACAACTCAGGACATCCGATTCCTAATCTTTGAATTCTTCTCCTGATATCATGTTGAAATCGTTTGTTTTTAGTCTTTCCAGCAGCGGAGCCCCATTGCTGTAAAGACTACTCAACGTACAGACACATGTCGTTCGGTACCAGGCTGAAAATCAGGACCTTTATTATCTTCGTCTCTTTGTCCCCTTATTTCTCTCTAGATTTGCTACTGTTGCAGATGCTCACACACTCCTACAGAATTAAATGATCTGCAGGGAAAATCAATTCCGATCGGTTGTGAATTAAATTAAAATGCTTTTTTTCCCAGAAGAACAGAATCCCTCCGCTCCTCTTCATAATGACACTACAATTAAGTACTTCGCCCGAAATGGGAATGTATGCGCCGCACGAAAGCTAAATTCAGACATGCCGTTTCATATAATGTAAATATTTCACATTTTCTACTGTAACGTTTCATAATTTGTTCAGTAAAACATGTCCTCTCCGTTCGGCAAGGAGAAAGGTGAGGTATGGTGATGGTGTTGCTTGTGATGATGGTTTGGTGCAGCAAGGTGGTGAGGGGGTACGTGGTGGTGGGCGTTGTGATGAAGAGAGTGCGAATACGGGTATTGCTCCTGTTGAAGCTGATGCTGCTGATGCTGATAGGCCTTGTGGTGGTTGGTGTTGTTGTGATATTGGTTGTGATGACCTCCGTGGTGATGTCCGGATACACCAGCGTCTCGGTGGTGCTGAAGAGGAGGCATCGCCGGTAGATGAGGCAATTCTCCTGGTCCCATCCCCGGCGCCCCGCCAAGGGTACCGATGCCACCGATGCTGCCACTGACGCCTCCACTCCCAAAACCACTCTTCACGTTCTCCAAAATGTCCTCCTGGGCAATGAGAGTGTCCAAGTGGCTCACGATCTCTGCGCGCAATCGACGCAGGCTCGCCACGCCCTCCTTTCGCACGTCAAAGCCAAAGGTATCCCAAATTACCTTCGTGAACTTCTCGACCGTCTCGTGGATCAATGTAGACAACTGTGAGACTTGAGCCTGGGTTTGAGGGCTAGTCAGAGCTCCAGCGCGCTTCCCTGCTCCCACTGTGTTGGGCGAGGTAAAAACCTCGTGCTTCTCGCCCACAACCAACTGTAGCAGCTCTGTATTCATAGCCCCAAGCTCTTCGTTCCGTCGCCGCAGCGCCCAACACTCTTCCTGCAGCGTCTTCAAGGCTGCGGGTGCGTGCGGATGGGCATGGTGAGGGTGTGGACGCCCGTGGCCCAACGCCAGTGTCGAGTCCTTTGCCGAAAGCCGAGCACGTCCACCCATGTTTGGAGCAATAGAGGAATGGGACATCCCCCCCCCGCCTCCACGGCCCGCAAAAGCCTCCGATAAGCCCGACATGACTGCTGATGCCGCGGCAGCATGAGTGTGGCCATTTCCACCGCCTGGGGGTCCACCATGCCGCTCAAAATGACGCCCTATCCGCCCAGGCGACATCGGTGCCTCTCTTCTGCTGCCGTTATTACCTGCATGTGAGACATAGGCCGCCAACCGTGACTGGGTGACAGATGTTAAGCCCGGGAAGAGCTGCTGGTTTTTCCCCATCAAAAGAGGGTTGCCCCCGTGAGCACCTGGGCCACCATCGCCCCCGCTCAGGATGCGCTGCGAGATAAAGTCCGCGGAAAAGGTGGGGGTAGCGGAGGGGCCGACGAAACCGATGCCTTGTGCGAGGTAGTGGAGCTGATACAACCGGATTTGGTGAACGACTTTCATGCCGTCAAATGTTGTGGGGGAGGAGTTGGTCTTCAAGGCACACACAAGGTGAAAGGCTCGGCTCTTGTCCACGGTAGAAGCAGCGTTATCCTCGTTTTGCTTCACGCTAGTAAAGGTGGGAAAGGTGGTGCCAACTTCTCCCTTCAAGTCACCGGCACCCGTGACATTCTCCATTCTCTCACCCTCCTTCCTCCCCCCCTCCTCTTTTACCCCTTCCTCTACCATCACCTGCTCCTCTTCCTCCTCTACCTCCTCAATGGTAGCAGGGTTCATCATCTTTTCTCCATCTCTGACCTCTCTCTTTTTCTCTCCTTCCTCCTTCCCCACTGCCTTGTCAATCCATGCGACCAACCCGTCAAGCACCGTAGCCGAATCCGCGCCCGACGCCCTCTTAGTACAACCCACCATCTCCGCTAGTCTTGGTGGCAGCATCGCGGCATTTAAACGAATCAAGGGCTTGGCTAACAGCGTCTTTCCCCATGGTAACGTCACATCGTCAGCCTTCCCCAATTTGAGGGATGCCTTAAGCTCGCGTTCTACCTTGCTCTCAGCGACACGGGCGAGAGTGGAGCGATTAACAGCTTCTGCGAGCCCGTACATAGAGTCAGCCGTGCTGTTCACTTCGTCCACAGTTGTCATCAAGACAGAAGGAGGACCGTTGTTGTTGTTCCTGTTGTTGTTGCTACTGCTGCTGCTGCTGCTGCTGCCCTCGCCCTCCTCCGTGGAAGAGATAGCGCCAGCCCCTTCCTCCTGCTCTGCCTTCTCCCCTCCCTCCTTCTTTCCATATGCCTGCACAATGCGCGGGCCGATGTAAGTCATAGTGTGGATGACGCCCAAGGCGGCAGCTAGATCACTAAAGCGCCCGAGGTTGTTGGAAAGAGTGGGGGAGGGTATGGTCAGCACTGACAAGGTACCAATCTTCTCACTGGCGCAGGAGAGGGAAGAAGGGGAGAAAGACGGGACGACGGCCACGGCACTGTTCAATAGGCCGACGAGGTCTTGGATGGCAAGGGTGAATGCCTCACGTGCGAGCTGCTTCAGGTCGCGTTCAGCGGATCCCACACGTTGGATTGCTGTCTTTGTCAGCTTGGCGGGAAACCCCAAAAAGTCAAAGGCTCGGTATAGAGGTAAGGCGAGAGGAACAGAGGCCTTGGAGAGAATGATGGAGGCGGCCATAGCTCGGAGGATCCTGGTGGCGTTGGCAACAGAGAGGCCAATGTCAGTGAATGACTGAAGGAGACTCTCGAAGGTCATGCTCCCCTTGTGCTCACCCTGGCGGCTAAGAGGATGAGCACTCCCTGGAAAGATACTGTGATTGCTCCCGGAGAGACTCGAAGACAAGGAAGATGATAAATCACCCATATCTAAGTCCCCAAGTGCAGTGGCCGACAGCGACGTTCCATCAATCGGCGCTCCTACCGAGAAGGAAGGAGGCGGATTCCCCATCACCCCCATCATCCCTCCCCCACCACCGCCGCTGCTCTCACCGATCCCTCCTTCCCTCCCTCCGAGCCCCAACCCTTCTAATCCCAGTGTTTGAACGCTTTGTGGGCTGGCCAAAGCATCTCTTAAGGAGTCGTACTTGGCGGGATCCCTTTCAATCAAAAACACATCTAATTCAGCCCCAACTAGCTTGCCCTCAAACCCAGCAGCAGCGCCCGCGGTAGCAGCAGCAGCAATAGCACCTCCGGGGGTAGAAGGGGTATTCATTGTTTCATCTTTCATGGACTGCTGCTGCTGCTGCTGCTGCTGCTGCTGCTGCTGGAGCTTAACGAAGAATTTGATCTCCATCGGTGAGGATAGGAGGGCAGCATCGTCCAGGACGAGAAGGGTGGAGAGGAGGGAGACGGCCGTCGAGATACGCTTCACCAGCTGCGGTGCCGGGCGACGGTAATGCTCAAAAAGTGCTTGGAGGATGTGGGTCTTGGTGTTAGCCAGCCCGGAGGCTGAGCCGAGGAGAACAAGTGTTTGGTGCGAGGGAGCACCGGGGGTGTGGAGCTGGCGAAAGGCTGCGTGCAGGGCGTCGCATGGATGGGGCTCTGACCTTGCCGCAAGGCACAGGTCCTGGTTCAGGTCACTCTTCCACACGGGAAGGAGAGAGGAGGTGGAAGCGGGAACGGAAGGCGGAGATGGCGAAGTCAAGGCCAAGAAAGAGGGCACGGCGCCGGGTAGATCCGACGTTACGGCTGCGTCCATGCTGCCCAAAGTGACAAGGGTTGGGCCGCATTGTTGGCAGGTCATTCCCTGTTTCACCCCCTGCCGAATGCCTTCCAATAAGGTCGCCTCGTGGAAATGCGTAAGCTCCCCCAGGTTTTGGTGTTGCTTGACGGCATCCACAATACTTGACAGTGATGCCGCCTTTGGCAAGTGCCCCCCGAAACGGGTCATTGCCATATTCCTCGTCTCCTCCCAAGACACCCACCGCCCCTGTTGCTGCTCGATAATCCCCATTGCTCCTTGAGGGTGTACGTAAAGGCCCTTGCTGGTGTCCACTGCTGCCAAGGTCACGCATTCGTAGCCCTCTTCGGCATGGAGGAGAAAGAGACCACCCTTCTCCTGCTTCAGCCTCTCCGCCTCTGCGACGAGCAGATGTTGCTGCCTTTCTAAGTTTTCAATTATCGCTGCGTCCATCATTTTCATGGTTGGTACGGTGTTGAGTCTAGAACGGGGATGAGGTAGAGCTAGAAAGGCGTCGATGCCCAAACCCACCCTTGTCCTCCACGCGCTGTACCACCGCCTGTCTCGTTGCTGTTTGCGTCGTTGTTAAGTGTTGCGGACTCGCCTGTGGTGACGTGCATGTGTGTAAAAGAAAAAATATCGGCGTGTCAGTAAGATCTATACCTAAGTGTGAGTCTGTAGGGCTCGATGTGGCCGATGGTGGTACGAGCAGGCAAGGAGAGTCAAGATTTAGGAGGGCTGTGCGTCCTGCCATGTGCTTGCCCAATGGCCTGGCATGATAAGGACAGACGATTGCCATCTTAGACTGTCTGCACAGATCTTCTTTCCTCAGCCATACCCCCCAATTTATCGAGTCATTGTGGAGCGAAGAAGGCGACGAGGACAAGACAGGCAACTCCTGCCCGTTAGCTGCTTGTCATCTATGCTTTGGTGCAAAGGCGTGTTATGTATAAAGGCTTTGCGAGTGGGAGTGCTATCATTCAAATGGCTTTGCTCCTCAACCCCTTCTCTCCTGCTACGAAACGACGCTTCGCGATTTGAAAAGTGTATCTATTTTGTAGTTGTTCCATGGTGGGAGAAAGCAGGAAGGAGGGCGAAACGGCGCGTCATTTCCATCGCTTAGTTCGGCGGAGAGGCCACGATAAAGGACACACTTACGGGGCACATAGGCTTCAAAATGGATATATCAAGATCTATGCGAGTGTGTGTGTGTGTGTGTGTGTGTGTGTGTGTGTGAAAATCACATCTCTGGGACGATGTGTATCTGAAGGTCCCAAAGGGGTGATCGCGAGGGTGCAAGTTTAGCACCATGAAAGCAGTTTAAATGCGGTTTGAATTGACCGTTTCTCTCTGGGTGATGTTGGAGATTGGAGACAGGGATTTCGTGACTGACAGCCGAGTATAAAGACAACTTATGGGGTAAATTTTCCACATTTATGTCATGTTCACAAACGGTGGTAGAAATGACATGCAAAAAAATACGTTTTGGGGCCAAATTTCATTGCGCGTGCAACGGCTGGCCCCACGACTGATTAAAAGCTGGACATGAGAGCTATGCTATACGGAGCCAAAAAGAGAACGTTGTAATTATGACTTTATAGCATGATTTCATCGCATCGAATTCATTTGACTTTTGGTACGCCTCAATGCGGTCCCGCAAATACTGAGAAAGGGTGGTGCCAAAAATAGTAAAGGCAAGAATCTTGACAGCATTTGTGCGCGAACCATGATTTACTTTCGCAAATATGACCAAATCCACCGACTGCGCCACAGTGAGAGCCATTGATAGTGAATTTGGTAGGTCTTAAGCACCATTCTTCCTTTTTTTACACGAATCATGGGCCTATGATATTCATAACACCACCCCCTATAATCACAACAACAGATCAACCAGAATTTGCTACCTAGTTTCCAGGGCCTTCGTCGCAAAGCGACAACTTTAAGGCAAGTGATCTTCATCAAGAAATCTATCCACTACAATGAACTATGGTGAAGTGGTTGCTGCACCGACATCTGAAACTTTCCTCTCCTCATCCAAGGTGCATTATGTATAGGCAAGCTAAGAGCCATCGCGGTGGCGCAAAGTTTCTCGCTACTGCGACAATAAAATATAGACAAGGATAAGGAATGCCGAAAAGTCCCGCACCCTTCTCTATCAATATGCAGAACCTCTACTCGTTCTCCAGCATGGTTACAGGAAAGGAACTATTGCAGAGGGCTTTGTCAAGCAGCAGACTTGAAATTATTCGGACGGACTATGCACGAAAATTATTAATTCTTTGCATTTTTTCATTTTCATCCCCCATCTTTTTAATCACCATTGCCTGTTATCTCCCTCTTCATCTCTTTACGTGGACAAGTCTGTCCTACTTGAAGACGGCGATCGATGAATACCTACTATTTTTCTTGCGGTTTTACAATTTTCAAACGGACTATACAGAAAGTTATGTAAGTTTTTGGCTCTTTTTACTTTTTTGTTGTTTTAATCACCATAACGAGCCTTGTCACCGGCATAAAGACATCTCCTTCTATCATATTTTGAGCACCAAAATAAGCCCGCCCCGCATGACGGGGAAGCTGCC
>Ga0160420_100534_pt1 | contig 15344 bp, 19 predicted proteins | sample CelAP2metagpilot_FD_108197 | JGI IMG/M metagenome (GOLD analysis project Ga0160420, IMG submission 108197) | Phycosphere-associated microbial communities from algal ponds in Kailua-Kona, Hawaii, USA - Cellana AP2-5-5 metagenome pilot | ecosystem: Engineered > Artificial ecosystem > Aquaculture >... | reverse complement strand
GGGGGGGGGGGGAGGAGGAGGAGGGGGGGGGGGGGGGGGGGGGGGGGGGGGGGGGGGGGGGGGGGGGGAGGGAGGGAGAGAGGGAGGGAGGGAGGGAGGATGGACATGAAGACGAGAAGGAAGAGCGATGAGGAGACAAACTACGAAAAAGAAAAAGAGGGAAAATACACGACCCTCCTTCCCTCCCGCCCTCCCTCCCGCCCGCCGTACATGCATGTCGTTGGCCTTCACCATTAGGCCCTTGACGAGCTCTCCCACGTTAAGGTTCGGCAAGAGGTTGAATATGGTCTGCGAGGAAGGGGGAGAGGGCGGGGGGGAAGCGGACGGGAGGAGAGAGAGGAGCTCGTCAGGGTAGAATAAATCAACAAATAAACGATGGATAAATAAAGGAAAAACTAAATCAAAAGCGGTCGACCTTCAGCCCGCCTTCATTCCCTCCCTCCCTCCCTCTCTTTCTCCCTTCCCACCTGCATGTTGTAAATGATTTGGTTGTTGACGGGTATTTTTTGCGCGAGCACAAGTTGGAGGTACGTCTGCATTTCCTCCAGGCGCTCCCGAAGGCCTGAGAGGGCAACCAGCTTATGCTTCACCTGAGAGAAGGAGGGAGGGAGGGAGGAACGGTTCAGGTAGGTAGCGTGTCCACATACACGTGACGAGAAAGGAAGGGTGGGGGGGAGGGAGGGAGGGAGGGAGGGGCAGAAGGCGCACTTGGTTGGCGAGGGTGGAGACGGAGGGATCGTTGATATCGCGGAGGAGGTGTTCCACTCCGACCTCCTCCGCCTCCAGCGCCCCCACAGAGGACGGGATATGCTCGAACGTGCGTTGAATCTCCTTGCCGTCCTGGGGAAGGGGGGAGAAAGGGAGGGAGGGAGGGAGGGAGGGAGGGAGGGAGGGGGGTTAAGGAGGATGGTTTGCCGTATGTGCCCGTGTTCCTGGCCCTCGTCCTCCTACTCCTCCTCCCGCTGGGGGTTTCCTTTCATCCCATCGTCACTTCGCCCTCCCTCCCTCCCTCCCTCCCTCCCTCCCTCCTCACCCCCTCCACCTCCTCCTTGGTTCTGTAGGCCATGACCGGAATCCCTTCCACCCCCGGGCGGACGTCGATGATGACAAAGACGGGCGAGGAGCAGAACCGTCGGAAGAGCTCGTCGATCTGGAGGGAGGGAAGGGAGGGAGGGAGGGAGGGAGGGAGGGAGAGAGGGAAGGTGGGAAGTGAGCCTACCGGTGGGTTATGACTTTTTTCCTGCCCGCCCTCCCTCCCTCCTGCCCTCCTGCCCTCCTTCCCTTCTTCCCATCGTTTCTCATCACCCTTCCCTCCCTTCCCCCCTCCCTCCCTCCCTCCCTCCCTGCCTGTAGGTCGTTCTCCTTGATCTTGGGCCCGGTGCTGTAGAAGCCCACGATGCGCTCCTTTGCTGAAGGGGGGGAGAGAGGGAGGGAGGGAGCGAGGAGGAATGATGAGAGGGAGGGGGAGACAAGGGGAAGAAGGGAAAGAGGAAGGGAGGGAGGAAGGGAGGGAGGGAGGGAGGGAGGGAGGGAGGGTCATAAGAAACGATGCGAAGGGAGGATGGGATCGAAACAGATAGGAGGGAGGGAGGGAGGGAGGGAGGGAGGGAGTGAGTGAGGGACGCACCGTTTATCTTCTTGGACATATGGAACATGCTCTCTAGATAGTTGTGATCCAGGTACCAGATGAGCGGATTCTTCAGGTCCTCCTCGAACGGCACTGCCAAGGCGGGAGTGAGAAAGGGAGGGACGGAGGGAGGGGAGAAATGAGCTGGCAGATTTTCCACTTCCTTCGAGCATAATGGGTACCTTCCCTCCCCTTCCCCCTTCCTCTCTCCCCTTATCCCTCTTTATCTTCCCCTACCTCTCCCTCGCTCCCTCCCTCTCTCCCTCTCTACCTGCGAACGAGTTAACCACATCGATCCGACCCCGCCATGTCGTGCCCAGCAAGACACCCACGACACGTTTACGGGTGTCCTTGGCCACGCGGTTGTAGTGATCGACGGTGGAGAGGAGGACAAGGGGGTGCACGATGACTTCGATCTTGTGAGGAGGAAGGGGAGCAAGGGAGGGAGTGAGGGAGGGGAGGGGAGGGGGGGGTAGTGGATGAGATTATGGAAATGCCAGGATGAATGGCGCCACATACAGGGCAAAATATGCAAGCACGCATACACAAAGACATTGAGCCTTCTTCTGTCCAACATATCTGCCATCTTTGCGGCCGTACACATCACTTTACCTCATCAGCTGCTAGTTGCCCTGTGGTGAGAATGGAAGTGGCAGTCTCTTCCTCTGATTTCTTTTTGTCCCCGTCTTTCTTGCCCTTGTCCGTCCCGGCCTTTGTCTTGTCCTTCTCCTTCTCCACGTCCATGGGTGCCATGGCGTTGTGCTCTGTGCAGGGTGTTGGGGGTAGGTGGAGGGTTGGTTTAATTGCTCGCTGAAGGACTCCTTCTTAGGGCTTCTGTAGGCAGGGGAAGAGATGCAGCTGGCAAAGTAGAGCACACAAGGGGCGAACCAGGCATCACGGCACCTGGTCGCAGGGCCAAAATTGAGGCGCGCCTATGAATTGTACGAGCGCACGGGAGAGGGGAGGGCTGGGCTCGTAAGTGTGAGGAAGAGTGTGGGCGGAACGAAGTCTTGAGAAATTGAGCGAGACAGTGGCGCTCGCGATGACGCTGATGACGGTCGGTAGTTTGGCGCATGTGACATTTTGCCTTTCCCCAAAACCACACCATCCCACGCTCACCACAGGCCCCCGCACACATCTGCAAAGGAAGCAAGGGGACAATAAGACAGGGGGCCTCAAATTAAGTTCAATAAGCAATCCGCCTTCCCACAGCCAGTCCTTTTTCTAGCCCTACACTACCTCCCTCCCCCCCCACCCCACGACCACCCAAAGCCCGATAAACATAAAAAGATGGCCGGTGCGTTGGTGCGGCTCTGCACGCGGGCCTGGCGCAGCAGTATCACCGCTTACCGTCCACGTGTGACTTCTCTATCATATCCCTACGTCGGTGTTCTTGCTCCCGCTACTGCGGTATTGGTACGTCCTATCTTCACCCTCCCGCCTGGCTAGTCCCCCTCAACTTTAATCCCATACCCTAAGAACGCCGATCAATAAGGAACACACTTGCTGGCTTATTTTCTACTGTCTTATTGCAGTCAAGATGCTGGCTTATCTTCTCCTCGACCATACCTTGATCGGCATGCATAATACCCCTGCAAACAAGCACCGTCAAAATGTTAGATGCTCAACCCCTCAACTCACCTTCACACACCTACAGCACTCCATCATCAGCACCACTGCCTCCTACCATGCATCTCCTCTTCGTCTGGGCCGCAAAGGTGGTGCCTCGGCTTTCGCCTCTAAGAAGAACGCCACTCCCTCCGCCCAAGCACGCAGGCGTGGGTCACCCCCCGGCGCCAGCACAGGAGGGCGTGCACGTGAGGGCCAACTTAAACGACCTGTGTTACACCCTTCGCAGCGCTCCACCCTACCTGCAGTCAGTGACATGTCCGAATTGGTAGACCCGGATTTTCAAGAAATGATGTCAGAGCTCATGCGTCCCCTAGTGTCGCCCTCCTCCACCCCCTCCTCCTCATTTTTGGAGGACGGAGGGGTGGAGGGAGGGATGGAAGAAGGGGGCTTGTCGAAAGAGGAGGCCCTTCGACGCTTGGATGTGGACAAGAAGCTCGCTGATATGTCCTTGCGGGAGTCGTATGGGGGAAAGGGGACTCTGGCCCTCCCCTCCTCCTCCTCCTCCTCCTCCTCATCATCATCATCATCATCATCATCATCATCACCATCATCATCATTATCTCCTTCATCCTCTCCTCCTCCCCTCCGTCACTGCCCCCTCCTCGAATACGACCGCCTTCTCCGCGCCTACGGTCTTCAGAACCGCATTTCTGACGCTGATGCCCTCCTTCAGTCCCTCCTTCACCGGCAGCTCCCCGTGACCACCCGCACGCTCACAGCTTATGTCTACGCGTGTTCCGTCGCCTCCCCTCCTCAACCCGAAGCCGCGGAGGAAGAGATGACGGAGTGGGAGGGGAGGGGATTGCCGCCGCCCGATGCCTGGACTTGGGGGGCGTTGGTGAGTGGGTATGTGAGGGCGGGAAGGCGGGAGGAGGCACTGGATGCCTTCAAGAGGATGCGGCTTGCAGGACACGGGCAGGATCTAGCGGTGTGTACGACGGTGATGCAGGCGCTTGTGGGAGGGAGGGAGGGAGGGAGGGAGAGGAGGGAGAAGGTGCTTGATTTTTGGATGGACATGAGGTTGAACGGTGTGGAGCCTGATGCAGTGGCCTACACAGTCCTCATCCACTCCCTCTGCCTCAAGACCGGTGACTTGGAGCGAGGGCTCTCCCTCCTCGATGAGATGGAGCAGATGTCGGTCACCCCCACCCTACACACGTACAACACATTGCTCTTCACGGCCGCCCGTGCCCCCTTATGGTTTAAGGGTTATAGTAATTTGGTGTATGAGTTGTTGGGAAGGCTGGAGGGAAGCGGGCTGGCGCTGGATGACGTCACCTACCGGGGTTTGGTGCGTGTGTGTGCCCAGGCAGGGAATCCGTTACTTGCGGAATGCTACGTGGAAAGGATGAGGGAGGAAGGGAGGGATGTCTCGCAGGGTGTCTATAACGAGTTGCTTCGGGCCTTAGCCCGCGGGCAGTCAGCCGGGGTGAAGGGAGGCCGGATTCCCAAGGTGGGAGATGGAAGGGAGGGAGGGAAGGAAGGCGTGGAGGGGAAGGATGATGAGGAGATTGATTTGCGGGCGCGGTCCAGGTTTAAGAAGCCGGGGGAGGGGAAGAGGAGGCGGAAGGAACTCAAGAGGCTGGAGCAGCTGCGGCTGGGGGGAGGGGGGGAGGGGGGGGTGGGGGGAGGGAAGGACAAGGAGGAGATGGTGGGGAAGAAGAAGTTGGATGTGCCGTCGTTGTTGATAAGTTATGAAGGGAGCCAGGATGATGAGGACTGCGAGAGGATGGGGGAGGAGAAGGAGGAGGAGGAGGATGATGAGGAGGACTATGACGAGGAGGGGAAGGCTCTCTTGCCCTCCCAGGCACGCCAAGTCAGAGGGCCAAGCAGCAGCCGCAGCAACAAGAAAAACAACAGCAATAGTCTCGTCCTGAAAGGAGGGCTTCTCCATGCCCTTCCCTCGGAGCGGGAACGACTGCAGCTCGATGGCATCTTGCCTTTTGAGGGGGGGGAACGCGAGGCTGACTTGGTGCGTGCACGACTCCCTGCGGGCATTACCGTGATGGACATGCAGGAGAAGTACCTCCAGGCAGCGGACGCGGTGGTAGGGGAGATGGAGCAGAGGGGGATGAAACTCACGACGGAGACGATGAATCTGTACCTGAGTGTGTACACGGAGGGATTGCGGATTCAGCGGGCTCTAGGCGTGTGGGAGGAGAGGTTCGGTGAGGGAGGGAAGGAGGGGGAGCAAGGGCGGGCCTTGGAAGGGAGGAGGACGAGATGGGGGGAAGTGGGTAAGGTGATTGCGGATCAGACCACGTATTTGCACCTTGTGCGGATGTTGGTAAGAGCCAAGCGGCTGGGCAAAGCCTTTGAATTCCTCAAGGAGATGCTCCCCTCCACAACTCCGTCCTCCTCCTGCACCTCCTCCGTCCTCCTCCCCTCCCTCCCTTCCTCCCTCCCTCCACCCAGTGCCGATACCCTTGGGGTTGTCATGGAGGCCTTGGGTCGACGGGGGGAGATCGAACCTGCCCTCTACCTTCTTGAAGTTATGGTGCACGACTTACACTACACCCCAAAAGAGTGGCATTTATTGCCCTTACGTCGTGCTTTAAAGGCACGGGGATTGCGACATCCACTTATGCCTACTGATCCACGGGCATGGTTGGAGGAGGGCTTGAAAATGAGAAAGAAGCCGGATAAGGGTGGGAGGGCAGTGAGTCAGTTGGTGAAAAGTAGCATGAGGGCGGGGCAATAAAGGCGGGGAAAGGAGGAGTGGGGAGGAATGAGAGGGAAGGACTTTTTTTTGTAGAAAGAACTGGAATAAAATTCAAAAGCTACCAAAAGTCAAACAGCAAGAAGGCGTGGATGAAAGTGAGCTACAGTCCCGTTTTTCTATTCGAAAGAAAGTCTATCAAAATTGAAATAGAAAAGCAAGAAAAGACAAAGTGGTTACAGTTGGAAGAAGTGGCTTGATGTCGAATAGTGGGTGGTCATCATGAGTAAGGCGGTGCATTGTCGACGCCTAATTATTTGTTGTCGTTCTGAAATCTACCTCTTTTGCGGCAAGCACGCCCATTGCTGATGAGTTACAAGTCCTTGTTTGCATCGGTATGTCCCTTATCGGTTTGTGAGGTGGGCCGGGGCAGAGGAGTTGGTTTTCGGAAAGTGTTTACGGGAAATGAATGACTCCAAGCAAGCCTTGTACACCTGTTACCGTCATAGCTTGTACGGGGTAAAATGTCACAGCTTGCCAAGGCTGTACTGGCGCGTGAAAGATGCGGTACTGGCGAGCGAACTGTCCCGCGGGAACGATCAGTGACCTTGCCGTGACGTACCGCGGTGTCGCAAACTCCGATGGAACAAATCGTGGAACGCAACCGGCAGAGCAAGTGCTTTCATTTCATGTCTGCACAAGAAATGTGCCTGTCGCTCAGCTCTCCGTACTCTTTATTTTTCCATTTTATAATCCGCAGGGAGCGAAAGAGCTGTCTGGGTCCGCAACGCTCGGTCGAGCGCACTTCATCGTCTTGTTCACGTCGCCTTTCATCGACAGGGAAGCGCCTTGCAAAGGTAAGAAGGGACATTCCTTTCCTCTCCTCTTGCAGCACTTACTCTCTTGTCCGCCAAGCGGGTGTACAAGGAGAATATCAACTACTTCAGTGTGATCGATGACTTGACCCTCATTAGCTTTCACCCTTGATGAGGTGGCTTGTAAGGCCGGCCAGGCCCGCCTCTCGGAGTTTGGCACATGTCAGTCTGTACCGGGTCTTGCACGTGTTTGGGGCGAGTATTTGCTCCTGCAGCCTAGCATCTATGATTGGTGCGTTCTGATAGTGACCGTGGAGCGGTTGTGGTACCTGTGCCCGATTTCATATACATCCACCAACCTCCTCCCGCCAATGCCCCAGGGGAAGCGCTCACCCAGCGTGTGTCTCTTCCTACCCAAGCCTCCCTTATCATCTCTCTACTTGCCCTCAAGTCGGGTTTAATTGTGAATGTGGGAAACTTTGTTGGTGGGGGGGATGCCAGCAGCTCTTTCGCATCTCACCTCTCCTCCCCCCTTCCCTTTCTCCGTCTCTCTCCTTCCATCCCTTTCTTCCCCCAGATGGACCCCGGCATGGATATGGGTGGCATGGATGGTATGGATATGGGCGAGGGAAATGGATACTGCCTGGGCGACGGGATGGTGATGAATAATGGTTTCAGCTTCATGACAAAAGTGAGCGAAGAGGGGAGGAAAGGAGTGAGGGAGAGTGGGAAGGAATGAGAAGGAGCCAGATGTGGGTATGCGGGAATTCCATGTATCAAAGAAAAGGCGTAGGTATCATCGCTGCTCATTTCCAAGTATTCAAGGCTTCTCTTTGCATTGCTCCGTATTCTTCCCTTTCCTCCTCCTCACTTTCCCCTCCCCCCTTCTCACTTTCCCCACCCTCTCCTTTAGGGCGGTTCCTGCATCCTGTACCTGTTTCAAGGTGCCGTTGTCAACACTGCAGGCAAGTATGCTGCTGCCATCATCGGGACTTTCTTCCTCGCTTTTTCCGTGGAGGCCTTGCGTCACTTCCGATTTTGGATGCGTCTCCGCCGGGCGCGTCAGACGACAGCGGCTGTTTTGGCGGCGAAGGAGGGAGGAGAGGAAAAAGTAAGGGGTGTGCGCGCACAGGTGCTCCCCATTCTTTTGGAAGCCTTCTTGTTTGGCTCGCACATGTTCATCGCCTACTTGGTCATGCTCCTGGTGATGCTGTATGAGTGGGCTATTTTCATTTCGTTGGTCTTGGGCTTGGCGGCCGGGTATTTCACCATGGAGATGTGGGAGGCGTACAGGTGAGGAGAGGGAAGGAGGGAGGGTGGGTTGGCGGGAGGGAGGGAGGGCGGTTTCAATCCCTTAGCATTGACTCATGCACTTTCAATTATTGTCATTGTCGCTATTATCTTCGAAATTGTAATAGAGTGGCGAAAGGAAAGGATGAACCCAGCGCAATGATTGCGGTGGGTGGGGGCTGTGGGTGCGGGGAGGAGGTGATTCACGTAGCTGCTGCCGTAGGTGAGAATGGAGGTGCCAAAGGAGGAGCGGACGATCCCGCGAGCTCGAATAATAAGGTGTAGGAGGAAGGGAGGGGTCAAGAGGTGGGAAAACATGGCTGGATCTGGGCGCACTATTTAGAATCTGCAGCTGCCTTTGCTGATATTGCAGCTGCCGCTGCTGCTGCTGGCCCTCCCTGGTGGGGAAGGGGGGAGGCTGGAAGATAGGAGGAGAGGGGGGGAAATTAAAAGAACCCTTGAGAATGGGAAAGACAGGTCACAATGGAATACAATGTATGTGAAGAGAAAAGGACAATTGATTGACGAAGAAATGTCTGCGCTTGCGCGCTTGCTTGCTTTTACTTTTCTAAGGGGGGGAGAGGAGGTCGACGAACAATCGTGGCGCCATCCGATCGATCGGAATATGGGGGTTTGGTGATGCCTTCCACGGTACACTGTCGGCCTGCTTAGGCACGCGCCATTGATTGAAAACCCCTCCACGAGTTGCTGAAGTCTTTTTGGTATGTCTTCCTTTAGATGGCCGCCAACAAGGACTTACTGCGCCCTTGATTTCTCTTTTCTTTTATGTGGCCAGGCGTGCATCTACATCTCCCCTCTCATCCTTCACAGCACTCCTTGTTCCACAGACTTCACCATTACCCAATTCGCCTTGTGCATGGACGCTACTCGGTCCCTCGAGGATGCGCAACGCACCATGCGCTTGAATGAAAAGGTACGTGCGCGTGCGCAGTTTATATATCGGATCCTTTCTCTCCTCCCGTTCACACCAACTTCGGACGGCTTGCAGACGACCGCGTTGCTACTCACAGGTCGTCGACCCGACGCTCCACCGTACCTGGGGCCAGGAGCATCAGAGAGCAGCAGCGAAGCGACCTACCTGTCGTTGCTTTGTGACCTGGAAGAGGCCAAGAAGAAGGGTAGAAAGGGTTGCGGCACTGACATGACGACGACGCACACGGTGCCGCCCAGCCATATCGCAGGGCTACTGCGGCAGGAGATTGCCAGGCAGAAAAATCTGGTACGTTTCATCATCCTCAAGTCCTTATCCACATCTACATTCCTTTTTCCTGACCTTTCCTTTCTCCCTTCCCTCCTACCTCCCTTCCTCCTCCCATTTTTAGATCGCTCAGGACGCTGCCCGTTTCCAGTCTTTTCAGGCGTCCCTGTTCTACACCCAACAAATCTATGAGCATGGCCTTAAAAAGGTAGAGAAATGCGCGACATCGAAGGTATACAATAAGGAGATGAATGGCATGTTGAAAGACACCATCCGACGGACACTGGAAGGGTTGCGAGCTGGAGGAGAGGGAGGAGAGATAGGAGGAGGAGGAGGAGGAGGAGAAGGAGAAGAAGGGGGGGGAGTGAACGAGGAGGAGGGGGAAGATTCTTGATGTGAGTAGTAAAAAGACAGCCATGTATCTAAATGATTCAAATATTAAGAAAGAAATTAAAGGAGCAAAGCATGAACCTAGAACAACGCCCTCTCCTCTTGGTTATCCATCTGTATTTTTCTTTTTTCAGTTTTCTTCACCACAATGGATCTCTCTCACTTATGCCGAGCCTGCTGCTACTACTGCTGCTACTACTGCTGCGGCTGCTGCTGTTGCTGCTGTTTTCTTTTTTCTCTTCCTTATCTTTCATGCCTCTTCCTCCTCCTCCTCAACGTATTACATGCTTCATTTTTAAATTTTTCGTGTACATGTAAGTGTGCATCTTTCTCTCTTCCTCCTTCTTTCCTCCTTTCACTCGCTCATGCACATACATACGGACGGACGCGCAAACACAAACCCTCCCTCTCTTTCCATTTTGTCCTACTTGCCTTCTTCCTGCTCCCTCACTCGCGATGTGCGGATAAATCCCCCGCCATGCTGCTCATCCTCCTCCTCTTCCTTCTCCTCCTCCTTCTTTTCCTCACCTCCCCCGACTCCTTCCCTGGGACTCTCCGCTATACACTCGCACCTAATTACGACGCTCAAAATACGTCCCTATCCGTCCAAAGCCCACCTGCACCTCGTCCGCTATACACACAAGAGGAGAGACGGGAGGGGCAGGGGTACTCCTATCTCCCTTCCTTCTCCCATTGCTCCTCTTCTCGTTCCTTGCCCGCCTTACAACTTCATGGGCTTAGGCATCTTCAAAGGGGAAAGCCCTTGTTTGAAGGGAGAGGTGCGTGAAGGAGAGATGCCCTTGGGCTGCTGGGAGGAGGGAGGGGAGGAGGATGAAGGGGAGGGGTTGACACGGCTTGCGGCTTGAGGCATGGGGGTTGGAGAGGCTGGCTCTTGTTGTGGTTGTTGCGGCTAAAGGAAGGAGGGAAGGAGGGAGGGCGGGAGGGAGGGCGGAAGAAAGGAAGTTAGAACCGAGCGGGGCGGGTCGTAGTACACCTAGTTATGGCAATCTTGTGGTACCCTCCCTCTGTCCCTTCAGACAGTGCAGTGCGTTATGAGGCAAGAGAAAAGACATAAGCATCTATACGCCTCATGCTCTCCTTATCTCTCTCTGTCGTGGTTTAAAGACAGTCCAAATTTTCATTTGTTCCTCTCGTTCCTCCATCTATCGCAGATGTCAAAGACGTCAAGAGACCCAGCCTCGGTCGAGACCGCATAACCCTATTTGGACCGCTCTAATTCGAGTTCGGCACCCGTGACATGTAAAGGTGAGCGCTCATGAAGCGCATGCACAATGCCTCTTCGGTGGGAACACAGCGCACATGCAGCGGGGTATCTTTGGATCCTCCCTATCCCTCCCTCCCTGACCCTCCCATCCTCGCACACACGCACCTGATGGTCCGGCTGCATCTTTCTAATTTCCTCTTTCTGGTTGTGCTGTGGTGACGGGGGGGATAGGCAGGGCGTTAGGGATGAGGGAGGCCTGGATCTGGAATGCATCTCCGGAAGTCGTCATCATTCAAGTGCACGCGTGCGTGGACGGTTGGCCAAACAGTCCATGGGGCAGGAAGTCGCCAGGGGGCATTTCGAAAGTAAACAATGCATTAAGTGAGATACAGAGAGACATCTGCGAGATGAGGCAGGGGTCATCCCAATGCAAAAAAATGATCGGCATCACAACCGACGAGCTTTCATTGGAAAGGGGAGGGAGGCAGGCTCGCGCTATATAATCGAGCGATTTTACACATAGAGGTCAAGGGACATGTCACTCAATCTACAGGGTCACACATCACACAAGTAGACAGACACTCACTCAATGTAAATCTTTCTTGAGGGTTGTCTGCGAGGATTAAGGAAAATGTCATTCATTCATTTTACCTTTCGAGTGGCAAAGTGCCCACCGACAAAGACCTCCCCTTGAGCCTTCCATGGGCCCTCCCTGCGAGCTTGGTGGGGGTGTCACGTTGAGTATCGAATAGCCCTCCCAAGTGGTGTGTATGTGTGTGTGTGTATTCCTGTCACTGTGGTGCCGTCTCTTTTCCTCTCCCTCTCTTAATTCTGGTGCGCGCAACTAAAGTAAAAAGCTTCCAAGAGAAAGAAATCTTGACACCACGATCCAGACTTAAAGCACTCCAAATTTCATCCGCACATTTATTTATAAATATTATCATTGTCAAGTCATTCCATATTTCTGTAGTCGTTCCCTCATTGCTTGTTTCTACGCTCTCTCCATTACTCCAGGCCGTCCAACGACGACTCTCGACCTCACTCTTCTTCCTCTATCCCTCCCTCCTAGCCACCCGCCATGCCCACCTGTTCTACTGCCGCCACTGCCACCACAAAGCGTCGCTGTTTACGCATGTGGTTGAAATATGTCTGCATGTCGCAGATCCTGCAGGTGAAATCGGGTGGGAGGAAGAGGAGCAACAGAAGAAGCGTGAGGCTGCCATAGGAGGCGGTGGTGCTGCAGTTGATGTTGTGGATGCTGCTGCTGCTGCTGCGGCTGCTGCTGACGATGGTAGGACGGACCTGCAATAGAAGTAGCAGCAGCAGCAGTTGCAACAACAGCAGCAGGGAGATGGCAACGCGGGAGTTGTTGGTAGTGGTGATGATTGTGATAGTGGCGGTGGTGGTGCTGTTGTGTGAGCGGGGTTTGGCAATGATGCACCCGATCACGCGTGGCATGGAGAAAGGGATGGATGGATGCCCGACTGGAGGAGTGGAAGGGGTAGGGGTGCTTCTCCTGCTGCTGCTGTTGCTGCTGCCGCTGCTGCAACGGCAAATGGTGGTGGGAAAGATGCTTCTGCTGGAGTTGCGATGAATGCTGAGGGTTCGACACTGGTCCGTCTGCCGTTGCTGCTACGGCTGCTGCTGCTGTGGCTGCTGCTGCTGCTGCTGCTGCTGTGGCTGCGGAGTTTATAGAGTCGGCTCCTCCAGCCGCTTCGCGAGGCGCGAAAAAAAAGTAAGAGGATGGCGGGGGGTTGTATCGATGAGGCCGCAGTTGCGATTGTTGCTGTTGCTGCTGCTGCTGCTCTTGTCGGTGGTGGTGGGGTTGGGGGGGGCGGCGCGGAAATGATGGTCTGAAGAATGAAGAAGGTATGATTGCCCTAGAGCAGGGCAAGAAGGACGGCCTTTGTCGCGTTGGTTGCATTGCCGTTTCATACCCAGGCCCTGCAACACAACCTTCTGTCACGCCTTTCTCGCAAACACCCGCGCTCGCTCGTTCCTCCGCCTTCCCTTCCTCCCTCCCTCCCTGTCCATGGAACGTGCCATTGTCTTGATGAACACCTGGGCCAGCCGCTTCCCCACTTGTGCTTGTCAGGCAAATACCATACTCTCCCTCCCTTGCGTACCCCCCTTCTATTTTTGAATGAGAAGAGAGGGCATCTAACCTGACTTCTTCATCCTCCTCTTGCTCCTCCTCCCTTTCTTCTCTTTCCTTCGTCGTCGCCAGACTGGGTGGCGATAACGAAGAAAACACCCGGACTGGAGAGAGCGAGTGTTGACTCATTGTATGGCGCACTGCGAGGGGTGATGAGGTGGAAGAGGAGTAAGGGAGAGGGCAAGTTCTGGTAGGGGAGCAGGAGGGAGAAGAGGAGGACGCGGAGGAAGATGAAGAAAAGGTGGAGGAAGATGAGGAGGACAAGGTAGAGGAGATGAATAAACGCGGCTCTGGAAATTCATGCTGATTAAAGCAGCGCATAATGACGTGTCCTGTTGCAGAATGTGGGGTGCGGTGCAAGGTAATGAGAGGGGTGGGATGGAGAAAGAATACATGGGTCGAGAAAGCAATAGGGCGGGAAAAGAATACCATAGGACAAAGAAACCACCTCAGAAATGGCAGGGACCGATGACAAGCCTACAACACGCTTTAATCCGTGCCACGACCAGCCCTTGCTCCTTCCCTTGCCACCAGCAATTTTCAATCTAAATCGACATCGGCGCATGCAGCAGGCAGGCTCCCTCGCACGCGGAACGACGGACCGGCATTATTAACGTCTTTCCGGCGGTCTCCGGGTAACATTAGTTCCCTCTAGAACTATCGCATGCAACCTGCGTCCTATAGGATTTGCATACGAGGGGGAGCCTTCCAACAAGAAATTGTTGCATATTCATCCCTTATTTTTGTCCGAGTTTTACTAGCGACTTTGACAGATTTTTCCAGATTCGATCAGGTAACATAGGCCAGGGACGTGTCCATGCTGTGAAGCCCCCGTATACCCCGGCAGGGGCTTTATCGCGTTTTCCACGACGATAACCCAGAGTAAACCAGCCAATACGTATGAGTTCTGAGCTTGCAGGCAGTACTTTATTTATGCGGACTCACATGATGGCTGTGCAGCCCGGGGGACAGGGGAGGTCTAAGGAGGTCTCCGCACCTTACATCATGTATTGTCTGCAGTAAAGAGCTCCGCAAAGCGTCGTTGCCGGAAGTGCAGTATTATGTACCGCCATGTCGTGTCTCTGGCCCAAACTGAAGCATGGCTCAATTTCACACCCGTTAGACGAAGAAAGTGACCCGAATGAAATGGCCGTGACACGAAGTTTCGGGGTCTACGGGTCATGGCATTGCCATTCGATGTACTAATCCCGTGCAAGTCTCACGTGTCGACTTCCTGAATGAGGTGATGCAACAACTGAACGACACCTCCCCCTTCCTTTGCCCCTCGAGGTTTGAGCATTTTGTTTTCACTTTTCTGCAGCGTGCTAGCCCTTTTCCTCTTTGGGTTCGCCCACCATCGAATATAAGAGAGGAGCATTCCTGGATCGGACACAGCGCGATTAAACATTCGGGAAGAAGTCTTGTGAGCTGACTCGCAGCAGAAAGTATAATCGAGGCAAAAGATGAGCTACGAAAGAACAACGGTAAAGGCAATGTCACTCTGTCAAGCTGAAGACGGAGGGAGGGGACCTAAGATCAGACTCAAGGGAACAGATTGACCTCCTTAAGTCCCCCCCGTAGACAGAAGGGAAATTGTCCCGAAAACAGGGAATTTCTAGTGGCAGAATCCAAGTGGTTGTGCACCTCGAACTTGCTGGGGGTCCACACGGCCCAAGGGAAAGCCGAAAGTGGCCGAGACTGTGCCGTGTCCTCCCATTGGACAAAAGCAAAGCACCATTCTAGAGTGTAAGTAAATTATTTACTCCAAACCAAAACCGAGACACTAAGGCCTCAGGGCTGTTCCCGGGAATAACAAAGAAATGTTATATCCGCGCATTCCTCCGAGTTCTCTTTTTCAAGCTTAACGTTTCCACAGTGCCCGCGAGTGTCTGTGTGTTACACACGCGAGGACCTTCCGTGTTAGAGTTTTGAATTCCCGCTGTAAGGAATCACACTAGTTATCACCATAGCAGCCGCAGCTCACATTTGTGTCGGGTTGGAGAATGCCCATGAACTCTCCGTTGTCCCGAGCAGGAATTACATGTGGAAGCGAAGCCCGGAAACGGAGTTAGAGGGCGCCATAAAGGTGTGTTATTGGTGCCTTGGGCGGGACTCTCACGCCCTCTCTCTCCCTATACAATACAGAGAGACGTTTGAGCGTGCTATCTAGCTCTTTTTGTAGCAGGAGATCCACAGAACGCGCCTGACAACCCCCCCCCCCCCCCCCCCCCCCCCCCCCCCCCCCCCCCCCCCCCCCCCCCCCTCCCCCCCCCCCCCCCCCCCCCCACCCACCCCCCCCCCCCCCCCCCCCCCCCCCCCCCGCCCCCCCCCC
>Ga0160420_100531_pt1 | contig 15367 bp, 20 predicted proteins | sample CelAP2metagpilot_FD_108197 | JGI IMG/M metagenome (GOLD analysis project Ga0160420, IMG submission 108197) | Phycosphere-associated microbial communities from algal ponds in Kailua-Kona, Hawaii, USA - Cellana AP2-5-5 metagenome pilot | ecosystem: Engineered > Artificial ecosystem > Aquaculture >... | reverse complement strand
GCCCGGCCACCGGGTCCCGCTGGTATAGTCCCTCAGAGCCAAGCCCCCCCCCTCCACGTCCACCCCCTCCCTCCCTCCCTCCCTCCCTCCCATCCGAACTTTCACCTGAGGTTTCAGACACTTTCCACTCGTCATTTCTCCCTCCCACCCTCCCTCCCTCCTTCCTTCTTCCCCTCCCTCTTACTTCCAGGCCTGGCTCGAGCACCAATCCCGGGACATCCTCTCCCGATGGTGGTCCTCAGGTAGGGCCCGCCGCGGCCTCGGAGTGGGAAGGATGGAGGGCGAGTTGGACCAGGAGGATGACAAGGTACTGAGAGAGGAAGTAACAGTCGTGGAGGGAGGAAGGGAGGGAAGGAAGGGGGGTGGGACAGGTAAACATGTGCATTGTGGGAGTATGTGCCTTGGGTGTTCACCCTCCCTCTGTCCCTCGTTCTTCCCTTTCCTCGCCTCTACCACAGCCCATGCAAGCCGTGTACGAGAAGGTCAAGTCCATCGCCCGCTCAATGCGCTTGAACGAAGTCGCTGGGGGAACCCTGTGCGTATCCCTCCGTCCCTCCCTCCGTCCCTCCCTCCGTCCCTCCGTCCCTCCGTCCCTCCTTCCGACTTTCGCCTCTCCCTCCCTCCCTCTTCCCTCTCCTTCTCTCTCCCTCTCCCCCTCTCTACCTCCCTCCCTCCTGCTTGCCCTTCCAAACGGAATTAAAGAGCACCGCCCTCAAACCCTCCCCTCATCTCTCCCTTCCTCCCCTCGTACTCATTCTTTCCCCCTTTCCCCCTCTCCATCTCTCGAATCGACGTCTCATCAATAGTGCCACCCTCCGTCCTGCTTTCCCCCTTCACTTCTTGACCGATCTCCTCCTTGAGCTCGAAGCCGAGGTGGACACGGCGCAGGGTCGCCGTCCTTCCCTCCCTCCCTTCCCCCGACCGTCCTTTCCGCACCGCACGTGGCGCGCCCTGCGTCAGGTGGGCATCGGGTTCATTGACATTTTCCTCGAGCACATGTCAGTGTATCGCGACAGCCGTATGAAGACCCAGCAGCAGCAGCATCAGCAGCAGCAGCAGCAGCTGCAGCACCGAAGCCAGGCATCAAGCCAGCAGTCTCCATCGAGGCTGAAGGTCCACGTGCTGGACGCACTCCGGGACTTGACGGCGCGGTGGTACGAGGCCTTGAGGGAGGGGCCGATGCAGGGAGGGATGGATGGCGGAGGAGGAACAGGAGGAGGGGTGATGATTGACACGAGGCAGCAGTCGATGGTGGTGAGGGAATTATCAAGGCTGGCTAATACGACGCATGCGGCCGAGACGGAGGTGAGGATGGGAAGGAGAGAAAGAGGAAGGGAGGATAAGAGGGTTGATGCAAACAGCAAGGGATGCCATAGATGTTCGTTGGAATAGCTACAAACGTACATACGTTCAATAACATACGTATTATTCCCCCCCCAAATTACCACCTACTACATCACAGGCCAAGCTCATCATCGACGAACTCAGTAAGCTCCGGGAACGTTTTCAGTACTTTCCCGAGCAGGTTGACTGAAGAGAAGGAGAAGGAACGGTGGTCGTTGATCTACAAGAGTGAGGATGAGGATGAGGAGAATGGAGAGAGAAAGAAGGGAGTCGAACTCCAATGATGATTGTGCTTTTTATGGTCATGCGGCCGAGTTTCCGTGTGGATTGATAATTGGAGGAGGAAGAGTATACGAGGGGAAAAAGAAAGTAAGATGATAAAACGAGTAAGAAGGAAAGAAGAAATTGAACTCCATACTACATTCCACTCGTACAGATTTTTAAATTGGGTTTCCTTCCCTTCTTCTTCGTGAATTCTCTGCTACTTCCTATTGTCGTTGTTGATCGCATATACAAGGAAACTTCATTAAGACACTCATGACGCTCTGTATGCTTACAATTTGACCTTTCGAGATACGATTCGATGGACTTATCGGCAGCGATTCCGCTGCGGCCGAAAATGTAATACATATAGAGTATAAGCACTAGCTCTTTGCTCTCATACTCTCTCTATATCTATTTCTCAGTTTCTCACATGACATACGGAAATATTGGAAGTAGAGCAGCACACCAATTGTAAAACAGACGCACACACAAACATAACCCCCCCCTTCCCAAATGAGCACACACACACACACCTACCCCTTCCCTCCCCCCCTTTTAAAACGCACACACATAAATGGAAGTTACAGACATAGACACACAGAAATTTACGCTCTCATAGGCACACGCGCGCACATGTACTCGGAAACACCGACACATGCACATACACTCACACGTACACGTACAAGTGTCCCCCCATTTTCTAAGCCATGCCACACGAGGAAGTAGCAGCTGTGGCCCGATGGGAAAACGAGCTCTTGCGAACTGGAACTCGAAAGACGCGCTTCCACCTTGCCCGAAAGGCGGCCATCTTGCCCATCTTCTTGGGCTTGTGAGCGGCCGTTAACACTACCGCGCCGTCAACATTGATCGAAAAGGATGTCGTTCCTCTAGGCAGGACAGACTCACTGCGGCTCCGCTCGCCTTCTCCAGTGACATAGGAGATAGAAGTGGAAGGCGCCATATCCATGCGAGCCACAGAGAGTCTGTGGCCGCCTGGGCCTTTGGTCATCATCCGGAAGTTCGTCCAAGTCTTCAGAGTCATCTTTCGGCGCTCCACGTTATTGAAGACAGGAGGGACGGCCTCAACTCCCTCGTCTTCCACTATCAGCAGCTTGGCAATTACAGTCCCAATTAAACCCTCATCCTCGAAAAGGCTCGAACTCTCTGCATGTTGCACCTTTCGACACTCCTTTTCAAAATGATTTGTCACAACATCGCACGGACCACCAACTCCCTCCTTCTTCGCCTCCGCCAAGGACTCTTGCGCTTGCAGCAGGGCCTCGGTGGGCATGAATTGCTGCTGTTCGATTCCTACTGTTGCAGTAGCTCCCTCCATGTGCTTCCCCTTCTCTCCTTTCTTATCGTCCCCTGCCAATTCCTCCCTCTCAGGAACCCTTACATTCAAATACCCGTTGTGCTTCTTCCCCGCCAAAGCCGTGAAATGCATTACAAGGATCATGAAAAGTGCCAGCACATAGGCCACAAGAAGGAAAATAAAAACCACGTGTGTGCTAGCCGCCGTGCGAGTCATCGAGGACAGGTCGCTGGTTGACTCAGGAAAGGCCATAAACCAAGTCACCATCAATCCCACCAAACCTGCGACCTCCTTGCTCAAAAAGAGCTCCGAATCGGAAAGTCCGAACAGCTGCTGGTCCTTAGAGAAAAACAGACGGTGATTGCGGACGTTGCGGCACGTGGTGTTAAGCCCGAAGGACCTCATTTCTTCACTCCCCCTCAAGAGTAGCTGTAAAGGAGGGTGGGTTGGTATAGGGTAGGCAGAAAAGCAACAGCTGAGTTTTAAGAAGTAAAAGCATCGAGGGCAATAGAAGGCATTTGCATCTTCAGAAAATTTGACTTGAAAATCCAAATGAGGAGAAATAGAGGTCGTAGATGTGAGTGAAGAAAAGGAAGGAGAAACGGGAGTGGCTAGAAGCGAATGAACGAGGAAAGAGGGGGGAGAAAGCAACAAAAACTCACATACCTTGGTAGAGCCCTCACTGTGGACATTGACGTGAGCATGTTTACAAGATATTTTCTCGACAGACCGGATGGGACAGGTACCTTCTAGCTTGGCCTCCTCGGTAACCCCCTCGATGCCAGAGGAGGTGTTCTCGTAAGGAGTAGCAGGGGTAAGCACCGGGGCTGCAAGGACGAGATGCGGCCCGTGGAGGTGGTGGTAGAATGCATCAACATTTGTATGCAAGGTTAAAGAGGGCATGTGGGCCGTGATACCTTGATGGCTAGACAGCTCCATACCGACGCGGTACTCGAAGGGCACGCCAGTATAGGCGGTGGTGAAGACCATGCCGAAGGCAAAAGAGAAGACAAGACTCGACTTTAACAGATTCATAATGCTTGAGTTTGAATACAATAGTGGCGGAATGGCCTGTGGTGTGTGCCGTGGGAGGATGGGATAAGTAAGCTTACAGACGCCGCTTTGGTTTGGTTCTGCAAAAAAGGTAAGGGACGCACGCAACGCGCACACATGGTACTAGAACGCGATGCCATCGCACTATACTCCTCAACCTTGGAATTGTAATATCTTTTATTGTGGTGCTGAAAAAGAGGCAGACTGAATCATGGGGTTGTCGCGGAGTTGGAGTTGAATTTTGGGTAAGCAAGTTTTTGAATCGGGAAAACTGAGATATGTAGCAGCACGCCTATCAAACAAATCTCCCTTGGCTACACGCGGGGCGGAAAAAGGTTGTACGACCTGTATTATAAGTGTATATAGCAATAAAATGACTCTCGGGAAGGAAAGTAGAAGAGCTTATAGAGCAACAAAGGCGCGCTTGGGAGGAAAAAGGACAAAGGGACGCAGAAGGACGGCGGGGCGACCGTTGGGCGAGGATATGCGAGTGGCGCCATGCACCCCTTGCCCCCAAATAGCTCCGCTTATACTGCCGCAATTCCGTTTTAAAGTTCCATACCGTTCTCATAGTCGTACTGCATTGTAGAGGTTGATGAGGAATTCAAGCTCTGAGAATGTGTTTGTCGTAAATTATTTATGTCCTGATTGGGCGGAGACACCTCCTATCCATTTTTGAATTTTAAATTTTGTGCATGGCCGCGATGAAAGACAGCCCATGTTGGCCTGTTGTAGTCAGAAACTAGAACATGCGAGAAATCAGCAACACAACCAGGCATAACGATATATCAGCATGCCTTTATGCAGCAGTCTTTCTTATTTCTTTAATGCATCTTTGGTTGCTCTGTAGGGATTGGTGATATATCAACATTTAGGGTGCTTTCACCGCGAGGGTATCGCTTCCGACAACCCCATGAACATCAAAAGACAGCCTTAATACAAAATTATCTTGCAAGCAAAGATGCCGAAGGTATGTTCCGTCCTATACTAAACTATGTGAGCAAGCAGCGGGCAAATGGCTATAATTACGTGTGGACGTCAGTAAAGTGGAGAAAGAGAGATGAATTTCTAAGTATGTGAAAGATCCAAATGCAACGAGATTAAGAGAAAAAAGGTGTACGCAAGACGTGGCAGGCTAAAACTTTTGAGAATAGGTCTCCTAAATACATCGCTCAAAAACGCATCTCGGCCTGCAGGGTGCAGAGGGTGGCTTAGTGGCTACAATCATCGATGCTTGCACGCCTGCGTGATGCCGATGTCTTCCATAGCATTGCGACCTACTATGATTTATTGGGACTCCCTGTGGCGTCCTTGAAAGCTCAAAAGGGTTAAAGGCCGTGTATCGCCGGACGACCAGGTAGATACGGCTGCACATACTTTCAGGGCCAAGAAAAAGGAGCCCTTCAATCGTAGCAGTGCCAGCTGAGATGCATCTCAACAACACATCAGCTATTCGTCATCGCCTTGGATCGCATGCTTCTGCGTGGCTCCTGCCCGCCAGCGTTTCATCTTCCCCTCTCTTCCAATCCCACCTTGGGCCTTATTCATTCTCGGGACGTGGCGTGCTTTATTAAGCATAAGAAGACAAATGGAATTTCAGTGTGTAGGAAGAGTCTCAGTCCACGTGAGTAGGTGGCGAGTCTGACTGTTCTTCCCTACACCAGTAGTGTCCTCACAGCTCCTCAGGTATATACACCCTGGGCGGCTTCACAGGGCGGGGCAAGAACGCATTTTATGCGTGGCGGGAAAGCACGACAATAAGCATGATTTCCGCAAAGGATATTTTGAGAATCTGGTGTAGGATTTTGATGGTGGTAATAGTATGATTGTGCGTGCGTGTAGATGTGTGTGTGTGGTATGGGTATGAGAATACGGTGTTGTAATGCTGTCTGAAAACTTTCCTTGGCTTTCGCGCCATAACTTGTGGTCCCCCTCCTTTCTTCCCTGCCTTGTGTCCGTGGTCTACCGTAAACTTCGATGCCACCCTTATGCGCCGCATACCACCACTGTCACAAAGGCCATGAGATTTCTGTCTTATGGTCAGGTGGTTGCCATTACAATAGTGTGGCGCGCGTCGTCGACCTCCTCTCTCATCCTTCCCTCCAACCCTACTCAGCCCTTTCTTTGTTCGACACCCACAGTAAATCGTCCCCGCCTTCACTCCGCGCACAGCAATATGGTCCTCTTTGGTGGCCGCGGTAGTGGGGCTCGTAACGCGGGCGTCGCTAGTACCCCTGCTGCCCCAGCTCCCAGGTACGTGCAGCCCCCTCTCTCCTTCCTCCTTGTTCCTTCCCGCCCTCCCTTTTCAATCACGAGCTCTAGGGAGCACAGCATTCTGGCTGCACATGGTACCAACGAGTAAGATGCATACACGTGTTTTATGGGACCTTTCGTAGAGTTCATGACACTCCTTTGGAAATAAGACCAAGTGAAGGGCGTCATCATGATCACCATCTGCACCATCAGCAGCAGCGGCCGCTGCACTGCACTAAGCCCCCTCCTCCCTACCCCGCACAGCAGCACTCTCTCCGATCGTTTTAATCGCCTGCACGTCAAGATCGCACCAGCCTTCACGGGCGGTGCAGCGCGTGACAGCCGCCGCATCCAGACGCAGACCTCCCAGCAACAGAAGCGAATTGCGGCCCAAGCGGCTTTTCGGGGACAGACCGTGCAGATCGTCCTCCCCAAGCAGCAGCAATCCCAGCAACACCGACAGCAGCAGCATCAGCAGCGAGGTAGGCGTATTGTGGGACGTGGAGGGGGACGAGGAGTGGGTCTGGCTGGCCGTGGGAGTGCTGGCCGGGGTGGACGGGGGGGAGGGCGCGGCGGCGTTGGTGGGCGGGGCACCCGTGGTGGACGAGGAGGGGGTCGTGGCCGTGGGGGGGGAGGGGCTGTGAAGAAGGTGGATAAGGACGATTTGGACGCACAGATGGACGAATACCATTTCAAGGCGGGCAAGGGCCCCGACCCGAAGATTGCTCAGGCAGAACGGAAGAAGGCCTCCTTGGACACGGAGATGGATTCGTATTGGGAGGCCAAGAACAAAGCGGCAGCAACCGCAGCACCGATGCCGGCCACTGGGGCAGCGGCATCGGCAGAGGGAGGGGATGCAGAGACGGCGCCCATGGAGGGATGAAGAGCTCGTCAGGAGAGGGAAGGGCGCGAGGCACGATCGAATGGTAAGGGAATGAATAGGGTGCAAAAGTCAATGACGGCGATGAAGAGCGCGGCCTAATCTAATCATATAGTACGAGAGTAGTTAAAGGGAAATGGTGCGAGGAAGGAGGGACCGCGATTCCAAAGGTGTACGTGTGCAAAAACACATTGAAAAGAAGAAACCACCGATAAGGCAGGAAAAATTACAAGCTGTATTTGGTTTCTAAAATTCAACTTCACTATTTTTCAATTTTCCTTTCCTCACTCGGAGCCTTGCTTCGAGCGGTAACGAGTGACGCCTGGCTTCTGCTACCTGACCAAGCTTTTCAATGGTCGATCCGGAGTCGATCCGGAGAACCGCGGGCACGGGTTAAGACTCTGTCACAACTTTGACATCCTTGATGCCAATCTCACATACCGCAATGCCCTTGCCGGCGCAAAAACACGGCAACACCATCACATGTCTCCGCACCAGAAAACATGAGGCACTATTTGTCGTGATGAAATCGCGCTGGAGGTTGCAATCTTTGCCGACTGATGACCTGAATCAATGCCGTCAAACATAACGGACGTTTTCCGCAAAGACCAAGCATGCGCAAACCCTCCCATGTTGTCTCACAAGGTCACTACTCACGTGTCTCCTCCTTTTGCACCCTCTCCTTATCACAGACATGCTTGTGGCGGGCGGAAGAAGCCAAATGTGCCGCTGCCCGTTCGCCTCCCGTCTTTCCGAGTCCTTTCCCCTCCCCTTCCTCGTCGGAGTAGGCCTCGTGCTCCTCGTCCTCGTCCTCTCCCCTTTGCCGACCGACAGCCATGCGCTGGCACCTCCAACTGCCTCTTCATCGTCCTTATCATCGTCTTCTCCAGCTTCCGGACGTCCCCTCCCTCCTCCTTGCTCAACCCCCCCCCCATTAAAAGTCCAAGACCTCGGCCGACTATTGAAGGAGCAAGAACTTCGAGCACTTGCCAAGCTAGAAGCCGCTGCCCAAGCCCTTCTGGAAAGCGAGACGGAGGTAGATGCTCTCGGCATCCGTCGTCCACTTGACCGGCATATTTCATTCATGCCCTCGTCGTCTACTGCAGACAGACGGAAGGCAGTACATGCAGCAGAGGAGGAAATGGAAAAGCAGGGCCGACCGTGTTCTGAAGGAGGAGAAACCCACGAGAGGGAGACGATCACAAATATAGCAGCAATGAATGAAGTCGACGAGTATGTAAGTCCGGCGGTGGACAGGCAATTGCTGCAACAGGCGTACCAGACACGAAGGGCACGTGTGGAGGAGCTTTCGCAGTTTCGATCGCGGCGGGGGAAGCAGAGGCGTGACGCCAGCAGGAATGGCGGAAAGGTAATTGAAATCCATGACAAAAGGAAAGCGATAGACAGGTAGAAGGAGTGAATGGTGGCTTGGAGGGATGTGACTACATTTCCGATGGGGGCAACTTTACGATTTTTATCCTCTTGACGTTCACGCCAAGCCTCAAGCATATCCTCTCTCCCTCTCCTTTCCACCTATAGCTCTATCAGCCCCCGCTTAAACCACCGACAGCGAAAACAGTACCGACCACCCTGCTGCTACTCCTGCGGATTAAGTTCCCGGACGGCGCCATCTTGACGGCCCGCTTTTACGAGGGGGAGCACGTGGCGGTGCGTGGGGGTTGGGGATGGGAGGTGGGAAGAAAGGATAACAGAGGGGAAGGAGGAGGAAGAGGAGGCGAAAGAGAACGAAGAGGGAGGAGGGAGAGAATGGAAAAAAAAAGGTAGAGATGATCACGTCATCGTGAAGAATCTCGGCTAGTAGTTTCTCCTGCTACTGCATTTTCATACATCCCTGTTTTCTTATCCGTACTTTTCTTATCTTTCCCCTTTTCCCAATTCTAAAGGACGTTTTTACCCTCCTTCGCACCGCCCTCTCCCTTGCACCTCTCCCTCCGCAATTCGTCCTTCTCAATCTAGGGGGAATGGGGCCTCGACGTCTGTCGGCAGGGGAAGGGAAGTCGACAATAATGAACATGACGCTCAAGGCCTGCGGGCTCACGGCGCCCGCGGCGACGCTGTTGTTGCAATGGCAAAGGGAAAGTAGGGCTGCTGTACCCAAGGTAAGAGGGAGGCAAAAAGAGGGTGGAAGAGAAGGAGGAGGAGGGCTGTGGAGTTCAGGAAAGTATCGGCTGGGAGGATCAGGATACGAGACGAGAACGAGACATGAAAGCGGCGGGAGACGCGAAAATAAAGCCACTGCAGAAATATGGTCACGTCTCTTTTTCCACTTCTTTACAGGATACGATCGAGTGGATTGACCCAGCCCTGCTGCACTCCTCCGGGAGAGATAAATAGGCGAAGGGGATGCAAGAGACAGGAAGGAACTGATACCACTTTGTAGAAAGAAATATTGAACATACCGATGATATACACTGCCCGAGATTTGTTCCTCCTGCAAAAATAATTTACCAAAGTTTTCTTGGCCATGTCCCTCCCTTTCCTTCTCTCCTATTTTCATGAGCTGATTATAATATACTCGGTCCTTTTTGAGATCGTTATACTCCCGCTCACGTGCCACTCCTACCTACCTCCCCATCCCCATCCCCCAACTATGGTGGTCTAATGTGACTAAACTACTGAAAATACTTCACACGATGCAAACCCAAAATACCATGCACCCTTTCTGGATATATTAAGCCTTACCCATGCCGTCCGCATGCACGTTGTATGATACTGTGATGAAGAAAGACTCTTAAGTGGGGCTCATGTTCTAGTTCTACATATCAATACTGTAGAACAAACTACACGACCACAAAGAAAGGACTCGACAGAAGCAGACAGGACGATGAATTCCTACTCCGCACTCACTTCTGTCACTCTTTCACCCTCCCAAAGCAACTACAGCAACACACAGCCACCATCTCCAAGTCAAAGCAAGTATGATGGCCCCTGAAGAGACAAAGGTCGCGGCCGGCAGTCCCGGAAGCGCCAGCAATCTGGACAAACCCAACACCTCAGCCAAGGTACGTATAGCGGCGACAGGAGATTCCACATTTCGCCATTTCCCCACTCTTAAGGCACGAATGTCTGTGTCTTTGCCCATGTGGGGTTGCTGGTGTTCATTTATTGTCCGACGGCCCGCAATATCCCTTGCTACCATGCATGCAGGCGCATAAACCCCTTTTTCCTTAGTTTCATTTGTGAGAATGCTTGCGAAAGAAATCGTGAATGTTCACCTTTTTCACCTGTGCTTTCAACCTTGCGAGTGCTTACACCTGCACTAGCACACAATCAACCCTCCCTCCCTACTCCCCTCCATCATTCGCCTTGAAGGTAAAGCAAATGACGTGGCTGGAGACCCTTCGTCGAGATGGATGTCTTCCCCTGAAAACTATTGGCTTCTTCACTGGTGCGTGTAGAAAGGAGAGGGAGGAGAGGAAGAAAGAATGGGGGAGGGAGAGAGGAGTAGAAACTATGCTGGTGTTATCTGCATACTGCCTGCGCGATAAATTACTCTACATTCAAATCTTTCCTGCTCTCCTTCCTTCTTCCATGTGACCGTTCTTAGGCATGGCTCTTACTATTATTGCCTGCCTGACTTTCGCTTCCAAGCTCTTGGACTTGAATGTCGTGGGGGCGATCAACCAGGTGAGGGAGGGAGGGAGGGAGGGAGGGAGGGAGTGAGTGAGTGAGTGAGGGAGTGATTGATTGAATGGAAGAGTGAGTGTGTGGAGTTTTGGGGAAAGGCGTAAGATAAGAAAAGAACAGGTTGACATGTAGTCGTCCACCCCTTAGTATTAACGACGTATTTGTGAATCATACTTTCTCTTCCGTCCAACCCTCCCTCCCCCTGTCTCTTGCAGGTTTGGCTTGCCATCTTCGGCCTCACGATGATGCTGCTCGAGGCATCTACCAGTACCAACTTCGTGTCGAAAAAGGTTTCTCGATGGTTAAATGAGAATATGAAGATATTGACATACATGACTGGACGCGGGTTGTTCTATTGCTTCCTCGGCACGGTGAGGGCGGGAGTGAGTGAGTGAGTGTAATCTTCATCCTTTTTGCGCGCGTCGCTGATTCTGTATGATTCTCTTACCCACCTTCTTTCCCTCCCCTCTTGTCCTTCAGATCGAGCTAGGCTTCTGGTTCTCTACCCTCCACCTGGTTATTGGCATCATCCTCTGCGTCTTGGGCGTAGTAACGATCTTTGTTGGATTTGCCTTGGGGATGAAGCTTCGGTCCATCCGTCGGGATTTAGCCAGGGAGGACGACGCGCGTAAGGTACGTAAAACCTCAAAGCAGCAGCATGATGTACTGGATTCTCTTTTCTCTCCCTGTCATGTGTTGTTGGATTAGCGCTTTTTTGCCTCATCATCTATCCCGGCAGTCTCATTTGTCCTTTTCTCTCTCTCCCTCCCTCCCTCCCTCCCTCCCTCCCTTCCTCCCTCCCTGCAGACCTTCCAAGATTTCGATGAAGACCAAGACGGACGTCTGTCAACCTCCGAGCTCGCTCGGCTCTGCCATTCCTTGGGGAGTAAGCTGACCCACAACGAATTACAAGCAGCCGTTACGACACTGGACGTTAACAGGGACGGTTATATCCAAGAGGAGGAGTTCTTGCGGTGGTGGCGGGGGGATGCGGAGCTCAAGAAACCGATCGAGGTGTGAGATTATGAGGCGGGAGGGAGGGGCCGAAGGAAGGCAGGGATTTGTGTGTATAGATGGGTGTTCTGGCGTGGTGTGTGTGTGTCGGTGGGTGTGCATTGTGTGCATTGAAGGGGAAGGGAATGCTGGATAGAAAGAGCAAAAGTGAATCAGAGAGAGATTGATCGAGCAATGAAAATCATGAAGGCTTATGCATCGATGTGCCCCTGGTCACGGCACAAAGACATGAGGTTGACAGATTTTCAACCACATATATACGGCGAAAGAAAAGCAGATTGAAAATGGGCGTGACAAACCAAAAGCTCTTACCGAGATACAGGAAGCCAAACCAGAATGAATTATGTGACCAGCAAAAGAAAATTGTACAAGTTTTGCTCTGTCCATCTTCTTCTCTGCCAGTCGCTGGCATGAATGCACGCGTTTGAGTGAAATGAAAGCCCTCGACCCATCGGAGCATACAAGCGTCGATGTAACTATACTTCTTGCTTTTAAATATCGAGATTGTGGCGCCCTCTGGCAGATCAAAGTCTGTCTCAACATATGTTTTTTGTGGCTTGCGATGACACCCTGTTTCAGCCCTTTTTGTACCCATTATCGAGACCCACACATCTAGACTTCTACGTTCCGACATGCCAAGGTCTTCGTGACGTCTCGAGGTGTCTTTTTCCTCATCATATCGTCATCGCAATTCGAAACGACGCCACCTTGCCAGCCAAACAGAGCGCACGTCACAACACGACTTAGACACTGGTTACACAAATGACATCCACTCATTCATCGGCATTTTATATACAGTGCATTGTGTCTTGTCCTCATGTCTTTTTTGCTTTGCGTCTCCCTTCCCGAATCGCCGTTCAACTCAACTTTCGTCTTCACGCTTGCCTCCCCCCCACTTGCCACACACATAAAACAGGGGCCCACACCGAACAGCCACAGCCGCTCCCGCAGCAGCATGGAAGTGGGCGCCTCGGTATGGGTGGCGGATGCCGGACCTGAAACGTGGTTGGAAGGCACGGTGGTGGCCAAGGTACGAGAGAGTGATGGAGGGTGTCTCTGGCCCAGGCCGAGGGAAGGGCAAAAGGACAGGAGAGCGAGAAGACTCACATGCACCGCATGCGCCATTGCACACACTAACAATACATTTTTCTCTCACCAACCTGCCCTTTGCAGCGGCCCGTGGATGGTGGTGGAGGCAAAGGAGGGCAGCAGTATGACCTGGAGATCGAGCTGCTGGGCCGGGAAGGAGAAAGGGCGACGTTCAGGTTCGTGAGTAAAGCACGAGGCGTGGCCTGAAGGAGGGATAGGAAAAACAGTATGGCATGCAATGAATATATTGCATGTGTATGCGTGCAATGTCCTATCTGTATGACAAGCTCCTTGCAGCACTCATGTCTACTCTCTCCCCTCCCTTCAGGATCGCTGCCGGCGAGACTGAAGCCCCGGACCTGAAACTCCGCAATGGGGAAGACGTCTCTCTCGTCCAAGATTTGATAACGTTGCCGCATCTGCATGAGCCTGCCATCCTGCATTCATTGCAGGAGCGGTTTGAGGAGGGAGCGATCTACACCTTTACTGGTAGGGAGGGAGGGAAAGAGGGAGAGAGGGAGGAAAGGAAGGAAAAAATTGGAAAGAAAAAGAGAAGGGAGGATGGTAAGCTGATATGTTTGAGTAGGACGAGCTCCATGGCCTTATTACTGGTACCACCATTCACTTCTCCCTCTCTCCCTCCCTCTCTCCCTCCCTCCCTCTCTCCCTCCCTCCCTCCCTCCCTCCCTCCCTTCCTCCCTCACCCCCTCCCTTCCTCCCTCCCCAGGCCCCATTCTCCTGGCCGTCAATCCCTTCAAGCGCCTTCAAGGCGTGTACACGGAGGATGTGCTGCTTACATATTACGAGCAGGTATGTGGGTAGTTGGGAAGGGAAACGAGGGCGAAAGGAAGGAAGGGAGGGAAGGAGGGATGGAGGGACAAAAGGAGCCTAACGATTTAGGCATAGCTCCTTTCCGCTGTCAATTACCGCTCTCCTTATCCCCTTCTCTCTCTCCCTCCCTCCCTCCCTCCCTCCCTCCCTCCCTCCCTCCTTGCTCACCAGGGGCTGCTGACGGCTCAAGGCCTTAAGACAGCCGGCCCATTGCCTCCTCACGTATATTCCATAGCCGATGCAGCCTACCGCGCCATGATGGAGGTGAGGAGAAGGGAGGAAGAGGGGAAGGGAAGAAAGGATGGAGGCAGGAGGGAGGCAGGGAAAGAAGGGCGGGTGGATATAGGGATGGAGGGAGGGAAGGGGGGAAGAGGTGTCCTCGTAAAATCAACAACAGCCATTCAATTATTATACTCCCTCCCTCCCTCTCTCTCTCCACTCAAGGCCATTCGCGCCCTCCCGTCCGCCACCAGCACCCGCTCTTCCTCCTCCTCCTCCGCTTCCATTGGCTGTCAATCCATCCTCATCTCGGGGGAGAGCGGGGCAGGCAAGACGGAGAGCACTAAGCATGTCTTGACTTTCTTGACTACTGTCAGTGCTCCCTCTACATCACCGAGGGACACCTGGGAGGAAGGAGGAGGGGGAGGAGGAGAGGGAGGAGGAGGAGGGGGAGGAAAGGGCGCGTCGGAGACGGTCATGAACAAAGTGAGGACGAAGGGGAGCGATGACGAGGGGAGGGAAGGAAGGAGGGAGGGAGGGAAGGAAGGAGGGAGGGAGGGAGGGAGGGAGGGGATGATCGCTATTTTTTGGGGTGAATTACATTTCTCCTCTTACTATCTCCCACCCTGCCTCCCTCCCTTCCTTTATCCTTTCCCTCCTCCCTCCCTCAGGTGCTGCAATCGAATCCCATCCTGGAGGCCTTTGGGAATGCACGTACCATCCGTAACGACAACAGCAGCCGCTTCGGGAAGTACATTGAGATGCACTTCGATAAGCGGGGCCGTCTCCTCGGCAAGTCGCAGGAGGGAGGGAGGGAGGGAGGGAGGGAAGGAAGGAGGGGCAGCTCAGGCTAATGATGACTTTACCATCTTCCACGACTCCTACAGGGGCCTCCATCGAGACGTATCTACTGGAGAAAGTGCGCTTGCCGCATCAAGTACGTGCTCCTCCCTCCGTCCCTGTCTCCCTCCGTCCCTGCCTCCCTCTGTCCCTCTCCTCCCTCTCTCCCTCCCTTCCCCCCTGCCCCTCCCCTTCCCTCTTCTCTACTCTCTCTCCTTTCCTCCCTCCCTCCCCTGCCTCTCTCATTCCCTCTTTCCCACCCCCCCTCCCCTCCTTCCATTCCCACGCCCCCCTCCCCTTCCCTCTTTCCCTCCCTCCCTCCCTCCTCTCAGGCCGTGAACGAGCGTAATTTCCACATCTTCTACCAGCTGCTGGCCGGGGCCTCGGCGGAGGAGAGGCAGCGGTGGCGTTTGGAAGACGTCCAGGGGTATCACTACACGAACCAAGGTGAGGAGGAAGGAAGGGAGGGAGGGAGGGAGGGAAGGAGGGAAGGAGGGAGGGAGGGAGGGAAGGAGGGAGGGAGGGAGGGAAGGAGGGAGGGAAGGAGGGGAGGAAAATGGCTGTGCTTGGTCTTCTCATCGTCATCCTTTGCGCGCCCCCTCCCTCCCTCCCTCCCT
>Ga0160420_100530_pt1 | contig 15379 bp, 17 predicted proteins | sample CelAP2metagpilot_FD_108197 | JGI IMG/M metagenome (GOLD analysis project Ga0160420, IMG submission 108197) | Phycosphere-associated microbial communities from algal ponds in Kailua-Kona, Hawaii, USA - Cellana AP2-5-5 metagenome pilot | ecosystem: Engineered > Artificial ecosystem > Aquaculture >... | reverse complement strand
GAGTGGGGGTGTGGGGGCAGGGGGGCCTCGTGTTGTTCAGGCGGGCGTTACCCTGGGGGGGGGGGGGGGGGGGGGGGGAGGGAGTAAGGGGAGGAGAGGGGGGAGTGGGAGTGAAAGGAAGGGAAGGACGGGGCCAGAAGGGAGGGAGGGAGGGCGGGAGGGAGGGCGGGAGGGAGGGCGGGCGATGACGAAAGGAAGTACGTGAAAGGTACAGGGAGTGGAGGGAGGGGGAAAGTGAGGGAAGGAGGGAGGGGACGTACTGTGGCAGGGGCGGGGATGACTTGACCCGTAACGAGAATTCGAAATTTGATTCCGGCATCGCGGAGAACCTGAAGGAGGGAGGGAGGGAGGGAGGGAGGGGACAAACACGGGAATGAGAACAAAGAGAAAAAATAGGAGGTGCTCTTGGACATGTCCCCTCGACCGACTCCAGAGTCTCTCTCCCTCCCTCCTCCCCCTCTCCCTCCCTCCTCCCCCTCTCCCTCCCTCCTCCCCCTCTCCCTCCCTCCCTTCTTCCCTCCCCCCCCTCTCCTCACCTTCTCCACCGCCTCCAAATCCAGGTCCTGCTTCTCCAGCCTCGCCTGGGGCATAGACACGGCCGTTACGAAAAACTTTATGCCTGTGGCAGCTGCCAATTTGGCCTTGGCCAGCAGACGCGTCTCGTCTGCGTCTTCGGGCGAGAGGTCGAGCCAAGCAGAATACGGCTTGGAGGAGAGGTAGCTCTGGAGGGAGGAAGGGAGGGAGGGAAGAGATGAGAAGGGGAAGAGAGTGAGTGAGTTGAGGGAGGGAGAGTGAGGAATGAGTGGAGTGTTTGTCGGCGGGAAGAGGAAGTGAGTGAGGTGTTTGTACGCGGTCTCTCTCACTGGCACCCCAATGCCGTCACCGATTCACAGAAATGCTCCCTCCCTCCTTCCCTCCTTCCCTCCCTCCAGCACGCTCAAGTTGTACGGGCCGTCTCCTTCCCTCCCTTCCTCCCTCCCACCCTCCCTCCCTACCTCCAGCACGCCCAAGTCATGCGGGTCGCCTTCCTCCAGGTTTAGCATGTCCAAAACACCCGAGTATCGGGTCGCGCGCGAAGTCAAACGCTTCCGGGCCTGGAGGGAGAGGGAGAGGGAGAGGGAGGGATAGCGTTGAGGGGGTGTAGAGAGGTTACGATTGTGTGGGCATGATGTGTACGTGTGTACATATGTGCCTTTTCTCTTACCTCCCATCCTCCCTCCCTCTCTCCCTCCCCCCCTCTCTCCCTCTCCCCCTCTCTCCCTCCCCCACTCTCCCCCTTCCTCGCTTCCCTCCCTCGCTCCCCTTCTCCCTCCCTCCCCTTCTCCCTCCCTCCCCCCCTTCCCCCCTCCTCCCTCCCTCCCTCCCTCCTTCGCCTACTCACCGAAACAGCATCGGCCGCAAAAGCCGTGATCCGGTTCCACACCCGCTGCTCATTCAAGAGTGTGAATACCTCCTCCTCCAAGGACCCGGATACGAGCACCGCCCCCTGCAGGTCGGACGGGGCCTGCGAGGAGAGTTGGAGGGAGGGAGGTGGAGGGAAGGAAGGAAGGAAGAGAGAGGGGTGAGCAATCGGAGAGGAGAAAGAGGAAAAATGTGCTGACAGGTCTTGGATCTATGAGATGTCCTTCCCTCCTTCTCTCTCCCTCTCTCCCTCCCTTCCCGACCGAGCCTTACCATCAACAATGCCTTTTTGGCCTTGATCTCCTCGATTCCCAGCTGGGAGATGCCTGCCATGCAGTTTCGTCATTTGAGGAAGTGTCTCACATTATAAGTGTTGTGACTCGACCGGCTGTTTCCTACTTTTCTCTCTCTCTCCTTCCCCCTATACTTGGCACTGCGATGACAGAGAAGCAATACACATTCAAGGGATATGTGCCTCATTGACATGTACATATCTAATCTTCTTCCTGCTTATAAATGTGGGGTTGTCCTTCTTCTCCTCTTCCATTTTAATATCCCTCCTCACCTTGTCGCTTGGGGTTGATAACAAGGGAGAAGAGAGCCCCCTTCGTCCTTCCCCCTTGCTGCATTGCGGGAGGGGAGGAAAAAAAGGGTGCCGGTATCGAGACCACATCTCCAGCCTTGAGGACAGACTGCACAAGTAAGGCAGGAGGAGGGAAAAGGATATGGTCAGGGACGAGGACACATGATGCCAATGCTAAAGAGATTAAATTCCCCGTTACTGCTTTACCATCATCATCCTGCCCGTCTTCCCTCCCTCCCTCCTTACCTGTGGCGGCACCACAAGGAAGGCGCGGGCGGCCGCCAGGCATAGGGAAAGCGGCACGAGAAAGCGACGTGCTGCCATGATTATCTGCGTTGAGTGGGTAGAGTAAAGCAAGGGAGGGAGGCATGGAGTGAGAATAGAAGGTATGATGTGGAAGAAAAGAGTGCCTGACGCGGAAGAACGAGGCAGGAGGCCGCGGGAATTGCATGCGATCTCCCCTGCCATTCGCGGGGACCGCCAATTTTAATGGGCTTACAACTGGGAAGGTGTAAGGTACCATTCGTTGCGAAAGGCTTGGGTTGAGGGTGTGAGTGAGTAAGCGCGCACAAAGACAAAGGCATCGCTGACAACACAAGGCCGGCCTTGTGTTCTTTCCATGAGAGAGAAAAGAACAAGTGCCACTTGAAAGTTCGTCCCGTGCCAGACTGAGACGAAGATCGATCATAAAGCAAACTAGTGCGCCACGCCTCCACGAGTGCGCTCGTCCTTTCCTGTGTCTTGTTGCTTCATTATGTTTGATTTGTGTTCCATTTCAACCTTTTCCTACATCGCCCGTCCACCTCAACATCGTGAAGAGTCCCCTCGGGACACTTTTTCTTCCCCAACACGTGCAAGCCCGCTTCTCGTGCAACCTTGGGAACGCTCTTATGGTACAAGCTATGGTTCCCAGCATTGCAGGCTACCACACTGGCTGTAGCATCTAAGTACGCTGCCAATGATGGTGGGTCGCCCCGACTTCTCTTAAAGAGCACGACATGCCTCACGCCATCTCTCTTAAAGCTAATAGTGGATCTAAATACATGCTGTTTCCTCCTCCGCAATCACCACCCCCCCGCTCTCTTTCTTTCACATCGCATCAACGTTTACCATTGTTGATCGCTCCCACTGCTTCTTATTTCATTCTTCTACACGCTTGCCTGCTGCTGTCGATCCTCATGTCCAGTCCTCCATCCTATCTGTCGATGGAAAGGCAGGCTCCAACACCTTCCTTCCATTTCTTCGTCGCAGTCAGTTTTCATATTGCTAATCGCTGTAGTTCATAAATATACGCCCCCGCTTTTCTCAAATGTCATCATTATCACAAAATATGTGCTCCTTTCCCTGACTCCGTGCCGCCCTCCTCACGCTACTGAGGAGGCAACTCCACCTTGACACGGTGATAGGCATAGCAGGCCTCATACCCCTCCCCTCCCCCCATCCCTCCCCCGCCCCCCCCAAACGACCTGGAGGACTCCAACAACGAGGGCATAGACAAGGACGATGAAGAAGAGGAGAAGAAGGAGGACTGCTGCTGCTGCTGCTGCTGATGGTGATGCCGATTGTGAGAGGCGAGGGATCGACCGCCGAAACTCAGTAGCCCATTTCCATACCCCAACAATCGCGAGACAACATCGTCCATCACCATGGACTCCTCCCCCTCTTCCCCTCCCTCCCTCTCTTCCTCCCTCCTCCTCGTCGGTGGGGGCAGACGCATGTCAATCCCCAAGAGAGAGGATGCCGTGGGAGGGGACGAGGGAGGGCGGTACGAGGAAGGGCGGGAGGGCGGGAGAGAGGGCGGGGCTGCGGAAGGGGCAGGGGCAGGGATCCGACGTGCCGGCTGTCGAAGCAGGAAGCTGCTGTTGCTACTGCTGCTGCTGCTGCTGCTGCCTCTGCGGCTTGTTCTGCTGCTGTTGGTATTATTGTTATTGTTGTTGTTGTTGTTGTTGTTGTTGTTGTTGTTGTTGTTGTTGTTGTTGCTGTTGTTGTGGCGACTGCGACCGACGGCCATAGCCCACAAGTCCTCCTCTTCCTCCTCCTCGTCCACCTCTCTTCGCATCCCTTCCAGATCATCTCCTTCATCATCATCATCGTTAGGCCAGTAACGATGACGCCTCGCCCGCCGTAACTGCTGCAGCTGCTGCTGCTGTTGCTGCTGTAGCAGCAGGCGCGACTGGGAAGGAGGGGGCAAACGCCGCCCTCCTCTTCCCAAGGACAAAAACAAAGCAGGATCGTGTAAACTGCGTGCCGGCCCTTGTCTCCAGTCGTCCTCGTCCTCGTCCTCGTCACCATCACTATCATCCTCTTCCTCCTCCTCTTCAGAGGGAGTGGATGAACCCGAGGAAACCCCTACAACTGTGCTCCTCACCAACCGACGGTCAGCAGAAGCAGCTGCTGCAGCAGGACCAATGCGGGAAAAGGAGGAAAGGGATTCACGCGTGCCCCCGGCAGCTCGAAAAGATGCGCCTGCAGCAGCAGCAGCAGCAGCAGCAGCAGCAGCAGCAGCAATAGTGGGATCAGTGCGCGTTGACATTTCCGCCAACGACGCTGCACCCGCAGTGCTGGCAGCAGCCGTGGCAGCAGCAGTGGTGGTGGTGGTGGTGGAGGTACTGCCTCGTTGCTCTCGGAGTTGACGCAGACGAAGGGAGGCGGAGGAGGAGGGCGGTTCGAACACTCTCAGGCGGCGGGTTTTAGTAGAAGCAGTACCAGCAGTTCCAGTAACAGCAGCAGCAGCTCCGCTGCTCAAGTTGTTGCTGGTGGTAGTCATCTCGTCGCCGGGTGTCAAAGAGGAAGCGGATAAGGAGGAGGGCATGGATCCTCTACTCCTTCCTCCCCCCCTTCCTCCTCCTGTTGTTGCTGCTGCTGCTGCTGCTGCTGCTGCTGCTGCTGCTGCTGCTGCTGCTGCCGAAGTGACGGGTCCAGTCAAAGTCGCATGCTGGGGTGGAGGGAGAACGAGGCGGTGAGGTGGGGAAAGAGGGGGGGGTAATGCCCCAGGGCCGCCACCACGGCGGAACACCCTGGTGGCACTTGCACTTGACGGAGACGCATAGGCCGGGGGAGAGGAAGAAGAGGAGGAGGACGAAGAGGAGGACGAGGAGGACGAGGAGGAGGATGAGGAGGAGGAGGCAGTGGTTGTGGTGGTGGACGTGGACACCGTGCGGGATCTTATATATTCCTTGTAGGTCCGAGGCTGCTTGCGAGAGCCAACGGCAGGGGAGTGACCCTCCTCCTCCTCCTCCTCTTTCCCCCCTTCACTCTCTTTTTTACGCTTCTTCGACCTGGCTAGCCCAGAGCTTTGGCTGTGAAGTAGGCCGCTGTCTTCCTTCACTCCCTCTTCCTCCTCCCGTGCCTCACCCTCCAAACCCGCGTCGTCCGCATCCTCTTCCTCCTCCTCCTCTCCCTCCTCCTCTCCCTCCTCCTCCTCGCTATCGTCGTCGCTGTCGCTATCACTTTCAAAGTAGTAATGCCGTCTCTTGCCGAGTAATGAGCTCCTCGATTCCCGTGGGGGATGATAATTGGCGCCAGCCTCGTGTAAAGAAGAGATGAAGGAGGAGGAGGGCCCGCTGCCCGAGGAGAAGTGTGCATGTCGGGGCGCATCGGCCACTGAGGCTGAAGCATGAGAGTCGACTTCTGGCGTTCCCCCGGCTGACATTGGATCCGTTGGAGATGGCGGTACCGCAATAAGAAGTGGCATCCTGGAAAAGGTGGAGGGGGAAAGGAGGGAAGGAGAAGGAATCAGCTTTCTTGGTGCTTGCTATGCATATGAAGTCAAATCAAGGGTAGGGGCGACTTCGGCACCCGAGCAGGGAGGTGGAGCCCTGCACTCCAAGATTACTCCGGATTGGAGCACAAATGTGACCAGCGTAGGTGCAAACACCGTACGGCAGCCAATCCAGCTTGGGGACAGATAGCATGTGACTGGGACTCGCCTACTCGCTTCAGGCTCTCCAACGCAAGGCACATCTCGCCAAGCACATGCCCACTCAGACAAGGATGTTCTCAAAAACACTGAATACCGGCTGTGCCATTGTGATGCCCCATTGTACACGAAGGCATTATCGGCCTGCTGAGGTGACGGAGACGCACAAGACAAGTTTCAAATGGGTAAGTGCAAAGAAAAAAAGAGAGGCCGTGCCTTTTCAGCCGGGTATGTCCGGGGCCGGGGCGGGGACTCGGATCTTGCCGGGATCCCGCTCCTTTTTGACAGCGTCGCCTTCACGACATAGAACGAAAAATATCACACCTGTATGCCATGCACCGCTATACCTCCAAACAATATCACTGACACAAGCTTAATTGGCACACCTTTCGTACCTCCTCTACGAAAAGGGAACTCTCCTAACCCCGACACACACCATTAATAAGCAGCCGCACGCTCCGCTTACGCGCCTGGCCGCACTGCCCTAAAAAGAGAATGCAAGCCTTCGTGACCAGCATCTTCTGTCGCACCAAGTCTGACATCTCCAGCTCCACGTCCGCCTCCTCCACTGCCGTGTCTGACAAACCTCCTCGGCCACCCATTCCCATCACCGTCACAGACGTAAATTCGACGACAGGTGAGTACATGCGCCTTTATTATATATCCTTTTATGCGTTTTTTCATCCCTTTCACCTTATTCTTCCTCCCAACAACAGATACGTATTCTTTTTCCTTTCCTAAAGTGTTGAACAAGGAGGAGGACGAGGAGGGGGAGGACGAGGAGGACGACGAAGATACTGTGGCTACAGCGCTCAGCAATGCGTGCATCACCGAAAGTGCGAAGGAAAAGGAAGCAATGAAGGATGTCCCGCAGCTTGACCTGGTATTTGTGGTACGTGCATGGTTGAGATAAACATGTGTGTGCGTTTGTGGGGGAGGGAGGAAAGACAGGCAAAAAAAGGTACTGGCGAAGAAGGCAGAAAAAAGGGCTTTCCTCCTTCTGTATTGAAACCTGCGTCTCGCTCGACCCTCCCCCTCTCCCTCACTCACAGGTTGACTCTACGAGCTCAATGGATGCCTACATCCGAGCAGCGCAAGAGAGCATCCACGGCATCATCACCCGCCTGGCCTGCGATGACGGGGTCTCTGTCCGCTTTGCTCTTATCTCTTACCGAGATCATGCTCCACAGGTAGTGTGTGTGTTTCAGTCCGTAATAAAATGTGTTGGGAGAAGAGAGAGGGTATATATATATGCGTATCTCAGCATTCTCCACCTCTCGCCTGTAGCAAGAGCCTCTTCCTCTGTTGTGTCCTTATTCTTCCTGCTCACCCTCCCTGCCTGCCTCCCTCCCTCCCTCCTTATTTCCCTCCCTTCCTAGGACTCTTCCTACGTGACGCGGATCTTCCCATTCACCTCCCACCTACCAACCATCACCGACAACGTAAACAGCATAACGGCTGAAGGCGGAGGTGACGGTCCCGAAGCCATGGCGGACGCCCTGTACGACCTCCTTCATCTTGAATGGCGCTCCTCCCTCCCTCCCTCTCCTTCCTCCTCCCCTTCGATCCAGACAAGCAAAGTCGCTGTGCTCATTGCCGATGCCCCCCCTCACGGATTGGGAGAGCGTGAAGACGGTTTTCCAAATGGCTGCCCTCTCCATCATGACCCTCTCGCTTTGACTCGACAGCTCGCAGCTTGCGGCATTACTCTCTATACTGTCGGGTGTGAACCCGCCATTTCCACCTATGAGAATTGTAAGGATATATTGATCTTTATGGCGGAGGCAACGGGAGGGCAGGCCTTGGTACTGGAGAGTGCGAGTCTGTTGGCTTCTGTTATTTTAGCGGGGGCGCAGGAGGAGGTGGGGCTGACACGACTGGAGAGGGAGGTGAGGGAGGTGATGAGGGAGGCAGGGAGGGAGGCAGGGGAAGAGGAGGATGAAGATGTGTGGGTGGCCAGGGTTAAGGAGGCGTTGAGGAGGAAAGGGACTAGAACAAGGCAGTTAAAGACAAACATGAGGAGGATGACGTCGGTTCAAGCTGAGGTGATTGCGTCATGCTCTTCCCTTGAGGAGGCGAAGAGGAGGTTGGGGAGCGAGAGAGCGAGGGAGGTAGAGGAGGAAAACGGGGAGAGGGTATCGATATCGACGGGCCTGTCGAGTAGGTCGTTTGTGTCTGCGGCGGAGGCGGTTGCCCCTGTAGACATGCGTTGGGAAGCGGACAATTCGTCGTCAATGCCGACTTCAGGTGTAGGATGGGAAGGAGAGAGGGAGGGAGGGAGGGGCGGAGGACGAGGTTGCGGACGACTCATGGTCCAAGACCTCATTTCCCGACGGGGAGGCGGTGGTATTATTTCCGCTCCTACTGTTCGTGCTGCTCCTACTCATGCTGCTGCTACCACTACGACTACTGTTGGTGCAGCCACCCCTACTTCTACTGGTGCTACTGAGATACCGTCCGCAGAAGCCACGCCGAAAAGAGGTGGTCTTCCTCGGAGCAGGGAGAAGGAGCTTTCGGCCTCCCACACTGAAGCGACCGATACATTTCCACGGACTGTGGTTCCTACTCCATGCTCCTCTTCCGTCTCCTCCTCCTCCTCCCCCTTCCTCCCGGCCCCCCTCTTCTCCCCCACGCATACGTACTCGCTTACGGCATGTGCCACGGTCGGTGCTGGAGGAGGAGGAGGAAGGGCTGGTGGGCGGGAGGGAGGGAGGGCCGAGGTGGCGGAAGAGGAGATTTCGATCGATCAAATTCGACGGTTGGTCCGCAAAGCCCAGAGCCTCCAAAGGGAGTATAGGTGATGGTGCAGCCTGTCTCCCACCTTCCTCCCCTGGTTCTTCCACTCCTTTTTCCCCCCCCTCAAGGTTGGCCTGCTCGTTATCGATGTTACCGCCTCTGACTCCCTCGTGTCACTGCCATGGCCCCACGGTCTGATCATGGCAGGAAACAATAAGCCTCACCCATAAGGGACCAAACGGCTCGTTCGAGGCCTTTAAATCTCTCTTCGAGCATTTGGGAAAAGAGTGTGCTGGATTGAGTTAAGCAGAGGGAGGAAACAGACACACCTTACACACCACTACGAAAAGGGAACTCTCCCAACCCCGACACACACCATTAATAAGCAGCCGCACGCTCCGCTTACGCGCCTGGCCGCACTGCCCTAATAAGAGAATGCAAGCCTTCGTGACCAGCATCTTCTGTCGCACCAAGTCTGACATCTCCAGCTCCACGCCCGCCTCCTGTTAGGGCTGGGGTTAGGGTTAAGGGTTTTAGGGGGGAGGGCAAAGCTATCGGGCAGGAAAAATTGTTTCAATCTGTTGCCAAAATTGACAAGCAAAGATTAAAAAAAAAGGCGCCAAAGCAACTCCTCAACCTCACAAGAAGGCGATACACATGTCTACACAATATTTTGTTCATCAAGTGCAAAACCGTGTGTATTTTTGCGGAGGGAAGGGAAAAGGGATCTTGATATCCCTCTCGCGCCTCAATCTTTCGCTTTCAGCCGCTCCCACAAGCCCTGAGTCCACACAGGCCCAAAACTTACAGATCCGCTGACACTTCAGTCATGCCATTCCTGATGAGGAAATGACACCACAACTGATACATCTCTTCATACACTCTAAGACATTTACAGAGAAAGAAGACCCCATCTTCTCTCATCTTCTCTCACTCAATTCATCCCTCTCCATCCCTTCCTCCCTTCCATTCTGCGATTCCTATCATGGGCGAGCCCCATACAGTGACACTGCTGACGCCCTTGCCCCCGTTGCTCCTTTTTCCCCTCCTCTCCCCATGGCCTTAGCATATATACTCCATTCTGTCAATCCATGAATCCACATGTCTGCCTCTCCTGGCGACTCAGCCTTCAATCGCAATGTCGGCTCCCTTTCCTTCGCCCCTGCCCCCCCCATCTTCCCTCCTCCCCTCACGCAAAACACCTCAAATTTCCTTGGATCCCTTTTTTCGCCCGCCTTAGGTATCTCGTAACGCACTCCTTCCACTTCACGCATGTCCATCGACCCCTGCAGAAGACTATTCCCTCCCTCCCTTCCTCCCTCCCGCCCTACCCCTTCTCCCGCGCACCACCTCAAGGTCCCATCCGTCGATCTGACCATAAAATACGTATCGCTATAATAACCAAAGGCCCCTCCCAGCAGCGAAAGCTTTCCCCTCAATGGTCGCGGTATTACAGGAGGTATCTTTTCCACCAGCCCCTTACTCTCCACCACTGTCGCTCCCGGTCTACCCACCGCCGGTCCTGAAGCAGTGGCAGCAGACGAAGAAGCAAAAGACGAAGAAAAAGCAGGAGAAGAAGAAGAAGAAGAAGAAGAAGAAGAAGAAGAAGAAGAAGAAGAAGAAGAAGAAGAAGAAGAAGAAGAAGAAGAAGAAGAAGAAGAAGAAAATAATATTCCTCCTCTTTCCATCTTCCCTGCAGCCGTCGTTGCGGCTGATGTGACTGCCGCTCCCAAGCGGGCCATCAGGCTCGTGGCTGCAGCGGCCGGCGAGGATGAGGAAGAGGACGAGGAGGAGGAAGGGGTGCTGATAGGTAATAAGCGTGTGCTCATCCGCTCCAATCGTTTCTCCCGCCCGCCCATCCCACCCCCATCGCCACCAATAGCCGACGTGGCCGAAGCCAGAGAGAAAGGTGGAAGGGTGGGAGCAAAGGGGGAGGAGGCACCCACCATCTTCAGCGCCAACGCATACTCCCTCCATTCGTACAAAGCCCGCCGCCATTGTCCGGCCAGGTCCTCGGACCGACATCGGAGCCGTATCATCCCTTCCGTCGTCTCAAGATTCAAGTGCGTGGCATCTGCGACCTGTCCCTCCTTTGCGCCTTCATTTCCTCTTACCTGACTGCTAATTGTCAGCACTTGGGCCATGTCCAATGTTCCATGCGCATCGCCCATCTTGTGTTGCTTCTTATAATGCGCAAGGAAACCCCCTTCCTCCCTCCCTTCCCCCAACACAAAGTACCACGCCTGCCACCCTCCGCCACTTGCCTCACTTCCTGTCTTCTTTTCGATCCACCCTTCCTTCGTGGCCGGCGGCCCGCGTGCCGGATCCCACCGCCCACTGTCCATACCTCCTCCTCCCCACCCACCCAGCACCTCATCATCACTATCGTCCTCCTCCCCTTCGAATTTCCCTTCCGCCGGAGTGACCTTTCTCATTTCTCTCTTCCCTACCTTTTTAATCTTTCGTATCCTCTCCTCCCGCGCAATTGATGCCTGCATCTGCTGCCGGTACTTTTGGAGTTTTTTCAGGCCTTCCTCCATGTCTTTTTGGTTCACTGGTGACTCACCAAATAACAAAAAATCCAGATGGAGCGCGTTCAGCACCCTGTTAAACACATTGAAAACTTGTAAACACGCAAAAACCAGTACAAACATAGGAAAGATCCTATTGAAATTATTTCCCAGAAAAGGGACCACGTTCATCGAGCCGTAGAATCGACTAAACGCCGTTGTCACTTTCTCACCCGTCAGAGCACTCTTCATCCACGCTCCCGTCTCCAAACCAGTTTCAAAACAAAGCGTCAAGAAATTGTAAGCCAACGGGGGGGCGAGCTTACAGGAAAGACGCGCGTTGTACGAGAGAGACTTGGGGGTTGTTTTTTGCTCGGGCACAATCTCCATCACGTCCGCCAAGCGCAACTGATAAAGCGCAAAGAGGATGACATAGGCAATAAAGGCAACGTAAAAGAGATTGAGTACAATGAGGTCGGAAGGAGGCATTGTCGAGTTATGGTTTGCGCGAGACAGAACCGCAACAGGTGAGGCTTGACCAGCCAATAGGCCGACTTGGGCCAGGACCACCGAGCAGCTCATGCCAATGAAGAGGATGGAGAGGAACCGTCCTATTACAGGTCGGATGTAGCATTGGTAGTAGAAGGAGATGACACGGGACTCGACACCGTTGGCATATTGGATCCGCAGGATCTTATCATCCCGATGCCTCGCCGCAACAATATCCTCCAAGGCAAACACTTCCCGCTTTAGTCGCTCGACACGACTTTGGCACATAACGTACTTGGCCTTGTGTTTCTTTACCGTCTTACGTAATGTAGCCAGCGAGTCCCTGCTTACCCTACCAGTGCTCCTATCCCTTTCGACAACCCCGCCATGAGTGGACGTAAACTCGTCCAATGGACACTCCTTCATGAGTTTCGGCACACATACTTCCAACAACTCCTTGTCAGCCGCCACCAGAGCCGCAGTATTGATCGCCGTACTCGCCAAATTCTCCTTGCTTCTCCTAAATACAGCCATCTTGAGCTTCGCCATCCCTCCCTCCTTCCCAGTGCTACCCCCTGCCGAATGCGCGGCTTGCTCCTCAATCTCCGCCTTGGTCTTGAGCGAGAGCGCAACCCCCTCAGACATTTCCATCGACGCGTCCGCCAAGGCCCTGAACTCGTGCGCGGCCCTTCCCCTGAGCCGTCGGAGCTTTCCTTCCAGGTTTCCATTCATCCACATTTGCCTCGGTAGCTCCACGAGCCCATAACCCAACAGAAAGACGATCGCCATCAAACCATACGTGTTGTTGACCGCCACCACCAGAACCAGCAACGCCTTCTCATTCAGGACATACCCTCCTCCCAATAACACGGCCAAGCCGACTCCACCTACCACCAGGCACAACAGTAAAAACCGACCAATATTCCGAAACGCATCAAACACACGTTGGGATACCGTAAAATACCCACTCTCATTATACTCCTCAAAAAAATACAAAAGCACCCCGGCGAAGATCTGGGTCGGCCAGAACATATAGCCATACAGGGTAAAAAGCCTATTTGAATACACCGACAACTAGGCCGCAAGAGGGGGGGGGGGGGGGAGAGAAATAAAGTTGAGAGAAAAGAAGGGTCCGTGAGAAGGTCCAGGGCCTAGGTGTGGGTTATCGTCGGCCCACGCGTCATTGTACCTGCTCGTACGCCTCGGGCGTGGTTGCTTGCCGCCTTAGCTGGGTAACAGCCAAGTCTATAGGAACGAGAACGAGAATCCCAATCGCACAGAAATAGGAGACAAAGATATTTATCCAGGTGTGCCAACGGAAGAGGCTCCGGTTGGCGTAACGCAGGAGGAAGTAAATGATAGTCAAAACGAGGAGAGTGTAGAGTGTGGCCAGATAGACCGTCTATTAGTTGGAGATAAGAGAGGGGTGGGTGAGGGATTGTGGTATTGGTAGGGGTAAAGGAGGGGGAACAGGGGGGAGAGAAAGGAATGGTGTGCTCGCAAGTGATAGTGATAAAAGAAATAGCGTGGCGGTGACCGCCTCTGTATCGCTTATAAAGAAAAACAAAACACTAAACGCACCTGATCCCTAAAGCTATATGCAATGTCCGCGATGCTCTGCTCCTGAAAGCGGATAAGGCCTCTTAGCACCCCCATATGTGGCGCATTAATGGAAGAGAATGAATCCATAGTGCTACTGCCGCTCTCGGCGGCGGCTCTAGCCATGCCCCCTTCTCTCTGCGAGAGCTCTGCGAGAGAGGATGTCGCTTTCAGAGTCCACGATGGCGGTAGCAGTGTCCGTATGCGTGATGGAAGGGGAAAGATAGAAATGAGAGAATGGAGTTTTGAGATATTGCATTACCAGCTGAATAAGACGAACGAACAAATGAGGAAGAAGATGGAGGAGTTCAAATTAATTGCATGGTTTTAGGAGGGCGTGGCCTTTATCTAGCAACCACGACGGAAAGCTTGAGAAGCAGATGCAAAGGGGAGGGACAAAGGCAAGCAAGTCAGGGGCCCTAGAAGCGGCGGTTGCCGAGACAGGAATGAGGGTAGGATGACAGGCAAGGGACAATGAAATCTGCGGCTGCTGAACGCACCTTGTGGCCTGCGATGATAGTTATGGCTTCCCGTGGTTGCGTGGAGTAGCTGCGCCTGTGCACGTGGAGAGGAGAGGAAAGGATGGGAGGGGAAGTAGGGGTGAGACGGCAGCATTTTACGGCATGGGCCGGCAGCCCATAAATTTATGGGAGATGAAATACACTGGACACTGTCTCAAAACTTGGAGAAATCGGTCATGTGATAGGTATTAAGTGGATGGAGAATGAATTTTATTCTTACAGGACTTCATACAAAAGCTTGGACAAGCAAACGCAGTGCAAAGCCAATCGGGAGGATGAAACGCGGCTTGGATCAAGAAGTGTGCGAGTGATGCTTGTCGTGCTCATTTGTTTGCCTTGTCTTTGCACTTACTTTACACGCAACACCACACCTTCATCGCACCCATTCGTCCCGTGTAAGGAAAAGTCGTTAAATGCATGTACTCTCTCAGCCACGGAAGGCGCACCTGCGATTTGCAATGTGTTGTGGTCGAGAGGCAAGAGGCATAGGAGCGTTAAATTTTGGCAAAGGAGCGTCATCTTGCTTTGCTCGCTTCCCTTTTACCATACCACCATAGCAGGAACCTCCACCACCATAGTACGACACTCCCTTCCCAGTGCACATACACAGTTTTTGGAACCAGGCAGTACGCTGCGACGCACCCAGGATGACGGGGGCCGGCGGCATCGGGGTAAAAGATGTAGAGGCAAAGGAGACCCACGATGACTGTGGACTTGCTACTATTTCTTGCCTGCAGCGGAGCAATTCCAAGCCCGCCCTTGCCATCACCCTTGTCAATAGAGCCCTGGCACCCGGTTGCTGTGTCTTCTTGCATTTTCGGCGGAAGGGACGGGAAAGGCCAAGAGGGGCGCTCTCAAGTTTCCAGAGGAATGTAACAGCACATAGCAACGTCCGACCGCAAGCGCACATGCCTGGCCGCAGTAATGAACGCCGATCTATCCTATCACACTCCGTTTATGTAGATGACACAACCATTGACGCCCAACTGTGTTTGACGGTGGTTCGTGTCACCTGTCATGGTAGAAAATAAGAAAGAGCACCGGCCTCGCTGGGCCAAGACTCCCCAAATAAGGACGGAGACCAAGCAGGCGTGATCTGCCCAGCACCCTCACTCACACCTCAGGCCACCTTGCTCGTGCTCCTCCACAGCATTAATACCTAGACCGCCCATTACTCTTTAACGCTGGTCTCCGTAGCCTCCGACGGCATACTCACAGGAGACAGCGAGCACTGCATGGAGATATCCTAACCCGCCCCCTCATCCCTCTTCCCCCCCACTTAAATACACCAGATCACGACGTCAAATGGCGACTACCGCGGACAGCCCAAACGTCTCCCTGGTGATCAAACACGTCTACCGCTCCACCGTCGTTGAGCTGCTCGTGCCCTTGCATGACACAACCGTCGGAAGCCTCAAGAGAAAGCTCCAAGATGTGTTGGAGGAAAAGCCACGACCCAGCAGCCAGCGATTGATCTACCTGGGCAAAGTCTACAGCGAGGAAGGTGTGCCGTTGGCCGTGGTTTTGGCGGGCGGGAACGGGGGGGAAGGCGGGGGAGGTGACGGGAGGGAGGGAGGGAGGGAGGGAAGGAAGGGGTGAGGGGGGGGAGGGAGGGAGGAGG
>Ga0160420_100529_pt1 | contig 15397 bp, 30 predicted proteins | sample CelAP2metagpilot_FD_108197 | JGI IMG/M metagenome (GOLD analysis project Ga0160420, IMG submission 108197) | Phycosphere-associated microbial communities from algal ponds in Kailua-Kona, Hawaii, USA - Cellana AP2-5-5 metagenome pilot | ecosystem: Engineered > Artificial ecosystem > Aquaculture >... | reverse complement strand
TGAGGGGGAGAGTGTGACTGGGTGTGCGTACGCTCGGTGCAATGGCGGTCTCCCTACCCCGCACCCCACCACTCCCTCCCTCCCTCCCTCCCCACCTTCCGGACGATCTGCGGTGTAAGCAACACCCTCCGTCTCGTTGGCATCATCCCCTGCTCCGACTCCAACGCCCAAACCACCTCTTTCTCCCTCCCTCCCTCCCTCTCTCCCTCCTCCTCCACCCTTGCCAGATCCAACACCTCCATGCGGAGGGACAGGACGAGGTCATCCCAATAGGCGTCGATGGCGGTCGCCTCTTCCTCTGTCTTTGATTTGATGGCCGCCAGGCGCGCAGACTCGCTCTCCACAGTGCGACGGTGGGACGTGACTACGGAGGGAGGGACGGACGGAGGGAGGGAGGGAGGGAGGGATGGGCGCGGGTTTCTATCATATACATTGGCTGCTTTTTGCGTTCTCATCCTCCCTCCTCCTTGTCTCCCTCCCTCCCTTTCCACTCACCAAACTCGGCATGAAATTCATCAGCAGCCCGCGCTCCCCTCCATCCTCCTCCCCTCGCACCATCAGCCCCCGGCCTCGCCCACAGCAGCGGCGGCGGAGGAGGAGGGGAAGCAGGAGCCGGAGGACGAGACCGGTTGGGGCTAAACCCCCTCCTTCTCCCCCTCTCTCCCCCCGCATCGGGAGAGTGCGAAGGTGCACCGGATAGAGGGGAGGAAGGAGGAGGAGGACCAAGAGGAGGAGGGGAGGGGAGGCCAGTGGCAACCCCATTGAGGACGAGGGAGGCTGTCGGGTCGTCGTCCTCCCCGAGGGAAGAGATGAGAGATTCAACCTCCCGTCGATGGGAATCCACGGCATTGGCGATGGGGCCAGAGAGACGTTCGATAATTGCCTGAAGGGAGGGAGGAAGGGAAGGAGGGAGGGAGGGAGGGAGGGAGAAATGGTGAAGTATGACATCCAGCTGCCCACACCCACCTTCCCTCCCTCTCTCCCTCCCTCTCTCCCTCTCTCTCTCCCTCCCTCTCCCTGCCCATCGAATTTACCTGCGCTGTCGTGTCTTCCAATGCGGGAGTCAGTTCCTGTTGGACTGCCCTCCTTGAAGGCGACGGCCCCGGCAAGGTTGCATCCACGGACCCTCCCTGAGACTCCTTCCTCCTTCCCCTCCTCCCTCCCTCCCTCCCCTTCTCCTCCACGGGCGATTTAGGAAGGGAGGGAGGAGGAAGAGGAAGGGCTGTGTTGGTGATAGGGGAGGCGAAGTCGTGTACGACAAACACCACGAGCAATGAAAGTGTTGAACGGATGTCATCATTCGACCTCACCCCTCCATCCTCCCCTCCCTCCTCCTCCCCATAGGCGAGGCCCAGCAAGCCGTCGGAGAGGGCAGCAAGAAGGAGGAGTACGGAGTCGCGCGCCACAGCGGGGGGGAAGGAGAAGGAATTAAGGAGGGAATGAAGGAGGCAACTGACCTCTTCAACCACCCGGTGGGCGAGGGGGAGGGAGGGGAGAAGGACGAGGGTCCCCGTGATGATGCGGAGGGAGAGGAGGAGGGAGGGGAGGTAGGCTGATTCGGAAATAGGCGTGTTGTTGCTAGTGCTGCTGATGCTGCCTCTGCCAGAAACAATGCTTAAAATGAGGCCTGAGGCTGAGGAGGAGGAGGCGGAGGAGGAGGTGGAGGTGCTTAAACCACTCCCTCCCTCCCCACCTGCTCCTCCTCCTCCTTCTCCGCTACCTGTGGCTCCACGGACGTACTTCACAAATTCCAAAATAACAGACAAGAGTCTTGCTTCCCAAAGAGAAAGAGTGGGGCGTTGAGGAGAGAGGACGGCCAGGGAGGAGTAGGGAGGGGAGGAGGTCGAGGAGGAGGAGGGTGATGTGGAATGCTGGGTATAGTATTGCAGAGTGAGGGGGAAGATGCGTTCTTCCACGATGGAGAGAAGTTTGATGACGATACGCATATTAATGGTGGGGGGAGAGGAGGAGAAGAAAGGGACGGAAGAGGAGGAGGAGGAGGGGGTGGGGAGGAGGGCGCCTGAGCGAGCGACGCGTTGAAGGAGCATGGTGCAGAGTCGAGTCAATACCATCCGACCCCATCCGCTCGTCCCTCCTAGCCCTCCTTGCCCTCCTTCCTCGAGCCCCTCTTCGCCATTGCCAGACGGAGCGGAGGAGGAGGAGAAGGAGGAAGAGGAGGAAGGAGGGAGGCGCACATTTATGAAATTGATCTCCTCCACCAAACATGGGAGAAGGGTCAGATGCTGCTGCTGCTGCCACTGTTGGTGTTGCTGCTGCCGTCGTCTTCTATCTCTCCTTCCTCCTTCTCCTTCTCCTTCTCCTCCTCCTCCCCCCGTAGCCTCGCCCATCATCTCCTCCAACGCCAAAGTGGCCAACGCGTCCAAAGCCAGCTCCTCAGGCACTGCCCATGCCTGCCTTTCCTCCCTCCCTTCCTCCTTTCCGCCCTCCCCCCCTCCCTCCTCCCTCTTCCTCCAGCCCATGGCCGCCAGCCTCAACAGGTGCGGAAGCCAGAACTCTCTCCCTGCGTCCAAAACCCCGCGTCGGGCTTTTTCATCGGCCTTTAAAGTGAGGTTCAACCGTGTCAAAACGTCCTCCTGGGCGGAGGGAGGGGCGAGGGGGAGAAGGGCGGCGAGAAGGGGGGGGAGGACCCATAATAGGGAATTGCTGCTGCTATTGCTGCTGCTACTGCCGGCAGTCCCCGTTATTGGTACCGTCCCCGAGGAAAACGAGGTCGGGAGAGAGGACGAGGACGAGGACGAGGACAAGGACGGGAGGGAGGACGAGGAAACATCCCAAATCGCCGCCAGCGTTTCAGCAGTAATCTTCTCGCCCCATGTTCCTCCATCCACGGCGTCCCTTACCCCCCGCCCCACCCACAAGACAATCTGCTTGACCCTCTCCATATTCTTCCCGTACATGACAAGGTCTTCGTCCCTGGCCGCCAACGCTGCCCCGGCCCCCGCGTCATCAAAGCCCGAGTGCGTCGGGGAATGGATCCCACCCCCTACCCCTCCCTCCCACCCTCCCTCCCCCTGGCCCCACCCGAGCAGGCTGGCGTACGCTTGGGGTTCGCCAAGGGCTGTGTAGAGGGCGAGGCGAGAAGGGCCCTGGCAGAGGGCAATCTGCAGCAGCCACACCCACAGATCCAAGCACAGTCGTCGCGCGCTCTCGTCGGTCGGGGAGGAAAGGCCGGAAGAAGGGGGGGAGGGTTGAGTGAGGAGGAGGAAGGCCAGGTGGCGGTCGAAGCTGAAACGGACGAGGTCCCGCCAGAGGAGTTCGGGGTGGGAAGCACGTACGGTGATGAGGACGCGGAGAATGGAGGCCTGCAAGGCGCTGAAGAAGGAGGGGGAGGACGGGAGGGAGGGCGGGAGGGAGGGAGGGGTGGATGCTTTTTCTCCTCCCGCTGTTGTTGCTGTAGAGACTGCAGCAGCGGCGGTCCTGATGGCGGCCGAGGCATGGTGTAGGCACCGAAGCAGAGGGAGGATATCGGGACGGGAATTGGGATCAGAGTCACTCAACAGGTGGAGAGCGAGGGAGGCCGCAAGAGGGTGTTGTCCGTCGTCATACCCTACCCTCTCCTCCTCTACCTTTTCCCGTCCGGTCAGGCCATGATCAATCATCGCCACGAGTAAGGGCTCGGCCAATTCCAGCAATAATGTCCGTTCGACCCCCTCCTCCAACCCTCCCTCCTCCTCCTCCTCTTCCTCCTCCTCCTTCTGCTTCTTCTTCCCGCATTCCCCAGGACACCGCAGGAGGTAGACCCAGTCAACCACTCCCTGCACGCCAACACACGCCCTCATACCCCCCGCGTTCTCCTCCCCCCACCTCACCATCCGCCCCAACAGCTTCACCTGCTCCTCAAAGGTGCCCTCCCTCCATACCTCCCACGCCATCCCCAGCCCCTGAACACCGGCCCATAGCAACTCTCCCCCCCTCGCCCCTCCACACGCTTCCACCAGCGCCAAGCACCCCTCCACCGCTCCCTCCTTCCCCCCTTCCCTCCCCACCTTCCTCCCTCGCCTTCGCTTCCTCCACAGTGACGCTACCACATGAAATCCATACACATGCAGGAACGCCTCCCTGTGAGCTGGATGTCGCCTCAACAGTCCCGCCATCAAAAAACACCACGCCGTCAATCCCTCCCTCCCTCCCTCCTTCCCTCCCTCGGTGGCAACCGCCATGAGACTCGCTACCCCTCCAAGGGGAAATAGCGCGGCCCATCCCCACTCTCCCTGCTTCAACCTCACCCTTCCCATCCCTCCCACTGCCCCTGCCCCTCCCCCTCCCCCTCCGATTGCGCGCGCGTTAAGGGGAGGGATGAACGACCAGTAGTCAGCTCGACTCGAGCCCGGTGGCGGGATGTGCAGCCAGCCTTCCCAGGAGGGAGGGAGGGAGAAAGGGGTCGACGCAGGGGGAGGGGGAGAGGGGGCGGAAGGAGTGAAGGATGCAAGGGTGGCGTGAAAAGAGAAGGCGAGAGGGACGAGAGCTGCTGCCTCAGCCAGTGGGCCTTTGTAATGCTCCGAGCCCAAGGGTCGGATGGCGTCTGAAGGGGGGGAGGGAGGGAGGGAGGGAGGTGGAGAAGGGTGAGCGAGGGGAGACGACCAAGACAGCTCTTCAGATTACACACAGAGGGGGGGGGGATGGAGGGATTGAGGAATGGAGGGAGGAAAAGAGGGAGGGAGGGAGGGGGGGAGGGAGGAAGGGCGAGGTAGACGCCCAGACACACCCTCCACGATGGCGCCGGTTGGAGGGATGGGGGAGGGGCAGGCAAGGTAGGGGAGGTTTGGCCCGCCTCGGTACAGCAGCCCGAGGAGGTCATCAGACAGGACGTCGGCATAGAGAGAGAGGCCAGCGAACGCCCCACCCTCGAAGCCGTCCATAATTAGACCTTGGCGCCATGCCTCGGCGTCGGAGGGCGGGAGGGAGGAAGGAGGGGAGGGGTAGGGTAGCTCGTGGGAGGAGCGTCCTACGCCGTTCAGCGCAACCCGGACCTAAGGGGAGGTAGTGAGGGAGGAGGTGAGGGAGGGACAATGAGAAGGTGTACATTTGTAAAGAGAAGGGAGGAAGGGAGGGAGGAAGGGAGGGAGGAAGGGAAGAAGGAAGGAAGGGCCTACCTGCGAGCGCTTGAGTAGGCTGAGGTAGGGCAGAGAATGAGAGAGGGTGAGCAGCTGCCACTGGCCGCGGGGGAGGGTCAGGACTTCGCGGACTGTATGGACGCTTTGACTGTGTCCGGGTGTGTAGCACCTGGAGGGGGAGCGAGGGAGGGAGCGAGGGAGATAGCGAGGGAGGGAGATCGAGAGAGAGTGTATGGCAAGTCAAGGGGGAGGAAAGAGAGAGGGTGGGTTGACGTGTACAATGCTCCGTCTGGACTCTTCCCATCTATCTCCTAGCCTACCATGGTATTACTCTTCCGTCATGCCTCAGTATCATCATCCCCACTCCCCTGACCCCTCCGCTCTCACCTGTACACCAACTGCCACGAGTCCTCCCCCCAGCTCTCCAACACCGCCTCAACGGACGTATCCTTCTTCGAGTGATGGTGGCTCTGAAACCGAAACAGTGAGAATCCCTTTTTTTGTCCCCCTCCCTCATGTATCCCTTTTCCCCCACCTCCCTTCCCTTCTCTAACCTCCGCATCATCGAATCTAAACCAAACGGCGACGGTAAATCCCCGTTGAGGCCGCGGCACATAATTTAGTCTTATCGAATTCCGTGTGGCAGTAATGGCAGCACTGCCGCTACAGTTGTTGCAGCTTTCTCCTCCTGTTGAAGAGGAATAGGAGAAAGAGGAGGAGGAGGAAGGGAAGTGGAAGTAGTCGTCGGCGAGGCCCCAGGATTCCATTTCTCGGGTTATCGCACGCGTCAAGGCAGCACGATGACGGACATCATTGCTTGCGCGGGTGTCGGTGCCGCTCTTGGTCGGTGACTTAGGAGGAGGAGGAGGACGTGCAAGAAGATGGTAATGCATCGAGGAAGGAAGAGGAGGATGGGGGCCGTGTGCGCCGAGGGTCAAGAGGAGGGTGCGCAAGTGCCTTGGAGAGGAGATCCGGGCGTCCGGGTGGGTGCGCGCCGCGGCCTGAAGCAATGCAGCGTGGTCGGACGAGACGTGTGGCGGGACCAGGAGCTCGCTCATACTGGAGAGGAGGCGAGAAGGGAGGCGATGACGGTGTAGAATGAGATGACAGAGGAAGATGGAGAGGTCCTCCCCTCTAGAGGCCTGGTCTTGGTCGTCATCCAAGAGAGCATCCATCGCGTCTGCGGGAAGCGTGGCATGGTAATCAAGGAGCAGGCCTTGGAGACGGTCAGAAAGGCGTCCGCCCATCCTTTGCGGTTTGTCGATGGTGACCAAATGTGGGGTTGTCCGTCTTGTGCTGTATGTGAGACTGTCTTCGCCTTTCCCGCTTGTATGGTGCTGGAGTCAAGTAACCTGTCGAGGATGGAAGTGCTTGGGGGTTAATAGGGCCAGCATTTCAAAATGGTAGTGAAGAGAACAAGGTGGAGGCGGGATTGGGATTGTAGAGGCTGACTTGTGGCATCTTAAAGCGTTTTATGCGCCTCGATCGATTGATGCAGGTCGTGGACCGTCGCCGGAAGGAGGAAGAAGCAAGCGAGCAACGTCTCGCCCACGAAGGCCACGACTGCCTTTCTCACAAAGCCACACACTTTATACACACAGCCTGACAGTGCCGCACCGCGTGCCGCGAGGATGCGCCGTCTATTGCAGCCGCGGTTTCACTCAGCGGTGGCAAGACTGATGATTCCTACTGGCACACGACCTTATCATCACCACCACCACCACCATCCCCTGGAGCAGCACCAATTTCACCACCACCATCGGGGACACAGACAGCAACAGCAACAGCGTCTCTACTCCTTTGGCTCATCCTCGTCGCACGCATCAATTGGCTTGAGTAGCAGTAATGACGACAAACGGAAAGGGTCCCTGCCTCCCCTCCCGCATGGCCTCGATCCCTCCCGTTCCTTCCCACTCTCCTCCTCCTCCCCCTCCTCCTCCTCCTTTTCCTCCTCAATCTATTTTAGGGATTCCTCTACTTTGGCCACTATCGCTGCCATCTCTTGCTACCACGGCAGGAGAAGCACTCTTCTTTCCCCTACTCAACGCCAACTACGTGCGATCTGCGGCTCCCCTCCTTCTTCCTTCTCCTCCCCTTCCTCTGCAACCCCTCCTCCACCCCCTCCCCCTGACACACCCACCAAAAAACCCACATGGAAAGATATGTTCAAAAAATACGGGCCTGTCTTCCTCATCTATTGGAATGGGGTCTGGTTGCTGAGTGGCCTTTCCATCTATGGTGCACTTGAACTAGGGAATGTAGACCCCCTCCCTCTCGCCCGTGCCATTCACCTTGACTCCCTCATTGATCTCGACAAGATTGGACCTGCTCATGGAAACGTGGCAGTTGCCATCGTTTTGAATGAGGTAGCGGAGCTGGTCCGGTTTCCCTTTGTCCTGGCTACGGTGCCTAAGGTAAGGAAGAGGGAGGGAAGGTCATATCACAGGCTGTCCGTGTGTGTACGTCTCTCGTGCACTCGCGGTGTTCGTCTAGGTATTCATGCTTCTTATTCGTGCATCTTATTGCTCCTTCTCTTTTTCGTGACAGGTGACTGCTTGGTGGGATGCACATAAGCCCTCGTACTTTCGCCCTGCTCCTCGGGCAGATGGCTCCGCCCCTCCCTCCTGGGCGGACCTAGTCAAGTTGCACGGACCCGTATTTATCGTGTGGTGGGGTTCGTTGTGGGCATTGGGTGCAGGTGGGTTGTTCCTGGGCTTTGAATATCACTTTTTCGGTGCGGGCGTGGACGCCATGTCTTTGGCCAGGGAGTGGGGGGTCGATCAGGTGGTGGACCTGTCGGGGCTACCCCCTCGTCTGGGCAACGTAGGAGTGGCGGTGGCGTTCAATGAGGTGTTGGAGGTGGTGCGATTTCCGTTCGCGTTGATGACTGTCAAGTACTGGACGCGGTGGTGGTATGGTGTCCAAGGAAAGGAATTGCCGAAATGAAGAATTGACTGAAAGGATGCAAAAGAACTAGTCGAGAACAACGCTAGAAAATGAAGCTTATGCATCATCAGTGTAGTGCCTACGAACAACCCAAGCCATCTATGCTGGTTATGTACCTTTAATCTAACCTTGTAAACGCTCCAGCTTGTAGGCACACTTATTCCGGCGTGCCGCAGCGCTTGAGACAGTCCACTGTGACAGAGCTGCACTACATGCGGACGTGTGAGAGTGTATCAACACAGCGACAAGTGCACAGCACCATGCCCCTCGATCGTTGTCATACTATTAGGCATTTATGCGGAACTAGACAAGGTCGTGGCACATGTATGCTCCCCTTCCATTGTAACCCCCACCGTGGAGAAGCCTCCTATTGGACATCGGCTTGTGTCAGCCTTAGCCATTCTATTTTTCCGGTAGGGACCTGGATCTGGAATCGGACACAGGCAGGGATTGTGGACCAACCCAGCCTCCAACGCCGTTCTACCACATGTATGTCTCAACCAATGGAAATTAAGGGACGCTCGAGCCCGTGCATGCCCACAAGTTGATCTTTCGAACTGCCGTCGTTCTTTGCCATAATTCTCTTCGAGAGGGAAAAGGAAGACACATGTTCATTTGAGATGGAAAGAAAATAGAACCAAAAGGGGGGGACACAGGGAGGTGTTATCGATTGACTGATTACGGTTCGGCTGCTTTTCCTTATTCCTATCAAAGTTTTCGGCTTGCTATTGTGTTTCGTAACTACGAGATCAATACACGATCACACACACACAAACCTCAAGACACACACACATGAGAAACACACATTCAAAAAGCCACTCGCTTTCTTTCCCTCTCTTCCCAGGAGCTCTTCCCTCCTTCCCATTTCTGTAATTGTGTGTGTCTTTCTCACCGAAGGCTGTTGATGTGAGGCTACCCCACATGCCCCAGCCCCTTCCCTCCCTCTTTCTGGTCACATTCCTAACCTCTATGATAGGTTTTAAAGACAGATGGAAGTTAAAAAGCGCCTTGGTCACATGATATCCCTTGTTTCTCCTCACTCTAGAAGTAAGTCAAAAGCTCCGAGAAAGCATCGTCGAGCTTCTTGAGCTTCTTGTTGATTAACTTCAGCTTGGTATCCGACCGAGTGGTGCCCGGGCGCTGGCGAGCCGCCACTTCTAACTCGTTCACATCCTGCAAGATAATGCGCACGATGCGGTCCGTCCCTCGCTGGGTGTCCTCGGAGAAGACAGTGTTGACCTTGTTCAGGCTGTCACGCAGGGACGACACGTCCAACTCCTATTTTTCCAGATAGAGGTGGTGAGAGGCAGTACGTGGATTGGGACCATAAATGATAATGGTGATATATGGACATCCGTCGCATTTCATACTGTCTTGGAGAATCCTAAAGGCCCTCGTAATTCCCACTCTCTCAAAGTAGCCTGCCTCACACAAGCGGCAGAAGCAGAAGCGGATGCCGTGCTTCCCGATTAAAATATTTTGTGATAGACCGTAGACCCTCAAGACGTACCTTGCGCACGCGGTCGTACAAATCCGCCTGGGGATTCCCCGTGAAGTCGGCCTTGATGCTCGAGACGCCCGCCTGGTATTTTCGGATGGCCTTCAATTCGTCTTGGACATCGGAAGACTTGAGAATGTCTTGGTCAATCTCGGCATCGACGGGTTTGATGACCTCGGGCAGTTTGTCCTTGTTCAAGAAGCCAGCGTTAGCGGGGAGGGAGGGGGAGAGGGTGGCAACCACGCCCAGAGCGCTGGCGAAGCCTGTGCAAGGAGAGGAGGGGAGGATTTAGAAGGTACACGGAATGTTGAGACGGCGGGCTTAGGGTAAAGAGAGGTGACAGACAAGGCACTGCAAATTAGCGGTGTCTATGTGCCCTTTCAAGGCCACACACGGCAGGAATTAAACGACCAAGGAAGGGCAAGGTGGTAGTTACCGATGATGGACGATGAAAAGCATGTTGACTTACCCAGAGTGCTCTTGACGAAGTCCCGGCGTTCTTGGCCCTGGCCAGCACGCATAGATACATCTATTATTTACGTAGATAGATGGGTGAGGCAGGTGGATGGTATAGGAGAGCCGCACAATCACGCACACAGTGACCGTGTGGGCGGGCTTGGACATGGTCGCTCTCCGCTGATAGATGATCTTCTAATTCGCTGCTTACCTCGGCCAGCAGGGACGGTGGGGGGCAGGAAAGCGACGGCAGGGGCCGCGCAGGCCAATGCCAAACCCAAGGAGACGACACGCATATTTGGTGGAGAAGGGTCTATGGAGTGGGATGGCCATGGGGAGAGAGAACGGTGAGAAGACAGCAAGGGCAACAAGCCAACGTGGAGGCTGCTTCGCTGGAGATAAGCAGGTCTGCTTGCAGACTCACGGCCGACCCCGCGTTCCAAGACACCGATCCTTCCCCTTCTTTTCCCAACAGGTGTTGGCGAGTGCGTTGCTTACGGCATTTGCTATTGGAAATGTCGGTAAATAGCTTGAATGTCTCATGGAAGGCAAAGAGACAATAGGTCGGACGGTCCGCAGCTAGGGCAACCAATCAGACACATCATGTGCGCCGCGACGCGTCGCCTCGTCGCGTGTGACGTCGTGACAAAGTATAAACGTCGACGACTGACCCCCCCCTTGAGCGAAAGAATGTTCCTCTTTTCTCACCGTCCCTTGCTGTCCAACACCACCCACACGACATGGCAAGCCATGGAAGACGACGAATGGCAGCAGCAGCTCTGGCACCAGCAGGAACATGCACAAGCGCTACCCCCTCTCCAAAGAGTCGAGCTCAAACCGCGCCCGGGCAGGCCAAAAGGGGAGCCCGCCCGGGCCGTAAGCCTGCTCGAGATACCGCGGCAACGGCAGTTCCAAAAACCGCAAGGGGAGCGACAGAATAAAGAGCAGCGTAGCCATGAGGCCAAGAGAGAGGAGGGCATGGAGGAGGAGTTCGAGGAGGGAGGCGACGTAGAGGAAGGAGAAGAGGAAGTCGTGACGGTCTTTTTAATTCACGGAGGTACGCTTGCTCATTGCCTTCCTGTCGACTCACTCGTTGCATTATTTTTCACAATCCTCCTTCTCTACTCTTTCCGTCCCTCCCCCCTCGACACACCCCAGCCATGGCCACCTGGCGGCAATTCATGCGCCTCCTCCCCTCCCTCTCTCGGTACTTCCGCGTCGTCTGCTTCGATGCCTACGGGTGTGGTGAGAGCCCCAAGCCCGCTGGTGTGGATGGAAGTGCTTTTTCCACCGATGAATTGTTCGAGGATTTGAAAGAGGTCTACGATAGGTTCAAAGGCAAAGGGGGCAATATCCTGGTTGGACATTCTTTCGGTTCCTCCCAGGTGATGAGACTGGCTGAGTGCGTACAACAGAGAGAGGGAGGGCCTGGGCAGAGTCAGCACCAGCACCAGCACCAGCATCATCACCAGCCGCACCAGCCGTCTCAGTATGAGCATCACGCCGGAGCGCTAGTACGAGGAGCGATGTATCCTCCTTTTTCCTTCCCATCCTCCTCCTCCTCTATTCTAGGCCTGGTCCTCCTCGCTTCTGCGTATCATGTCCCTGATGGAGGGAATCCCATTTTTACCCTCCCTTTGCCTGTCCTCAACCTGATCAAGCCCATCATTTCCCAAGTCTTCAAGAGCAAGGCTATCGACGCCCACGCTCCCTCAAGCGTATGGAAGGAGCAGGCGCGTGGGAACCAAGGTATCTAAGCAGTGGATGTGGGACAATAAATGATAATAACGTTATAATGGTTATCAATAACGATGATAATAACAACATGTACAGAATGATGATTGGGAGCTTGTTAAAACAATGTAGTAATCAATAACCGATATTGAAATAAATCTGAAAGCGCTGACCAGACACACGCCACCCGACCTTCACACGCCCTCTCTCCCTCCCTCCCTCTTTCCAGGTAACCCGATGTACATCGTCAAGGCATTCTATCGCCATCTCCGCTGGGCCACCATTGAGACGATCCACTCTCTTGCTTGTCCCTGTGAAGTGGTGCACGGCGAAACGGACGGCATCATCCCCCTCTACCAGGGGAGGGCGCTTGCCGCCAATTTACTCAAAGCCAACTTTCACGTCTTCAGGTCGGGGGTTGCTTTCATCCCATCACTCCCTCCCTCCTCTCGTGTCCTTTTTCTGCGGCAGCACTCGGTGGCATCGTCCCTTGTGTAATTGTTATGGTCGAAGAAAGTCATTCACCTTTGACCCCCCCCCCTCCCCCCCTCCCTTCCTCCTCTTTTCAGGGAAACCGGTCACCAAGTGATGCAAGAGCGACCGGCAGAGACTGCAGCCTTGATCATAGCAGCTGCCACAAAGTGGTCGAGGGCGAGGAGGAGGGCGGGAGGGAAGGAGGGGAGGAGGAAGAGAACGATGTTAACGGGGAAGATGGTGGAGGAGGTGGAGATTTCCTTCCCTCAGCGCATTGCCAAGGAGGAAGAGGAGGACGAGCAGGAGGAGGAGGAGCACGCGGAGGAAAGGGTTGAGAGAAGTGAAGGCGAAAAGGTGACGTAGAAAAAACGGAAGGCGAAAAGAGAGAGCGAGAAAGTGCGGAGGGGGGAAAGGAGGGAGGCCAACGACTTTCACGATCGCCTCGAATATCGCTTCGACACAGGGGTGCGAAAGACAAATTTTGAATGTTTAAAAATCAAACTATGTACAAATGCGCCAACAAAGCCCCACTCAGGCACAAAAGTTGAGATAAAAAGAAAGATCAGAAGCTTCTAGACCGGGAAACACTGTTGTATGATGTATGTATCAAAACATTTTAATCGGGTACTTAACGTTGAGAGCGTCGCTTTTTCACCCTTGAGCTATCTACTCTCCTCCTCCACCTTCCCTTTTTCCCCTACTCTCTTCTCCAACTCGTATAAGAACTGCTTCACCATCGTCCCCTCTCTATGCATATATCCCATCCTCTCCTCCCCTATCTTTGTCACCACAAACCACCCCTCCTCCTCCTCCTCCCCTCGTCCTCCATACCTCTGCCTCTGGGTCGCCAAGGTAAAGAACCTTAAGTCCCTCTCTTCACACCCAGGCACATGGTGCGCAAAACATACCAATGCGATCCCTCCTGGACGTAGCGTTTGAAAGAGGGAGCAAAGGAGATTCGAGTGTTGATCGTGAAGCCAGAGACACTCGCCTACTAGGGCAACGTCATACGCAACAGGAACAGCAGTAACAGCAGCAGCTTCTTCGCCCTCCGTACTTTCGCCCTCTCTGTCTGCTTTGTCTGCTTCATCTTGATTTCTTTTTCTCCTCTTTCCTTCTCCTTTATCCACATGCGATCGATCACCACCAGCCCTCATCAATCTTCCACAGTCACTCCCCCACAAATGACTTTGCACCCCCACCCTGCTCTCCCCTTCACCTCCCCCCTCTTCCCGTCCCAGCCCCAACCACGGCTCGTTCCTTACATCCTTCAAACTCGTTCGAATGGCGTCCAGCAGTCTTTGATCTGGGTAGTCTGTAATCATGACAAACTCACACTCGTGCACCAACGCGATCAAAGAGGGCAAGGCACCAGCCGCGCCGAACTCAATGACACGCTTTCCCTGGACCAGAGTAGGGTTAGAGTCCAGATACCGAGCCAGCATGACACTGCCATTCCAAACAGAATAGGCAAAAAGGCTACCGTTGGGGCCCGAGTCCTTGGCCAGGGTGACGTGCAAGCGCAGGGAAGGAGAGACCTCAATGAGATGGCTTTCTTGGTCTTGCTGAGAGGTGGAGGCCAAGACGAGAAGCGACGCACGTTCCCGCATAGACTCCGCAAACAGCAAGGATAAGGCAGCATCGTCATTTCTTTTGTCAGTGGCATAGTCTAAAGGCTGTAGTGGAGGCGGTAGTGGAGTTGATCGCGTGTCTTCGGCCATGTACGCCTGTGTCTTGCTCAGTGGAGAGAGGGAAGGTGCTTGGTGAGTGTGAATGCCAGATCCGGGGCGAATTTCGGAGTAGACATCCTTGCAAGGCCTTTCATGACTCTGCATTAGGTAGTCTCAACGCAAGTCATGGTAGGAGACAGTTAAGTGAGGCAAGATGGGGCAAAATGAACCTCCTCTGGTGCCACCAAGCAACGCACGGCGAACGATGACACGTACATGATTGCAGATGAGGATAGATACAAACCCGCACTTAAAACAGTACCCCGTCAACTCACGTCCATCTTTCTCTGTAACTCCTGCTTCAGGTCGTCGCTGGTGCCACTTAGCCATGGTACCAGCAAAGCTAGCTGTCCCTCGAAAATCAAGATGTGGGCGTCGTCACCTCCCCATTCTTTCTTCCTTCTCGTTATCCCTCCTTCTCATTGTCGTGGACGGCTGGCTCGTCCCCTTTACCTCTCCTATGACAACGAGTAGAATATGTATCCACAGAAGCCCATCCCTTACAACCACCGCAACTGCACTCTTCTCCTCCCTCCTCCCTTCCATATCGCCCTCTGCTGGCCCGCCGGCCCCATGGTTTATAGATGGCGTCAAGTTCGAATGCACGGCTTGCGGGAAATGCTGTCGTGTCAAAGGCGACGTATGGCTGAGTCCCAGTGAAGTGGAAGGCGCCGCGCGCTTCCTTAAGCTAACCCCGGCTCAATTTTTAACTGAGTGGGGGGAGGAAGAGAAGCATAACTGGGTCCGTTTGAAGAGTCGAATTTTCCCGCCTGAGAAGGGGGGAGGGGAAGGGTGTGTATTCTTGGATGATGAGTCAAAGTGCTCGATATATGAGGCACGACCTTTACAATGTCGCACATATCCTTACTGGCCGAGGGTGATGCGGTCGAGGGAGGCATGGGAGGATGAGCGAGTGGTACCGGATGGGGAGGCAGGGGAGGAGGAGACGAGGGTGACAGGAAGGAGGAGGTGGGATCCGGTGGAGGGAGGATGTGAGGGGATTGAGAACCCTGATGCAGGCGTAGTAGACTTCAATATCGTGAGGCAGCAGCTCTTGATGCAGATCGGGTACAACCGGGCCTTGCCGAGCGAGAGGAAGGCGTAAATCATCATACTTGATGTAAATCATCACACTTGCTGTATGACACGAAGGACGAAGGTGATAAAAGGAGAAGGATATGAATCACCATTTCAACTGTGTGGACAAAAGGGGGAAGGGCGGAAAGAATTGACAATTGATTGAGAAAAAGAATGATTGAAAGCGAGGATGATGAAGGGTGTAGGAGACGCAAAACAGCAGACAAGGTGCCCTTTTTCTTTCGATTTGTTTTGTGTGAATTTTCCCTGTACATACATATCTTCATCTTTTCAGGGAAACAAGCAACCCCCTTGCCGGCGGAAGGATATGAACGAAAGAGAGCCAACCCTACATCAGTCAACCCAGACCCCAACCAAACCACCCCAAAACGACACCACAACAAACC
>Ga0160420_100528_pt1 | contig 15446 bp, 25 predicted proteins | sample CelAP2metagpilot_FD_108197 | JGI IMG/M metagenome (GOLD analysis project Ga0160420, IMG submission 108197) | Phycosphere-associated microbial communities from algal ponds in Kailua-Kona, Hawaii, USA - Cellana AP2-5-5 metagenome pilot | ecosystem: Engineered > Artificial ecosystem > Aquaculture >... | reverse complement strand
GGGCGGGAGGGAGGGAGAGCGGGAGGGAGGGAGGGAGGGAGGGAGGGAGGGAGGGAGGGAAACATGTTGTCTGAAGCGTCGGGTCGTCTGAGAGGAGCCTTTTGCCCTAAATGCAAATCTCCTTCCTTCTTCCCTCCCTTCCTCCCTCCCTCCCTCCCTCCCCCTTTGGTCCTCAGGCGACCGTGTCAAGTATTGGATTACGTTAAACGAGCCCTGGTGCTCTGCCCTTCTAGGGTACGGCATCGGAGTCCACGCTCCGGGTATCAAAAACATCAAGTCAGGTAAAACGCTCATCCTTTGTTTCCCCTCGTTCTTCTCTCTCTTTCCCTCCCTCCCTCTCTTCCTCCGCCCCACTGTCCCCTCGTGCCTTTCGCTCCATCAGGCTGCTTACGCATCTTCCCCCACCTGTACCCCTCACTCCTTTCCTTCTTTCGCTCCCAAGGCGCCTACCTCGCGGGCCACAACCTCTTGCTCGCGCACTCCAAAGCCGTCAAGGTCTATAAAACCAAATACCAAGCAGCGCAAGGGGGGAAGATCGGGATCACCATCAACAGTGATTACAAACAGGTAGGTAGGTAGGGAGGGAGGTGGGGAGGGAGGGAGGGAGGGGGGTATATCTCGAGCCTGCGCTACTTTTCGCCTCCCCTCTTTGTTGATTCCTCCTGCCTGTCTCATTTCCATACAATCCCTCCCTCCCTCCCTCCCTTCCTCCCTCCCTCCTTCAGTGCGCCTGTGAAACGAGCCAGGACAAGGAGGCAGCGGAGAGGTCTCAGATCTTCGTCATGGGGTGGTTTGCCGACCCCGTGTTTTTTGGAGACTACCCGGAAGAGATGCGGAAGACGGTAAGGAAGGAGGGAGGAAGGGCAGGAGGGCGGGGGTGGGACGATAATGCTTTTGCGATTGCAGAAGGGAATCAGACACATTTTGGTCTCTCCTCACCCTCCCTTTCCCCCTTCTTCCCTCCCTCCCCCTCTCTCTCCCCCTCTCCCTCCTCCTGTAGTGCGGCGATCGCCTCCCCTCCTTCACGGCGGAAGAGAAAGCTAATCTTCGGGGTTCATTGGATTTCTTAGGCCTTAATCATTACACCACGGCCTTGGTGTCACACCCACTCTTCCGCGCGAGTAGTGGGAATTATTACACGGACATGGGCACTATGGATTCGTCGGATAAGGTGCATCTTCCCTCCCTCCCTCCCTCCCTCCCTCCCTCCCTCCCTCTCTCCCTCTCTTCCTTCCTTCTTTTCTCTCTTTCTTTGTGTTCTATCCCCTCTCCACCCCCTCGCGCCCATTGAGCTCGCCGAGTCGAATAATGGATGGAGAGTGAGGGAGAAAAGGAGTGAGGGGACAAGGATGAGGGTCATATCCGTTAAATTAATTCACTCCTCCCTCCCTTCCTCCCTCCCTCCCTCCTCCTCCCCCCTTCCTAGTCCTGGCCTGTGGGTGAGTCCGGCTGGCTTAAGGATGTCCCCTGGGGATTCCGCAAGCTCTTAGTCTGGATCAAGGCGCGGTACGTCCCTCCTTCCCTCCCTCCCTCCCTCCCTCCCTCCTTCCCTCCCTCTCTTCCTCCCTCCCTCCCATCCACCTTTTCCTCTTACCTCCTTCCCCTTCCCCTCCTTCCCCTTCCCCTCCTTCCCTCCCTCCCTCCCTCGCTTAGATACAACGATCCGATCATCTACATCACCGAAAACGGCGTCTCGGGTCCCAAGGAAGATGAAGTTAAATCAGATGCAGAAGGCTTGAACGACACCTTCCGTCAGGTGGGCCCTCCCTCCAACCCTCACTCGTTCCTCCTTCCCCTTCCCTCCCGCTCTATCTTCCTCGTTCTTTTCCTCTTGTCCTCCTGCCTTCCCTCTGTCTGCCGTACTCATCGACAACATATGACTTTTATTCCCTCCCATCCCCACGTCATATCCATTTCATTATATCATCCTTCACCTGCCTAATCTCAATCACGGCGTTTCTATATCACCACCACCTACAGACGTTTATGCAAGGCTATATCGCTGAGATGTACAAGGCCATCAAGTTCGACAAGGTACGGCCCTTCCCTCCCTCCCTCCCTCCCTCCCTCACCTCCCTCGCATCCCTCCCTCCCTCCCTCCCTCCCTCCTTCAGGTCAAGGGCGCTGGATATCTCTACTGATCCTCTCTGTGTGCTTCGCATAATTTCCTCTAACCACTCCTCCCTCCCTCCCTCCCTCCCTCTCTCTCTTCCTTCCTCCCCCCCTCCCTCCCTCTCTCCATTCCTCAGGTTAGGGTCGCAGGATATTTCTACTGGGCGTTAATGGATAATTTCGAATGGGCCGACGGTTACCGCCCTCGTTTCGGGATCATCCGTGTGAATTTCACTAGCCAAGCCCGCTATCCGAAGGAAAGCGCACTCATGTATAAGGATATGATGACTCGTTTCTCACCTACCGAGGCCGTGCCGGTCATCCCTACTACTCCTGCTGCTGGTGCAACTGCTGCTGAAGAAACAAATCCCGCTGGGCCTGTTGCACCTATAGCTCCGATTGGTGAAGATGCTTCTCCTGCCCAGCCGGCCCGGGTGTCAGTAGTACCAGCAGCAGGCGCTCCTTCTACTGTACAAGACGCTGCCACTGTTGCAGAATTACAAGAAGGACTTATCGCTGCTGCTGATGCTGATGCTGCTGCTGCTGCTGCTGCTGCTGCTGCTGCTGCCGCTGCCGCTGATGCTGCTGCTGCTGATACCTCAGCCGCTGCGCCTGTCACTCAGGGTGTTCCCATGGATAGTGCCGGTGTGGCCCAAACCCACGTGCTTGCGGAAGAGCTTCAGGGATTCGAGGAGGGAGAGGAGGGAGTGATGGAGGTGGAGGTGGGTGAGGAGGGAGGACAGCAACGATTGCGGAAGCTGTAGGAGATGGGTGAAAGAAAGGAATGAGGGAGGGAGGGAGGTAGATTGATCGAAATTCGTGTGATATATGACATTCTTGTAGAAAGCTCAAAAAGAAGTAAAGACAGTGTGAGAGTTCGCAATGTAATATAACCGTTGTTTACCTCTTCTTGGACATCTATTTGTAAAACAGGCACCACGCACCCACCTGACTTCAAATGTAATGCTCACGAAAAAGCGTTATGGGACAAACAACGACACCCCTCATGCTATATGACTGTTCATTCTTGGGCTTAGCAATCCCTTTTACCGACGAGTGCCTCGTGGTTCTAGGCAGCATTCTTATCCCGGTCTTCCTCGTGCCCAAAACATTCCCACTTAAAAAAATTGCCATCCCCTAAACCCTCGTTGTTGAGACCGCAAGAGCTGCACGTCTCACTCGTGCCATACTCCCCCAGATCAAAGACGACCTTCCTACAAACCTCGGCCTTCATCCTGATACGCGGTTGAAGAGGGTGTGTCGTTGGAAACGCATCGTTTCCTTGTCTCTGCTGTCAGAACACTCGTCCCCCCCAACATCCTCCCTACGCCCAATTTTGGACCGATGATTACATCAAAGCATCGAAAAATGAAGGCGATCATCTTGAAATGAATATCGCTCACCATACTTGGATCTCGAATTTGCGCGGTATCAAGCCCTTGTAATTAATCTTCAGTCGCATGCTCCTACTCTTTTCCCGATCCCACCCCTTCTCTCGCAACGCTTCTCTCTCCACCGTTGAAATTCTTCTCCGGATGCCATCGTTCTTCTTCTCAATGGCACGCGCGCGCTTTCCCATACCACCAGGAGCGATTTCTCCACATTCCTTCTCCGAATAGTATGTCATAAAAGTGCGCACTCCGGGGTCGAGCGCCCCTACTCGCTTCCCCCACCTTTTTTTTTACTTCTTGCTCTTCTTATTCCAATGTAAGGCATCAAAATGTACCATATCCCTGAACAATGCTGAGTACGACAGTCTGCGTCAACTCCATGCTTGGGGTTCTCGCACATCTTAAAACCTTTCTCCATCCCAAGATTGTGCTGGGTGGAAAAGAGGAAGAGCTCCGGCATTTTTTTGTCCTCGCTTGGCGCGCGTGCGAATAGCCGATGGAGTCTCTTTCATTTAAACACATTGGGCCCGTTCTCCTCTGGGGCAGTCACGAACTTTTTAAAATCTGGCTATCCGGCTTGGCCTTTTTATCCTTGATAAGACGAAGACCTGAGCTTCATGTGTCCCGGGCCGCCATCATCCACACACGCATCTTCCTGGCCTGTACAACCGTCGGACATAGGCGAGTCTTTTTCACGCGCCAGAGATCTTGGCTGCTCTTTGTGTTCGTGTGTGTTGGGGGGTGGGGAAGGGAGATGATAACACTCTTCCTCCTAATCTGCTTGGAGGGGTGCCTCCCATCCTAAGTCTCCACCTTTTATTGCAATATATATTTACCCCTAGATCTACTCGCCAGATCTACTTGCTGCTTTGGAGGCCTTGGTCTCTTTTGTAGAATAATTTATGTACAAAGGTCAGGCGACACTCTCCTCGTCCGCGTCTCGCTTCAGGTATGAGTCAATCCTTACCCATGACAGCGAATTAATTTTCCTCCTATTCTTCTCACTCTCGGTCTTCTTGGGCGACCACAGCTTCCCCGACATTTCCTTGCATGACTCATGACTCGTTTCACCATCTGCAGGCTTTGTTCCAATTTGTGGGGTTCGAGCTCGACCTGCGCGATGTTTTCGCCCTCTTTTGTGTTAAGCTGACGCGGCAATAGACATTTTAAAATCCTATGTGAGTGTGTGGATGTCTGGATGTGTGGGTGTGTGTTGGCGTGAGTACGTGCACCCGTGGGGGAATTCGTTGCTGGTGGGATTTTTCCCCCCGGAAATGACACATACATGTCCTTTTCCGCTCCTGTCCCCACGGTGCTGTCTCGACCGTGCCGGGACTAGAAAGCACTTGTGTGTATATGAATGTACGAATCGCCCTCCTACACATATGTAGCTTTAGCGGAAATCATTCGCTTCCACAAATCTGCGCAGTCCACGTACGTCTTGTTGTATTGCTGTCTGGGTAAGGCAGAGGAGGCAAGCGAGCGCGATGATGTCCGCATCATGTCGATTTTGAAGAAGCATGGCCCGCGCAGCACCGCGGGGACGGCAAATCCTATAGCTCCTCATTTTTTGTCAAGAAGCCGGGCCTGTTCAACTACTCACATCACACCCACAATACGAAGCACAATAATCGATTCCAGGAGCTCTGCTAGAGCTGCGCTCACTGCTACCATGGCGGCCTCCGGCAGCGACAAACACTCTTCTTCTTTTTCAGGAGGCGGAGCCATGTCTTCAACCCCGTCCCTCTCTTATGTAATCTCCCGTGGCAGCGGTCTGACCACACGTGCACATGAGAGTGACGAGGAAGAAGATAAGAATGAGCAGGGCCGGTTTTGTATTTCTCACTCGCGTCGGTGGTGGTGGCGCGGTATGCCGTCCCCGCGTCGTCTTCTGGAGGAGGAGGAGGATTCGGGAGAGGAGGAGGATGAGGAAGAGGAAGAGGAGGAAGAGGAGGAAGAGGAGGAAGCCGAGACTGAGCCAGAGATGCAGGGGCAGGAGAAGACCGAGGAGCAAAACGAAATAGACCAGCACAGTGGCAGTAGTGACGAGGACAGCTGTGCCACTGAGCCGGATGAGGCGTGGATGGAGACTGGCATGTGGGGCGTTGAAGAGACGGAAACGATCGCGAATTTGCGTCGGCAGGGTCTTCCTATATACTTCCCATCGGGTAAATTTAAAGGAGTTGGCTTGCGCGCACTTAAGCGTACTGTCGAAGGGCGAGGTGAGTGCGTGTATGTGTACAATGAGGAAGGAGGGAGGAAGTGCATAGGTGCTGGATAAGAGTGTGCAAAGAGTAAAAAGGACAGAGTCACGAGGGCAAAATATTGGATTGCCTCTCAACTTATATCCCGTTTCCTGTCTCAGACCGTATGCCGGCAATGCTCTTGCATTACACCGCCTTAATGCCTCTTCGATCCGCTCTAACTCAAGCGGCATTTCTTCCTCCCTTCTTTTCCTCCCCTTTCCTCTCCCCTTTCCTCTCTCCTTCCCTCTTTTTTCACCCACCAGCATATATCTCCGAATACCTCGCCAAGAAACCTGGATGGTTCCAGCGCTGCAATGTACCTGAGAATATGGCGCTTCTCGAGTCCCTCTCCCGCCTGCGCATGCTCCGCCGCGTGACGGACCTTCAGGGTAAGGTCGTCCCCGCCAGCCGAATGCTTCGAGATTGGAAGAAACAAGTGACCCCGAAGGCATTCATTTTCAAACGGCAGCGACGGACGGCGTCATGATCGCGCGGCCGCCTTAGCATCGTCAGCGGTGAAGGGAGTGAGGAAGACAATATCTGGTAATGGTGGTTGTGGGATATAATTAGACGGAGGGGGAGGGCCAGCGTCGCCTTGGCCTGGAAAGGAGATACACACACATTAAACATATGCTCTCCAGACGGCTTTGTATACATCTATTATGTATTTACATGTATATATATCTGTATATACAATACATGTACATGTGTTATATGCAATCAATCTGTTTAAACGGCGTGATTTTTTATATGGAGGAGGATAAGGACGGGGGTGTAGTGATCGTTGATGTAGGCTCTTTGGACGTAGATATAAAATCTTCGAATGGACTCATGGCTCTGCGGCGTTGTCTTCTCCTTCGGGTTTTCTTTGCATGAAGGGAGAATAAGATATCCTGTAGGCTTACCCTCCTGCCCTGTTCATTCCTTGCCTCGGTCCTCGGTTCTCTTGCTTTTTCTACTTGTTCATTCCGTGAAAAAAGTCTTCTGGCGCGACATTACCAGAGCCGATGGCCAGCAAGAAATTTGGAAGTTAAATTAATATGGCATCATGAATATCTATCAAATATGAATAGAAGTTATTGTCTTTGTTGTGTCTTTTTCTCTCTTTGCTACGAAGCGAAACACGTTTGGCTGCCACTGTGGTAGCTGTTTTGATACCGCTTTCTACATTTTTTGGTGTACACACTGAATTCTGTTCCCTCTTTCTATTTCTACTTTCGGATCCGCTTTCGATGGGAGCCAATCGTGCTTGCTGCTGCTGCTGCTGCTGCTGCAAATTCATTCGTCTTTTCTTCCACAGCTTTCGTGGGCACAAAATAATTAGCCCCTTTCTTCTCCGCTCCTTCTTCTTGTGCATCCTTGATGCTTCGTCGCGATGCCCGCCTAAACTTATTCTTGCCTACCCCAGTCTCTGCTTCCGTCTTTTCCGCCCCTTCCACGCTGATGTCTTTCGGGGCTTCCACTTTTCGCTTCATTGCATCTCCTTCGTCCCCTTTCTCCTGCTTCTTTATAGATGCCGTCGCTATCTTTATCTTCCTTGACCTGCTCCTTTTCCCTTTTCCTCTCCCCTCTTCTTCATTTTTTCCCATCCCACTACCCATTTCTGCCGCTGCCGCTGATGTCGTTAGAGCAGCCCGTTCTCCTGTGTTTTTCTTTGCTTCTACCAGACGCCGATCAAATTGTACAGCATTTTTGATATAGTCCAACCGAGAAGGGGCCCAGGCATGTAGAGCTTCTTCTTGCAGGGCCACCGCTAATTCTAACACTTCCTCATAGCTTGTGGTCTGGCGTTTGAATGCTCCCTGTATATTTTGGCGGACCTTCCTCCGTTCGGTATCCGTGAGAGGCACCCGCCATTCCCCGCCAGACCTTATTCCTGCATCGACTTCTTTGCGTTGTTGGGCGGCGGTAACGGCAGTGAGTTGACGGTGGAGGGGTACGCCGGCTGTATAGGAGACGGAGGTCCGGAGGGTGGGGATGGGAAGAGTGGGCGAGGGCAAGGGGGCAAGAGACTGTGGCCGCGGCTGTGCTGGCGGGAGAGATTCTTGATCGGTGGGCAAGGTGGCGGGAGCCATGAATTGGGTGCGATGGGTGAGGGTCTGAAAGTTGCCTGTAAAAGCAAGGCAGGGGAAGGTGGGCCGTTCGTGGATGAGAGTGGGGTAAACATGTATACCAGGGCAGCCTCTCCTGGTAACGCATATTCCAGCATGAACGCCTCACGCATAGTATACATGTCTGTCATAGTACAATGATCCTACACAGCCTAGGCAAGGCTTGTGCTTCTGCTCTCCGCTCTGCTCACGTCGCCAGTGATCGCCCAAGGGCTGTTCGCTCTTACATTTCGCAACAAGTCCATAGCTGCTTCGCAAATTGCCAACGAATCCTTGGTTTAGCTTCCCATACTCAGGATATTCATGTGCACGTGGTCATCTTGTTGTCTTCGGCCTCACCCATCAGAACTCTTATTTCCTTTAATCCTCCTCCTTCCCACATTTCCACAGCTGTCGGGCTTTCACCTGCAACAGCAACAACACGTACGTGCATCTTTGCCCATTCCGCTATCCTACGACTGAAGAGCGCCCCAAGACCACAACCCCTAGCGGATGAGAATGGAGGAGAGGCTTTGCAACACTCAGTTCCCCAACCATCTTCTGCAGCAGGAGGAGGAGCTGCAACAGCAATGCATAATTTGCTTGGACCCCCAGGAAAGTGCTACTGCTACTGGATCCACCCCGAACTACCAGCAATGCCCCATCGGTGGTCATATTGTCTGCCACAAAACATGCCTGGACTCCCTGGTGTTGTTTAATGTCTCACCTGAGCGCTTGCGGGCCTATCATGGTGAGATTCCTTGCCCCTGGGTGAACGCGGAGCAAGGGAGGCAGCTGTGCCCCCAGCGTTGGCATTATCGAGAGTTGGCAACGCATTTGTCACCAGACGTGCAGCTCCGGTACGTGGAGGGGGTCACGACGTTCATGCGCACCTTGCTTGGAGAAAAATGTTATCCGAATCACCATCATCTCACCGAAGAAGCGGTGCAGTGGCAACACCAGAAAAGAGAAGATCCGCTTGTGGAAGCCGCAGCAGCACACATCGTGAGCGACCTACTCAGCCTCCATTGTCCTTCATGCGCGACTGTCTTTGCCGACTTTGATGCTTGCTGTGCAGTCACGTGTGGGGCGTGCGGAACACATTTCTGCGGTCTCTGTCTGGACCAACCGGGGGGGGAGGGCGCGAGGGAGGGAGGGCGCGAGGGAGGGAGGGAGGGAGGGAGAAGCTTGAAGGAGCAGGCGCACGCGCATGTCATTGGTGTACATGGGCAATTATTCTTCCAAGAGGATGAGATCTTGAGGCAACAGAATATTTTTCGGATGAGGCGGATCGTGGAATATTTGCTGGAGGTCACCACCACCCCTTCCTCCGTCCCTCCCTCCGTTCCTCCATCTCTCGCTCCTGATACCAGCAGCAGCAGCAGCACCACCACCAGCTGCACAACTTACTCTCGAGAAGAAGGAAAAAAAGGGAAGCAAGAAGAGGAGAGTAAGGCCCTACAGTTTGTGGCACAGGCCTTGACAAAGGTCGCTAAGGAGTGTGCGGCCTTGGAGATGGACGTACGAGAGATTGAGAGGATCTTTTATCGATATCGCCAACACCAGGCAAGGGGAGATGACCAGGAGGGGGAGGAAGGGATGATAGTATTTAGGCCTCGGCGTCCAAGTCGTCTGCGATTTGAGGATCTCATGGGGGAGGGAGAGAGGGAGGGAAGGCTTGTCTTCCGGGAGGCAACACCCATTTTACGGTTGGCAGGTGGGGAGAAGATGAATGTTACTGTTGTTGCTCCTGCTGCTACTGCTGTAACCTTATCTAGTGCAGCTGTCCTTCTTGCTGCTACTACTGCTGATGGTAGCGCGCCAGCGGGCCCTGCTGCTGCTGCTGCTGCTACTGCTTGTACTTCTCCTGCTGTGATGGCCCTTATCTCAGCATCGGCGGCTGCTGCTGCTGGCTTTTCAGGGCCTGCAGGACATACTTATGCAGTAGATGGGGAAGGGATGAGGGAGGGAGGAAAAGAGGAAGGGAAGAGCATGGATGAGGTGAACAGAAGGACGGACGAAGGGGAAGAGGAGGAGGAGGAGGAGCATGGGCATCGCCATCGTCGTCGGCGGACGTTCAGCTTCCAATCCGAATGCCCGGATTCGATCTCTACGAATGGTTGGAGTGCTTTCTCCTCCTTCTCTTCCTCCCTTTCTTCCTCGCCCTTGTCTTCGCCTCTGCCACATTCTCTTTGGCCTGAGCGAGTCATGGAGGATGTGGAGGAGGAGAAGGAAGAGATAATGGACGAGGAGGAAAATAAAGAGGCGAAAGAGCAGCAGATCGTCGAGGGCGAGGATGAGAAGTATGAGGATGATGAGGACGAGGAGGAGGAGGAAGAGGAGAAGGAGGAGGAGACTTACTTCTATGAGGAAGAGGGCGGCATCTCTCTGATGCAACACAGGGTAGGAAGAGTGAGGGAGATAGAGAAGGGGGAAGACATGAGCTTCTCTGTGTCTAAACAAGAGGAGGAGATGGATGTAGTGGTTAGAACCAGTGAGGAAAAGGAGGAAGAGACAGAGAGTAAGGGTATGGCGGCGAATTATTTCACTTTTTGAGCCTCTCTTGCCAATTGGTCGACGGCGCCATCGACAGCCGAATGCGGAAGAGAGAGATGCATAGAGGAAGAGATAGAGGATGTATACATATATACACATATGTATATTTCCATCTGCCAGAATTCTGTCCTTGACGTGGACAAACTTTTGTTAAGGGAAGAGTGAGTGCACGACAGACGCATGATTGCACTTTCCCACGACGGAACCAACTTCATATCGGAAGATATAATTAACCGAATATTTAGTGGAGAGATGATTTTCTGAAGAAGGAAACAGCTATATGGAGGGGAGTAAGACGAATGATATGTCAGGTAAAGTTAAGCGAGTAAATGGTGGTCGGAGCGCAAGGCTCGAGTGGAGTATACGAGGATTAAGAAAAATATAAGTGCTAGCTAGAGGAGCGAAAAGCGAACATGAAAATTAATTATGATAGCGAGTGAGAGGTGGTTGGAGCGTAGATCTTTAAAAGAGTGTAGGAGGTGAAATAGTGGCCCAAGCTAGAGGAATGAAATGCAGACATAATCATAGGAGGAAGTAGGTCGAGTACAGACACGCCTCACAAAGAAAAAAGAGTAGATGTAAATTTAATCATACTGGCGCCATCCATTTATTTCTTTTTTTATGTATAGTCTCTCCTTCCATGCTTGAAAAGTCCTCACATCTTTCTCCCGCTGCTGCTGCTGCTGCTACTACTACTACTACTACAACTATGACCTAGTCACGTTCCCACGTCTTCCACGAGCCTTCCCCCCTCCACCTGATCCCACCCGCTTTCTGTTGATTTCCCATAACGGCCTTCGGGTGCCATCTTTTTCCTTTTCTTTTATTTATATATATTAATGGATGCAATCATTTTCACTCAAGGAATGCAGGCTTCGACCAACTGACGAAAAACATAAGATGGTATTTGAAACACTCCCGCAGCCAGTCTCTTTCTCCCTCCCTTCCTTCTTCCCTCCCTCCCTCCCTCCCTTCCTACGTCGACGCCTCGCCTTCCCCATCACTCACACTCTCAATCAACGGGTTATCCAGCCTATGGTGCCCTGACGCCACTACGATCACCCCTTTCCCCCCTCCTTCCTTCCCTCCCTCCACCTCCCTCGCCTTTCTCCTCTCCAACAGCCGTCTCCGCACCTCCCACCCTTCAGGCATCATTTCCACCACACCCCAATAGCCCTTCACCACATCATCAGCCACCAATGCATACGAGAACCTCAAATAAATGATCCCTCCGATCGCTGTCAGGACATACATCCACCACGGTTGCCCCCCCCCTATCCGCAGCACCACCAGATAGATATTTATTGCCAAGACCATGAAAGCCAACGACCAGATGGTCACTGTTAAAGGCAGGCCTGACACGTGCTCCCCCATAATTGCCGAAGAGGACGTGAAATGCAGCACGGGCAAGAGCGCAAACGACAGCAACACCGAATTGAAGACATTGATGGCTTCTTGGAACATGTCACTCAAATTTTGGTTGTTCTCCGTCAGAATCGCAACGACCAGCCCCGGCCCAATGGCCACGAATCGCGTGAAGGTCACACGCGCCCACAAGGGAATCTTCAGGTCGAGGAAACCTTCCATTACATACTGTCCGGCATACGTCCCCGTCATGGTGCTCGCTTGTCCTGCTGCCAACAACCCGACCCCCCAGATGTACTTCGCGCTTTTTCCCAGAGCGTCAGCCAGGGCATCATGAGCTCCAGCGAGGCCGATGGTGCTGCATATACATGCACCTTCCGCGTCCCGGGAGAGGCAAGCCAGTGGACCCCCCACTATGTTGGCGCACCCGTCGTCGAAAAAATGGTAGGCGAAGACGGAGACCACGGCCAGGTTGATCACAAAAGACACCAACAAGGCAATGCCCGAGTCGATCGCGAAGTACTTGTTGGCTTCTATGACGTGCGCGGGCTTGCGGCGGTTCACTTTCCGAGAGAGGACAAGGGCCGAGTGCAGGTAGATGTTGTGAGGCATGATCACCGCGCCTGGGGAAGAAAGGGAGGGAGGAAGGGTGAGAGGGAGGGAGGGTGAGAGGGTGGGGGGAGTTTACTTTGCCGATTGTCTTGCCATCCGCAGGCTTGCAATGGCCAAGCCTTCTGGGAGAGGACGAGGGCCCAAGGCAGGTAGACAATAGTGAATCAGAACCATGGCCGGATCCCTCCCTCCCTCCCTCCCTCCCTCCCTTCCTTACCAATCAGCCCGACTGCCGACAAGACGGCAAACGGTTTGATTTGGGGCACAAAACCCTCGGCGATCAGTCCCGGCGGTGGTGGTTGTTTCCCAAAATTAATAAAAAAGCACACCGTCATGATGGCCACCAGCACGACGAAGAGCCCTTCGAGCTTCCGAATGCCGAAGTAGTGGATCGCGAGGAAGGTGAAGGTGTCGATGAAGGTCACCAAGCACCCAAGCCACAGGGGGAAGCCGAAGAGGATCTGAAAGGCGATGGCCGACCCAATGATTTCTTGGAGGTCATTGCCAATGATGGCCAGTTCGATAAGAACCCACAGGACCATGGAAATGGCGTGGCTGTAGTGCTCCTGGGAAGGAGGGAGAGAGAGGGAAGGAGGGAAGGAGGGTGAGGGGTGGGCTAAAAGGGAGTCTTTGCAGAATCTAATACCCTACAACCAAGTGGCGAAGGGAAGGAGGAAGAAGAGGGCATAAACGAAATGTCGCAGGAGAGCATCTACCAGCACCACTCCACATTAATCAGAAATGCCGGAAAGTCCACTAACACGTACCTTGCAGACTCGCGCAAGATTCTTGCCTGTCACCACCCCTAGGCGTGCTGCCATGCATTGAAGAGCAAAGCCCATAAACGTGGCCAGGGCCAACATCCATAGCAGGTCGTAGCCTGCAGGTAAGGTGAGGAAAAGAAGAAGGGAGGGAGGAAGGAAGTGAAGACGTGAGGAGAGGGGGAAGTTGTCTTGAGGCAATAATAGGGCTAAAAGGCCGCAAAACAAAGTAGGAAAAAGAAGCACAGCCCTCCCACTCCTCCCTCCTCCTCGTCCTCATGCTCCTCCTCCTCCTCCTCTCCGCCCCTTTCCAGCATACGTACCCGTGTACGCGCCAACCTGCAAATCCGCCTCCAAATTGCCCGGATCCAAGTAAGCAATGCACATCAAGAACCCGGGCCCCGTATACGACATGAGCGTCCGAAAACTAAAGCATGGTGCCCCCACTCGGTGTCCCCCTGGTCCCATCTCCCCGACTTCATCCTCCAATTCATGCACTACATCCACTTCTCCATCCGGGTCACCACCCTCGACAGCGTACAAAAAGGAGAATATCCCTGATTTCGGCGGCTTCTCGTGGTCATGCCCTGGCCGTGGGTGCGTGTGCGTCTCTCTGTATTCGGGGTCGTCTGCCTCCAGCTCCTCTAAGGACCGGCGGGCTTCACCTGAAGTAGGAAGGAGCGCAGCTGCAGCAGCAGCAGTAGCAGTGGCATCCGTGGGGACAAGGGCCGTGTGCACCGCATTCTCATCGTCGCTCGACATGTACCTGTCTGTGTGCATGAACGATGTAGGGGTGGTGTCAGTCCGTGGGTGGATGTCGAGGAACGCTCTGGGAACGCAAGTGCGCGCCGCAGGAACACGCGGGTCTATGATGAGATCTTATTTGGCTCGGGCTCTTTTCCTGAGAGATGGTGAGGTGGAGGCAGGGAATGACGCAAATGACTGCCACCACCAAGGTCATATTTTCGGAGGCCATCTTTGTGAGCCTTCCTGAACCAGTGGCACGCAGCCAGGGTGTTGACGACGGTGCCTCGCCCTTCGCATGGGAGACGCTTCGTCGGATAAGGGGATTGAGGTTGCTCGTCCGGGTAGCGTATAAAATTAGTGTCGTACCGAGAGGGGTTAAAAAAGGGAGGACAAATGGAAACAAGCGACACATTGTGTAGCATGGCTGTCTTTATCATCACCCTTTGTCGTTCCTATTTCATTTTTTTTCGTTTTTGGGAATTGTCTTGTGTATGGTCAAATTGGTTGTCCAGGCATCCATCCTTGTGGGCCTGCATTGTTCCCTTTGGTCCCCCCTCTACCACCCTCCGGCTTTCTCGTTCACCACCACCAGAACATTAGGCGTCATCAAAATAATGCGGATGGAGTTTCGGCCCAATGAAATCTTCTAAATATCAAATCAAAGTCCAATCCTTCCGGACCCATCGCATCCGCGCGCCTATACCATGTTGACAAGACGCCCGAAACCGCAGCCTCTTCCTTCTTTCCCCCCCCCTCCCTCCCTCCCTCCTCTCTCTCATCCACTGCCATCCCTCAACTCTCTATAATCACTCTCCCTTCCCTTTCGTCCCTCATTCCCCCTCCTCCTCCTCGTACTCCTCCTCGTCCTCCTCCTCGTCCTCCTCCGTCTAGATCTTTCCAAACTGCGGGTGCAAGGGCAAGGACCCTCGACTGACTGCCACTCTGTTAAGAGCACTCAGATAAGCTTGAGTGGCCGCCACTACCACGTCCGTGTTAGCACTACGGCCATAATAAATCATGCCCGTTGACAAGTCCTCCAGACGAACGGTGACTTCCCCCAGGGCATCGATTCCTGCTGTGACGGACGAGACGGCGAACTCCAGGAGCTGGAGGGAGGAGGGAAGGAGGGAAGGAGGGAGGGAGGGAGGGGGGTAGGGAAAAAGATTGTCAGTGCATGCGTCAGCAAGACTTGTTTTCCTTTTCGAAGACTCATCAATCCTCCCTCCCTCCCTCCCTCCCTCCGTACCTTAATTTTATCGATGCCCAGGGCCTTGGTCACTGCTACATAGGCTGCGTCCACCGGGCCTATGGTAGGGGGGAGGAAGGGAGGGAGGGAAGGAAGGAGGAAGGGGGGGAGGGAAGGAGGGAGGAAGGGGGGAGGGAGGGCAGCTGGTAAGGAAGCCGCTTGTCAAAGGATGGGGAAAGGGAGGGAAGGAGGGAGGGAGGACAAAGACGTACCGGTGCCAGTGGCGGCCATGATGATTTCTTCGTTCGTTTCCTTGTTGAGGAGGCCGATGGTGGCCGTGGGTACTTGGCTGTCACCGCAGATGACCTAGGGAGGGAGGG
>Ga0160420_100527_pt1 | contig 15514 bp, 17 predicted proteins | sample CelAP2metagpilot_FD_108197 | JGI IMG/M metagenome (GOLD analysis project Ga0160420, IMG submission 108197) | Phycosphere-associated microbial communities from algal ponds in Kailua-Kona, Hawaii, USA - Cellana AP2-5-5 metagenome pilot | ecosystem: Engineered > Artificial ecosystem > Aquaculture >... | reverse complement strand
AGGCGAAGAAGTGTAATGCAAAAGCATATGCCACCACACATTTCGACCGCCACATGATGAAGACAAATACCAATAGCCCGGCAAAAATTATGCCTTCCAACTAGTTTGATATTTCGATTTCCAAACTCGGACGCCCAATTTCGAACACGAATCGAACTGTTTGACACGATGATCTTTTAAGGGGTTCAGAAGGGTTTAAAGGGAGGGTGAATGGGTGAAGAGAAGTCGATCGCAAAGTCATCTCATAGCAAAGAGCATCGATCGCAAGTCTTTTCAACAGCAAAAATCAAATTCAGGTTAAGATCTCATGATCGAGCCGCAGAATTATAACGAGAAGATCAGTCAGACTCTACCTTCTTCACTCTTTGTCACTCTTCTATCAAATCTAATTTTATCAATTGTGGTTCCATCGTATTGAGGCAGACACATTCTGTATTTCAATCGCTCATGAGTTACTTTCCTTTTTTAGGATAGACGCGACGATAATAATACCGCGCGGTCTTGCCGCCCGGCCAGCCTAACATCAAGCTGCCATGGGCAGCAGCAGTAGCGCCTGACGATATAATCTGGGACGACATTGAGAGAAAGAGGAGCTATGGTTCAACCATGAGTGACTGAAATAGGATTACAAGCTTTACAAGCATGCATTTCATATGCTTGTCACATCCGGGACGACAGTGGGGAAGCAGAGGGGCATCATTCTTTCTCGGCTGCTTTCACTGACTTGCAGCCACTGGAGGGGGACTCCTCTCCAATTATTGGCAAGAAACATTATCAGACACGAACATCGAAATCGAATAAATGAGGAATGGTTGCGTCTTTTTTTAAGGTGTGACTATCCTTCTATATTTTCATTTTACTTATTTTCTTTTCGGAAGTTTACTTTGTCTTCTTCCACCTCCGACTTCCCCATAACAACTATTCTCCCCAAGAATTCAGAAAGGTACTAGAGGCATTGAGGGTATGTGAGAGGATCATCGAGGCAAAAGACGCCTTAGAAATGACGAAGGATGAGGTGCTTGCGGCGGCGAGCCGGGCAGCATCCAAGATGGCAGTGGCTCGCGTAAAACGCTTGGAAGGGGACGTGGAGATCTGGAGGAGGGAGCAGCGCAGCAATTACGCCAGCATCGCCGGTACGAACTTAAGATTCGAGATTGCGAGAGTGCAGAAGGAGATCGAGCTAGATGCAATGCGGAAGAAGAACGACCCACGAATTACTGAGCGAGCCCGGAGGGAGGAGGAGTACAACGCTTCCCTTCATAAAACCCGCCAGCAAGTGGATACTCTCAAGGTTCACATTCTGGAGGTGAGGAGGGAGCGGGATAAGTGGAAGGAAAAGAGCGTCAATGACGAAAGGAAGAAGAAAAATCTTCAATCAGAGGTGCAACATTTGAAGGGTATGGAAGAGAAGGCGGCGATTTAAAGGGGGAGGTGCATGCACCTAGCCCAGGAAAAGAAGATCAACAAGGCTGCCCTCGACAATGCCAAGCGCTACATCCAGCAGCTGAAGGCTGCTAAGACGAAGATGGAAGTATGTGTGGTGATAGGAGACATTGAAGAGGATAAGACGGAAATATGTAGGTCTACGATTTACCGAAGGGCGGACGTCCTTGCCTAATCAATTCTTTTCGTGGCCAGCTAAAGCATGAAATATTTTGATCGCGTGTGGGGACTGTTGACGAGGAGGGCAGTAAACATAGATGCATTCAAGGCCGATGTCACCCGGTCCTACAAGGAAGACGACAGGCTGAATTCGGAGTTGGTGGACCGCATCCAAGACGTCGTGTAGTGGGCAAAAGCTAGTCATAAAGGCACCAACGGCCGGCAGACTTACGAGACGCTTTGCACCGCTGTAGTAGATTGGCAGAGCAAGGAGGATGGTGGACGTGTAGCGTGAGTGAGGAAGCGCCCTGATATATTGCACATTAAGCAAATACTTAGTGAGAAAGGAAGGATGGGAGCCCCATGATCTAATCCTAACCCATACATCACTTCCCTCCCTTACACGTACAAACGCGACCACACGCGTACAAATATCACAGTAGGACCCATGCATCAGCTTCAAATCACGAAGTTTCCTTCCCAATTCTAACTTCTGGAGATGGTCGCTTCGCGGAGGTGCGTGGCATGCTTCTTACCCTACCTTCCGATACACTATTTTAATGCTCACATCCAAGGCATTTACTTGCCCATACGATGTCCTTCACGACCACTTCCTCCCTCTTTCCTCACACAATTCCAATCACATACACAGCGTTGTCTCGAGGTGTTCGCTAAGGCAGAGTACGCTTGGTTTGTCCAACATGGACGAACACTTGATGGATGTGGATGATGAAGACCTCGTAATTTTTGTGGTCCTTCTGTACATGAGCTTCTTTGACGACTACTAGCTACCCGGTGCATCTTGCAATCTAGATCCAAACGCACTCGTGAATTGCCGCAGCTCTTCAAAGACTTTTCCGATGATTTCTTCGTGAAAATGCACCGGTTTACCAAGGAGCAGGTGTGGTGCACATGCTCCCCAGAATCCGCATTGATGCAGTTGTCGAGTAGAAGGGTAAGCGCTCATGGCCAATAATTACTGTCTTGCACATGCTAATCTTCCTAAAGGCATACGCTGTAGTTTTTGACCCATAAATGGCTCACCCGCTCTCCCCCTCTCCTACCGTTTACCTCATCGCCCGCCTGTCAACATGGACAGGATGCCAAAAATATGTGAAGGGATGGTATTTGTGATGCTTCTTGGCCGCAATTCCCATCTCTACTCTATGCGAGATACGATGGAAAAGTTGTACGGATATGACCGTATGCAAACAACAAAATGGACCAACCACATGCTGGAGTACTTGTTTGACCAATGGGCCTTCCTTTTGGACTTGAACGAGGAACTTTGTCAAACAAGATGGTGGAGTACTGCACATTCTTGGGCACGAAAGCAAACCCGGTGGATCCGTCTGCCTGCGAATCCTATCTTTGCATTGATGGCGTGAACGTTTTGCCGTATGTCCCCGTCGCCCTGGTTGTTCCTTGTCGTACCCCTCCATGGGCCACACTGGCCCACCCCTCTCACACTCTTTCCACACATTCACCGTCCTCACCTGCAAGAGGGTTTGTTATCCTACCAGGCACCAGGAACGGTACTACAACGGGGACTGCAAATATCACGGGATCAAAATCCAAGGAGTAGTGTCCTCAGTGGGACTCGTCGAGTCCTGCTATGGTCCTCTTCCTAGTGTACGCAATGACGCCGCGATGTAGGATATCGTCAGTAACTTCAGAGCGATGATCCGTATCAATGCACGTGTGGGGAGAGCGTCCGCAGCTTTGGGTGAGCCGGCTTACCGTGGTCAACGCACGAGAGCTTTTAATGTCACGTCGCACGACCGCAATAGACCTTTCACACCAGAGGATCTCACTCACAATGGCAACCTCGGACGGGCGCGCGTCTGCATTGAATGGACGTTTGATCGCATATTTTCGCTTTGGCGCCGTTTGATTTTCGTGTCACACATGCAGCCACACATGCAGGTGGGTGTTTCTCCGTTGGGCAAGCTGCATCTGGTCTGTACCATATTAACAAATGTACATACTTGCCTGCATTGGGGTAATCAAACGGTTTACTAGTTCGGAGGAGAATCGCCAACCCTGGAGGAAAATCTTTCTGCCCCACGGCACGCACGGCGGAGGTCACATGCCCATGAGCTCTTCGACACGGCATGACAGGTACTCGATGACAATTTCATATGGTGTACATGGTACTAACACGTAAACGTAAAAGTAAAGCACATGGGTAGTAAATTGACCACCACCGCATTTCTTTCATTTCGTTTGTTCAATAGGTGAGCTCCAAGACAAAATTCACCCAGCCAGATCATCTCACCCAACAACGAGGAGTGTGATAAGTATTCGTGATGTTCCCCTTCCACAACCGTACCTTTTCAAAAATGACATACCACCTTCATACGCAGATAAATAGAAACATCTTATACAATTCCATTCCTTTCCCTCGTCCACTTACATCTTTCGTTTGCCCACCAACTTTGCTCCTTGTGCAATTGGCAGGAGGTGAGGAGGTCATCCTCATACCCCTCGATCCCCTACTGCCCACGGCTAAAATCGAGAAGGACTAGAAAAGGGAGGCCGAGAGGGGGGGGGGGCCGCTCTCCTCCCTCACATATATCTCAATCTTTGTCCCAACCTTCGGGCATGCTTTCCTCCACTTCTGCGGGTCCTCGCTTTGGCCCCTGTCGCCCTCTCACAGAGGACTTTGTCGTAGAGGAAAGAGGGCTCAGGGGTGGGGATGGGGGGGGAAATCAGTTGTTAGAGGGAAGCAAAATGACGTAGGGTTGCAGCCCGTTAAGATCAAAGGGGGAGAATCAATTCACGCGGCAATGCTCGAGAATTTCATCTGTGTGGTCAATGGGACCATCCACCACTGAGGATGTGGTAAGGAAGAGTGGAGAGACAAATGCACAAACACATTACTTCCACAGCCACATCATCACCTACTCAGGTATAAAAAAACGCGTAAATGTAAGGGTTCGAGTGGACTTTTGGAAAGGGGAAGCTTTGGTGGTCTGCTGTCTGGTGGCACGTTCCTTTCCCCCACCCGCGGCCCGGTCACTATCGATTGCTGACTGGTTGCTCCTCGAGCCATTCGTGTCTGCATCCGGGGAATTGGTGCTAGGGTCCGAGTCAGAGTCAAACTAACTCTTGGCCCTCGTTGACATGCTGGCTACCAGGTTGACAGGAATCGTCGTTTGCTTGAGTTGACATGTGTGTGCATGAGTGGGAAGAATAGAGAAGAAAGAAGAAAATGATGACTGTTTATGTCGCTCCCCCACAAGTCACTAAAGCGCCCCTACCCTCCGCTGTTAGCCACAGTCAATGCAAGAGAGCATAACGTTCCTTTGATGCGCTGCGCACGCAATGGTACATGCATGAAAGGCTGCTAAAGCACAAGGACACGAGGGGGGCAAACCAGGGTTGAGTTTGACGCGACAAACATCGACGCGTCACGTCGACGTGACGCGACTCAGACATCGATGTGGTGTCGACTTTTGGACTTTTTGCTTCTAGAGGCCAGTACCACGACTGTTTGCTCACGGACAAAATACACCCTCACACACGCACACTTATAGGATTTCTGACTTGTCGCCAGAAGAAGGCTCTGGTGCCTCGTCGTGCACTAGCAACGCTGTCAGGAGCCTACCAGTTGTGTCCGCCTATCTGCAACACTTCGTAGTCGGAAAGCTTTTGAGCACACATACAAGATATATGAGAATAAGTTTTACAAAGCGGTAGTCGATTGCAAGATCCCCGTTTCGTTTTGTCGCTGCCAACCAGAAGGCTTCACTGACAGAATTCGTCCAAATCAGTCTGATAAGTAGAATCGATTTTCGCCGCCAAGCTAGTGATGTTGTCTTTGGTATAGAAATTGTTGGTTGACCAAATGGAAGAAATGTCTAGGGCCCAGCAATTGAAATTGTATTTCGAGACGAGTTTGACAAATTGATCGATTACCAGCTTGCGATCGTTCAAACCATAAATCGGTGCCCACAACATCAACGTTTTTTCTAAAATGACGTTTTGTACCCGATCGCGCTCCAAAAAAGGTATCATGGACAGCAGAACTCGATATTCTCCCCCCTCGGTGTCGACTTTGGCCCATGAAATACGGAGGTCGTCCGGAAGTGCAAGGTAATCGTTCTCACGTCAACAATATTACCGGGATCGACATTCTCAGCTTCATGCTGTTGGACAGGCCATCTACCGGCGCAATTGAAGCTTACGTCTAGCTTGATAGTTTGTCTCGCGATGTGACCCACAAGGTGTGGTATGATGACCCCATTTTTGAACCCTTTTCGGACAAACGCGTATTCAATGTAGCGGACACAGCTCGGCTGCGGATCGAAAGTAGTTACCCCTTCGCACTCCTCAGATAGGGGCAACATGCTATAGAAACCCGTATTCGCCCCTATATCCAGCACGAGGCCGTCGCATTCATTAGCCGAGATTATATGATGGGGAAATTTTGTGACGGCTTGCTCACCGGCATAAGAGGACACGTACTACAGAATGCCATCCGAGTGATGAGGGTTGGCCACATAAAAACTGGTTTTGAGGTAGTAAGTAGGACTTGCCAAGACGATATCTTGAAAAGGTTCATCGTCTTGAACCATGCGCCAAATCTCTGATTCACGGAGAGCTGTGGGGATATTCTTGTCATCTAAGTGAGCTTCTGTCAGAGCAGAACGGCTGAAATACGAACACATGTCCGTGATCGCCGCGAAATACACAAGGAAGCTTCTGCAGATTTTTGCTAGGTAACATCTTCGAGCGCTATTGCTAAGAGCTTTACTCTCCCCAATCTTTCCTGTGGCCGTTTGATGTATTTCTCAAATACAGAGGGGGAAATTATTTCAGTTAAATGTGCGAGATTTCATAAGGCATCGTTTTCTGCACACACTAGCCACCACGACACTTGCGAGGATGGAGAAATATACAATAAACACGACTGCTACTGCAATGTTTATGTGAATTTACTGGCCTCTTAATGGTAATATATTTTGCTACTTATGACCATCTTCAATATGTGCTGACAGAGTTACTACGGTGGGGCTTTAGGTTTAAATGATAACAAGTAAATGTCGCTCGGGGAGGTATAGGAACGCTTTCCACTTTAGTGCTTGCAAGTTTTTTGGAAAAATTCTATCCGCTCTTTTCATGTTTATAAAAATTCACAGGGCCATAATCGACACTATCTGTTGAGGGATCGGACTTCCTGGCACAGGTCGATAGTGAGATAATGCCCAAGACTCGATTCTCAAATCAAATATTATTACTTGGCCCCCTTCGGATCCGTGCAACCGATGTGCTAGCCGCAGTTGCTTGCAGTTTTCCGAGTCCCTAGAATCAGGGCTACAGGCTGGTATCGCGGAGATGTCTGGATGAGGTCTCTGTTGCACACAGGTTGCTTTCTCACTTCAGGCCTCCTCCTTAGCTTGAAGAATGCATGGTCTCCAATAAGAGTCAGGAGTGCATGCAAAACTGAGCATGGGGAGAGATATTTCGCTTTGACAGCGGTACATTCTAAAGACCGAGTTCACCGCCGGACTGTTTACCAAACAAACAAAAAGGCATTCATAGGCATTCATTAACCCTAATCCAAGGCATTCAAAGGCATTCCTTCGTTTAGCCCATTCGTTAGCCACTTTCCGTCCCTATCCTTCCCCCTCCCTCCTGGACGCTCATTTACCACGAGTCGCTTTCTTGGTCCGCTCTCCAAAGTGCACTTGCCCTCAAGACCCCTTCGTGTCTGCTCAAAGTAGCCATGTACTTGTGTGAATTAACAAAGAGTATCAGCGTTTACTGGCTGTCTCCTGGCTAAATGCTAGGTAGTAGGTTCAATATAAGGGGGGGGGGGAAGGGAAAGAAGGGGAGGAAAACCCAGAAATTCTTAGCTTTCTTCTTTTCCACATAAATTACCATCCACTTTCTTAGAGGAAGGGGTATCTCCTCCCCCAAACTCCGTTCCCGAAGAGGGACTGCGCCCCAGCCGCGCGCTTGTAAAGAGCTAAAGGGTTTTGAATAAAAAATAGGGTGGGAAAGAAGCGAATTCAAGAAGTCTCACTGCCCTTCGCTCATTCTTCTTTTTGTTGTGGGTCCGTCTTTCTCTTGCTTGATTTTTACAGTTGTTCTCTTTTTAGTTTTTGTTTTTTGTTTGGAGATTATGTGTTGTTATTCGTTTCATTTGTTTGTTTATGTGCTCACCTCCGTTTTATATGCCTCAATCTGTATTTCCTCTTCTGCCCCCTTCCCTCCTTTTGATCCTCCTACATGATGGTTTAGCCAAGGCACCCCTACCCCTCTCTAGAACTATCCGTCCACCCCTTAATCCTCCTCCTCCTCCGCCTCACTGTCCTTGACGTGCGTGACGTTGAATGCCACAAATGTGCCTCGCACATTGGTCTGGTGGTCGACCTTGCAGCGCAGAGAAGAGCTGCTTGGTCTGGTCGGGGTTGATGAAGGCGGAAGTATAAGTCTTCTAATACTGCTGGGTGAACGTTTGAGCTGTGTAACTTCCCTGGAAGAAGCTCTTCTCCATCACATCCGCCATGGCGCTAATCGTCATCTTCTCGTCGTGGGGCCATTAGCGCCTTTATTCTCGACAGGAAACGACATTCTGAAAATTACGTGGGGCTCTTCCACCCTTTGGGCTTGCGGCCTCCTGCACTTGACCTACCCGTTCTCGCGGTTGAGCCTGAATGTGCACTGCTTGCATCCCTCGTGGCGGAAATTCCCCTGGAAGATGCCCGTGAGCCTGCATTCTCCCATCACATTGAAGGGCTCGGTCGGGTCGGAGACAAGGGAGTTCTTGCGCACTCCTCTCTTCCGTTGTTCAATGCTCTTAGTGACATCTTGGTGGCATCTTTCCGGTCGTTGGGTAGTGATCGATATGGTGAGTAAGTGCGTTGTGTGCTTTATGCAAAGGGATAGTGAGAGGAGCCTCGGGGTCGGACTGCCTTCTTCGCTCAAAAGCAGCACATGCGTTCTGATGTTCAGGCGGTAGAGGAGGCGAAATAAAATCGTGAAATCTAATGAGTAACGGCAAATCTCAGCCAATTACTCCAGACACTCATGAGCATAATCTTCAGAGTATTATTTACAATTGTGAGAGACAGAATTTGGATAGGTATTTTCCTTCTATTTATATCTTGCTTTCCGACCAAATTTGGACGATGTTGAGGCGTTAAGATACTTTAGCAAGCAGGACAGGAGCGAGCGCCCGCTTTAGCGGGGTTATCATGAAGAAGTCTACATCACGGCCTTTCCCCTTTAATAGTAGCGTTCTCATTGGCGCCCTGATTGTCCACTTACAAGTTGACGTCGGGAATGCTATTTCACCTCTGTCGCTGATGTGCGGCACTCAAGCAACGAGCACTACTATCACTCCAAAATACCTATATTGGATGATGGTATTCACATTAACGGTGAACGACTCTGCATCCATCTCAGTACCATCGTCAATATGATGGGTTGCACCCTTCCATTCGCTAATAGTGCGCTACATTGGATTTGGCGTTGGCTAGAAATGTGCAATCAATGGGTGGTTTCCATCGAGAGTGCGTCATTCACCTAATTGCTTCTTTTTAGGCCAGTACTATGGCTGCATGGCCCAAGTTCTGGCACGCGGTAGTGTCTATTGTAGATCATACTACAAACGCGGCCCTCTTGGAAGAACATAAAAAAACAGTCCATATACATCAACAAATGAATTTAAAAAAAAAACAAAAAAAAATTAAAAAAATTGAGTACCTTGCACGCAACTGTCCGAAGTTTGAGTATTGGTTAGAGAAGTACCCAACCTATGTAAAGAATTTGCAAAACTTTCCACAAGCGGACCTGGCCGGGGGCAGGGAATTAAAAGTGGCGGTACACGCAACAGAAATGTAAGAAAACGAAAATTAAACTTGAGCTTTTTTTCTTCTAGTTCTGCTCCACTTCCTTCCACTCAGTCAAGTACCCCTTTTACTCTCGGCTCTTATATCGTTCTCATAATTTGGAGTAAGTCTTTTATTTGAATGGTAAGCCCGTCAATCTCTTTACGGTCCTGCTCTATTTCTTTGAGGAGATGGTGGAAGTCGGTGCATTTCTTGTTGGCCTCGACCAGTATCCCACTAAGTCCTTCCTCTGTTTTGTCATTGTCAATAGTTATACGAGTTGTCAAGGACTTCTCGGGGTCTCGCTGGTCCCGCTGCTGTATCCTATTTTCCTTCAGCTCCTGTACCATGGGGTCACCATCGTCGTCGTAGCCATCGCCTTGAAGATCATCATCATCCGAAGAAAAACTATAGTAGGCATCACTCGCCGCGTCCTGCAACGGGCACATGCCCTCAGTAGTATTCCGGCCAACCATGAAGGGACGACGTATGCTCTCCTTCTCAACATCAGTCATCAAACCTTTGGCAGAGGAGGAGAAAGGAAGAGGAGCAGGAAGAGGAGCCGGACAAGTTGTGGAAAGGCCAGGAGATACCAACATTGTCGCCGTGAACACACTTATGATGGCTTGCTGCTTGCTCAAGGCCGCCTCTAAGGTCGGAATGGGTAATGCAGGTGGAGGAGGAGGTCGAGGGAAGGACAAAGACTTCAAGGTCGCGCATGCTCCATCAGCCATATTGATGCCTCACATTGTTGGGAAGGTCTACCAAGGGTTTGAACGTCTGGGTAAGCTTTTTCACCATCTGTTTAACTGTGTGTGCGTCATGAGTGAGCGTTAAAAGTAAAAGCACAGGCCACTACAGTATTAAGGCATGTCGCTTGCATATCATACAACAAATGATTGCTTTTGTTGTCGTTTTCACGAATTTCGGGAACCGAAAATCATGTTAGGCGGGAGAAAGAATGGCTTCACGGAATTTTGAGTCATAACTTCCGGTTAAGCGAAACCTCTCTGATCGCGGCATTTTGTCTAAGAGGAGCAAGCATGGTGATGCTGCATTTTTTGTTCTGTTCTCTTATTGCTTTTAGTGCAAAACAGGGAACAGTTGAATTCGCGATATCCGAGTCCACCTCTGAATTCAAGTTAGAAAAAAAATCGGAAAAAAAATCGATTATTAAAAATGAGCTTTCTCCAGGGTGTTTAAGGGCCTCAGAGGGAACACCACGCATGTGATGCATCGCAAATGGCAAGTTAAAGAAAAAGTGCGCAGCTGGGACCCAAGAGCGAGGTTGGAAGCTGGATCCACATAATACCACCAGACAAGGCCATCAAGAGTTTCTCGATTTCCACAGACCAACTCACCCTTTTAACCCTTTTAAGCCCCTTGAAGCAAATTTAAAGAAGTTCGATTCGAGTTCGAGACTCGGGAGTCCATATTTCGAAAATCGAACTAGTTCGGCTATTCTCTGGCACCGCCCCAAGAAAAAGAAAGTTTTGATTGTAGTTATTTCGGAGGAAGGGTCTTTTGAAATGGAAAATGTTGTGGGAAAAATATTATTGAGTATTTAAAAGTATTATCCACTTTCATTCTTATCTTCACTTACATCTACAGACATGTTTTCATTTATCATTTCTAGATCCTTTTTTCATATGATTGTAAACTCCTTGCAAATTGGTCACCTTCTTATTTTCTGACAACAATTGCACACCAAAGTTTTGTTGTTACGGTTCCCTTCGGACGCCGTTTCTAAGACTCTTTTTGGCAAATGCTTGACAATTTCCGCAGAAACGACAGACGACTGCAAACAAAGCATTCCGCTCGGCTCCAATTCATGCAAAGTCATTCGCCAGAACTAATTTTGAGACATGCTACATATTCAGCACCGCAGTTCTCGTTCGCTTGGGGATCTCCGCACCGACCATGCATTCGTACGTCACTTCCCGCGTGACCCGGCTGCTGGCCACCGTGGTCGCCCTATGTTTCATGGTGACCTGTGGGCATATAATAGTGGAAGACAATTTTGTCAACGACACCGCGCGCAAGAGCCTCCTTGCCCAGCTTCCGGCTCAAGTCCGGTTTAGGCACACACTGGAGCTGCCCGGTCAGCTCTATGAGCGGCTTGTCACTGTCCTTAACCCCATCGACGCGGCCAGGACAACTGCTCCGACGTTCGTCCCGGCCAGTGGAAAATGGGATGCCGTGGCTGCTCATAAAGATAGCTTTGGCGACAAGTCTTTGGTCGGAGGGCAGGTGGGCTTGGTCTACCTGGAAGGGGATGGGCACATACTCTTCCAGCATGAGGTGACGGGAAAGAAGACGGTGGTGGACGTGAAGCCTGGACGATTTTTGTCGTGGGACAATGAGATCTATACGCATACATTGATTCCTGGAAACATGCCCCGCCGCCTTTTGGGCCCCATGGCCTTTCGCGGTGGAGGAATGCAGTGCATTGGTACCGCCCCCCCTGAAAGTCAGACGAAACGGGTGTATTATATGATTGTGAAGAAAGATGATCTCACGAAAACTTTCCTTTTTGATAGTTTAGTGCCGCAGCTCGAGGATTGGTGCGACAAAATAACTCTCCATGTTACGATTGGAATTGTGAGTGCAAACTGCACAACAGCGTTAATTGAATCCAGCAGTAAAAGCAAAGATTCAAACGCCATTGACATCCTTAATGGGCTGCCAGAAGTAGTCACCCTTATATCTGGTCTGCCAGATCCAACAATGTCAGAAGCTGTTGTATGAAATTTTAATTTTAGCGTGTGAAAGGCGATTCAAGATTTACGTCCAGTCGCCACTTCTCATTCGAGAACGAGGGCTACTCCGCTGCCCATCCTTTCTCGCCAATTTGCTCTGTATGGGCTGCTTTAGAGCCATTTCTCCCTCCACACCGATGTATTCGGCTATAATGAGTAAAGAATATCTACATTCGTCTACTGGGGTTTTGCCGACCCGCATACTCTTAAGTTGTTGCTCTTGCTTACTTCTTCGCCGTTTCTTTATTCTGAGTCTCACGCAGCCACCCAGAGAGATAAAGACTACATGCTTGATCTTCGAATTCTTATAAATTATTTATGTGCGACACGGTATCTCCGTTTTCAATAGGCCCTCTCTGCAGGCTGGAGGGGATGTACCGCTCACCATGATATCCTTTTCAAGCACATTCTCTGGAGAGTTGTGCAGCGTGACCAGGCTGATGAGCAGAGCACTAATTCTAACAGCTCGGGATGTTTCTCACGGAGAAATCTTTTGTGATATATTTCCTGTCACTAGCTGGCACAATTTTCACCGGATTAGTTTATTTTGTTTCTTTCACCGATGCGAATTCAGAACTACGCTGCACATCCTGTTACGGCATTTCGATCGCCTGTGCGAAGGAGATGGAGTTTACCCTTTTTTCCTGTCCAATTGTCACGCATGCACGTCTATCAACTATCTCTTACATCCCATAATGCTATCACACATTAACTGCTGTGATATTGACGGCGGGGGGTGGTGATTGCCCACCTGCGGAATCATTAATCCACAAAAAGGCGATTAGGGGGCCATAAAACACTTGCGGAAGAAAGCAAATGTATGATGCCTGCAACCGCCAGTAACACTGCGGTGATGCGAGAGCAAGAAGCAGGGGAGATACAAGTCGCTGCCGGCAAAGTGTGTCACCAATATGAATGAAAATAAGGCGGTCGTAGTCTAAGCGACTGTTACGGGGCTAAGCGAAAGCAGATCGAGTATATTACTGCCGCCCTATCCCCCAAAAGAGGAAAGAGGGGCAGCAGGCATAAGAGGAGGAGATGGAAGAGGGAAAGGGGAGGGAGAGCCCGCGCGTACTAGGGAAAAACATGTTGGCCTACGGTGGAGATATGGGCATCAACCTTCTGTATATGCTTTTATGCTGCGGTCGTCGCAGGAGGAAACGCTCATCTGTAATTAGAAGCAGAAAATTAAAGAGATGGATTTTTTGGGGGGCAATTCGCGGTTTTCATCCGTCAAATCGATAAGGTCAAAAAAGCATTTTTTCTTTTGTCTTAACTAGGACTCATAATTTCTTTTTTTCCAAAGTATAAACTTTTATTCCTTCGTCTTCCTCCCTATTCTCACCATCCTCCATGTAGGCAAAGAAAGACAACAGATACGTATGAGAAAATGGGGCAGATATTGCTGGGGTAACAAAGGATTGGGGGGCGGTGCGAGGTGAGACATTGGAGGAGGCGCATCGGTTGGGGATGAATGTGACAGAAGTTTGCATCAATCGCATGAAAAGGGGGCAGGAGGCCTCGAAGAAGCACCTGCGCGTCAAATGTACCCGCATCTTCTAAAATACGTCTAAGTTGGAGATTACAGTGTCCAAAAAGGAGAACAAAGATTAGAGTAGAGCCTCGAAGATTAGAGTAGAGCCTTTCGAAAGACGACTGACCTCCGAAAGACTGCGCTAGGCAGCAGGAAGGAAGAGAAAAACGCTTCTCTTGATCGACCCGCCAGCTCATGCGCAACCTCCGACAAGAACTTGCCATCTCGGATTCTAAGGCTACGGTGGAAGGGCAGCGAGATCAGCTAAAAAGGGAGTTACAAGGCTTCAGGGGTGGAAAGAAAAGGTGGCCAAAGCTCATCAGAAATCACTTACAAAATACTTTGCATCTATGTAGCTTTAGGATGGTGTGTGTAGGCTGGGTAATGAAACGCCTTGCCATCAATGACCAGGCCATGGAAAGTGGGAATGGTAAAAGGAATGTGGAGAAACACTCTCTTTATGAGAAGGGGCATGTCTTGAATGACAAACGAGTCTATTATAAAGTCAATAACGTTGACTTCTCTACGGAGGTACAGCTGCAGCAAAACTCCTGGGTGTCATCTGCCTCAAGAACTAGCGTCGACGTCGTTTATGGTCACCTAAGACCGGAGGAGTAGGAGAGAAGCCGAAATATAGAATGGCCGAGGTTGATCATGAGAGGAAGTCGGCTAGGAAACGGATATGCATCGACGGCATGGAAGACTTGACGGGCAAGGCCGACATTACGTCGGTAGTGGAGCAGCACTCTCCCTGAAGGGGGGGAAGTGCTCAGTTGTAAGGGTGCATCGCGAGGAGATGAATGACCATTATGCTTACACGGCCTTTCCCGCCAGCGTTGAATTGAAGTGGCATGTAGAGGTCAAGAAGACAATTATTCTCGCCTTCTTCACCTTACTGTGATTAATCTTTAATGAGCCCATCCAAAGTTCTGCCACAGACTCGGTGTACACGGAGTACACGGAGAAAAAGATTTTACTTGGCAACATAGGCACCATCTTTATCGTTCATGCATTCCGCGACAGTGACCAATTTTAAACCCTTTGCCCGAATTTTGTCAATGATCGGACCAACTGCGACCACTGTCTCATCGTAAACGTCATGAAGCAAGATAATCGATCCTGGAGATGACCTTGTCACAGTGTCCAAGTAAGAATTGATTCTATCCAGTGTAACAGCAGCATCACGACTTTCCCAGTCTCTCGGGTCCATGGTCCAGTGAGTATGACGTAGGTTTTGAGCAGCTAGCACAGACAAAATATTGTCGTTGTAGTAGCCATAAGGACAACGCATATAACGAGGTGTTTCACTGATGGCTCCCTCAATCACCGACTTCATCGTTGTCATGTGCAAACTTACCTCAGCGGCAGAAAGCGTTGTCAAATCAGCATGGATCGTGTCGTGAATTCCAACCATATGTCCTTCAGCATAAGTGCGCCTTACAACGGCTGTGCGCGAGGTGGGCCCTACAACTCCATTGAACATGTCACCCACAATGAAGAATGTAGCAATGGCAGCTTTCGTTTTCAACGTATCTAAGATGGCGGATGTTGCCGGCGCGGGGCCATCATCGAATGTCAAGGCCACGACACCTGGAAGGTTGCACTCGTAGATAGCGATACCTGCGGGAACCGTATCGACATCACCGACTTCGGTACACGACCCGTATAAGCTATTACATCCAAAGCCACAATAAGCTGGTGTCGTACCACACCAACCGTACTGGCTACAGCACAAGCCTGCTGGACACACACCGGCAGAGGCGCCACATGCTCCATTT
>Ga0160420_100526_pt1 | contig 15571 bp, 27 predicted proteins | sample CelAP2metagpilot_FD_108197 | JGI IMG/M metagenome (GOLD analysis project Ga0160420, IMG submission 108197) | Phycosphere-associated microbial communities from algal ponds in Kailua-Kona, Hawaii, USA - Cellana AP2-5-5 metagenome pilot | ecosystem: Engineered > Artificial ecosystem > Aquaculture >... | reverse complement strand
TCCTCCTCCTCCTCCCCCTCTTCCTCCTCCTCCTCCTCCTCCTCCTCCTCCTCCTCCTCCTCCTCCTCCTCCTCGTCGTCGTCAATGACGCACCTCGCCAACATCAACGGCAAGATGCTCGTTTTCCCTCCCTCCCTCCCTCCCTCCCTCCCTCCTCAGTGTGGGTCGCAATCGTGTGCCGAAAGTCGCCTGCCTTTGATTCGGTAAAGAAGGAGGAAGGGAGGGCGGGCGGGAGGGAGGGAGGGCTGGAATGTTTGCACTTGCTCCCTTCCCTCTTCTGACGCTGATGACAGTCACTTACTCTCCCTCCCTCCCTCCCTCCCTCCCTCCCTCCCTCCTTCCTTGCTTTCCTTAGCGCTTACCAAGGCCGCTCGTCTCTCTATCCTTCCAACCCTCGTCACGCCGCCCTCTACATCCGCCCCCTCCCTCCCTCCCTCCCTCCCTCCCTGCCTGCCTTCGGCCCTCCTGACCATCGTCTGCTGCGGGAGACGAGGGAGAGAATCCGGAGGGCAAGAGACGGGAGGAGGACGAGGGAGAGGGGGAGGAGAGGGTGGTGGTTCTTTGACAGTTGGAGGGAGGGAGGGAGGGAGGGAGGGAAGGAGGGAGGAAGGAGGGAGGAAGGAGGGAGGGAATGGAGCGTCGGGCAGTATGATGTTTACAAGGTGGGGAGAGAGGGAGGGAAGAAGGGAGGAAAGGACGGGGGGAGGGAGGGGGAGGTGTTGGAGGCGGTGAGACATGCATTTGAGAAGAGGGTAGGGGAGAGGGTGTATGTGCACAGCCGGCCAGTCGCTCACGCAGTGGAGGAAGGGCAGGAGGGAGGAGCAGGTGCAGCAGGAGCAGGAGCAGGAGCAGCAGCAGCAGTATCAACAGCAGCAGCATTAACATCAGCAGCAGCAGCAGCATTAACAGCAGCAGCAGCAGCAGCAACAACAACAGCACCAGCAGCAACCACACCAGCAGCAGCAGCAGCAGCAGCAGTGTCAGCGCCGATGGAAGAGGCCAAGCCCCGTGGGCCATGGGGCGGAAGGTACGTGCCTGTGAAGAGAAAGGGAGAGGGTCTAAGAGCGAGAAACATCGAGACAGGAGAGAGAGAGAGACAGAGAAATAGAGAGACAGACAGAGAGAGCTGTTTTGCGTATCCCTCTCTTCCTCCTCCTTCCCTCCTCCTTTCCTCCCTCCTTCCATTCCTCCTTCCCTCCCTCCTTCCCTCCCCTTCCTACAGACATCCTGCTTTTTCGCCCTCCTCCTCCTCCTCCTCCTCCTCCTCCTCCTCTTCCTCCTCCTCTTCCTCCTCCTCTTCCTCCTCATCGTTGTCTAAGGAAGGAGAGTCTCCCACCCTCGAAGACAGCAGCAGCAGCAGCAGCAACAACAGCGCCAGCAGCAGCAGCAGCAACAGGAGGAGGAGGAGGAAGACGCGATGGACCGGATCTTCCCTCGATTTGATCTGGCAGGCCGTCATGGGCGCTGCTGGTACGTTTTCCATCATTCCCTTCATTCCTCCCTCCCTCCTCACGGACTCTCCCTCTCCCTTCCTCCCTCCCTCCCTTCTTCCCTCCTTCCCTTCCTCCCTCTCTCCTTATGAATTCTCCTTCCTCCTCTTCCCCCCCCTCCCTCCCTCCCTCCGTCTTATGGATTCTCCTTCCTCCTCCTCCCCTCCCTCCCTCCCTCCCTCTCTCCCTCCAGGTCTCCTCCTCCTTCCCTTCCTGGCCGTGCTAGGCACCATTTTCGTAGTTGCTCGCTTCGTCCTCTCCCGCGACAACGACGACCTCTCTCTTTACGAGGACACCTCCTCCACCCTCTTCCCGCCCTCCCGCCCTTCCTCCCTCCCTCCCCCCACCCCTCGATCCTACCGCTCCTCGGCGTCGTCCACCTTTTCCTCTTACACCGTCTGCTCCAGTCACTCCCTCCACCGCCACCACCCCTGCCCTCCCTCCCTCCCTTCCTCCCTCCCTCCCCCTTACTCTCCCTACTCCTCTCGGTGCGCCTCTCCCGCATCCCGCAGCCCCGCGTCCGCCGCAGGAGGACGAGGGCTGGCGAAGGGGAGGGAGGGAGGAAGGCCGGGGAGGATCAATGGGAGGAAGGTTGTGTGGAAAAAGCCGAGTCCAGCCAAGTCTTTGGTGATGGAAAGGTGAAGGGAGGGAGGGAGGGAAGGAGGGAGGGAAGGAGCGGGGGAGGGAGGGGGGGAGGGAGGGCATGTAGACAAGAGGGTGGGAATGGTAGTTGGAAAGAAAGGAAAGCGTTAAGAGCACGAGAAAGAAATGCGAGGGGCGAGAGGAAAAAGGAGGGTTGTGTTCTATATGTGCGTGCGTCTATCTCGGTGTGTATGTATGTATGTACGTGTCTGTGCATGCATGTCTGTGTGTGTGTCTGTGCGTGTGAGAGAAAGCGAAAGAATGAAAGCAGAAGGGAGAGAAGGTACGTCAAGAAGAACAGGCGAGACGACGATGAACAGCACGAAAATCAGTGAAATTGAAGGGAACGCGTGATCCTGTAAAAAATAAGCAGGTCCCTCTCCCCCCACCTCGCTCCCTCTCTAAAGAGAACCCTGTTTCTCTCTCCTCCTATATAGACATACGTCTACATGTCTACCTACTCCTTCCCCCCCCTTCCTCCTCTCTCTTCAAAAATATATATGCCACGCCTTTCTATCGCCCTCTCTCCACATGTGTGCGGATGGAAAACGGAAGTAAGAGAAAATGAAGCCAAATGGGCCCTTGGACTACCAAAAAGATGCACAGAATTGAAGAAACGTTAAGTGATGTAGCGTGGAGGCGTGAACTTGTGTGGCATTTCCTTTTTTCCCGGCGGTGTCTTTGTTTGCTAGGCTGCATCGTTCATGTGGGTGATGAAACTCCCTCCCACCCTCCCTCCCTCCCTCTGTATACGAGTACTTTGATTAATTTTTTGTGTTAGGGTCATCAACATACATATAATTTCACTCGTTTTCTTTTCCCTTCCGCCCTCCCTCCCTGATCTTCTTCCTCCTCCTCGTTGTTCGCTGGTGTGGGTGGTAGCGCGAGCTTATTTTCCTTCTCCCCCTCCCTCCCCCCCTCCCTCTCTCCGTCTTCAGGTGGGGGTGGGATGTGACGCGCTCTTACTTTATGTTCTCTCCCTCAGGAGGGCGTCCTGGTCATCCTCTCCATCCCTCCCTACCATTCTCTTTCTTTTTCCTTGGGACAAAAGAGGCATCGATGATTTAATATATTTATATCCATAGTATAATGTAATATCAATATATTCATATGAGATAATCCATACAACGACCCTCTTGGTTTTCTTTCTCCTCGTTCTCCTCCTCCTCCTCCGCAGCCTCCTCCTCCTCCCTTTTCTTCTTCCTTTTTATTTGCCACTTTACACTCGCTTTTCGGCTGGGGGACACAAGGACAAGGCGGCAACACAAAAGAAGGGAAAGGAAGAATCGAAGGAAAGGGAGAAAAGAGAAAACGAAGGACAGGAAGCGGGAAAAGAGGGAGATATAGATGAAAAGAAAGAAGGAAAAAGGAAGGAGGGAGGAGGAGAACCAAGACCAGGCTGACTAACTGATCGACGGGCTGATAGACTGCTAAATCAGACATGCTAACTCACAACAGAAAATAAATATAGGACTCCTTCCTCCCTACATGAATAATTGCCTGCATGTTTAAATGTGTGTATATATATGTATCTTAATGCCCCAGCATTCGCGCACAAAAACACAAGTAAGACGAATCCTCATCGTCCTCCTCTTCCCCTCGTCCTCCTCCTTCCTCCTTCCTTGCACACCAGCACATCCTGCTTCCATCCTTTCCCTCCCTCCCTCCCTCCCTCCCTCCCCACCGCTTGGTCTATTCTGTACACGTCCTTAGTATTCCGTCTTCTTCCTTCCTTCCTCCCTCCATCCCTCCTACTCCTCCCTATCGTCACAAATTTCTCGCTATTCTCAAAATTTAAAATTCACCCCCCCCACATCCTGAGACAAGCACAATGCCCTCCCCTCTTTCCTTTGGGGCAAGACCCACCTCTCTCCACCTCCATCTCAAAATTTCAGCAGAACCATCCCTCCCGCCCCCTTCATACAACTGACGAGCGTCAGCTCCTCTTGCTTCTTCTTCCTTATTGTTATCCTGATAGACACTCGCATTCACACTGACATACACAGCAACTTCCCCCTTCCCCCCCTTCACTCCCTCTCCCGCCTGCCTTCCTACCCTCCCAAAAATCGGGAGGGCGGGAGAACTCACACCTCTGGGTCCCATCGGACTTGCAGCATGTGCATCAGCTCGTCAAAATGCTCCTTTTTAAGCCCCTGGCCCGACACCACAAAATCCAGCACAGCCAAGGCCTCCTCCCTCCTGCCCTCCCTCCCGCCCTCCGGTGTGAAGGTCGCATGGGAGGGAGGGGGGGCGGGTGGAGGGGAGGTGGAGGAGGAAGAGGGGGAGGAAGGGGCAGAAGAAATTGGCAGCTGCGGGGCGGGAGGGAAGGAGGGAGGGAGGGAAGGTCATGATTTGTCGGGAAGAAAGGTGGGATATGAACAGGAGAAGCAAGCAAGCAGGAAGGGAGGGAGGGAAGGCAGAAAGAAGGGACGGAGGGAGGGATGTGCGGGACTCACATTCCAGTGCAGTTGGATGTGGGGGAGGGGAGCACGCTGGCTTTTGAGACGATCGTGGAGGTAAGCAGGGGCCTGGGCGCAGGAGGAAGAGAACGCGGCGGAAGGAGGTTCTGGAGGGAGGGAGGAAGGGAGAGAGGGACGGAGCGACGGTGAGTGTGTAGGGATGGAGGTCGAGAGGATGGTCGCAGGAGGAGGAGAATGTCAGGAAGGAGAGGGAAGGAGGGAGGACGGGAGGGCGGGAGGGAGGACGTACCTTGGAGAGAGGCGGTGGCGGCGAGGTGGGTGAGGACGTGCATGTCGTCGTTTAAGAAACGCGCCTTGTGGACAAGCCGGAGACGGAGGGGCTCCGAGAGGGCATCCTAAGGGAGGGGGGGAGGGAGGGAGGGAGGGTGAGGTGTGGGAGGGAGGGTGAGGCTGAAAGGGAGGACGGGAGGGAAGGAGGGAGGAAGGGGAAGAAGAAGAAGGGACGTACCTCGAGCAAGCGGCGGACGGGCCGGTACTTGGGAAGGAGATAATGATGCCCCCTCCCGCTGATGAGAAGGTCGAGGATGGTCTCGCCTGAGAGGGAGGGAGGGAGGGAGGGAGGGAGGGAGGGAGGGAAGGGGTGGTTGTGGTAAAGGTGGTGCGGCAGACAGGATACGTGATGAATCTGGAGGGAACGAGGGATGCATAAGAAGAGAGAGAGGATAGAAGGGAGGGAAGGAGAGAGAGGAGGGTAAGGATCGATACCTCGGTGATTTTTAATGGTCGGGTCGGCGCCACCGCAACGGAGAAGAGTTTTAACGGCCTCGTAATTCAGAGCATCTGCGGCGATGAAGAGGGCGGTGCGTCCCCACATGTCTAGCGCAGGAGGGAGGGATGGAGGATGAGAAGGAGAGAGGGAGGGAAGGTAAGAGACAGCCTCAGGATTGATTGTGACTGCGGCGACAAGGGCGGTGCGTCTCCACATATCCAAGGAGGGAGGGAAGGAGGAAGGGAGGGGAATGCGGAAGGAGGGAGGGAAGGAGGAAAATGTACCTTGCGCGTCAATCTCGCGCTTGACGCCCTCACACGCCTCCAGCATGTGCTCGAGCATCCCGTGCATGACCCGTCGCTCCTTCACGTCCTCGGGCCGCGTGAAGAGCGGGGGGTAGAAACAGTGTCCGCCATGGGGTTGCAGGGAGAAGGACGGATAGGCACTGGGGCTGGCCGAGAGGGAGGGGAGGAGGGACGGAGTAATATGAGCGAGTCGTTGCCCCTTGCCCTTCCAGGGAAAGGAAAAAATTCAAGAGCTTATCCCTTTTCCCTCCCTCCCTCCCTCCTTCCCACCTCGCCCTCCCGTGTGCCTGGAAGCGGGCCAGCTCCATCAAGGGCGTATTCCCCTTCTTATTCTTGGCCGTGGGGTTCGCGCCAAGATACAACAAGAACGTCACCATGTCCATCTGTCGCTCCTCCTCCGTCCCTTCCTCCCCCGTGTCCTCCCTCCTGCCCTTCCTCCCCAGCCAGGCGTGCGGGGGGAGGTGGCGGCGGAAGCGCCGAAGGAGGGAGGCCAGGGCCCGCATTCTTCGTCCTCGACCTGATAGAGGGAAGAGAGGGGGGGAGGACGTTAAGAAGTACGCGAGGGAGGAAGAGGGAGTTACGATGGGCACCGAGAGGGAAGGGAGGAGGGAAGGAGGGAGGGAGGGAAGGAGGGAGGGAGGAAGGAAGGGAGGGAGGGCAAGCAAGGCAGTCAACTCCTTCCTCCCCTTACCATCTTCCTCCTCCCCATCCACCATCATGATGGCATAGTGCAGGGGCGTGTTACCGCTCGCCTCGTCCCGAACGTTCACGTTCTCCACACCCTGAGAGAGGAGATACCGTATGACGCGCTTGTTCTGACGGAGGGTGGCGAGGACTAGGAAAGGCATCTCGACTTGCTGGGATTCGACCTGGAGGGAGGGAAAAAGAGAGGAAGGAAGGGGGGGAAAGGGAGAGGAGATAGTGTGAGTGGAGAGAGAACTACAGGCGCGCTTCGCCTGAGCGGAGGGAGGGAGGGAGGGAGGGAGGGAGGGAGGGAGGGCGGGCGGGAAGGAGGGAACGTGGGTCGATGTAATCCGAGTGGAGGGCGGGCAGGAGGGAGGCAGCGTGTGCCAAGGACCATAGTACAGTACTCAAGCTTTCGCTTCGCCTGCCCTCTCTTTCACTTGGCTACCTATACGTACGTACAGCTCCTCCCTCCCTCCTTCCCTCCCTTACCTCGTCCATGTCATAATTCCGTTGCAGCATCATCCAACGCAAATGCTGCACGTCCTGAATAAGCGGGGGGGGAGAGGGAGGGAGGCAAGGAGAGGAGAGGTCGGGTGGAGTGAGTGCGCGGGCCGGTGTGTGATGCGTGTTATGTGGAGCCAGGTGACGAGAAAAAGTTAGAGGGGGAGGGAGGGAGGAGAGGAGGGTGCTTGCAGGGGCAGCAGCCCAACATGCCGACAGACATAACAAGGAAGGCTCTCTCAGGACACTCATTGCATTGCCTAGCGGTATTCGTGCCTGCTTGCATCCAGCCCTCACTCCTCGCGGATGTTCTTCCCTCCTTTCCCGACGGCCTGCGACTCGAGAGCATCTGTCCCCAAAAAATAGCGCCGTGGGTCTCGTCTTGGCTGCTTGCCCGCCATCCCTCCCTCCCTCTCTCCCTCTTTCCCTTTCACCATTTCCATCAACCCCTTCAATTCCCTCGCGCGTACCTTTCCCTCCACCAGGCGTCGGATGGTCTCCAAATCGTCCTCTTGAATAGCCTTATACAAAAGCTTTGCTGCCGTCGACCCCGCTCCTGGCCTGCCCTCCCCTGCGTGGCCGCCACCGTGGTCGTCGTCCTCTTCCATGATTATTAACGTGTAGCGATTTATCTGCGAGGCTCAGGGAATGAATGAGCTGTGGGTTGGCCGTTGCGCCAAAAAAAGTCTATATAGGGAGAGCATCGAGGGAGGGGTGAGCGACGCGCGTGCGTGTGTGCCTATGTCTCTAAGGGAGGGCGAGATGTGCCACGACAGCACAGGAGAAACAAGCTGGGTACGCCAAAAATACAGGTGTCATATAAATGGGGAACAATTACATCTATAGACGCTATGGCGCTAGAGGGCAACTTCTAGAGAGGGTCGTCGGGCGCGGGCGAACGAGGAGGAGCGACGCAACCGCAACTGTCGCTCCTCCTTGCTTGTCATAGCCTATTCAAGTGACGATTGGTCAATACCAGTGACCGATAGATCCACCAGGTCTTCAATGAGATTCCGAATGTATGTGTGCTCTACGAGTGGGGGCACAATGGCCAAGAAGACGACCGGAAGACACGGACATATGAGACAGAACTATTGTATTTCAAGCACTGACTTGATGTTCAGTGCGTACTCGTTCCACCTAAGCTTCCCCCTTGTTTTTCCCAGGAGCTTGTCATCAACGATCCTCACGATGACTCCATCGTTTAGATGCACGTGCAGTCTCTATGGCACGGACCTTTGAATGTGTTGGGGCTTGCTCCAGTCAGAACAACATTGCCGTTGCTGTTGGTGACGCCTGCTGCCTCGTCGCTCCATCTTAAGGCAACATCAACCGACTCCCTGATCGCTGAAATGAAAGGCGATGCCAGTGTGGCGTTATTTGGGTAAACTTGTTACCAACACCGGCAAGCAAGTTTGTCGGCATACGGAAGGATCAAGATGTGCACAACAGTTCCTTGAGCATGTAGCGGCACATTGCAGGCGTTTTGTGCTTTAAAATCACAACAACGTGTTAGTTCACCTCCAAAAAAAAAGACTTACATCTTCTCATTGTACTCTGTGTCTATGATGCACAGCTTTCCTTGCCCCCCTTACGACCACAGACAGAAAAAGATAGAGTCTACCAAAGAACGAAGGAAATTGGTGCTACCCATTAAAAGAACAACAAATTCATGATCGTGGTTATGGGATTCCCTTGCCATTAAAATGTTGTTCGTCAGAGCCGTTTCGCTCAATCGCTTCTTCCTCTTGCCCTCTGTTGTCTCACCCCCTTGCGATGACCATGTCGGTCAGGATGACCCATATGCCCCTACAAGAGGCACATATCAATTAGGGGGTGATGTGGCCGTGCACCATAGGCTCGATGCAATGCTTCTTCAGATTGCTGTAGGAGATGGCTGTACTCGGGTGATGATCCCTGAGAGCAGATGATGGTGGCATTTGAGATGGTCGGTTGGTCAGGCTCCGCTGTTGGCCTTACAACCGCCTCCACAAAATGTGTAAGATCTGATCTGCATTGTAAGTGTAGATGAAGGCATCATCCTCAAGGATATTTATAAGTTTTTGCAGTGGAGTGTGTCCGCTCGCCAATTGTAAAATTGACGTCTCGCTGTACCTTTGGCTCCCGAGTAGGTGTAGAATATCACCATATATTATTTGGGCACTCCACTTCGTTGTTACTAAGGATGATTTGCATTCTTGCCCATTGAGGCACTATTGTAGGAGCCCCACTTGCTGTGCAGTGTCTGTCATTAGACTATCTGAACTTCTTGAACCCACCCTCAAATAGGCAACAGAAACATGCCGGAAACTTCTTCATACATCAAGCATTTAACATATATAGCGTGTGCTTTATTTTTCATATATTGCTTTATTTCCAATTCATTGGATGGTATCCAGGCGCCTCTAGAACTTTTCCATTTAACAGCAATTCCCAAGACTGCAGTCGAGATTTCCAGTCGTTCACCGAGCCCGAACAAAATGAATACATCTGTTAAAGATTTCTACAAGTTTTATTCGAGGGATATTGAGGCTAGTGCTCGGGGCTCTGAGCTACCCATCCATTCTCGCGTACCGAAATCTGGCTTGGGGATCTTCGTTATTTTGTGGACTGAAAGTGATGAAAATGGCCAACAAAAAATTAAAGATGCCTGCAATCATTGGATGTGTACTTCAACGATCGCTTTGATTACCCGATCCTTATTTTGCATGAAGATTTATCGCAAGAGGTCATTGACACCGTTCGGACATGGACACGTTCAAGAATTGAATTTGTTGGGCATTCTTTGATCGATTCAGAGTACTTGAAAGTCTTTCAACAAATTGGATTCAAAATGTTTGACCGCCAGGCCGGTAAAGGAACTGGATATTCGCATATGATTCGTACAAACATCTACCGCTGGCCATTGCATCGAGCACTTTTTGGATACCGATACGTGTTCAAACTCGATACAGATGCAGCTCTGGTTGAAAGGATCGATAACGACCTGTTCGAGGATATGAAAATCGTGAAATCATGGCAGCCTACGTGACTTCAATCATGGACGCTGAATTTGTGTGCGAGAATTTGTATGAGACTGTCGAGGATATTTTGAGGTACAATCAGCTCGAGCCTGTTCAAGATTTGTATCGAATGCCGAAATTGTGGACATGGCATGGATATGCATTCGTTTTCGACACCGCATTTGCGAGGTCACCTGCCTACTTGAACTCAGTCTGGCATCTCGACAATGTTCATGGTGCGTTTAAACATCGATGGGGTGATCCCCAGTTGTATCTACTCACTTCAATGTTTCTCGAAGCCAATCAAACCGAACAATTCGATATCCGCACTGCTCATCGGGATAAATGTGTGCACGCCAAGAGCCTATCGTCTTGCCCACAAGATGTATCTTTGATGTGGACACATAATCCAAAGTCGAACTCACTCATAAAGTCCACCGACTGGATGTGGAATCCAAGTCAACCATTCGACCATTCTTCTACACTGTGGCCTCAGCCGGAGCTCTCAAAACCTCCATACAATTTTTCGAATCAAACGCAATGAACAAGGTGTAGCCTACCTGCAGCAAGGCTTAGGGGTAAAGAGATCGAGCCGAAGACGTTCGTTCCTACCAAAAAACAAATAAATCGAAAAACTGTCAAGCGTGGGGCATCAAATACACCACGATATTGAACTAACAAAATATAGCTACCTATTTAGTTGAACCGAGTTGTTGGACGTTCTGTCATAGGAGCGCAAGGAGAGCGTGCGATTTTGCAAAGGAACACAAAATACATCGGATCACATCATCTTGCGGATGCTAGGAAAAATGCCTTTGCCTCGGGATAAAATACATGCCCCCTCGGACAGCTTGCATACGGAAAATTGCCGAGAAAACAATAGAGAAAGCGGCCGACTTGATGGAGGGGGAGGGAGGAAAGCAAGTAGCAGAAGGTTTTGGTGGACGAGATACAGGTACAAGGGGCTGACAGTGTAAGAACGAGCTCATACATCCAGAAGGAGGAACGAGGAATTGGAGAGTGCATCCGAGAGAGGTTTGTCTCATATACGAAATACGGTGGAGAGGAAGAGAAATGAGAAGGAGAGGACAAAAGGGTGGGAGGACATTTCCAGGGATGAGATGGGATAACCCCAGGGTAGGACTGCCCCTTATTTAGTAAGTGGCAAAAAATCGTGGGCTTGAAAAGAGCGAGGGACGTCTTCTCTCAAATGCAAAGAAAGAAGAAGGGAATCAAAATCTGGAGAGTGCGAGCGCTTCAGTGATGGGGGGCTCCAGTGGGAGAAAAAGGAGGGGAATGGGCAGTCGTTAAAAGGGAGACATGTCCTGCAATTGGGAGAGGTTGCAGCGCGCGCAGCCCACGGATGCATCACATCGAGAATTGATGAAAGCCATAATATGTCCATCAGATCAATTAAGTCGCATCAATGGCGATAGTCTAAACGATCAGATAAAGAGCCTGTAGATGTATATATCTCATCATCTTTTTCTTTCCCGCTTCTTCCTCCCTCCCTCCCTCCCTCCCTCTATCCCCTCTGGACTTCCCTCTTGCCAGCTGACCCACGTGCACATTCTACAAACTCCTCTCACTCTGCATGCCTACCTCCCTTCGTCCTCTCCCTTCATCCTTCTCCTTAAGACGACATTGCAGCGGCAAAGCGGGCCTCGGCATCTTTCCAGTTGACCACCTTGGGAGGGAGGGAAGGAAGGAGGGAGGATTAGAACAGATACGGGCGTGGTTGAGGCGTTTCGGTCGAAAAGGCGACATGAAAGAAAGGGAGGGAGGGGGGAGGCAGGGAAGGAGAAGAGACTGAAAAGCTGGCCTTGATACCTTCCAGATGGCCTTCACGTAGTCGGGGCGGACGTTCTTGTACTGCAAATAGTAGGCTGGAGGGAGGGAGGGAGGGAGGGGGGGAAAGGGGGGGGGAGACGGAGGATGAGCGACAGGGAACACGTACAGGTGATACTCACGGCCCTATTGCCCAGCTTGTCATAATTGGAATGGAGGGAGGGAAGGAGGGAGGGAAGGAGGGAGGGCACGTACCGTGTTCCCAGACGTCAATCCCGACGAGAGGGACGAGGCCGGTGGTGGCTTCGAGAGGGTCCTGGTTGGGAAGAGCGACGATGGCCAATCGCTTCATCTTCTTGTCCACCCTGGAAGAACGGAGGGAGGAAGGGAAGGAAAGAGGGAGGGAGGGAGGCATGGCAGAGTGAAGGGCAAAGGAGTGTGGTGCTGTGCTCTCCTCTCTCCCTCTCTCTCTCCCCCCTACTCTCCCTCCCTCCCTCCCTCGTTCCCCTCCGTGAACTGAACCATAAGACGAGGCGTCTGGCTAATTCCGTTCTCCCGAACCACTGATGCTTCCCTTCCTCCCTCCCTTCCTCCCTTCCCCCGTCCCTTCGTCCCTCCCTCCCTCCCTCCCTCCCTACCCGAGCCAGCCCCATCCAGAGCCCTGGACTGCCACACTCTGTGCGGACATTGTATCTTGCAGGCCGGCCAGGGAGCCGAACTGACTCTCAATGGCCTGTGCCAAGGCGCCTACGGAGGGAGGGAAGGAGGGAGGGAGGGGATGAAGGAGAAAAAGGGAGGGAGAGGAGGAGGGAGGGAGGGAGGGAGGGAGGGAGGGAGGGAGGAAGGGAGGAAGGAGGATAGGGCGGGACGCACCGGTAGGGGGGACGCCGCCTCCTGCCTTGGGCGGCGCCAAATTCTTCCAAAAGATGGAGTGGTTGAGATGGCCACCGCCGTTGAAGCGGAGGGCCTGAGGGAGGGAGGGAGGGAGTGAGGGAGGGAAGGAAAGAGGGGTGGGTGGAATGAAGTGAGGCACGTGCAGCAAATGGAGGGAAGAGAAAGGAAGAGAGAAAGGGAGGAACAGGAGTTGTCCAGAAAGGAGGCATCAATCGTGCCATCACGGCCGGGGAGGAGGCATGTCGCGAGAGAGGGGTGAGAAGGAAGGGGGGGAGGGAGGGAGGGAGGGAGGGAGGGATACCCACCGGCTGCAGGGCGATCATCGCCGAGACGTCACCCTTGGCTTCGGCCTCGACCAACTTGCCCATGGCCACATTAAAGTTGGTAATATAGGCCTGGTGGTGCTTCTTGTGGTGAATCTCCATGATTTCTGTCCGCGAAGGAGGGAGGGAGGGAGGGAAAGAGGAGGAGAGCATGAACCAAAATTACCTTCGAACGAATGAATCAAGCCATGACGCCGCACTCTGTCTACACTTCCTTCCACCCCTAATCCTCTCTGTATACTTCCTTCTATCCCTCTGTCTATACTTCCTTCTATCCCTCTGTCTATACTTCCTTCTATCCCTCTGTCTATACTTCCTTCTATCCCTCTGTCTGTACTTCCTTCTATCCCTCTGTCTATACTTCCTTCTATCCCTCTGTCTGTACTTCCTTCTATCCCTCTGTCTATACTTTCTTTCACCCCTCTGTCTGTACTTCCTTCGACTCCTCCTTCTACCCCTCCTTCCATTCCTCTTGCTTTGCTTTGCTCTGCATGCACGTACCTCCGGAAATGACGGGCTCGAGCTCCCCGTAGCCGTAAGCCAGGTCGGGCAGGGTCAGCGCCTTGGGCTGGGCAGAGGCGAGGAGGGGAGGGAGGAAGGGGAGGAAGGAAAATGAGAGGTGAGTAGAAGGGAGTCGAAGAGAGAATAATATTTCTTTATGCATCTGACCATGGAAGCCTGTATAGTCAAGGAACGATGGCGGAACTTAAGAGCGATGGAGAGGGAGGGAGACTACGAGTGCTGTGGCCCATCCCCTTACACACTCTACTCTTACCGCCGCAGCCGCCGCAGCCATGAAGGTTTTGGCCTGCTGTCCCTGGGCCTCGTGGAGGCCGGTGCTGTTTGAAGAGGGGGAGGAAGGGAAGGCCTAAGTGCGCAAGACGGCATGACATGACAAGCCTTGATATGACTCGTTTTTCATGAGTGTACCCCTTAGGAGAACTTTAATGACGCGTGGCCGAAGCTGGCCGACAATGTATTGTGCATCTCATCGTCCCCCCATGCGCTGGGTACGCCCAAGTCTTGTGCACCTGAGCCACCGGGGCTCGTGCAGGTTTCATACATGTATGCTCGTGAAAGGCCGTCTAGAGCACTTAGCCTCCCCCCTCCATCTTGCCCCATCTTCCACATTTTATTTATTACCTCGCGATGCGCCGTGCAAGGGTGGAGACCGCCTTTGCAGCGGCGGTGGTAGAAGAAGCCATGGTGTCTGTATCGGTTGTGTGCAAAAGGGTTGGAGCAGGGAATTAGAGCAAAGGAGGACGAGAGAAGTGTTCTTCAGGGCAAGGCCGACGCAGGACTCCTCGGAAAGAGCCAGTAGGAGATGAGAGACACGACCCGTTGACATTGACTGGCCTGCCCTCACCGTCCTCTCGTGTTTTATTGCCCCCATCGCACGCACACCATACCATATGTACTACTACTCTTTCCTGTACTCTGTCGTATTTGAGCTGACAGTTGAGGACTTGATGTCTTTGCAAGGCGCTTCTCTGTTTCGGTTCCAGCAAGCAGTCGCCGAGGAAGAGGAACAAGTACGAGGCGTAGTGCATGCGAGCGCGAACTGCGCGTGTGTCCGACCCTTTCAATGCCACACGCTCAAGAAAATAGAAGCTTGGACATTTGCAAACTACGTTCGCCTTTGTTTCCAAATATCGCTTCCCATTATTTCCTCATCCTCCATCGACCAGCCCAGCCATTTCGAGGCGGTCGACGCGACACATGAGATTCACTGTCCTCCTTCTCCACCCCCCTCCCGTCCATGTGATGCAGCATAGCTTATCGCGTGCACCACCACCACCTCGTGCTAGATGTGTGCAAGATGTTGAGCTTATTCCATGGAGGCTGCTGGTAGCTCATGGAGGTCTTTGCTTTCCACGAGAAATAGCGCTCTGCTTACACCTCGCCCATTCTAATTTACCCGACCAACCCTCCCCAACCCCTTCCTCCCTCTCTCCCTCCCTCCCTCCATTTCTACTTCTTTCTTCCCAAAATTGGACAGGTTCTGAGGCTAGGTCATTTTTACTTCCACCACCATCATCACCAGCCGCAACAGCAGCCGCTGCAACGGCAGTAGCAGCGCAAGGGCAGCGGGAAAAGAGGGGAGGGAAGAAGTTATAGAGGACAATAGAAGAAACAAGGACAAGGGAGATGGAGGCTACCGCGATGAATAGCAAGGAGTATCGGGCTTCGGATGGCACAGTCTTTACCAACCTCGACGAATATCGCAAGGTGAGGGAGGAGGAGGAGAATGTGGGAGGGATGGAGAAAGGGAGAGGGGGAGGCAAGGAGATGAGCTCGGTGCGCTGTCGGCATTATCGGGAACGGGAGGGAGGTATAGAGGGAGGGACGGAGGGAGGGGATGTGAAAAACACGAAAAAACAATCGCTCATATCTTGTAGAATTGAGAGAGCGAGCATAGTCGCGCCTCGGTGATAAGGCATTAGGAGACACAGCATCTAACCCCCCCCCCTCCCTCCCTACTTGGTCCTCCCTCCCTCCCTCGCCCTCCTCCTTCCCCTCCACAGTACGAAATGGAGACCTCCTTCACCTTCCGTGACTCGGTTGGGGAAAGTCTGACCAAGCTACCCGGAGAAATCAACGGCCAGCCCTTCGATTGCCTCGGTACGACGCGCCCTCCCTCCCTCCCTTCCTCCCTCACTTCCTCCCTCCCTTGCCCCATCCTCTGCCACCTCTCTTTGCATTGTACCAATCACTTCCACAACCCTCCTTTCCTCCCTCTTTCCTTCTTT
>Ga0160420_100524_pt1 | contig 15579 bp, 27 predicted proteins | sample CelAP2metagpilot_FD_108197 | JGI IMG/M metagenome (GOLD analysis project Ga0160420, IMG submission 108197) | Phycosphere-associated microbial communities from algal ponds in Kailua-Kona, Hawaii, USA - Cellana AP2-5-5 metagenome pilot | ecosystem: Engineered > Artificial ecosystem > Aquaculture >... | reverse complement strand
TCCCTCCCTCCCTCCCTCCCTCCCTCCCTCCCTCTCTTCCCCCCTCCCTCGCAGCTCGCGATGGCCACCAAATCCACTCTGGCCCTTCCCGACCTCATGTTCTTCGATTACGACACGGTAACGCCCGCCCTCCCTCCTTCCCTCCCTCCCTCCCTCCCTCCAACTTCAAGACCATCCACACCCACCACCTACCCCCCTCCCTCCCTCCCTCCCTCCCTCAGGTGTGGGAAAAGTACGACAACATCACCTTTCGGGAATGGGCCACGTTAAAAAACGTCGACGAGGCCTTCTACGACATTGTCTTGCAGGTGCCTCCCTCCCTCCCTCCTTCCCTCCCTCCCTCCCTTCTTTTCCTCCTCCTTCCCCGAGAGCTCACGTGCTTTCCCTCCCTCCTTCCCTCTCTCCTTCCTTCCCTCCCTCCCTCCCTCCAGCCCGCCCTCTCCGTCACTGTGAACGAGCGGTCCACCCTCTCAGCGGCGGAGATGCTGACCTACATGCAGATCTACTTCCTGGCTTCCCCCGACGCCGACAAACGCGAAGTACGCCTGCCCTCCCTCCCTCCCTCCTCCCCTCCCTCCCTCCCCATCTTGGTCATTGTCTACTCATCTTCCCCTTTCTCCCTCCTTCTCTCCTCAGGTGACCACCGCGGACTACTACACCGCTGTCCTCGAGCCCTGGGTTAAGCATCTCCTCAATTACAAAGTGGTAATGCCGCCCCTCCCTCCCTCCCTCCCTCCCTCCCTCCCTCTCATCCTCCTCCCTCCTCCTCCTCTCTCCCTCCTCACCCTCCTTCCTCCTTCCCCTCCTCCAGCTCACTGATACCTCCCTCCCTCCCTCCCTCCCTCCTTCTCATCCTCCTCCCTCCTCCTCCTCACTCCCTCTTCACCCTCCTTCCTCCTTCTCCTGCTCCAGCTCACTAATCCTCCCTCCCTCCCTCCCTCCGTAGAGCATCAAATTGAACTCGCCCGTGCGGGGCTTGCTCTTCACGAAGGAAGGGAAAGTTATCGTCGACCTGGTGCATGCTGGTAAGGGAGGGAGGGAGGGAGGGAGGGAGGGAGGGAGGGAGGGCAGAGGGAGGTAACGAGTCTCTCGGAAAGATACTAAAACACTCATTTATACATATATGAAATTTCATTCGTATACATACACACATACATACACACATACATACACACATACATATCTATACGCATGTATATCAACACACCTACACATGCACACTACACGTACAGAGGAAGAAGAGGAGGGGGGCCCATATGACTATGTCGTGATGGCTGCTGACCTGTCAGCGACGCAGGTGAGAGGGAGCGAGGGAGGGAGGGAGGGAGGGAGGGTAGGCTCGATATTACCTTGTGTACCATAACATAAATCCGACAGCTCACATCATATCCTCAGTCCACCAAATAATATTACCACTTCGGTATTGCCATATAAATCCGACGCTACACCACCTCACACCATATCATACCTACCGATCATCCACTTACATTTTTTTATCCATATTGACATATAAATCCGACGCTATACCACCTCACATCCTACCCACAGGCCATCCTTTCCCAATCCGTAGTCGAAGAAGACCCGGCCGAGGCCGAGGAAGGGAGGGAGGGCGAGGCGCACGTCGAGGTAGGGAAGGAGCACGCCTTCCGAGCCGCCCTCCGTCAGTACCAGCAGAGCTCCCTCGACCTCGTCACTGAACGTGTGGGTCAGCTCCCTATTGCCCCTGAATACAAGGTATTCCCCTTCCTCCCTCCCTCCCTCCCTCCCTCCCTTCCTTCCTCCCGCCCTTTCCCTCGTCGGTCCTTGTCACTCGCCCATTCTCCTGCCCTCCCTCCCTTCTTCCCTCAGGTTTTCCGCGCCTACTTCAACCAGCAGTTGCAGGGTCCCAACGGCACAGTTGACATTCTGGAGACGCCAGGTGAGGAGGGAGGGAGAGAGGGAGGGAGGGAGGGAGGGAGGGAGGAAGTTACGCCCTTTCTGGATACCCCCGTCATATCTCACCTGCCCTCCCCCCCTCCCTCCCTCCCACCCTCCCTCCCCCAAGACTTCGCACCTGTCAACTTAGTAGTGCAGTACCACCTCCTGGAAGACGAGTCCGCCCGATGGGCCCGCCAGACGGGAGGTACGCCTTCTCCCTCCCTCCTCCTCCCTCCTTTCTTTTACCCTGATTTCCCCCTGCGAGTAGTCTCGCTTTTCCAAGCCTAACCTCTCTCCCTCCCTCCCTCCCTCCTCCAGGCTCCGTGATCGAGTTCCACCTCTACACGTGGGCCTTTGGAAACACGCCCGACGACAAGGTGAGGGAGGGAGGGAGGGAAGGGTGCCAATAGCAGACGCTGCTGTAATGTTAGGTAAATACATCCAGCCCACCTCCCCTCCCTCCCTCCCTCCCTCACAGGTTTGGGAGCTCATCCGTCCCACGATCTGTGATTTCATTTACCCCCAAATCTGCTCTTCTGGTTTTAAGATGCTGGGTACGTCCTCCCTCCCTCCCTCCCTCCCTTCCTCCCTCCCTCCCTTCCGTCCACCATTATCTATTTACCTCGTTTTCCCGCCCTCCTATCCCGCCTCCCTTCCTCCCGTCCATCCCTACATCCACCTCCACCGCACTCCCTCTATCCCTCCCCCCCTCCCTCGCAGGCTACCACGTGAACTCCTACCACAATTTTCCCTCCTTCCAAACGGGTCTTTACGGTCTACGCCCCTCCGCGGATTACGGCATGGCCCATGGGGTAAGGCAACACCCTCCCTCGACCTGACCATCCCTCCCTCCCTCCCTCCCCCCCTTCCCCCCTCCCAATTCTCCTCCTTCCATCCATCCATTATTTCTTCCCTCCTGGTTCCTTAAAGCATCGGTATCATATTTGGAACTCACCCTCCCACCCACCCCTCGCCTCCTTCCTCCTTCCCTCCCTCCCTCCCTCCCTCCCTCCCTCCAGCTTCCTAATATGGCTTTCGCGGGCGACTGGCTCCAGACTTCCTATCCCTCTGCCCTGATGGAACGCGCAGTCTCTACTGGTACGCCCCTTCCTTCCTTCCCTCCCTCCCTCCCTCCTTCCCTCTTTATTTGCTTCTTCCCCCCTTTCCCCTCCTCCGTCCCCCCCCTCCCAAGCCCTTCAGAAAATCACGAGCTCTCCCTCCCTCCCTCCCTCCCTCCCTCCCTCCCTCCCTAGGCCGGGAAGCAGCCAATTTGATTCTTTATCAAGACCATGTACGTCAGGCCCCTATGAAAGTCCTCTCCAACAAGGGGCCGGGCATCCTCTAAGCCCGCCCTCCCTCCCTCCCTCCCTCCCGCCTGCCTGCCTGCTTGCTGGTGAGGGGACAGGAGAGGGGGCGGGAGGTCGGGCGGGAGTGGGCAGAGAGGAGAAGGAGATGGAAAAGGTGTGAGGAGAAAGAGGAGGTTAAGGAAGAGGAGGGGGAAGGGTTCCTTGTATAGATAGCATAAGAGATAAAGGAGGGAGGGATGGAGGGAGGGAGGGAGGGAGGAAGTGCAATACGGGTATGAATATAATAGCGAAGACAACGCGTATGAGTGCAATACAAGAAACGTCTATACAGAAGAGGAGGAAGAGAAGAAGGAGAAGGAGGAGGAGGCGCAAGAGAATCACAAAGGTGTAGATAGACGGATTTGGAGAAATGCAAGGATAGGAGGGAGGGAGGGAGGGAGGGAGGGAGGGAGGGAGGGAGGGAGTGGGTGAAGGAGGCGACTGAAAGAGGAAACTGGTTCTTGTAATTAAGGACGCCCTTTCCTCTCATTCCTCTCCCACATGTTCTCTCTCTCTATGCCAAGAAGGGAGGGAGGGAGGGAGGGAGGGAAGGACAGGGGAGGTCTTTTTTCCCCTTTTTCTCAAAGAGGGAGGGAGGGAGGGAAGGAGGGAGGACAGTCGATGTGCACGGATCCTGCTCTCCATCACCAAACAAACAAACAAACAGAATATGGAGACGGCTCGATTTTCTTTCTTTCTTTCTTTCTTTCTTTCTTTCCCCTCCCTCCCTCCCTCCCTCCCTCCCTCCCTCTCCCCCTCTCCTCGATTCCCACCCTTCCTTTCTAGCATGTCCTCCCCCCCTCCCTCCCTCCCTTCCTCACCACCTCCGCCTTCACCCTCCCGACGCTCGTCCACACGTAGGCCTCCGCGAGTCGAAGCGGCCTGAGCGCCAGCGCCACTCGGACCAGCCTCTCAATCACACCCTCCACCCCTCCCTCTCCCCCTCCCTCCCCCGTCCACAGACGCACGCGGGACAGTATTATGGTCTCATACAGGTCCAAGAGGGAGGGAAGGGCTTCGAGGAGAGAGGGAGGGATGGAGGGAGGGAGGGAGGGAGGGGTTAGCAGGAGGACGTGTCGACCAAAGCGGATCAGGGAGTGGGCTAGGCCTGCCTCGATAGCGTGGAGGTCAAGGGGGAGGGAGGGAGGGAGGGAGAGAGAGAGGGAGGGAGGGAGAGATTCTTGGAGCAGGCTATGGTACAGGGCAACGGCTCGTAGGAGAAGATGTGGGGAGGGATGCTGGAGCAAGTCCTCCTTCCCTTTTTCCCTCCCCGCCTCTTTTTGAGAAGGAAGAAGAAAATAGCTGAAGAGACCTAGCGTTACAGCCTGGAGGGGAGAGCAGGGCTTGCTTCCTTTCCACCCTCCTTCTTGTCTTCCCTCACTCCTTCTTCCTCCTCCTCCTCTTCCTCCTCCTCCCCCTCCTTCTCTTCTTTCTCCTTCTCCTCCATGTCTTTCTCCTGTCTGAGCGTGTACAAGGCACGCCTTCAGGTACGCATATCCTTCCATTCCCTTTTCTTGTCCCCCTTCCTTGTTTCTCCTTCCCGCCTCCTCACCCTCCATGCCTCCCTCGCTCATCCTCCCGTCCTTAGAAGGTAGCAGGAAGCAAACGTTTTCCAAGGCCGAGGCTAGTTCTCGCGTTCGCAGGCATCCCTCTAGCTCGTCCGGGAGTGACATGAGCAAAGCACCTCCTCCTCGCACTGGTGGAGGAGGAGGGAGGGTGGAAGGGCGGGTGGGGAGGAGGGGGGATGGAAGCTTTCGTTTACGGCGTCGGGCTGCCTTCTCGCGGAGGCGGATGAGGGCGACAGCCACGGCCAGGGCAAAGGTCTGTGGCTGGTATAGAGGAGGAGGGAGGAGGGGAGGTGGTACTTGTACTTGCACTGCTGCTGGTGCTTGGGACGAGGGCGGTGGTAGAGGCATGTGCCTGTATGTATGGACAGGAGGGGTGAGGAGGAGGGAAGAGAAGAGGAGGACGATGTTGAGACATGCATGCGCAGGAGCGGGCCGAAACGTCAAGCAACACTCGACATAACTTTGGAACTCCTTTCATTCTACAACTGAGACCACAAGCCCAACAGCAAGCAATGATTGCCTTCATTACCATATGATAATAACCCTTTACAGAGCATGGGCCGCGACGGCTGGACACCTCGTGTGGACACCTCGTGTTCGTCAAAATATACGTTCCTGAGATGATAACACATTGTCCCTTGCATTGTGCGCAGCCCTGCTCTACTTTACTTGGAGGCACAACGACAAAAACAAATGGAAAAGGGGTAACTGGGAAGACGCTTTCTCTGTTTCCCTTTGCTTGCTACCATCCATGGTGTGGGGCAACGCAGAGATAAGGGGAAAAGCTGGCTGGAAGTGTCCACACACTTTTATCGTTAATTTTAATTCGTTTCTTGCATTTCTTCTACCAAACCTCACAACATCAAAAGATGCCACTACTTTCTTCATGAAGCCCTCTCTAATACGGTGCATTTTTTTGTGATTTCTGACTCACGTCAACCTCCCCACAACACTCACATATATATATATCCAAATCCTCATACACTCACTCTTCCAGTTTTCACTCCCTTCGGGCCTCCTCATGCACATGTCATCCATGCCATGTTTATACCTCCCTCCCCTCTGCCCCCGTGGAGGAGAAGGAGGAGGAGGAGGGGGGGGGGGAGGGAAAATAGGTGATCCGCTGCTTCTTGTTCGGAGAAGAAGCGGACGAGAGAAGTGACGATGAAGAAAATGACTGCGTGGTCGAGTCGGAGGGCGGGGGAGGGAGAAGGGGAGGGAGGGAGGAGCAGACAGGGCCCCATTGAAGGAAGCCGTGGTCGAAGTCTCCTTCCTCGTCCTCGTCCATGCCGGTGGCCATGACCGGGTCGACAAGCTTGGGATGCCCTGTAAAGTATGAGCAGACTAGATGAGTGTATGACATTCCCTCCCTCCCTCGAAGCAGCCGTCGGGCCTGAGCCGATATTCTTCCTTGAGTGCACGCACCGTGAGGAGGGAATGAGGTGGATGAGGAGGGGGAGGAGGAGGGGGAGGAGGACGGGATGGAAGGAGGGAGGGTACTGCTGGTGCTGGTAGTGGTGATGGCGGTACTGCTGCTGCTGCTGCTGCTGCTGCTGCTGCTGCTGCTGCTAGCGCTACGGATAACACGCGGCCTATCCGGGGGTAAGGGAGGAGGAAGGGAGGGAGGAAAGTTGACATACACCTCTTCCCTCTCTTCCTCCTTCCCTCCTTCCTATCCTCCTTCCTTCCTACCCTCCCTTCCTCCCCCTTTCTTCCCCCCTTCCTTCCTTACCTTGGCGAGGCGACAGCGCTGGGCCTTCTCCCCACATATTTCTTCCGAATAGCTTTCATGCGAGGGATGGGGACGGAGGAGGGAGAGAGGGAGGGAGAGGCGATAGAGAAGCAGGAGGACGAGGGGGGGGGAAGGGACGCTGGATAGTTGTCAGCACGGCCGGGAGAGGAGGGGGGGGAGGGGGAGGGGGAGGAGGAGGTAGCCGAGGGAGAGGATGGGGAGGAGGAGGAGAAGGATTTGACTTGAGTAGACAGAGGAAATATGCACGTCTGCTGCCACTCTGCGAAAAAAGAGGGAAGGGGGGAAGGAGGGAAGGAGGAAGGAAGGGAGGAAGAGGTGTGAGTGACGCATTCCGTCTGAGTCTGCGACTTCCTGCATTGCCCTCCCTTTGGTACCTGGTGTGACCTGTGGCTGGGTCATGACCGTGATTTCTGCTGCTGCTGTTGCCGCTGCTCTCGCTCTGCACATTGCGGCGTCGTGGCAAAATGGCCTCTGTCTGATGCTTCAAGGAAGGAGGGAGGGAAGGGAGGGAATGGCATGAGAAGGGAACAGAATATGTTGCACCCAGAGGGCTGACAACTGAAGTCCTTGAGTGAATTCTGTCAGCCCTGGCCTGAGCCTGACATGTCATTTCCTTTCCTTTGTGTGGCGAATGTTTGTCCCTGACTGGATCAGTCTAGAGGAAGGGTGGGAGGGGACGGGCACATATGCAGGCGAGCCTCTATGCAGCTCTCCAAGAGCATCAGCTTCAGTCAATGCCCGTTTCTAATGTTTGGTCTAATCTACACCTCATGGGGAGTTAAGACCACAAAAGGCTGGCCAATGAGCAGATCATTTACATTTTTTGGTTCTCGGCCTTCAACCTCACTGCAACAGAAGGGCCGAATGCCTGGTCGTGTCCCTGTGAAAAGGGGGGCCAACCACTGGGAAAATGGCTGTAGTGGAAACCCCCTCTATCAAAAACAGAAGGTAGAGGAAGCAGGGCGCTCCTCAGAAACAAATCGGCTACCACACTTGCTATGGCCTGGAAAAGCAAATGGGCAAGTAGCGGCGTCCGTGCTTGACCTGCTCCACGCAATGAAGCAAACTTTTGCTGGCAGCGGTGCTTGCGGGCACAGGCGTGACAGCCGTGTAGGGGGGGATGAACAGGCATGCTTAGACAAGAAAGTGAAATAGACTCTCTTGAAATGTCTTGGATGACCCGTGCAAAATCCGCGCGACCCCTTTGGCAAGTCTAGGCGCTTGGTATGTTCTGAGTAAGCAAGGATCACCTGGTCGCATATTGGCCGAGGTCCTTTCGATGCGGCATGACAGGCTTGACGGAGCAGAATACTTCATGACATCTATTGTCAAACATATTGCTGGGACTGCAGGATAGGAGAAGAGGATAGAGGCTATATCAAGGCAATTATGGAGAATGTCCAACCCAAGAAATGAGTGCACATGTGGTGCTTGTACGGCCAAGAAAGGGCGTGGGGGGTAAAAAGAGCGGGTATCGTCGGGTTTGTGAGCGACAAGCGGACTTAAACCGAGGCACATGTGAGGCCTCATGACCAATACTGTGTCTGACACACCAAGTTGGACGACTACCAGTATTACGCAGTCAGCTGTAAATTGTACTGTTCTGCGATTGTGCACACACGACATGGTTTCATCGAATGTAGGTTTCCATGACCATGTCGTCGTAGATCAAGATAATGCACGACTATATCAGTCGTCACAGTCGTCGTAGATCAGGATGATGCACGACGACGACTATCAAACAGAGGATCGACGACAACAACTGGCGGAATCTTTTTTCTTTATTCGCCTATCCCATAGCGGATAAATTAGTTGGCCGACCACTTCTCTAATATTGCATATTTTGGCTGGGGCACCGCCTGCAGATACCGCGAGGGGAGGCCATAGGCTATGGCCCATAGTGTCCCCCACGGCCACTCCGGGTCGACCTGGGTATGAATTCCTGGCCCAATTTCCATATATATTGCAACTTGTCACCTAATCTCACGATGATCGGCCAGGAAGGAGAAAAGGAAGCCAAAAGGGAAGCAAGCAAGGCACGAAGGAAGGTAAGAAGAAAGGGAGGAAAGAAGGGAAGAATAATTTAATTGTTTGTGCGAGGAAAGACAGGAAGGAGAAATGATCGCGCGATATAGTGAATGCATATCATGAAAAGCGGGTTGGACGAGTGAGAGTAAAATTGACACGGGAATGAATGAGCACCACACAGAGAAAGTGAAAGGGGAACGGATGAGAAACAGAATGAAAGAAACAAAAATGTGTGCACAGGGAGAAAGCGAGGGAAATTGAGTTACCTCACAGACAGAAAGCGAACCAGAAGTCCTCCCTCCCCGCCTCCCCTCCTTTATAAGCAGAGCCCCCCAATATACTTTTGCTTCTTTTGGGTCATTAAAAATTATGTAACCAGTTTATCTAAAATAGTAGGATTTACTCCCACGTATGTTAAAGTTGAGGTAGACCATTCAGTCGAAGCAATTATAAGGTATCCTCCATGAGATGTGGTCGAAGCAGTAGACACGTTAGCCCCCCCCTATTGAAGACCTTCGAAATTACACCCCTCCGCGGTTTAAATTCCTCCTTTTTCTTACCCTCACACAACGCCCGTAAGGTGCAAATGAAGTGTTTACGTCGTCGTTGTAGTCTTCGTGAGGGTTGCCTGGTCTCGGACGTACCCTGCAGGATGGTGAGAGAGGTGGAGTGAAGGGAATAGAGGAAAGAAAGGGTGGGATGGAGAAAGGTTGAAGGAGAGAGGATCCAAGCACGAGCTGGCACTGCTGCTGCTGCTACTGCTGCTGGTGGTGGTGGTGGTCGTCGTCTTTGTGTTTGGGTCTGTGCATGTAGAGGTGTTCTAAAAAGACAGCAAGGCAGCGGATGTAGCGGTGGAGGAGGAAGAGGTGGAGGAGAACGAAGGGCGAGGAACGAGTGTAGTAGAGCAAAGAGCGTTTAGTGCCTGAGACCGGAGTTGCGGTTGCGTTTGGTGCGGTTGTGGTTGTGGTCGTTGCTCTTGTCCATGAGGACGAAGAAGGCGGGGGGAAAGGGGTGTACCATTATGCATGACGGCCAGCGCTTCCACTACCTTTTGATGCTGCTGCTGCTGCTGCTGCTGTATCTGCTTGAGATGATGGGAGGCGAGTAACAGCTGCTGCAGCTGATATTGCTGATATGCGCTTGAGGGTGGCGGGCAGGGGGCTAAGAAGCTGTCCGTAACCAGACGCTTGTGGACAGGAGCCATCGGATCGGAGAACGAAGACAAGGAGGAGGAGGAGGAGGGCAAGGTGGAGGAAGGAAACGAGGACGAGGGGAAGGAGGAGGACAAGGAGGAGGAGGAGGACGACAAGAACGATGGCAAGGAGGAAGAGGAAGAGGAAGAGGAAGAGAGCGTGTGCGCTACATCTGGTGGCAAAGCAAGTTGATTGTACCTGCATATAGTGTATACATATATATGTGTGTGTGTATGTGTGTGATCACATGTGTGAAGAGCATGTGGAAAGGGAGGTGATGAGTGACATGCACGAAAAGCCTCAAATCCACACCCATCCCATATGGACGGGGCTGCCAGCTCTCCCCCCTTCCTTAAACCAACATCTCTGTGGCTTACCGCGGTAGCTGCTGACGACAAGGGTCAGTTGCTGCCTCATGCCGCGGATGCCGTGCTGGTTTTGCGTGTGCTGTGTGGTGTGTGGGGGGAGAGAAACTACCAGTTGAGAAATTGCCGTATCCGAGGCCCACATCGAGAATGCCGCCTGACAAGGTCATAATGGCACACGCAAGGGCCGAGGCATGTACTGTAGGTCTGTGTATGGATCCATGGGAACTGGCCTTGTTGTCGTGGGGACAGGAGTTGAACCAGAGCCCATGCCTCAAGGGGGTTGCGGACTATACAGAAAGTTATGTAACTTTTTGCTCTTTTTACTTTTTTGGGGTTTTAATCACCATTACGAGCCTTGTCACCGGCATAGTGACATCAAGATACGAATCGCCCATGTCGGACAGTGCAGACTTCGCGATTCATATAAATTACAGTACAACATCAAAAGCCCTACTTTTTTTAAACAGATACAGAACTCAGCCACTCACTGATCAGCAAAGTGGGCACATCGCTGGTCATGTGCGGCGAGCGCGCTCAGCAATGGACAGAGAAATGAGGCGAGGTACTTACCGGTAAATACTCTGGGCTCTAGGCTCTGCGAGTGGCTCTGCGGATGCTGGTGCCCACGCAGGGCCTGGTTGAAGGTTGAGCGGGCTCGGGAGGGCGGATCAGAGTGCAGCAAGCCGGGCAATGAGGGATTGTGATAGGAATGATAGGAAAATGAGGATTGCGGGAAGTTGGCGATTGCTGATGCCAAGGATCGAAAAGGTGCCGTCGTTCGCCCTCGTTTTTGCGGCTCACAGGTTACGCCCAGGCGGATGCATCTGTCGTATGTTGAGGGTATAAGACGAGAAACGTCATGGAGGCCTGTGGCATACGAAACCGTAGTCTCGCACGCTGACGTCGACTCGAGGACCAGTCGAGCCTCTGGTACGGACTATACAGAAAGTTATGTAAGTTTTTTGCTCTTTTTACTTTTTTGAGGTCTTAATCATAACCAGCCTTGTCACCGGCATAAAGACATCTCCTTCTATCATATTTTGAGCACGAAAATAAGCCCGCCCCGCATGACGGGGTGGCTGCCGGCATCAGGCCACTGGTGTTTTCGCGGGACGATGACGCCATCCCGCTCTGGTGGGTACTTACCGAGTACAAGTCGGCTGTTTCTTGTCGCACTTTACTTTGGATCTCCGGCAATGCAAGCATGCCAAGGCTCGTTGAGGATGGCTTCTGTACCTGATATTTGTAGGGGCTGGCGAGCTAACATCCTGGCTGCTGCGGGTGTAGGGCATGCTGCTCGTTGGAGGAGAAAGACCGAGGGAATCAGCAGGGATCGATGACAGAGTTAATGTTGGAGCACGAGTGGGGCGAGGCGAGAAGAGACTATCATTACGCGGGCACTCTTGAGGATGTGTAGCACGGGGGTGCAGCAAGGAGACGGGGTTGTGGCCATGAGGCTCCATACATCGCAGCGCCCTCGTTGTTTGGAGGGTTATATAATATCTCCGAGGAGTATCGGGGGAGCCCTTGGACGAACTCTGTGAGCCTAAGGCAATGCAGGGAGAAATAGAATAGATTATATATGTGTATAGAGGATGACTAGACTCTGGCACTCGAAAAGGGGCCCAAGCAATGCTATGCCAGGTAGAAGTTTCAGCTCTAAGAGCCTGTGGCTTCGGCATCGTTCCCCCTTGCGTCTTCCAGCTCCTATGCGCGCCCATATCCGAAGCGTCGATTTTTCACTTCATAAAGTACTCAGTGGATTGGGATAGGGAATGAAAGCGCACATGAATAATGCATTTGTAAGTTTGTTACCAGATAGGTTGCGAGCAATTGCCTGATGACACAGGTCGAGTAGAAGCTCCTCTTCGTGGCAGTTTTTAGCTCAGCTCACTTCGGTTGACAACCGTCAGGGTGGGCACCGGCCCGTCTTGGGCATACCCAGGGACTAGACTCAAATGAAGGATGACCCCCCGGGTCTAGATTGGCAGCCTGGCTGACTAAGTACACAAAATGCTGTAGACGAGGCAGAAAGAGGAAAAGAAAAAGAAAAAAGAAGAAAAGAGAACTATTTTGAGCGTTCCGGTTGAGATATTGAAGTCACCAAATAATGATGATCAGAGAGGTCCCCCTTTCGAATCTCAATGCTTAAAGGTCTCTGATACCATATTATCGGTAACCATTGACGCAATCTATACTTCTTGTTTCATTACTTTATTTCGACCAACACCGCGCAGTAAAAACTATTTTGCCCCAGAAAATATTCGGCTAGGAAATCCCTCGAGGCGATGCCGTAGCCCCCCCTTCGAACCCCTCCATTGTGGAGGGGTCCTGGCACCCAAACCCCACACACCTCCACCCCGTCGCCGCGGGTCGCCTTACGACCACTCCCGGGTCAACCGGGATAAAAAAAAATGGTCCGGGCGCCAACCCACGCAGACACAACGCCGAAAACCCCGGTAGCCAGAGATGGTTCAACCATCTCAGTAACTTAGTTAGTTACCGGCATTTTGTCGTCATGAAAGGGGAAATTTCTAGACGACCAATGACAACTATCATAATAGCCACTGAGTCGTACAGGCTATTTCGCAGAACTGTCGTCCAGCGTGGAGTTTGTTTGACAGCGACAGCGATTCATTTTATTCATGAGTCATCACAGTTGTGACTAATGTGTAGTCGTGGGTCGATGAAAACAATTGGACGACTCGGGGACCTAGTCTTTGCTCGCGAAAGATACGACACAGGACGACTGCTGCTACGGGCATAAGTCTATCACAGTCGTCGATTGATGAAATAGCAATACATGCAAAGCTTCAGTAGCTTGCAGTCGTCGCCAGGTGAAAATCATGAACGGCTAAACGACTTATAGTTGTCGCGTGATGGAAATTGTATGATACAAAGTGTGAAAAACCAACAACAATGGATCAACAGGAGCATGGACTGCCACGAACATAATTATCAGGAGGGTGTATCTGTACATTTGCTTGCTCTCTCTTGCTGTTGCTGTTCCTCTCTCCCTCACTACGTCACGGTGGGAGCGTCGTCTCTCGCCGTCTCTCTCTATCTGGCTACCATTCCCTCCTCCTGAGGACCCGTCCCTCACCCTTATTATCTTCCTCAGGAGATGAGTCACTTGCATTCTTTCATTTCTTCTACTTTTCCCTCCTCTACTGGTTCAACTTCCTATCTTTAATTCCCTTTCCATCCTCCTTCACATTTCTACCACCTGCCTTCCTTTTTACCCCGTCTTCCAGCTATTATTTACAGAGCCCGATTCATTCCCAGTAGAGCGGCCACCACGTCAGCCTCCTTACTGGTCACTTGGGGGAGGGAGGGAGGGAGGGAGGGAGGGAGGGAGGGGGTCGCCCCTACTTCCGGCGAGGAAGAGGAGGAGGACGGGGTTGAGGAGGAAGGAAGCAGCGCGATGGCATCAGAGAGAAAGGAGGAGATAGATCCCACGTCCCCTTCCTTCATCCCTCCTTGTCCGGCAGTGCCGCTGCTGCAGCTGCTGGTGCAGCCATCTTTGCCCTTCCTCCTCCTCGGGCAAGTGGGGTTCTCCGTGCCAGCCCTGTGGATGATGACTCTGCTTGTGCTGTTACTGCTGGTGCTGTTACTGCTGGTGCTGCTGTCGCTGGAGCTGTTACAATTCTGCCTATTGGACACGTCAGTAATTGGGCCCGTTGGGAGAGGAAAGATGGAAGGTGGAGGACGTGTGAAGGAGGAGGAGGAGGAAGAAGAGGAGGAGAAAGCGGGGCACGGATGGGGTAGGGAGCTTGCAGTGAAAACAGATGAGCCTGAAAGGCTTCACGTAAGAAGAGGGAATGAGGGAATGAGGGAGGTGAGAAGCGGATATCAAGATACAGATCTACTGAACGGTAAGCCGAAGCCCAGGAGGGAGGAAGGGAGGGAAAGAAGGAGGGAGGGAAAGAAGGAGGGGGGGAAAGAAGGAGGTATGCCTACCTTCCCTTTGACGCTTTGTTTGCAGCCCTTGATGGACCCCAGGCCCGCCCTCCCTCCCTCTCTCCCTCCCTCCCTCCTTCCTTCTCTCTCGATGTAGGCTGGAAGAAGGAGGAAGCTGCTCCTGAATTCTGTTCTTGTTGCTGCTGCTGTTGAGGCGGCTGCTGCTGCTGTTGTTGTTGCTGTTGCTGTCGTTGTGACCGTTGCTTCTCTTCCTTCTTTTTCTTCCCCTTCCTGCTCCTTCCTCCCCCCCTTCCTCGCCCATGCCCAAGCTGCTGCATTGAAGTGAAACGGGGAGAGAGGGAAAGGAGGACAGGACGACCTTCTGACGTGAAACGCTGGAGGAAGGAAGGAGGGAGGGGAGGAAGGAGGGAGGGAAGGAGGGAGGGAGGGCGCGTGGTCAGCATGTGTGGTATACGGATCTATGCAATTTATCATGCCTTTCTCTCCCTCCTTAACCTCCCTCCCTCCCTCCCTCTCTCCCTCCCTCCTTGCTTACCAGAGGCCGTGGCACCAGTCGGGTGGATGACAAAGAGAGGGAGGGAGGGAGGGAGAGAGGGAGGGAGGGAAGAAGGGAGGGAGGGGTCGTAGCAGTGCCTGAGGAGGAGGAGGAGGAGGAGGAGGAGGAGGAGGAGGAGGAGGACTCCTCACTGCTCGTGCGAGTACTTGCGTCGGTCAGGTGGCCTCCGAGAAGGGAGGGAGGGAGGGAGGGAGAGAGGGACTCGGGGGTGGAGGGAGGTGGGGGGAGGGAGGAGGGGCGGATGATCGTCGGTGATTGAAGAGGAGGGGCTGAGCCCACACCCTCTTCCCTCCTTCCCTCTCTCTCTCCCTTCCTCCCTTCCGTCGTCGTTGCCACGGTGGCTTGCTCCCTCCTTCCCTCCCTCAAGGTGGAGGAAGGGAGGGCGGCGGTGAAGGGAAGGGCGAGGTCGCGCGTGCCAAGGGGGAAGATACGAAAGATTAATACATGCCTCCCGCAAGGATATATGGTGACTCCGATGGAGGCCAGGCAGCGAAGGAGGGCGCCGTGGCGAGATTCGCACTAGAGGGTGAAGGGAGGGAGGCAAGGAGGGAGGGAAAGGGAGGGAGAGGGAGCAGGATGAGAATGGACGCGGCCATGGTGAACGGGAAGAAGGGATGGAGGGAGGGCTCACCGTGAGAGGCATATCAATGGAGGCTTTTCCGAAGCGCTTAAGTGCCATAGTGGCCAGCTCGCGGACGAGTATCAGCCGGTGGTCGGGGCAATGAACAAGGCTAGGGAGGGAGGGAGGGAGGCAGGGAGGGAGGTGTAATGAGGAATGCGAGTGAGAGAATTTGCCCATGAGAAACGAAGGAAGGGGAATGGGAGAGAAGGAGGATAAGGGGAAGAGCCTTGTTAAGTGTTACCAACAAGGTAGGAAGGGAAGGAGGGAGGGAGGGAGGGAGGGAGGGAGGGAGGGAGGGTGGGTTTGT
>Ga0160420_100523_pt1 | contig 15630 bp, 28 predicted proteins | sample CelAP2metagpilot_FD_108197 | JGI IMG/M metagenome (GOLD analysis project Ga0160420, IMG submission 108197) | Phycosphere-associated microbial communities from algal ponds in Kailua-Kona, Hawaii, USA - Cellana AP2-5-5 metagenome pilot | ecosystem: Engineered > Artificial ecosystem > Aquaculture >... | reverse complement strand
GGGAGGGAAGGGGGTTAAGAAGGGGGCGGTGGGGGTGGGAAGGGGGGGGGAGAGAAAGGGAAGGAAGGGAAGGGAGGGAGGGAGGGAGGGAAGGAGGGCACGTGCATACCTGGGGTAGATCTTCGGACAAAATGTCCTCGATGTGCGTCAGAGCGTACTGCTGCACCACCACCTCGCTCATCGACGACACCAGCTTCAACAATGTGCTGGCCAGCTTGGTCGCGTCACCTTTGTCGGCAAGGAGGAAGTCCAGGGGTTTGTCGTCGCAGGCCTTGAGGATTTTGACCTGAAGAAAGGGAGGGAGGGATTAAGGGAGGGAAAGGTCAGAGGAGGAAGGTCCGGGACAGGGCCGCTTGGCTTGTCAACCTGCGTGCATTCTCTTCTCCACGGAGTCAGGCATCACCCAAGGGCATAGCCCTATCTCGATTCACCTCTTTGTCGTGATTAAGTACCGAACCGTCACCCCTCTCCTTCCTCCATCCTCCCTCTGCTCACCTCTTCCGCGTCCAGCATCGTCCTTCCGTACTTGTCCCAACTAATTCCGGAAAACGTGGCCAACACCTGCTCCTTATCAATGAGGGTATCAGCCGGATCTCCTCCCACGGGGTCGGAGGAGGCAGGAGGGGGTGTCGATGGAGCGTCAGTCATCTTCTCCTCTTGCTGCTGCTGCTGCTGCCGCTCTGCTGATGATGGTGGTCTCGCGCGGTCCTTCCCACAATGGTCTCCTTGGAAAGCAGCAAAGGGCCAGCAAGTCTATGCCCTGTGAGAACGTAGGTAGGATGATGGAGACACGGGGAATCGTGAGGCTTCGATAGGGAAGAGGGCAATGGACGAAGGCAGTGGACATACAGACAGACGGTCTCGAGATTGAATCCGAGCATGGCAGGAGGTCATTCCCACAAAGCACCTTCGCCTGCGCAAACCACACACATGCAACGCCCTCGTGACAAAGAAGCGGCCACGCCGCGCGTGTTAGGACAACGACACGGATGCATAGTCGTGGACGGGGGACACCAACACGATGGTTTACTAGGTTAGAATCCACTAGGACGACCCAGACACGGCGGGCGTTCTAATTCATCGCTGAATCATTCCAGCTGATGGAATGGGACTCACCCATTTCATTCTTTGGTGCCGAAGAGTGCACACACGCACAAAACAATATAATATATACTACAGGGCGCATCAGTAAATGAAGCCCCGCAAGCTCCCCTTTCTTGAGACACACAAGACCAAAGCAAAACAAGACAGAACATCCCGGCGTTTCCGACCCGCAGCATTGCTTCATGCGCAGTTCCCAGAGGGAAGCTGTGAAATAGCACCACTTGTTATAAAATACTGTCTCGTTCAGAAAAGCAGGAGCAGACCAGTAATTCACAGTCGAAGAAACGAAAGAATAAAGACCTTATTGAAGGCCTTGTGCTACTCAGTAGTAGCCGCAATAGCAGCAGATGCAGCAGCAGCGGACGGAGGAAAATAAAAATAAGGTACGTTTGAAATCCCGTGCATGTTCAACTTTGTGGGTGTCTTACATTCTGGATTCTATAGCCTGTGGTCGCTAACATCATCGCCATATGTATATGTATATATATCTCAAAGACAACAGACATTATAGACTCCCACACTCCCCTCGTTCTATGGTCAAGTTCACAGACTTTTTTTGCGGGCCTTACGCCTTTTTTGTTGCTAGCTTTTGAGAAATAATCGGTAAATGCACACAATGTGTATCACACGTGATTCTTACGTCAACTATCCTTAATTCTTCTCCTGCGTCAACTTCTCTTCTTCCTCGATGGCAATATGGCCTTGACATCGAGTAATTCTTATATTCTTTCTCATATTCACCCTCCCGACATATTCCCTAAATTTTACTTTCTATTTCATTTACCACTAGACACACACGAATGCGAACTTTATTTTTTATGTTTTTTTGTAAACACTTTCTCATCAACTTCTCTAGAATTTTCTAGTTAATTTATCACTAAACATAAAGAAACGACATTATCTGGTGTGAACCTATGCTCCGCTAAGCTGAGCGCATCTATTCATACACTAATTGTAACATAACCACTCAAGAGGCCATGCAGATGAATTGGTGGCCGTTACCTTAACCCATTTCAACTTTAATAAGGATGCATGCCCGGATGACCAGAGGTGAAAATGCTAGAAGAAGACGGTATTCGACAACTTCACCTTGGGCTTATACATGACGATGCTGGCTGCAAACAAACCAATGGAGATGCAGACCGCCACCACCATCATCCCACTCCCAAATGCCAAGCCTCCGCTCATGTCGTTATTGATCATTGCATGCACCCCTTTCACGCTGATCCCTCCCGGCACAATCAAAAAGACACCCGAAAGTATCGGGATCAATGCCGGGCTGTTGGTTGCATAAGCATACAGGTTTCCAGCGATACCGACCAAAAACGCAGTCACCACGGTAGCACTACTCGGAGACATTCCGCCCACGGTACTTGCGACGTTGATAGTCACGTAAGAGATGGTGGCCACACAAAGCATGCCCAGCCATTGGGCAGGCGCCCCTTTCATCAGGATATTAAAACATGTTACGGTTGTGAGGAACAGGGGTATTTTGACACTGTTGGAAACACCAGTGCAATTTTCCATGGACACCCAACTGTCATCCGCCTCCCAAAAAGCCATTCGATGGCCTACATACAGGTTTGTGTTTATTGAGACTTTAAATGTAAAAATGAATGCATCGATTAAATTTTAAGAAAGTGCCATGGTCAGATTTATCTGACCAGATGACTTACCTAGGTCGAGGCCGAAGCCCAATAGGAGCGCATTCATCAACGCTGTCATCATCCGTGTTGTTCCTGAAAGGACATTCTGCGTGGCAAGTTCTGATGAAAGAGTAGAAGAAGAAAAGATGGAAAAATTGATACCAATGATTACAAGGCATTCCACAAGCGAAAAATGTGAAATAAAGGAACATCGAAATTGAGACTTACCGATAACCGCAGAAGTAATGCTCCATCCAGGCAGAAGGTAGGTGATGGGACCAAAATGGATAGCTAGCGCACATCTCCCGGGAACATGGGCGGAAAGAACGGTGCCAAGGAAGGAAGATAAAATAGCCGAGGTAATTAAGCCTATTTTCCCCAAGATATAGGACGCATCCGAGAGCACCCATAGACAGCCGGCGAAGAACCCTACTATTCCTGTGAGAAGTCCGTCGGTCAGGGAGCCATGGAAGTAGAGAGGGGCGACACAGGCTGAGGCAATGGCGTAGCAGGCCACTTTGGTTTGCCAATTGTACAGGGACTGTTCGGCGATAAGACTGTCAAGCTTGCTTATTGCGTGGGGTAGGTCCAGGATGCGGTGTTCCACAATTTGGTTCACTGAAGGGAGATTAGGGCGGGAGACATGAATGAGTACGCCATCCCTTTACATGCATTGCTCGCTCACAGGTGGCTATGCAGCAGTGATAATTAAATTTTTTTTTATTATGAATGAACAGCTACCTTCCAGTTTATTGGCATTTTCTCTCTCCCATCTCTCTGTCCCTTCCTTCTTACCCAAATGATTCACGCGCCGCAGCTTGTAGACATCCAACCCTCCCCCCACCCGAAGAATATGCGTCTCCGAATTGGAGGAGATAGCTACGCCAAAGGAAATGAACATCATGGACGGGAGGACAGTGAACGAGCCTTCCAACCCCAGAGTCTTTAGCAGGACTGCACAGAGGGAGGGAAGAAGGAAGGGAAGGGAGAGCGTAAAGAACACGAAAGTATGAATGCGTGGGTTGGCCTTGTGTAAGCATCTTCCTTGCATTTCTCACAAGTCAAATGTAAACAAGAGGGGGGAGGGAAATTGAATCCAGGCATTTTGGAACTCAGCATACCTCTAAACATTTTCCCTCTATAAACCCATCCCCTTCTTCCCTCCCTCCCTTCCTCTCCTTCCCTCCCTCTCCTTTCTTCCCCTCCTTCTTGCGTTTATTACCTTGCATGCTGTGCTCAATCCTGGGTATGGGACACCCGTACGACAACAAGGCCACTGCCAATTTCATCAGAAAGTCTTCCTTCCGAATCACCTTGACCTCCCTCGCCAACTCCCTCCCTCCCTCCGCAAGTTCCTCCTCCAAAACGAAGGATGACAAGGTCCCGAATACATACTGATTTCTCAGTTCCTCCACACTTATTGTACGCTGCAATCCCCGTTCCTCTTTCGTCCTTCCCTCCTCAACCCCCCCCCTCCCTTCTTCCTCCATCCCTCCCGAATTCCCCCCCTTCCCCCGTCGATCACCCACGTCACTGAACTTCTTCGTCCAGGGCCGAGCGACATCGATGTACACCTTTCTAGAGAAGGCCTGTGCGCAACTATAGAGCACTTTCCCCATCCTCTGACAACTCGACAAACACCGGGACCAATCACTCATATCCCCGTCTTCTGTCCCTCGGCTAAGACCCCGCTGTAGTATGCCACGCAGACTTGCTGTCTCTTTTCTCTTTCCTTCTCTTTGTCCTTCTCTTTCACAATCTCCTTTCCGACTGCCGTTGTTGTTGCTGGTGACAATGGGGACGGAAAAGCCCTCATCCCCTGCTGCTGCTGCTGCTGCTGCATGAGTATCACGATGGAGGCCATCGGAAGAGGAGAAAAAGTCGGAGCTCTTCTCGCGATTGCTGCCACTCATTGTATTCGAAAGAGGACGAGCATGACTATCGCTGTTGCTGTTGCGGCGGATGCGGGTGTTGCTGCTGCAAATATTGCTGGTTTTGCTCAAGATTGGAGGAGCAGCTCTATCCGAGGCATAGAAAGAAGAGGTGTTTGAGTTTGACAGGTTGGAAAGGTCGCACTGAAAGGTTGTCGCATTCATCGAATCAAAGCGTTTAGATGTGGTGGATGCTGATAAAGCCTGCTGCTGCTGTTGGTGCTGCTCGAGTGGAGCGTCGTTCTGCATGGGCTGCTGCCAGGACGGGTTGGAAAGCGCGACGGGAGGCCGAAGATGGGCGGTTGCGGGGGTGGCTCGGTGACTTGTTTCGAGGACGAGCGGGGTGGGAGTATCACTCGAGTTTGCTTGGTTCACGTTTTCTTCTTCCAAAGAATGGCTGTCAGTAAAGACGGGTTCAACCAGGGCGGACGTTTCCAAGATAGCCTGAAGAGTATTTAATTGGAGAGCAGACCGGGTATGGGATGATGATTGTTGCTGCATTGGGGACGGAATTGAGATATCTTGATGTTGTTGTTGATGTTGTCGATGTTGTTGTGGTTGTTGTTGTTGTTGTTGTTGTTGTTGTTGTTGTGGTTGTTGTTGTTGTTGCTGCTGCTGCTTCTGCTGCTGCTGCTTCTGCTGCTGCTTCTGCTGCTGCTGCGAAGGCGGCTGTGGAGATGGTTTGTCGGACATGACCCTGTCTTTAAAATGAGTGGGGAGAGGGATAAACAAGGAATAGGGCAAATGACACGTGCAAAAAAAGGGTAATCACGACACTTCACAAGGGACATAAATCTCAAAGGAAATGAGGCTGTGCGTGTGGCCCATGGACGCGTTGCGCTTGCTGGCTGCGCCATCGCATGTATTGGCCTCTCTCGGCCTGGGACGAAAAAATGTAATGTCTATGACAAGGCGACAAGACAACAAAATGTATAGCACACAATAGCCACTACTGGTCACTTTTATACACATGTTTCGGTAGGACCATGATTTTCCGTGAGCAACGGACGCGCACCGACGCGCACGCAACGGCCGGAGGCTTCAATAATTGATGATGCATGCATGATGTCCAAGCACGAGCAAGGGTGGGAAAGAAGGAAAGATTTGTCCTTCGCTCATGAATCCCGACCCCCATCTCACGAAATAGGACTCATTTCCCTGTCCCAATCCTGCGCACCAAGCTGTCGGAAAGATGGAGGTAAGTAAGTGTACGGCAAGCATGGCATGCCCCTTGTTACCCGCCTCCCCACAAAAACTCGAGGCATGGCAGTGCTCCTGAAATGCCGCCTCTGCCCCCATGCCCTAGGTCAGAGTTGGCCGCACCAGCGATGCACCCAGGCAAAGAAAATTAGCTTACCACGTATTAGCAGTCGGAAGCCAATGCTGCTAGACGGCCTTCTTTTTGTGTCCGGTCCTTCCTTCTTTCCCCTTCCTCTCCCTCGAATGCCTTAGCATGTACGCGCACTCCAGCCGCGCACTCCAGCTGTCATTCCTCACTTCTCAGGGTCACTAAAACATTATTCATACACAATTAGATTTAAATCAATCTGTGCCAAGTATTCCATATCATCCTCGCGCGGATTCTCCTTTTTTAACCCTTCCTCCCTCCCTTCCTTTCCCCCTTCCTCTTTCCTTCTCCTCTTCCTCTGACGCATCTTCCTCCTCTTTCTCCCTATGCCCCTCATTTTAAGGTCGAATTTATGTTTGGCGCCAACACTGAAGCCAAAAAGAAGGCCACTGAAGAGATCTTACGGCAGACCCGCGCTGCCTCCAATGTGGACGTTCATAGAGGAGAAGATGACTTGTGGAAACTCGCCTCGGAACGACTGTGTCATCAAATCAAGACGGACGGCTCGAATTTGGGAAAGGGGATCTTGAAGGTAAGAGAAGGAGGGAGGGAGGGAGGGAGGGAGGGAGGAAGGGTGGCAGCGAAGACATACCCATTCGCGCGATGATGGATGCGGTGAATGTAAGTGAGCGAGTATTTGTCGAACTTGTAAGCCACGCCTTGACCTCTCACTCCTAGTCTCCTGCTCTCCACTTCCCCTCCCCCCCCTCACTCCCACCCCTCCCTCGTGCGTGTTATTCCCTGTCAGGTGAACAGTTTTATCAACCACCGAGTGGACGTAGGTCTTATGGACCTGTGTGGGCATGCCCTCGCCGACTGCTTTAAGGGCAGTGACGCGACCCTCGTCCTGACGGCGCAGACAAGTGGGGTCCTCCCAGCACAGGTAAGTCACGCTTCCCTCCTTTCCTCCCCCACTCCCTTCCTCCCTTCCTCCAGGCCTGTGCCCTGTACCTTCTTCCCTCCCACCCACCCTCCCTTCTTGCTTCCTTCATTCCATCCCTTCTTCCAGGCCTGCACCCGGTACTTCCCACCAATTCTCCCTCTCTCCCTCCCCATCTCCCTCCCTCCCACCTTCCCTCACCCCCTCCCTCATCAAAGGCCTGCGCCCGCTACCTCGACCGGCACATGATATTCGCGCGCGAAAAAAAGCCCATCACAATCACCGAGGCCTACCAAGCCGGGAGCAAGAGTCACACCCGCCACTGCGACGTCTCTCTTTTCGTGGCAAAAGAATTCCTCACCTCCAAGGACAAAGGTACCTGCCCTCCCTCCCTCCCTCCCTCCCTCCCTCCCGCCCTCCCGCCCTCCAGTTCTCGTCGCTTTCTTAAACATCATCAGTCACGCAGGGGCCACCTGCGTCCTTCAATTCCTCATTCTCTTCCCTCCCTCCCTCCCTCCCTCCCCCCCTCCCTCCCCCCCCCCCTCCCTTCTTCCCTCCTTCCAGTCCTAATTGTCGATGATTTCCTCGCCTCAGGCACCACGGCAGTCGCTCTCTTGGACATTGTCAGACAGGCCGGGGCCACATGCGTCGGTTTTGGTTTTTTAGTAGAGAAGGAATTTGAAAAGGGGAGAGAGCTCCTGTTGGAGGCTCTAAAAGAGGACGAGGGCGGGGAAGGGAAGGTAGGGGGGGGAGGGGGAGGAGGGAAAATTGTGTGCTTGGCCAATGTGGTGGCGTTGGAGGGCGAGGAGGGGGGAAAGATCCAATTGAGTGGGGGGAGGAAGGGCTGAGAGGAAAGAGTGAGGGAGGGAGGGAAGGAGGGAAGGAGGGAAGGAGGGAGCGAGACGAGGAGGGAAGGAGGGATAAGTTTTACAAAAAGGGTGTGTGAAGACATAAGGAATGATTGGATAAAAAAAGCAAAGAGGAAAAGAAATGGATACTGACATTGGACCAAAGCAAGATGAAACTTGAACCACGCACTTTGTCAGCGCCTGCCTACTCCCCTTCTTCGCCCCCTCCCTCCCTCCATTCTCCCCATCCTTGTCTCATTGATGCTTGCTTCTTCTCCTAACCCCACTCCCTACTTCTTCACATGCCAATTCTCATTCATTTTACGTTTTCTAACCATCAAATCATCGGTATGCATTCATTATCTGTACCGCTCTGTCTTATTTTCTTTATGCGAGTCCTACTGCAAGATTTCCTGTTCTCGTTTATATACTTGTATGAATGCAATTGTATACGTCAAAGTCAATAATGAAAGAGAGGGGAAATGACAAGAGATCATCGTCTCTACCACGAGAAATATTGTGCCCTTCGCAAAATAATTAGTCGGACAGGACATATATCTGCTCAACCTCCCGACCCCCCCATACTCCCATGTGAATACACAAAAGTTGTAGAGTCTCCGAGTGATGTATGGCCCCTTTCCCACATTATAAACTATGCCGAACTCATACAGGGCGCAAAGTACTGCGTTTCCTCCATATATAATACGATTGAATGGTTTCGCGCCCGTCTTGAAACGCAGAACAACACACCAACGGCTAATGCGTCATCTCCTTTTGCCGTGCTCACCCCACAAACGACACACCCACTCAAACAACACATTCAACTCTATCACAGGAGCAGGCTGAAGGTTAACAAGAAAATAAGCCCGCGCCCAGGCAGGGGCTGCGGAGCGGGCATGTTCTTTTCCTGCTCCTTCTCGATGAGTCTCCTTGAGAAGTGGTACGTCCATCATCACCTCTCTATGCCATCAGATCATGTGTCATGTGTGTGTGTGTGTGTCATTGTGCTCACCCGTGTGTCTGTCATGGCATCATTTTCTCTTCCGCTTCCTTCTAATATTGCGTTTAAGTTCTATTTTCATGCTCCAACCCCCAAACCTCCCACAGACAACTCATCAGGACACCATGCCTGCCTCTCCTTCGGCCTTCACCGTTACTTCGCCCACTTCCTCCAGCTCCACCCCTCCTTCATCTTCTACGCACGTCCAATCATTCGTCTCCATTCGCGTTGTCCATGCCGACTTCTACATGCTCACTCTCGCGCCCTCGCTGGACCCCTCTCATTCCTCCCGCTACGCATCCCTCTGCTCCCTCCTCCTCTCCTCTCCTTCTCCAATCCATGTCCACGTCCCAGTGATTCGAATTTTCGGTAGCACCCCAGCGGGGCAAAAGGCTTGCTTGCACCTGCACGGTGTCCGCCCTTACTTCCTCATTCGGCCGCGGGACTTACCCGAGGAAGGGGAGGAGGGCGGGAGGGAGGACGGGCTGGTGAAGCTCTGGGAGGACGTAGAGAGGTTGAAACGGATGTTACCTAGATTAGAGGCGGAGGTGGAGGAGGCCATGTGGACAATGGAGAGGAAAAAGAGGGAAAGGGCAGCAGCAGCAGCAGCAGCAGCAGCAGCAGCAGGAGGAAGAGGGGGGGGAGGAGGAGGAGGAGGAGGAAGAGGGGGAGGAGGAGGAGGAGGAGGAGGAGGAGGGGGAGGAAAAGGAAGAGGAGGAGGAGGAGGAGAAGGAGAGCAGGTGAGTGGGAGTGAACACCACAGAAAGAAACCAACAAAAAGGAAGGGCGTAGAGTCGGAAGGATTGAGGGTCGAATTCTCTGCCTGCTCTTCTTACCCACTCACGACGTCCTCTCCCTTCCTCCCTCCCTTCCTCCCTCCCTCCCCCCCTCCCTCCAGCGGCATTGGAAAGTGATCTCTTCCCTCGATGTTGTCAGTGGCGTCCCCCTCTATTCCTACCACCCATCCCCTGTTCTCTTCATTCGTATTTCCCTCTTTGATCCACGCTTGGTCAGTCGTGTGGTTTCAGTCCTGGAGAGCGAGGTGGTGGGTGGGGATCTGGGAAGAGGGAGGGCTCTTCAGGTAGGAAAGAAGGGAGGGGGGAAGGGGAGTAGAGAGGGAGGGAGGGAGGGCTGACTCTTTAGGGAAGGAGGGCGGGGCATTGGGAGGAGGGAGGGCTCGATAGGGAGAAGAGGAAGGAAGGAAGGAAGGACGGAAGTGGGCTGCCCATGGACAGAGATCAAGACAACGCCATCTCTCCCTCCCTCCCTCCCTCCCTCCCTCCCTCCCACCCAAGGCTTATGAGGCGCACATTCCTTTCCTCCTTCAGTTCTTCATTGACTACAACGTGGTGGGCATGGGCTATCTGCACCTTAGCAACGAGGTAGGGAGGGAGGGAGGGAGGGAGGGAGGGAGGGAGGGAGGGGGGACAGGCAGCAGCCCTGAACCATTTTTTTTCATATAGCATTTATCATTCTTTTATTACCTCATTAATTAACATCACCGCAATGACTCAAATTGACGTATCCCACCCCGTTGATTCATTCACTGATATGGACCTGTATCTCCCTATTCATCTATATTACCGCACTGGTGCATGTAATAATAAATACCAATAATACCTTTCCCATCCAGAACAATCGCGTCCTTTTCCGGCCCCCACTTCCTAAGGTTCCAGATCTACAGGTATGCCCCCCCGTCCCTTCCTCCCTACCTCCCTACCTCCCTACCTCCCTCCCGCCCTCCCTCCCTCTCTCCCTCCCTCTCGCGCCGCATATCCATCTCCCCGCCCATCTCCGTAGGAACAAGTGTCCATCCTCCCTCCCCTCCAAGCCGACCTGAGAGAGCGCATCTTCCTCTCCTCCAATACGGAACCCCAGTACATTTTCCACCCCCTCGCTCCCGCCCTCCCTCCCGCCCTCCCTCCCGCCCTCCCTCCCTCCCTCCCTCATGGAGGACAGCAAGGAGGGAAGGAGGGCGGGAAGGGGGGAGGGGAGGTAGAGACGCTGCTGGCTGGGCTGGAGGCGGACGATTTTGTGTGGACACAGGACCCGAGAAACGGGTAAGGAGGGAGGGAGGGAGGGAGGGAAGGAAGATGATGTAATTTCACACTCTTCAGTGGTTTGTTGTTTTGTGGGCCGCATGCCTCTCCTTTCTTCTTCATAACCTCCCTGTTCAACCATCCTGACCCGCATGCCTACGATTTGACACAGAAATGGAAAAAGGAATGGGGGGAGGGAGGGGGGGAGGGCCCGGAAGCAGGCGCTGGGAGAGAGGATGAGTGTGTCGGAACTGGAATTGGATGCGGATGCAAGGGACATCATTAATCGGAGATTGGGAAGGATGGACGGGTAGGGAGGAAGGGAGGGAGGGAGGGAGGGAGGGAGGGAGGAAGAGAGGGAGGGGAAAGGAGGGAGCGAGAAAGAAAGTACCGGGTAGGAGGGGAGGGAGGGAAGGAGGGAGGGAAGGAGGGAGGGAAGGGAGAGTGGGAACAAGAGAGGAACGAATCCATCCTGCTCACTCCTAGCGATTTAATACAGGCACGACCGGGACGGGGATGATGGATTAAAACGACGCCCTGTGCATGTAACCTCCCTGGTGGACATATGGGACGAGGTAGGTAGGTAGGTAGGGAGGGAGGGAGGGAGGGAGGGAGGGAGGGAGGGAGGCGTTCCCTCGAGTCATGTATTTATACTAACTTGTACTTCACTTTCTTTCCCCCTTCTCGATCTCACTCCGTCCTTCGTGAGTGCAGGAGGCCGCCCGCCAACGGCAGGAGGCCGTTACCGTCCAGGCAAATCATCGATCAAAACCGGCGGGAAGGGAGGGCGAGAGGGAGGGAGACGAAGAGGACGAGGAGAGTCGTAGGCTGGCCTCCTTGTCGTTGACAGCGGACACGGACGAGGGCGTAGAGAGAATGGGCAAAGACTGTTTCTTTACAGAGGCGGAGGTGAGGGAAGGAGGGAGGGGAGAAGGAGGGAGGGAGGGAGGGAAGGAGGGAGGGCATAGCTGAAACGGTCTTGTTCACTCTTTCTCACATATCATGCACACCTTTTCTTGAGATGCAGGCAACCTTACTTGACCTCGCCCACCAAGCCCTCCCTAATCCTTCTCCTCCTCCTCCTCTCTCTGCACATCCTTCTCCCCTGTCCCCCCCTTCGTCCTCTTCCTCCCTCTCCGCCTCTCCCTTCCCTCCCCCTCTCCCTCGACCTCCTCCCGGCTCGCAAAAATCACAACCAGCCGTACCAAACGCAACCCATCCTCCTCCCCCTCTCACTCAGGGAGGGATAGAGGAAGTCAGGGCGGGCGGGCGGGAGGGAGGGCTTTTCTGGCCTGCTTCCCAACAGGCTGCCAGTCCCCAGCTTTCGCCTTCGCAGGGAGGGGGGGAGGGAGGGAGGGAGGGAGGGGTGTGTCTGTCTCAGGAGGATGAGGAGAGATTATTCCAGGTGATGAGTAGGGATGAGGAGGCGGAGTGGAGGAGGAGGAAGAAGGAGGGAAAGGCCGCCTGGCGTGGCCTAGAGGAGGAGGAGGAGGAAGGGGAGGGGGAGGGGGAGGGGGAGGAAGGGAGGGAGGACAGGGAGGAGAGGCGGAGTATGAGGGAGATGCACTTGACGCAGAGAGAGGAGGGTAATGAGGCGTATATAGAGGAGGAGGAGGAGGTGATGGAGAGGCTGAAAACACCTCAGAAAAAGGAGAAGGGGAGGAAGAGGAGAAGGAGGGAGGAGGAGGGGGAGGAAGGAGGGGAGGAAGGAGGAGGGAAGATGGCATTAGGATTGTCGATGTCTCCATCGCAGAAAAGAAGAGGGGAAGGAGGAAAAGGAGAAGATAAAGGAGAAGGAAGAATGGAAGGAGGGCATGCTTTATCTCCCATTCAGAGGGGCTCGCAGACCCCTTCCCCCTTGAAGAGAAAGCCTCAAAATTACGGTGACTCCCAGACACCTTCTCCCCGGCAGAGAAATCCACAAAATTACGGTAATTCGCAACAGTCTCTCTCTCCTGCGGTATTCACTCCTCTGCCTGGTGATAGTGGTGAAATTGGGGGTGTAGGAGGAAGGGGAGGAGGAAGAGGGGGAGGAGGAGGGCGGTTTCCCATGCCTCGAGGAGAGAGGCACGAAAAAGAGGATCCACTCAGTTTCGTTCTTCTCACGCAACACGAGCAGCAGCAGCAGCAGCAGCAGCAGCAACAGCAGCAGCGACTGCAGCAACAGCAGCAGCAACACCACTGGCAAGACAAGAAGGAGAAGCAGCAGGAGCAGGAGCAGGGAATGGAGGAAGAGGGGGCTGGTGGAGGGGCAGGTCATCATCATCATCATCAGCAGCAGCAGCAGCAGCACCAGCAGCCGCCGTTGCCACTTCCCCCTTCTCTCACTCCCTCCCCAAGCCCTACTTCCCTCCCTACCTACCCGGACGAAGGAGACGAGGAGGAAGGGGAGACGGGAGTGGTGGGGAGCAGTAGGGGTAACAGCAGCACTAGCAGCAGTAGTATAAGTTGCAGCAGTACGAAGGACAGCAATAAACGCAAGCCTCTCGCCCTCGGCCCCCGAGGGATGGCAGCTCTCTACGCCTCTGCCTCCTGCCCGCCCTCCTCCTCTTCCTCCCCCTCTTTCTCTCCTTCCTTCCGACCTCTCCTCCTCCGATACCATCGTCCCTTCGCCCCCTCCCGCCAGCATGTCCTTTCCACGCTCCATCCCGTCTATGGCCTCCCCCCTTTCCTCCCTCCCTCCCTCCACTACACCTCCCGACAAGATCTAGTCCGGCAATCGGGCCATCATCATCACCCCTCCGATCATCTCCTCCCCTGGGACCTCAACCCCTCCCTCCTCCTCGCCCTCAACTACCGACAGCAGCAGCAGCAGCAGCAGCAGCCGCCGTCGGTCGCTCCCTTCCTTTCTCCCTCCCTCCCTCCCTCTTCCTCCTCCCCTAACGGTTGTCCCCTGTGCAAGGCAGGAGAGGCCCTCAAAAGTCGACCCGCCCAACTCCTCCTCGCTTCCCTCCCTCCCTCCCTCCCTCCCTTTCTCCCTCCAATGATCCTCCTCGTTCCTACCACACGGAGGCCTCCCTTGCCCGCAACTGTCCGGAAATGGCTCTTGAAGAAAGATCGGAAGGAGAGGAAGAAGGGGAAGGAGGGAGGGAGGGAGGGAGGGAGGGAAGGGAGCGAAGCGTTAGATTTTGGAAGGAATCCGATGGGTGTGTTGGGGAGGGGAGGAAGAGGAGGAGGAGAGGGAGGAGGAGGAGGAGGAAAAGGAGGAGGCGCCAAAATGGAAATGGACCCGAATACGGGTCAACTCATTCCTCCCTCCCTCCCCCCCTCCTCTTCATCCTCCTCCATAACCCCATCGGACGGCTCTGCAGTCAAACCGCCTCCCCCTCGTTCCCTTCGCCCCCTCCCTCGGTGGGGATGGATCGGAGGGTCGCAAATCAGTGCTGCCTCCCCCTCCCTGTCTGCTTCGAAGACGAGGAAGGGAGGGAGGAAAGGGGGGAGGAAGCGAAGGACGGAGGCAGCTGACGATGATCGGGGGGGGTTTCGGCATCGGCCGCCGCTGGCCTTGGGTGGGGAGGGAGGGAGGGAGGGAGGGTTGCCGCGGCCGTCGGAGGGGAACAGACTGACGGCCTTGTCGATGGAGCTGCATGTGAACACTCGGGGAGCTCTGCAACCCGACCCGGAGAAAGACGCCATCGTGGCAGTGTGCTTCACGGTGAGGGAACGAGGGAGATAAGAACAAGAGGAGACGCTATGTGGTGGTCCAGTAGTCATTTGGTTCCTTCTTCCCTCCTTTCCTCCCTTCCTCCCTCCCTCCCTCCCTCCCTCTCTAGGTACGCGATTACCGAAACTGGAGCAGCGAGCACGAAGACGTTCAGGAGCAAGTCGGCGTTATCCTCAACACCGCCTCCTTCCTCCCTCCCTCCCACCCACACTCAGTCCCTCCCCCTCCTCGTCCCTCCCTCCCTCCCTCTCTCCCTCCGCCGACCACCCCTCCATGCTCGAGCTGTGGCTCGGTTGACAAGACGCGGTTCTGTGTCTGTTGTGCACCTTGCAATGAGGGGGCAGGAAGGGGGGAAAGAAGGGCAGAAGGGAGGGAGGGAAAGTATGACGACGGGCAGCGGGCGGTGGAGGAGGGAGGGAGGGAGGGAGGGAGGGAGGGTGAGGAGCCGTCGGTTCCATCTCATTCATCTAGTGATCTACAGTGGGAGCATGAGTCCGGGGATTCACATTCCGACGAGGACGAGGACGAGGAGGAGGAGGAGGAGGGAGGGAGGAAGGGAGGGAGGGAAGGAGAATGGCCGGCCGAGGTGCTCGGGACGATTCATGCGTTGGGTTCGGGAGTGGATGTTTTGCCTGTGACGGACGAGAAGAAGCTTTTGGAGGCCGTGGCTGAGCTGGTGCAGGTGAGTAGGGAGGGAGGGAGGGAGGGAGGGAGAAAGGGAGGGTAGAGTGGGATGGGAGGGAAGGGGGGAGGGAGGGACAAAACAGCAAAAACAACAGGCATGCACTGATGCCCACATTCCTTCACTCTTTCCCTCCCTCAGCGTCTAGCGTGCGAATTCCACCTTCAGATTCAACCCCTCCCTCCCTCCCTCCCTCCCTCCCTCCCTCCCTCCCTCAGCGTGTGGACCCTGATTTTCTGGTGGGGTGGGAGGTACAACTATCCTCCCTCGGCTACCTGTTCGAACGAGCCCCTCACCTTCACATACACAACATGCACCGGCGTCTCTCTCGCCTGAGGGTAGAGGAGGAGGAGGAAGAAGAAGGGAGGGAGGAAGGTGGAGGGGGAGAACAGGAGGAGGAGGTGGTGGAGCAGGTGGGAGAGGGGAGGGTGGACGTATGGGGAGAAGAGCATCAGTCGGGGATTTGGGTTCTAGGTAAGCAAAGGGGG
>Ga0160420_100522_pt1 | contig 15630 bp, 14 predicted proteins | sample CelAP2metagpilot_FD_108197 | JGI IMG/M metagenome (GOLD analysis project Ga0160420, IMG submission 108197) | Phycosphere-associated microbial communities from algal ponds in Kailua-Kona, Hawaii, USA - Cellana AP2-5-5 metagenome pilot | ecosystem: Engineered > Artificial ecosystem > Aquaculture >... | reverse complement strand
CTCTACCCCCCTTCCCCACCCGGCCCCTTTTCCATCCTTAAGCCCCTCCGCCCCCCCCTCCACATGGTGGGGCACCTCCCTCCCCCCTCCCTCCCCCTTCTCCGGAACCTCCCACCCCCTTCCCTTCCTCCTCCCCCAGTGTGGGCTGCATCATGGGCGAGCTCCTGACGGCAAAGCCGCTTTTTCGCGCCGACACCGACATTGCACAGCTCGAGACTATCTTCAAGGTAAAGCCAGGGCGAGGGAAATGGGCGAAAAGGCGGGCCTGAGGGGGGGAAGACAGGTCACCCTCCCACATAGATCAGACGTGCACGAAACTCACACCCCGCTCCCTCCCTCCCTCCCTCCCTCCCTCCCTGCTCCAGATCGTCGGTACTCCGACCGAAGCCCGCTGGCCGGGCTGGTCGCAGCTGCCCAACGTGTCCTCCATGATGCTTAAATTCCAGAAGACACCGCACAACAACCTCCGGGCGCACCTCTACCAGACGTACGTACCCCTGCCTCCTTCCCTCCATCCGTCCTTCCTGCTTGAGTCTACCCCATCCACTCAACCCCCCCCCCCCTTTGTCCCTCCCTCCTCATCCTTCAGGCACCAGTCCACATGCTCGGCCGCCTGCTACGACCTGCTCGAGGGCCTCTTGCACCTGGACCCGGCCCAGCGACTCTCGGCGTCCGCCGCGCTGAAGCACGAGGTGCGTGGAGGGGGAAGGGAGGCAAGGCTATATGTGGGGGAATATGGGAGACGAAGACAACTCACTTTCAAATTTCGTTGCTCCGGCCATGTTCGTTACGCTCACATTCTCCACACACACACACCCTCCCTCCCTTTCTCTCTTTTTCCCCGTTCTTTTTCTCGCCATCCGCAGTGGTTTCGAGAGACGCCCGCCATGACGAGCCCCGACCGCTTCCCCGAATTGCCGGCACGAAAACATCACTAAAGTAAGATAGGAAGTGGGATATCGAAAATCGCTGCGTGCGAATGATAGGAAGCAAAAAACCAAATAAGACATTCAATCAAGCTGTATGAATGGAGTCCACCCGGTCGAATCCGCTTCGTGCGTTGCATTCCGTTGTTGTTGTGCATGAAAACCTTTCCTTGGAGACTTTCAAAATGAAGTTGATTGGTGCAACATGTATTGAGTCGAGGAAAATATTCACCCAACAGGAGAAAGAAAATAACCCCCCCCCTGTGTGACGGTCAGTGGGACGACAAGGCTACGTAATTCAAGAGCCCCGCGCGCACTGTAAAAATAGAAGTGTCCTGGTGAACACCCTAATGTGAAAGAGGTAAAGTAATAGACAAATTTGTTGGCCTGTGAGAAGGGAAAGAATCAACGGGTAACTCCCAACACATCCTATATTCCCAACGTGCGGTACATGTAGAGATGTAAGCCAGCCATTAAGGCTTTAATTTACTGCAAATAGCATGGAGAAGTAGGTAAGCACTTTCACGAATTTTGGGGATAAAGACGGCATGTAATTCTTTTAGATGTGGGCGGGGTTGAAAGCTCCTGCTGTTGTGCGTCGTGGTGGAATACGTGTCTTCGCCTAATCCACTCCGCGCCTGATTTGACAGAACTTTGTGTCACTGTCTTTGTTCTTATAACAACAAAAGCACATCCGAAATTCTGTAGAGTAGAGCTGTAAGTTGTTAGTCTTTATCAATTTTGATTGGAGGTCAACATCAAACCTCCTGCACATTTTCAAATTCATCCAACGGAAGACATGCCGTTGGCCAAGGTTATCTGGGCGAGATACGACACCTCTGGTGTGCAGGAATACCTTGAGAAAGACGTGGATTGGACATTAAGTAACCAAAACATATCATTTCTCATGCGTGAACGCCCTTTTTCCCATATCTGGTTCCTTAGCCGCATTCTTTCACCTTTTCCTTCTTGAGTGCTCCCGTTTGTTTCTCTCATCCGTCTGCGTCTGCGGAAGCTAGTTTACTTTGCTTACTTTCTCCCTCTCGCGTATCTACTCCATACCCACACTACCTGTAGGGCGGGTTACGCCCACCGCCCAGTGTTTCTATCATTGCTTCAGTAGGTGGCGAGAATACGAGGAGGCTGCGACAGCCCATCGAGGGGTGGAGGGCAGGAGGCAGAGGCAAAAGTGACCCACTTGAAGCACGACACTTGACTGCTCGTTTCCTGGCGTACCTATAAACCAGCTCCATGGCCATTATGAACAACAAGAACGCCCTGTACATGGGTGAGCTCATCGACAAGAAGCGCGATGGGCAGGGTGTGTGTCGATGGGAGGACGGGAATGTCTATGACGGGGAGTGGCGCGAGGACAAGCGGCACGGACGAGGCAAGTTCTTGATCGGGGAAACAGGAGACGAGTATGTGGGGGAGTGGAAGCACGGCAAGGCGGATGGTTACGGGGTCATGACATGGGTATTAGGCACGCGGTACGAGGGCTTATGGCGGGAGAACCGCCGGAATGGCTTTGGGACCTTTTATTACTTAGACGGCATCATCTACCGGGGAGAATGGGTGGAAAACAAGCGGCAGGGCAATGGCACGCTGCACTTCTCGGATGGCAGCATGTTCATTGGCCAATTCGTGGAGGATCACGTGGCGGAGGGGGATGGGCGCTTTCACGCCGCGGCTTTTGCGGTGGACCGGACCTTCCCTGATTGCAAGCCCGAGGACGTGCCTGCTCTGGCCATGAAGGAAGTCAGGGCCAAGCTCCGTGAGATTCAGAAGAAACCAATAGAGCCCGATACCCCGTCTTCCACCTCTTCTTTCTCGCACTACCTCAAGCACCAGCAAAGTAGCAGCACAAGCGGCGGCACCCCGCGGGTCTCGGGGGCCGTGCAAGTCAACAAAGCAGGAGGCACGGCGGATAACCCCTCATCCCGGGCCGGTGTGGTCCTCCTACCCTCCCCAGGCCGTAGCTCAACCCCAATCAACCTCGGCCTTTACAACACCGGCAAAAACGCCGCACGAGTGGCCGCTACCAATTCTGCTGAAGCCGCTTCTCGGGGGCAAGCGCTGGCCTTGGGCATGAGTCCAAACAGGGATATGGGACGAGGCATCGTACAACACCAGCGAGAACCAACCCCCAGCAGCAACAGCAGCTCGGCTATTTTCCACACAGGCAGCCCTCTACTCAAAGCAAAGACTGCGACTGCAAATGGCTATGGCAGCAGCTCTCGATCTGTCTCTCAACAGCAGCATCAGCATCAGGGAGGGAATGTGACACACCAACATCAGAAGACATCGCTGCCAGCACAACAAGCAATGCAAGCCCAGCCGCACCCCAAGCGCAAGGCCCCAGGCTTTGCCCGCCTCAAAGAGATCGGATTAGAACGACACCTGCTTCGCGATCTGCTCGTCTCCACGTTGGGGGAGAGCCGAGAGGTCGACCGGTATTTGGGTATCCTCCGACCCAAGGGCTTAGACAATTTACTATCGCTCAAGCTCCAGATAACGTCTACAGAGGAATTGAAACAGGCAGGAGTACACCGTGTAATTCATGCGCGCAAGCTCTGGAAGGCCCTTCAAGACGTCGACTGCAGCACCCTCATCCTTCCCCCCTCCTCCCACCCGCAGCTGCATCACTTCCTCTTTACCCTATTCGAATTCTGGTCGTTGGAGGACCAACTGCTGCTAACCTATGTCAGGCTGTTTGCGGACCGCTTGGGGCTGACCATGCATGAGGAGTTGGTGATGTTGACCGAGAGAGATTTGCGGCGCTTGCCCCTGCTCGACGGACATCGCATTGCCTTATTACATGTCCGCGAAGAGATGCTCGAGAGGGAAAAGGAGAAGGCTCTGGAAAAACAGCGTAAGCAAGTGCAAGAGCAGCATCAGCAACGGCAGCAGCAGCGACGTGGGTCGCCTGTAGCTGTTCGACCTCCTCCGGCTCCCCATGCCCCTGTCCGAGCGCGGGCACCAGTCCCACCATCTGCTCCCGGAACATCACCAACTCGCAAATCGCCTTCGACAATGGCTTCAGCCCTACTCCAGCCCCCGCGCTTCCGGCAATCAAAGCCGCAGCAACCAGGGCAGCAGCAGGTCCCGCCACAGCAGCAACACCGACGGGCGACCCCCTTGCCGCCACCGCCGATGCCGCCTCTTCAACAAAAAGACTACCAGCATCAACCGCAGCAACGATCCAGGCATCAGCAGCAGCAGCCGCAGTGGTACCAGCCCTCGTTACAGCCCCGACGATCACATCACCCTAATCTACCACCAGAATCGCCCAAGTCCCCGAACCCTGTGGTGGCCTCCGCATATGCCGGACGAGGAATGGCAGGCTCGCCCAGCCTCTACTTTGGAGACAGGGGGCCGGAAGGGCGTTCAGAGGAGAGAAGAAGATAAAGGAGAGGCAGAAAATGATCCTATAGCATACTAGATTTAACTTGAATGTAAAAGAATGAATTCATTTGTAGATTTGTAAAGGAGGTTGGGTGGCAGGGCCAGAAAGTCGTCGACCTGTGTCCGACGTGAAATCCAAATTGTACTTTTGGTGCAGCAGGTAATAATATATAAAGTAGAAATGTTGCGTGCAAGGAAAAATGACGATCTCAGCACCGAGAAGGAAGACCATTTAAGCGAATGATTGAAACGAAGTGATGTACAAATTGTCTTGCTCCTCATTCTAAATCTTCTCATTTTCTACACTCTATTTCCTTCTTTCACCTTCTCCACCGCCTTGTCCAACAGCTCCCGTGCCCGCTCCTCCTGACCCCTCCCTGAAAAATATCTCGCGCTCTGTCGCATCAAACGTTCACTGTCACTTTGCAGGGCAAAATGCATCACGTCTCCGTCTAGCTCGTGGGCCATCGCCAGCCGTAGGCAATGCTGAAAGCATCCCGCTCGCGCGTAGTGGGCGAGAGCGGGCAAAATATCATGCAAAGCCCCTTCATAGTGTCGAGCGAGATGGTAAGATGCAGCTCTATTGACAGCAGAGACGGGCAGCTTGGTGAGTGGATGGTGTTTCTCGCGGGGTAAGATTTTCCCTTTTGTCGTCTCCCCCTCAAGCAAGGCCTCTGCTGTCTCCACATCCTGTGCAACGCACGCTAGCCGAACAAGAGCCACCAGGTCTGAGGCATTTTCATACGCCTCCGTAGCCCCTCTAATATCTCCTTTAGATTCACAATACTTTCCCCACCACTGCCACAGTGCGGTCCTTGCATCCTCCTCTTCCTTCTCTCCCTTCCATTCATGCTCTTCCTCCTTCTCTCCCCTTCCCCTCCGCTTTTTGACGTACATTTCCAGCTCAGCCATCTTCCCCACCTTCAACAGCATCCGTGGCACCTCTCTTGCCTGAGCCCCCGCCTTCTCATAATGCCATATCGCTTTCTCCCATTCCCTTGCGCCCTCCAATTGCCGCGCATATTCAAAGTGCGTCCGCCTCAAATTGAACCTATCCTCCGTCTGTGCCACGCGCAGAGCATCCTCCCATTGGCCTGCTGCTTGAAACATTCGATTGAGAAGATCGAATCGTTTGGCTTGAGTGTAGAGGGCAGCTGCTTCCTTGAGTAGACCAAGCTGAATGGCAACCATGGCTAGGGCGACGTCGATGCTTGAGGAGGAGGAGGAGGAGGAAGAGAGGGAGGAAGTCGATACGGCTTCGCGAACGGCGGTCAAGCCTCGAACATGGCCCATATGTCCTAGACAAAGTTCAGCGACGTCCACGCAACGTGTCTGCAGGCAGAGACGCGCCATATTACGCCACACGCAGACCAAATGCTTCTGTTGCTGCTGCTGTTCGTGGCCAGTGCTACTACAGTCGCCTCCTTCCCTTCCTCTTCGTCCCTTTTGCAGCAGCTGCATCTGCCGCTGCTGCTGTATAGACACAGATTTAAGCGCTTGGTGTGCGGCGTGCCAGTCTTGCGTGAGAAGGTGGTAATGGAAGGCTTTCAGGGCTGCTTGCGCACTGGAGGTAAGGCTATCGTATTCCAGTCCCGCGAAATCCCGCATCGTCCGCTTCAGCATTAACGAGGAAGGGGGGATGTTCGAGGTGGATAACTTAGGGGATGATGAAATGAAGTAAAAATGAGGGGCTTGCACACCTAGAAGGTCGCCCAAAGGAGGGGAGAGCGGAGATGTCTCAAGGCACGTAACCTTGGCCGCATCGGGCGAGACGAGAAGGGTGATCACGACGCCGGCGTCCTCATTCCCTTCTTTTTTTTTTGTCTCAGTCTTTTTCTTGCTTGTGTCGCGGGCATTGACGATAGGTGATGTGAAAGTATTCGTGGTACAGATGCAAACGAGGAACTTGGGGTCCTCGGCGTCCCACATATGCGTAGTTGGCGAGGCGGCAGCAGTGGTTAAGCAGGACACAGCATGAGCCACGTCACGATCAACATCATAGATGCAAAGGCGCGCGGGAAGAGGAGAAAAAGAGGGAATTGAAGACAATACGAAGCTCACACGGGTGGCGTCGGCATTTAAATGTATGGACGTAAGGGTCATACCTTTCTTCACCCCCTCATCGCCCTCTTTCTCTTCCTCCTTTTCTTCAGGCAAGCTTAAATGCCCGAAACTACTCCATTGTTGCGGCATACCGCTCTTGTCCAAGCTGAAGAGTTTGAGGACACGTCTATCTGTTGCAACGGCGAGGACATTTCCTCGGACATCCAGAAACAAAGGGCAGCCTTCCTTTGCACTGAAAGGCACTGCAGAGCACGGTCTGGATTCGGCAGCAGCTTCACCTTTCATTGCCCTCCTTGCCAGCAGATCGCGGTAGATATCCACTTTATTTTCACCCGCTAAGGCCATGAAGAGCACAGAGCCATGTAGGGCGAGGGCAGCAATTGGTTTGGGAACGGTCAAAGAGGCCACCAGAGACGGTGAGGTTGTGGACCCGTAAAATCGATACACCCGTACATCATGCAAGGACCACACAGCAAGCATATCATCTTGAATTTTCAACCCTTCGACACAATGGGTCGCGCCAGGACCGGCAGTATTTTTTCCAGTAAGAAAAACTTGGTCAAGAGACAGCTCTACCAGAGGGGAGGCTTGGGAATGGGCCACCACCGCAACTTTTGGAGGCCCGCGGCTTTGCAAGGACGAGACAAAAATGGCCACGCCGTCTTTATGCAAACAACATCTTCCAAAGGAAGCTATTATAGTCTTGGGGGGGCTTGAAGGGTGCATGGTCCGTGTTACGACGGGTAAACTGTTGCGGTTTGAGAACCAAAAATGTGAGGATGGCGAGAAATGAACTTCGTTGGATGCCCTGCCATGACATGTAGCGTAGACTTGCCCCGTCGCCCCTGCCCTCTCCTTTTTTTCCAATGCCAGCACATTCAACACACCACAGGCAAAACATACAGACAATTATGCCCTTCAAAAGTACTGGCGACCCAACTCAACCCCATCCGCTCACCGCCGAGGAATGGTTCGCCTCGGCCACCCGGATTCCTCTTGTGTTGCCTGATGGTCGGGTCATTCACATCTCGACGCATCTCTTCCCCTGCTCTGTCTCTTCCTCTGCTAGTACCCCAGCATCCACGCCTTTCCCACCGATCATAACCTTTCTTCATGGTTTCCCTACCTGCAGCCATGACTTTGCTGCTCTTCTTCCTGCTCTGGCCCCGCATGCCACGCTGCTTCTGTGGGACATGTGGGGATATGGTGACTCGGACAAGGTGGCAGGTATGGAGGCCGGCAAGGAGGAAGAAGAGGGGGAGGAAGCCATGGAAAAGCAGCCCCAAATGAAAGACTTCAGTGTCTTTTACCAGGCGGATTTGCAGGAAGCTTTGTGGCGGCATTTCGGGATTGCGGAGACACATGTCGTGAGCCATGATCTTGGTGACACGGTGTTGCAAGAGTTAGCGGCGCGGCGCAAGAGCGCAGAGCATCAGAAAGAGAAGAAAGAAGGTGAAAAGAAGAAGGCAATTCAAACGGTGATCCGCGACGTTTTTCTCTTTAATGGTGGGGTATTCCCGCAGCTGCACCGGCCTGTACTCATTCAAACACTGCTCTTGATTCCTTTCCTCGGACCTTTTATCAGTCGGTACCTATTGACTGAGTGGAGCTTCGACAAGGGCATTCGTGGCGTCTTCTCTTCTGCCCACCCTCCCTCCCCTGCGCTGGTTCGGGATATGTGGACGAGTGTCGGGAGGCGGGCTGGGTACAGGAATTACTCCGCTTTAATCAAGTACATCCTAGAGAGGAGGGAGAACAGGGAGAGGTGGGAGGGGGGCCTGGACTGGCTGGTAGATCGTGCAATAGCAGCAACAGGAGGAGGAAGAGGAGGAGGAAGAGAAGATGGGGAGGGAGGAAAGGTGTGTTTTTGGTGGGGAGCCTTGGACCCGGTGTCGGGCGCGCATGTGGCCGTGGAGTTGAAGAGGCGCTTCGAGAGCAAAGGGATGGTCGTAATGGAGGAGGAAGGAGAAGAAGTGGAGGGAAGTATGGCAGCGAGGGTGATGTTGAGTGAGAGGAGGGATTTGGGGCACTGGCCGTACTTGGAGGATGGGGAGGGAGCCAGGCGGGCGCTGGTTGGGTTCTTTGGGGTGGGAAGTAGAGAAGGTAGAGGGGGAGAGGGAGGGGTGGGAGGAGAAAGGAGCCGGATGTAAGTAGCATGCAGAACTGGATGTACGTAAGACAACAAAGGAGCAACGAAAACAAGTAAGACGCCGACCTGACAAAGTGTGAAAAAGAAGGACGAAAGAAGGATTAGCGCATTGTCTCTTCATGGTGTAAATGTTATTCATTCCTCTTTTGGTGTGCACGAGGGGGATCCCTCGGCCTGGACGCCTTGCCTCTCTGTTCTCCCTCGCTAGCTATCTTTCCTCTGACACATTTGATGACTTTGGTACCCAAATCTCCGATTCCCATTATTTAGGCTCTCTGGCTCCCCTCTTTCCACTCGTGTAGTAAGACTGCTGCTGATCTCGCTGTTGCTGATACTGCTGACGACTCCTGCAAGACCCTCTGGTCCCTGCTCCAGTGAATGCAACAACGTAATCTCTAGTCTTCGTTTCCATCTTCCTTCGGCTTCTAGTGCTGCTTTTCCATCTTGTCCTCCTCATCCCTCCTCATCATCTCTCCACCTCCTGATCTTTCTTCTTTCTCTTTAACTTCTTCATCTTCAAACTAAGGTCGTAAGCGCGACTCTGAGAAGTAATATGGTCGTAGGCGGCGTTCTCAGAGCGCTACACCTCTCGCTGTTTTCTGCTTTCTCCTTTGTGCACTGCTGCTCAATCCTCAACATACCATCTCTCCTCTTTCTGCCCCTTCTTCCTCACTTATTGTCTCTCCTCTCTCACACTCACTGGCTCATCCGCTTCATCCATTTCTCCTTCTCTTACACTTTCTGACATGACGACCTCAGTCCCGTCTCTCCTACGCTCACTCCCTCCGTCTACCCCACCCCCTTCCTCACCTTACAAGGAAGGAAAGAAAAAAAAAAAAAAAAAGAGATCCGAAACGAAAGAAGGAGGACTCTTTCTCCCACTGCCTCTGACAACTTACTCATCGAAAGTTTTTTTGTTCCCCGCGAACGCCGCAATGCTGCCGCGATTCTTGTTGAACCCGCCCGCATCTCGTCCTCCCCCCCGTCCTCCCCCGCGTCCTCCCCCCCCAAACCCGCGTCCTCCCCCTCGTCCCCCACCGCCAAACGACCTTCCTCCCCCACGCCCTCCCCCACGTCCTCCCCCACGCCCTCCTCCGCCAAAGCTGCCCTCACGCGGGGGCCGAGGCTGGGCGTAGTCCACCCTGATCTCGCGGCCCATCACGGGGGTCCCCGCCAAGGCCACAGCCGCCTCCGGGGCCGACTCATCGGCAAAGTCCACATGCCCGAAGCCGCGGAACTCGCCTGTCTCCCTGTCCGTGGCGAAGCGCACTCCCGTCACCTCGCCGCACTGTCCGAACGTTTCGCGGATGGTCTCTTCGTCGATGCTCCACGACAGGTTCCCGATGAAGACGCTCATGCACCCTTCCGGCTTCTCCGACGGGGGGCGACTGAAGCCCATGCCCTGCTTCCCACCCTCTTTCCCGCCGGTCATCGGTTCGAATTTGCGCACGCGTACCCAGCGGCCGCTGTCGCCGAAAGTCTGCTCGTTCATGGCCACGGCCTTATCCACCCCCCCCTCCTCCGCAAAGACGATGAACGCCGTGCCCGACGCCCGTCCGTCCTTCATGGGCAGCTCCACGCTTGTCATTTTCCCGCAGGAGGCGAAAAACTCACGCACCTCCTCCTCAGAAGCCGCCCAGGGCAGCCCCTGCACAAACACTTTGCGTTCGTCGTCCGAGGTAGGCCCGCCCTTGCTCTTCTTGGTCTCCTTCTCCTCCCCATCGGCCTCCCCCCCCTTCCGCTTCTTGGACGCCGCGTCCACTTCCATCTCGTCCTCCTCCTCCTCCTCGTCAGACGAAGAGGAAGAATCAGAAGAGTCATCGCTGTCGCTGGAGGCCTTCTTGGCAACAGCTCCCTTCTTGGCCACGGGTTTCTCCTCCTCCTCCTCACTCTCGCTGCTGCTGCTGCTGCTCTCGTCCGACGATTCCGCCTTCTTAGCTGGCGTCGCCTTCTTTGCTGCAGGCTTCTTCTCCTCCTCCTCTTCATCGGAACTGCTGTCGTCGGAGCTGTCCGAGCTGTCGCTAGACTCCTCCTTGGTGGCCGCTGCAGTGGTTTTGCTTCGGGCAGGGGTAGCGGGCTTGGCCGCGGCTTTGTCCTCCTCATCGCTGTCGCTATCAGAATCGGAGCTGTCGCTGTCGCTGGACTCGGCCGCCTTGCCCTTCTTGCTGGCCGGAGCCTTTTTTGAAGCCCCAGGGGCAGCTTTCTTGGAGGCGGGCTTCTCGTCCCCGGAGGAAGAGGAGGAGGAGTCGCTGCTGTCGGCGGGTTTGGGCGCAGCGGCTTTACCCTTCTTCCCGGCTTTGCCGTTCGTCATGACCGCCTTGACCTCTTCGTCAGAAGATGAGTCGGAGTCGGAGGAGTCGGAGGAGGACTCAACAGGTTTCTGCTCCTTCTTCCCCTTCTTCCCCTTTGCCACCAAGTCCCCGTCGGCACCCCCGCCCTTGTTCTTGACGACCACATCCGCGCCCGCCACCTTGCTGCCCTTGGTCTTGCCTACCTTGCCCATAATTAATGGAGCTTGGTGTATGAAAGATTTGGCCTCTGAGGGGATGCGAATTGATGGGGGAAGGGGAGGGAAGGGCGCGTGAATGGATGTGGTGAGGATGGGCCTGCTGGTCGTCGGGTGGCGCTTGACCAGTTACACAACCCTGTCTCTGTCTGCAAGAGCGAGGGAGATAGCTTGAAGGAAATGGGAGTGCATGGGTATGGGACATGAGCGTGCAGTGAAGGGCAGCGTGTTGTTGATGGTGGTGAAACGAGAGGCGAGGCTGGAAGGACTGTTGCTCTCTCCTGCGGCAATGGCCATGCGAGTCCTTGACCTTTGCCACCGCTGAGTGAGTGGGTCATAAAATGCTGCACAAAACATCGCTCTGTATATTGGCGGCATGTTTGCGAGGAAGTGGTGCTGGTTGGAGGATGAGGCGGCGTAAAAGCGCACTCGGTAGCCACCAAATGCCAAGATACCCACAACCGAAGCAAAGGGGAAAATCCAAGAGCAGGCACAATTAGCCCCGCGACGATATAGACAAAAATAGCATGAGCTGAGGAGAGCAAGACATATCTGGTGTGCCTGGTCGTGAGTGGGGGTCGGTTTGAGGTAGCGCCAAGGCACCTGAAATACGTCAAAAAAGAGGAAGGGCCATGAGCCAGTGGTTGGATGCTGAACAAGACAAACTAGTCTCACTGTCACGCCCCAGAAGATATGCATAGATGCAGGCATCGTCTCTGACCGGTATCCTTTTTATCTTGCATTTGCAGCCAAGACAGTGCAAGAGCACGCAAACAGGCTAGACAAAAAGACCCTTCAGGGTTAGAAGGAAGGAAATGGCAGAGACATGGCCCAGTCCACCACTTTCGACTCTCAGTACGCTAGAGCACCCTGTGAGACGCGGAACAAGACGTGCAGCGGGAAGCTTCTTCGTGATGACACACTTGAATTGAAATGGCACTTCGATGATGTGCTTGGGGTAGAAGGAATTGTCAGTATGTGCGTGTGTGTCCTAGATATCTATTAGACGCCTATTACATTGCATGACAGGGTTTCATATGCAATATCTGAGTACCAGCCGGCCTCTCTCACCTCCCCTCTGCTGTTGCATGGAACCTGCTGAGAAGCACACGAATTATTAGTTAAAAAACAGTTGAAACCTACTACCCTCCATGCACATGCATATGCATATGAATATATGAATAGAGTGTACGCAAACAGATCCTCGACCTCGTCTGGTCAGCAGCAGTAACCCTATCGACCTCTCTCTCTCCTCCTCCCTCCCTGCCCGACCGAGCCAGAGAGCATGCCTCCGCCGGTTCTCCAGCAAAAGTCCGCGTCGTCCTTGCGATGGGTCATCCTACTGGCAGCCTCCCTCTTAATGCTCAGCAACTATTTCGTCTACGACATCCCGGCCTCGCTCAAGGACCTACTTAGGCAAAATATGGGGTTGGACAAAGCTGACTTCGAGGTTAGGGGAGGGGATGGGGAGGGGATGGGAGGAGAGAAAGGGGGGGGGGGGGAGATTGCCTCGTGTCCGCAGGACAAGAGCCGCTATCCTCTTTGTATACTCCATCCCCTCCGTCTAAGCCTTTCGCTTTCTTTCTTCCGCTCTTGTTAACTTTCTCTCCAGCCCATGTACTCGCTCTTGTACACCGTCTACTCCCTGCCCAACATCGTTTTGCCCTTCTTCGGTGGCATCTTTGTCGACAAGTTCGGGGCGCGGATCTGCTTGATTGGTGCGTGCTTCCCCTTCCCTGCCCTTCCTTGCCTGTTTTCTTTTCTCTGGGCTCTCTTCACTTACCCACCCTTCTCTTCCCCTCCCTCCCTCATTAGCCTTCACTCTCTTCCTCCTCGCGGGCCAGCTCTTCTTTGCCCTCGGCGGGGTGTACAAGTCCTTCCCTCTGATGCTCTTGGGGAGGACGATCTATGGCCTAGGGGGGGAGAACATGTCCGTGGCACAAAGCAGCCTGGTGGCGGAGTGGTTTAGGGTGAGGAAGGAGGGAGGGCGGGAGGGTGGGGCGGTGGGAGAGTAGCTGCTGCCGCCTGGACGATCCGTACACCTTCTCTCTGACCGTCACCTTCCCCTCTCCCGTCGTTGCCGGCCTAGGGAAAAGAGCTGGCCTTCGCCTTCGGTATCAACCTCTCCTGCTCCCGCCTGGGATCAGTCATCAATAATTTCGTGGAACCCGAGGTAGGCTTCCTCCCTCCCTCCCTCCCTTCCTCTCTCCCTCCCTCTCCCGCTTCCTTCCTTCTTTCTGACGATCGTTCTCTCCGCCCCCTCCCACCCTCTCTTTCCTCCTTCAACAGGTGGCCGACGCCTGGGGTGGAGCAAATGGGGCACTCTTCTTCGGTGTGGGGGTCTTGTGTATCGGGTACAGCCTTGCCTCCCTCCTTCCCTCCCCCCCGCCATCCCTCCATCCACCTTTCCAATCTGTCCTCTCCTTTCTCACCTTCCCCCCCTTCCTCTCTCCCTCCCTTTCCAAGTCTCCTATGCGGCCTGGTCATGGCTCCCGTCGACAAGCTAGTTGAACAACGCCTCCTCGCCTCCCGCCCTTCCTCCCTCCCGTCCTCGTCCTCCGAGCTTGAAGATCCCCTCCTGGAAAGCATGCCCTCCCTCGCGCCCTCCCCCCTTCCTTCTCACCTGCCGTCCTCCTTGTGTGGCAAGGCGCGGCAGCAAATGAAATCTTTCTCGGCCATGTTCTGGACCTTGGCCTTGTGCTGCTTGGTGCGAAAGGGCGGGGAAGAAGGCGGGAAGAAGGGAGGGAGGGGAGCAAGGGGTGTAGAATTGAGCCGAGCTCGTCCTCGTGTACTCATTTTCTCTTCTTTCCCCTTCCCTCTCCCTCTTCATCTCTATCTCTCTCCCTCTCGCCATCTCTCTCTTCTTAATTTCTCTCTCTCTCGCCATCTCTCTCCCTCCCTCTCCCTGCATCAGGCGGTGTACGGCACTATCTTACCCTTCAACAATATTGCCTCCTCGCTGCTGCAGGTAGGGAAAAGACGGAGGCTCGGGATGAAGGCTCGGCAGTGAGCTGGAAGGGTAGAGGGCGTGGTTAGGAGGATGATAGAGGGGGCGTTTTTATGGAATGGAGGAAAGAGCTTCGAAGGATGAAGGTAGGGGTCTACAGGACGAGTGCGCTTACAGGACGGAGGGAGTGGACCTGAAGGATGGAGGGGGTAGACTCAAAGGATGGAAGGAAGGGGGGGGGGGCTTGACGAGAGGAGGATGCATAGACTAACCCCATCCATCCCTTTTATCCTCTCTCCTTCTCTCCCTCTGTTCCCCTCTCCCTCGCCCTCTCCTGTCGTAGGAGCGCGACTACTTCCGCACCCCCCCCCCCTCCTGCACCCTCACCAACAGCAGCGCCTGCCAGTCGCCCTCCAACCCGCCCTCTCCTGATTGCCCATCCTCATCCAACTTCCAGCCGCCTCTGCCTGACATGATCCAAGTGTAGGTGTGGGGATAGAGTGTATAGGACAGGCAGTGAAGTCATTGCTCCGCCGACGAGTTGGGCGGGCTGGACGCCTGTACTGAGGCGCAGCTCTGATTCCTTTCCCTCCCTCCCTTTTCCCGCCCCTTCGTTCTCAGGAAAGACATAGACTGCTCCCTGGAGGAGTGGAGCGGGCCGGGTGCTTGCACTCAGGTGTTCTGTGAGGGGCAAAAGGCAGGGATTAGGCAGAGCGACCGGGTGAGAAGGGGAGATGAAGGGGAGGGTGGGGCTAGGCAGAGGTAGGACCAGGATTGAGATAGCATGAGGAAGGAGGAGGGTGAGATGACGCGCATATTCTCATGCGGGTGCAGACCACCGATCCTCTCACTCCTCCCTCCCTTCCTCCCTCCTCCCTTAGATCATGTCAATCCCATACACCATCTCTGCCGTCCTCTCTCCCTTTCTGGGCTTGGCCGTCGATCGCTTCGGTCGGCGTGCTGTGGTGATCGCTCTGGCACCCGTGGTGCTTATTGGCGTGCATCTTTCGCTGGGTAGGTAGGGAGAGAGGGGGGGAAGGGGAGGGAGGAAGGAAGAAAGCGGGGTGAGGGCCCATATCGTGGTGCCGGCACGCTGCCAACCATCGTATTAAAAGGCCTGCCTCTCGATGAGGAGAGAAGCAGGCAAGGAAGGAAGGAAAGAAGGAGGGAGGGAAGGGGGAAAACGGTGATAACTAGAAATCACACACCGCTTGCAGACATTCCTACACCCGTGTACACATCTCACATACACATGTATCATACGTATCTTACCTACATGTATCGCACATTTCACACATATACCCGGCATCTCACATGTACGTAGCATATCTCACACTCATACTATATAAATGTCTTCCACACACATATTACATCTGGCACTCGTACATAATAAAGCATACTGGCGTTGGCTTCCCCCGTCGGTGCCTCTCGTCGGACAAGGCCTAGCTTACAGGTAAGCGACCTCTCTGCCGCGTTTCCCTTTGCTGCTCTACGTATTTCCAGCACTCTCCTCTCTTCCCCTACTCCCCTCCCTCAGCGCCTTCGCGGCGGTTCTCTGGCCCTCCGTCCCTTTCACAGTCCCCGAGGATCGGGTCGGGGTGGCGTACGGCCTCACCACCGCCATTCAAAATGG
>Ga0160420_100521_pt1 | contig 15646 bp, 14 predicted proteins | sample CelAP2metagpilot_FD_108197 | JGI IMG/M metagenome (GOLD analysis project Ga0160420, IMG submission 108197) | Phycosphere-associated microbial communities from algal ponds in Kailua-Kona, Hawaii, USA - Cellana AP2-5-5 metagenome pilot | ecosystem: Engineered > Artificial ecosystem > Aquaculture >... | reverse complement strand
CCCGCCCCTCCCGCCAGGGCCAACACCGTGCGAAACCGCTCTGCTGCTTCCGCGTACTTTCCCCGTCTGAAATGAACCACGCCCCATTCGTTGTGCACCAGGGCATCCATTGGATTCAGCCCATGCGCAGCCTGGATGAAATGAAGGGCCAGTGACAGATTGTTCGTACGCAGGTACTCCATCCCCGAGTATAACAAGGGGAAGTGTAACGACGGAAACAAACGGCTCGCAGTCCGGTAAGCAGACATGGCTTGGTCGCTCTCATCCTGTGCCGCAAAGGCATTCCCGAACCCCAACCAGGCCGGGGCAAATGCATGGTCCAATTTGGTCGCCTTGTGAAAATATCTCTGCGCCGCCTCGTTCTTGTGGATCGCAACGTAGTAACACCCAACCGCAAACCAAGCAACCGCGCTTTTTGGTTGAATCTCCACCAAGCGATGCGCGAGATAATACAAGTCGGTCTTTAAACGGAGTTCCACCAGCGAAGAGAGGTAGACAGGCAGGCACCGCTCATAAAATGGATCCAGCACACGGATTTCCTTACACAACGCATGGGCCGTGTGAGGGTCATGCTGATAGTAATACGCCATCTCAGCTTGTGCCGTTAGTATCGCCGCATTCTTTCCCATCCCCAATTGAGCAAGCCCAGCGAAAGCCTCTCTAATTCCTCTGTGCTGTTCCTCCACCGACAGCTGCCCGTCAGAAAAACAAAGCAGTCGAGTTGTGTACACCAGTCGCAACCACCCGTTATCCACCTCCCCTTCTTCCCTCCCTCTCTTCCCCTCCTTCTCCTCCTTCTCCTCCTCCTCCTCCCCTCGTTCAGAAAACTCTAACTCCTCCCTCAACAATCTCCCCTCCTCCGCCTGGGACATCAGCTTTCGGTCAACCAAAAATTCAAGCGCCTCCACACAATACACATCAAATTGCAGGGCATGACGGCACCAGGCAGCGGCCCTTGTGCGGTTGTCTTGCCCCTCATGAAGTTGGGCTCGGAGGCAGCACATGGCTGCTAGAGTAGTAAGGACACTTTGCGCTTGAGGAGAGGGCAAGGAGAACGCTGGTCGCGAAGGTGATCGTGCTAATGGTGGTGCTGAGGCTTTTCCTCTTCCACCTGTTTTCCCCTTCCCTACCCCTTCAAGCTGTTCCTGCTGCCGGGCCCCCGCCACGATAATCGCCGATTTCAACCATTGCACATGCCGAGTCTGCCTATAAAACGACAGGTCGCCCTCCTCTCCCCCGTCCTCTTCCTCCTCCAGCTCCTCCGCGCCTTCCCTCCCCCCTTTCTCCCTCCACTCCTCCTCCCAGGCAGGGAGCACCTGCTCCAACAGCAGTAAGCATTCTTCACATCTATCTGACGCAGCCAAACATTGAGCTGCCAGCAAGTATCCCTCTAAACTGCTGCTGCTTCTGCTGCTGCTGCACCCTTCTCCCACTCCTACCCCTCCTTCCGCTACTGCCTGGGTGAACAACACACGTTGCTGCTCTCGAGTCAGGGGCTCCGATGAGTCTTTGATTGCTAGCAACCCGTTTCTTTCTAAAACATGGACGGCACGGCGATAGCTCCTTCCTTGTTGGTAAGCTTGGGCGAGCAGGACGACATCGGAGGAAATTTGACCTTGGCTCAGTGTGACCAATTTATCAGCATAAAAACTTGCTCGCGTATGCAGGCGCTTAAACAAGGCGTCCCGGGCGAGGGCACGAAGCTTGGCTTGAAGTTTTTCTTTCTGCGTGGGGGAGGAAGGGAAGGAGAAGGAGAAAGAAGAGGAGGGACGGCGTGGTCGGGGCGGCGTATCATCCAGGGCCATTGTTGCTATGCCATCGCCATTAACTCCTCCTCCCCCTGGTTTGGCCATGCTTTTCAGGGCCGAGGCGGGGGTATAAGTGTTGGCAAACATGCGTTGAAAACCTGGCGTGAGACTGGTGTTGCTCGCGGCTGCTGCCATGGCGGCCATTTCTTCGTCCTCTTCCTCATCGAGGTCCGGGTCGTCGTCATTTTGTCGGAAGGAGACAATGTCCATGCTGCCTCCTCGCCCTCCGCCTCCAACTCCTCTACCACGTCTGCTGATAGTACTTCCACTCTCGTTGGTGCTGCTGCTGCTACTGCTACTGCTACTGCTACTGCTACTGCTACTGCTGCTGCTGCCGCCCGCCTCCCCCCTTCGTTGCCCACGCTTGCGCTTGGTCGGGGTAAGTTGGAGCTGCCGCGACGGAGGACGTTGTCGGTAGCGGTGAGAACTACTGCTGCTGGAGGATGGGGCCGACGACAACGTGGTGAAAGAAGGGGCGGCTGTGTCTGTACGGTGTGCAGCGACACGTGGGATGGGAGATAGGTCAGGTGAGTGTACAACACAGGCACGAAGGGCACAGAAGGCCTCGCTGAGGTGAAGACGTTGGGTTGGCGATGATGCATGTGACAGCGCCTTATTCGTGCCTCTCGTGTCAGCGGTGCTGGCTATTGACTTCTACCGCTATCTTAAAGGAGAAGTATGCATGAGAAAGGCAAGGCCGTGGTGGTGGTGTGGTAGATGCAGCAAGACTCAAGGCATATTTCCACCTCCCCACCCAACAAACAGGCCTCTTAGACTTGCTGCCGGGGGGCGACGTTGAGAGGACGCACCCGCTCGCCTGGAACGAGTGACACAAGTCACAGCCGACTTTCCTCAAATCACAATGCCCGACAAGATGCAAGCCGTTCTTGTTTCCACGCCAGGCCCCCCCGAAAACGCCAAGTTGGGTTTCACTTCCAAACCGTCTTGTCGAGAAAAGCCCGGGACACTTCTGGTCAAGGTTGCCTATGCAGCCCTAAATCGCGCAGACACCTTGCAACGTCAAGGTCTCTACCCTCCACCACCCGGTGCCTCAGACATCTTGGGACTAGAATTGAGTGGCATCATCGTTGACATAGGGCCAAACGTAGACCCGACAGCGTTTAAAAAAGGCGACCGAGCCATGTCCCTCGTAACTGGCGGGGCTTACGCGGAATATTGCCTCGTGGATACCGCCACGACCATGCGGCTCCCCGCTTCCTTGCCCCTCTGCATTGCAGCCGCAATTCCCGAAGCATGGCTCACGGCGTATCAACTCCTGCATTTCGTTGGCCATTTTCAACCTGGTCAAAAAGTCCTCGTCCATGCAGGTGCATCCAGCGTCGGTCTCGCCGCAATCCAGCTCATTCTCGAGCAAGGTGGTATTCCATTTGCCACCGCCTCTGCTGGCAAACTGCCCCTCCTCCACCAGCTGGGCGTCTTACCCACCCATGCCATCGATTATACCAAAGGCCCAAACCCCTACTTCGCTGCCGAAGTGTTGGCAGCCACGGATGGGGAAGGGGTGCATCTTGTGCTTTGCTGTGTCGGCGCATCGTATTTCACTCAGAATTTAGAAGTGTTGGCAAAGGAGGGGAGGTTGGTCTTGTACGGCCTGATGAGTGGGGCGATGGTGCCTGGGGATGTGGATCTAAGAGTGATGATGAAGAAGCTTCTGACTGTAACGGCCACGACATTAAGGGGGAGAAATATTGATTATAAAGAAAAATTGGTGAGGAGTTTCTGGACGGGGGAGAGAAAAGGGAGATTTGTGAGGGGGGCGATGGTGGGAGGGAGGGAGGGAGGAAAGGAGTCTGGGGGAGGAGGGTATAAAACGAACGTGTTCAGGATAGTGGGGTGGGAGGAGGTGGGGGAGGCCCATGCGATGATGGAAAGGAATGAGAACGCGGGCAAGATTGTGTTGGCCGTGGATCCGACGTTGGATGAGGCGAAGGGGTAGGTAGAGGAGGGGTAGGTCGGTCGTGTGCGAAGTATAGCTGGGAAACATGTAAATGATTCTCATCGTTTTTGCGTTGTTGTCTCTTGTTCTTCTTCATGGTCTCATTGTCGCCCTTGTTTTGCACAGCCTTTCTGGATCTTCTTGACGTGCTTCTTTTTATCCTTGTCCATATTTTCATGGCTCTCCTATTTCTCCTCTTCCTTTTTATCCCTTCCGTCTCACCACGCTACCAATCTATCCATGCACCCATCCGTGACACGAAAACCCCTTCCCCCCTAATACCTAGGAGGAGGAGGAGGAGGAGGAGGAGGGGGTGCTCCCCCTCCATACCCTCCGAACCCTCCTCCCGGTCGCCCAGGAGGAGGGGGAGGAGGAGGAGGAGGCTGACCAACACCTCTCAAATGCTGCTGTAAGTGCGGTGGTGGAGGAGGAGGAGGATACATCTGCTGCTGCTGCTGCTGCTGCTGCTGTTGCTGCTGGTGCCCACCACCATACATTATGCCCGCTCCTCCCCCCCGCGGAGATGGCCCTCTTCCCCCATTCCTCTGCAAATGATCAGGGACTGGCGTCCCCCTCCCTCCCTCCCTTCCTCCCCCTTCGGCCCCCTTCTCACGGAAGTACAACTGCAACACAAACTTCTTGGCCTTTCCATCCCACGACGAAGAGAACCGCCCCTCTCCCTTATCTATCTCTACGTTGGGAATCTTGAACCCCACCGTCTCGTATGGCTCACAGGCAAACAGCAGGTACTGCCACTCCCGGTCCTTGGTGCTATCAACCCGTTGCTCAAACGCGCTCATAAACCGGTGCCGCGGCTGGACGTCTTCCTCGGCCTGGGGATAGTCGATTTCAAATATCAACGACCGTTGCCGCGTGCTTAGATCCCTTGCCTTGGTCACCTTGTACCCTGGCCTCCCGATTTTCATCACTCGTCGGGCTGCCACGACCGTTGGCTTGTTGGGGCGATACTGCTGCTCCTTAGCCTCCTTCGCTGCCCTCCGCGCCAAATTCTCCTGGTGCCGTTTCCCCTGAGTGTGGGCCAAGTAATTCCCTTCATTGTTGTGAAGAGTTAAGCACAGCTTGCATTCGTAGGAACCCAGGTGATTGCGCATAAAATACGGATCTTTATTCAAGTCGATCGTCTCCAAAGCCAGCTTCCGCAGGCGTTCCCGCCGGTCGGCGTTGGCCAGCGATTCGGACATTTGTCCGCCACCGCCGAATTTGGAGCCATCCCGGTGTTGGAAGTCGATGCCGCCGGGGAGGGGAAGGAGGAGGTGGAGGGTGGTATGGCTGTGGGTGGGGGGTGGGAAAAACGTAGGGAGGGAGGGAGGGAGGGAGGGAGGGAGGGAGGGAAGATGAGCTGACGGAGTGAAAAGGACCGAGAGGGTTAGGGGAAGGAAAAAGAAGGTTTAAATATACGGTCCGTATCTGTCCGTGGAAAGATAAATCTTTCTGCACCACAGTCGTAGAAGACAGCCAGTGACATGTGTGTGCCTCCCTGTAGGTGTGCGCGTGTGCCTTCCCTCCCTCTCTCCCTTCCTCCCTCCCTCACCACAGCAAGAGAAGTCAGTCGGTCAAGCAGGCGAGAAAAGGGAACACACACACATGGATACACTGGAATATACACACATGCGTTCTTAGCACTGTAATTTTTGGAGGTCCATGAAGGGACTTGAACGCCATGGGGCTTGAGGCGGTCCCCCAGAGAAGCGAGGGATACTCCGTTCTTACCGATCATACACAGGCAGAGGAAAATAATGAAGAAAGTGCCTGCAGCAGTACAAGAGCGGACAACAGCCAGTCTTTGGCAAGAGCGTGGGTTCATAGATACACAGACACAAGTGATGCATGTCTTACGTACCCGACAACCGCGCTTTCTGCCAGCGTCTGCTCATCCCGCAAATGCCGGCCCCCCAGTGTCAAACGCTGCAACCCTGCAGGAATCCCTTTCAAGCATTCTTCCTCTTGTTTCTCTACCGTGCTCTTGCGGCTCTTGCTGATGTTGTGGATGCCGCATGTGGTCTTGGTGGAGCCGTACACCTGCGCGCTGCAATGTTGGATGGCCTCTTTCAGATCCCTGACTGTCGTTGATCCCGCGGAGCCCACCTCGAGCGCCACCGTGCGCGACTTGCTGCCGCTGCTGGTCGTGGCGGGCAGCACCACAAAGAGCTCCATGGTGCTGTGTTGGGGTTGGATTGCGTTGGGTGAAGCATGGGATGACTGATGATGTTCATGAGGAGGCTTGCGGTCCTCAACGAGCATAAATGCCTTGGACACCGGATCATAGCTGCATAGGAGGCTTGCATAGCTATAGAAGAGTAAGTAGCTGCTTGCGTGCCATGTAATTCTGTGTTTCCTGTGTGTAAGGACGCCTGCTAAAGTTCTTCCCGTGCCCCCTTCTCCAACCTCCTAACACCTTGCACTGCCTTCCTCCGGGCTGCTCCTGCACACTTCGTTTCACACCAACTTTTTTCACGCTGATGCCACGACCCTGTCTCCTCCTTAATCCCAGGCTAAGGATCAACTCGCTGCTTGTGATGCTTGTCGTGTGAGCCCGCTTGGAACCTTGCGCCTCTTGCTCTGGCAACCTCAACGGGCACTGCTACCGCCGCAGCCAGCATCGGCAACACGAAGTAAGTCAGTCCGAACACAAGTTTCGCAATTGATCGAACGCCCTAGGCTCTTGCACGCCGCATATCTCTACCCCTCTCCTCAGAATAGTGGTGATGTTTTGTGTTTTGTCTTTTTCCAAATGATTAGAAACTTGTAGTGACTGCGTCCAGGGTGGGTTGCCATAGCGTGTTGTGCCTTGACCGGCGGCACGAACGCTCCTGATACTCGATGCCATTTACGAGTCCACGAAATGTGCATTGTAAAGGCGGGAGTAGAGCACAGATACCTTTTAGTACCTCGCTTTCATCTTTTGCGCCTGCCTCCCTTTTCAGTGTCCTTGTGGCTGAAGGAGGGTATGCGTGGGGAGGGAGAGAGGGAGGGAGGGAGAACCCTGTCTTATATTTTATGGTGGGCAGCTGTGAGATGTTTGGCTGCTTCATAAAGGCAGACAGGACACTGCTTGTCTTCGTGACAAGAAGAAACTCAATTCAAGACGAATAGGTCGGAGGGGCAAGCGTTTGTCGTTGGTCTTGTGACTGGCGAGACATGCATGTCCTGTTCCCGTGGAAGAGAGCTGCGCCTTCCTTCTGGGGGTAAGGCGCCCATCTACTTTCCTCCACGTTTTAGCACGACCCAGACGCGACGGTCATGCGAGAGAAGAAGGCTTCTTTTTGCCTCGCTTTGGGGATTTGTGTGTATGTATGCATGTGGTCCTCTTCCCAAATGAGGAAGGAGTCAACTCTCTTTTTAATACGTTTTTTCCTTTTTTGAGGGAAACGCGCGACCGGATAATGCACTCATGCCCGACGCGGATATGTGCGAAAGGTTTCTCTCGCGACAACTCTTTTCAAGTTTGAGCCTTCCGCCACATGAGCACATCATTCTAGTAAGCTGATGGTAAAAGACGCACATACAACGAGACACGATGACAAGGAGCGGGAGGAGCAGAAAGGCGAGAGGAAGAGAGAAATTCTCTGACTATATATTCACTGGTGTCAATATCATTTATTTTCATGGCCCCTTTCTTTCAAACAACCAAAAACGAAACAAACCATACAGGCAATTTTGAAAACAAGAACACAAGGGGGGTCACAAAATGAAGGCAGCGCAACGGTTGGTGTTCCGCCACGTCGGCACCTGGTATGTCCCCCTCTGTGCAGGAAGCCATGCCAGCACCAGTGCCAGGGCGACAAATAGGATACAAGTGTCAGCAGCGGCAGCAGTGACGACGACAATAAGACCATACCCGCATGTATGGACATCGCCACCCAAGCCCGCTGCTTCTTCTTCCACCCTTCCCAACACCACCATCAGTCATATCACGGTCACACCCCGTCCCTCGTTGACTCTGGAGTTGACAGCAGTAGCTGCATCAGCTCAAAGAGGTCCACGACGATCGCTATCCTCTCCTTCGTCTGAGATCTCGCTAATAGCACCGCTTTCCTCACTCCTCTCGTGCTCTTTCCACCCTTCCTCCTCCTCCTCCTACTCCTCCTCCTTATCCTCCTCCTCCTCCTTATCCTCCTCCTCCTCCTCCTCCTTATCCTTCTTCTTCTCCTCCTCTTTTTCCCCACAAAAACGAGGAATCATGACGCAAGCCATTATCTCCTCCTCCCTTCGCACACAACGTCTCCTCTCGCCCCTCATCCACTCCCTTCCCTCTTCTTCTGCGACATGCCGTCATTTTTGGTCCCCGAAATTCATTCGCCAGTTGGGCTTACCCTGGTTTGCTCAAGTATTCTATGGAACGATTTTTGTGATTGGAGTTGGTGTATTAGCGGTCTCCCTCTTCGCGACTTCAACGGCATTTGCTGTCTTGTTTTTGGTGGCGTTTGCCGGGTTTAAACTTTTGAATCGGCAACCGCATTTGATACGGCAGGTGATGCGGAGACAGAGGCCTCCAGGGGCACCGCCATCGTTCTTTGGGCCGTTGATTGACATGATGACGGACGGTGTGATGTTGGATGGGTTGAAGAATGCGCGCGGTTCGATCGAACGCGACGTGTTGGAGATTATTAATGTGCACCCGAAGTTGGGGAGATACGGGACGGATTTTCATACGACGGGTTTGCATAAGATGAGTATGCAGGTGGTGAATGGAGCAGACAAGCATGTTGTGATGCAATTTTTGGTGGCCTCGAGTAAACCAAGGGAGATGTTTGTTCAGGTGGTGGCGAGTCGGCATGAAGAGGAAATGGGAGGGGAACGAGAGGGGATGGAGAGGTGGGAATACGAGGACGTTTCTGTGCAGACGCCCGACGGAAAGGTCATCGATTTGACGGAGGAACTGCTCAAGGGCAAGACAAATAGGCGAATCGTCATTGACGTGGCTCCAAGGCATGTTAAAGAGGAAGAGTAGAGGCCTTCCAACCAAGACTCGTTTGACTGGCATGGAGGTGGCGGACACCAGGACCCGCACCACCTTTATTTCCACCACCACTACCAGCAGCTGGTCATGCAAAGTCAAGTTTCGGCTGCGACAGCCATCGTTGCAGCCGGCTCCTCCCTTTGGGGGGCTTGCCAACAATGTAAGCCAGCGGAAATGCAAGAAGAATGGTATGCCTCAGTAAGAGATGCACGAAGGGGGGTTGTTCGCTTCGTTTGCTTCGCTTTCTGAAGGGTTGTTCTGATTCTAAGGTGAGATCGACGTCGGCCATAGTTTAACTGAAATATCACGAAATACCACATATTTCGATCAAAACTTTGACCGGGCGTTCATGAACAGAGTCGCTGTTTCGTTGTTAATGACTTTGACAGTCTTGTTTCTTTTTATTGTACCCCATGGAGGAGATTGTTATGGCGCATGTTGCTTGGCGAATTACTTGTTTTTGACTGATCACTTATTTTGTGAATTCAATGTTGACAGACTTCAATGTCCCTTGCCTCCTCTGAACTCTCTCTCTCAACGGAGCGTCAAATTTTGAGAGAGCCGTTAAGAGGTCCTGGATCGAGCTCGCGAGCTTACGAAAGAAAGCGTGACCATCCCAGTGGCTTGTTGATGCCCCCCGCCCCCTGACATCCTGTGGAAATGTAGTGTTACATGTATATTCATCTTTTACTCTCAGATTATCGTCTGCTTGGCATGCTTTGCTCAGGGAAAACACCTTCCCGCGTATTGTTCGTCCCGTTACTTGAGGTCTTAAGACACGGCAATCACTCCCTGACTTGCCCCAATTTACACACAAATCGCACACGAAACACAGACAATTCTTCATAAAAATGAAATGTTATTCTGTCCTGGTGGCCACTGCTGGGCTGGTGGGCGTCGTTAATGGTGCAGAGCAAGCGTAAGTGCTGGAGTAGAAATCGTGTGTATGAGGAAGGCAGGGCGGAGGACGAGGAACTTACTCACCGTAGTACCACGTCTTGGCGTGAAGTTCTCTTTAGCGTAAACCAAAGCTATTTTTGACTCTAGGAGGACCCCGAGAGCAGTGATAAGTTCGGAAGATAGAGTCTATGCACTCACCCTTTCTTTTATCTACCCTATGTCACATGACAGCTGCGGGACGTTGCTGGCCCCCGCTTGCCCTGATGGGTCCTTTTGCAGCACAGTGGCAGGCCAGTGCCCAGTTGCATTGGGAGGGCTAAATAGTAAAGGAGGGGTCTGCAAGATCATGCCGGACATATGCACACATGAAGTCGAACCCGTCTGCGGCTGTGACGGCAAGGACTACTCTAACGAATGCGAGGCCAGCGGGATGGGTGTGTCGATTGCGGCCAGAGGAGAATGCACAAGAGGTGACCCAATCGGAGATCTCCTTCCAGGCAATACAAAAGGCGAAAGCGACCTCCCCGTAGCTGTGGCTGAGGTCACGGGCACGTCGACCACGGATTGCGGTGGGGCCTCTGACATCAAATGCGCACCTGAGTATGTTTGTATTTATCTGCCAGGAAACGAGTGTGGAGTTGCCAATGGCCTGGGGAAGTGTGAGCTGGCTGCAGACATGATGTGCACGGTAAGTGCTATTTGTGTGGAGGGAGAGTTGGAAATGGAAAGGAAGGTTTGCGTGTATGCATCGGTAAAAGCAGGCTCAAAATTTCACCAATTAATACGAGTTTCATCCTTTTGAGCCTCACTCGTCTTTCTCCTTTCATTCTCGAAATACGGATTTACTCATCCTCCTCCTTCCAATTCTCTATTTCTCCACTTCTCCCTCCCCCCTTGCCTAGGCCGAATATCTCCCCGTCTGCGGCTGTGACAACAAAACCTACAGCAACGCCTGCGTGGCACAGTACCAAGTTAGAGTCGACGTGAAGCACAAAGGCGAATGTAAAGAGGACGAGGAGACCGCAACCGCTGAGATTGCAGAAGTGGTAGACAAAGAAGAAGAAGCAGACGCCATTAGCAGCAACAGCGGCCTCTTTCCTATCCGCGACGGGGGGCTTATCAATGGCGCAGAATCCGCGAATGACACGGATGGCCCATTCTCTGCTCATGCGTGCAATAACAATAAGGACTGTGGGTTCAATGGGTATTGCTACATCCAGGAGGGAGGATGTAGCAGCAATAATCCGGTGACTGAAGGTGTGTGCACCAAGAAGCCTTTGATGTGCGATTCGCCACCTTTTACCACGGTGTTCACGGCGGTGTGTGGATGTGATGGCACAACGTACCCGACGGAGTGCTACGCGCAGCATGCCGGCGTGAGTATTTTGTATCGGGGGGCCTGTTTCAAGAAGGGGGCCCCGGCGCCAGCTGACAGTTGTGGGGGAAAGGGGAAATACACCACAGCCTGCGACAAGGAAGGGTTTTACTGTCAGTACCAGCAGGGAGTCTGCAGCCTCTACGATAGTTTGGGCTCATGTTCGGCCAAGCCGGAGACTTGTACTGAGGAAATGGACCCTGTCTGTGGCTGTGATGGGCGCACGTTCAGCAATCCTTGCAAGGCCTCCATGGCGGGAATTTCGATTAAGAGCAAGGGAGAATGTCCTCTCTTGACGATTGACGACGGGTGGGGAGGGGGAGATTTACCCTTTGCAGCGTTCAGCAATGTCACAGGCGGTGCTTGCAAGCCTAGTGTGGACATTTTGTGCTCTGAAGGTTTTTATTGCACGTTTGCGCCGGGGACATGCGGATCGGAGACCGGGGAAGGAATCTGTGTCGCCCAGCCTTCATCTTGCGTGCCAGACCCCTCCACGGCCCACCCTGTGTGTGGATGTGATGGGCATTCATGGAGTACTGCGTGCAATGCAGCCATGGCGGGCGTATCGGTGAAAGCCGAGATGGATTGTCAACTTAACACTGCCACGCAAGTCACCTCCGGGGGCGTTTCTCGATTGGGAATCCGCCTGAGGGGATTGATGGCTGTGATAACGGTGGGTGGGATGGTGCTAGGAGCGGTCATTCTGCTCTAGAAGAGAAATTGCGATGAGAGGGTCGGTAGCAGAGGATGAACATTGCATGTTGTATGATCATCAGTGGGAAAGAAAAGACAAGAGTGTACTAAAAGAGGTGGGAATTTGTGAAAGGAGAAGCAGACAGTCGAACAAGAGAAGAGGTTGGGGCAGGATTTCCATGTTGTTTTTATAGAAGGAATGATGGTGTAAGTATCTGTTTTTTTCTCTGTTGTGTTCGTTTGTTTTCTTCGTTTGATGGTAGGGTGCTTTCACTTTCGCTTTAACCTCACCAATGTGTAAACGCATTACGTCATCCTTGTGTGTCCTTTGCCCGGCTTGTCGGTCCGAGCATGTCGTAGCTCCATGGCTTTTGCCTTCCATGGAGAATCTCCCTACCGCCAGTTTTGAAAAGTTCCCAAGCTTGGACCCATTGAGCATTTGACAACATCGAACAGGAAGGAGACATTCGAGACGAAGCGCACTGCTGCAACCGCTGCAGCTGCTACTGCTTCTGCAGCTGCTCTTACTTCTGTTGACAGCAGAAGCCCAAGTAAGGAAGAACCCTCTGTTTCCTCTTGATTTATGCTCGAAACTCAGTCTGGAAGGCACTTGGAGTGAAAATTGATTCAATCCCCGAAAAGATGGAACGGGTTTTGAGTGGGATGCTTACCTGAAAATCCTCCACCCGAAGTCAGATGCAGCAAGTGATTGAAAGTAATTACAAGGCATAGATTAAAAATATGAACAAAAATACAAAGTGTCATAATCTTAATTTTACTTCGCTTTCTTACCTTTTTGTTATAAAATTGTTCTGCGTCTTTCGTCTCTGTGTGTGAAAAACTCAAGGCGACAATTGCAGGTTTATTTCCCCTCCAATCATATCCATCATTCTGTGTGTCATCTTCCCTCGCTCCCCCTCCCGTCACTTATTTCTCATTCTCTTTCCCTCCCATCATCATCGCCTACAGCGTTTCAGCATAACGCTCTCTGTCATTCTTTATGCCCCCCCATATCCCACCGATCCATCTTTCCATCACTTACTTCCCTCCGAACAACAACTTGGTCCTATCTTCCTTTGGTGGCGGATTGAACAACGCATTCACTCCCCTCTCCTTCTCATCTCCACCAACCCTATTGAGCAACAATCGCGATCCCCCCCCCCCCCCTCCCGCCCCTCTTTCCTCCCCCCCCCCCCCTTCGACAGATGCACTCAACCTCCCTTTCCCTCCCCCCCCTCCAGCTCCCACCATCGAAGCTGCTGCCGAGGTTGTAATACTCCACACAACATGCTTTTCGAATTTTCGAATCAATCGTTTCCAGCTCAAAACCTTGCTATGCTGAACAAAAGCGGGAATGGAGGCACGGTACCCGTCGAGCTTGACAGCAAAGCCATTGACGGACACTTTTACATTTAGATCTCCCCAGCGGAGATACCGCATGTAGATGACTGGCTCAAGATTTATACTGCTGCTTGTGTTGGGTTTGGGGTTAGAAGTAGGAGGAGGAGGGGTGGCTGCGGAAATAGTGGAGGTAGAAAGGGAGGGTAAGCCCCCCCCCGTGCGGGGGGAAGAGCGCGGAGGAGAGAAGGAGGAAGAGGTGGAAGGGGAGGAAGTAGCGCCACCGTTGTAGGATTTGTTGAAAAATCGATCGGTCAGTGACGTCCCCTTCTTCTCTTGAATCGCCTTATGCTTTGACTCGACCGCATTCTTCCCAAACAGCAAGTTCGTCGTCTGTTGCACCTCATCCCCATCACCTCCACCTCGCCCTACCTCTCTCCCTCCCTCTCCATCCTGCGTCAAGAAATACGCATGAAACACTTCAACAATGTTTCTAGTCAGCTGGAACGTGAGCTTATAGTCAGCTCCTGGGAAAATCGAGATCTCCATAAACTGATAAGGGTGGATCTCCAAACCAGCAACGACCAAGGGAGCATTACCCTTAGCTCTTACCGATAGCATCACCTCCTTTGCGACATGGGCACGCGCGCGACAACCTGGGGCAGTTTCATACGTCGCTTTACAGCAAGTCCAACGGCCGGTGGTGGGAGGGAGCGCTTTGAGATTTTGAAAATTGGAATGACGGTGCAGACAGCTCGAGTAACTGGTCAATGAAGGAGGAGGAGGAGGAGGACTGGAGCTCTCTGCCATTTCCACTTCTGCTACGGGCAATACTGACGAACTCATTTTCTCCCCCTCTTCATCCTCTCTCCCTGTTCTGTCCTCCCCCTGCTCAATGGCCGTCTGTCGCTCAATCTCCTCTTCGGTAATCAACCGAAATTCTCCCGGCGTCCCATCCTCACACCCATGGAACACACAACTCCCCGGCCGATTTCCCTCTTCCTCAAAGGCACGCCCACACCGCTGACACGGTTGCTTGTCTTTCACGACAGGTGCCATTACCGTTGTCACATCATCAGAAAACGAGGCCGAATCAGGCCCAGGCATCACGTTCCTCACCCAGAAGCTCTCCACCTGCACCGTGGAGTCCATCGACCCATCGTGAAAATAGACGTGCTGACCACTGAACGCCGTAAATCCAATCTCAACCGCATCGTGCCGTGTCAACACCCCTTCCTCCGCCTTAACCTTCCACGTGCCTCCCCCCACACAATACTGCACCAGCTTCGTCTCATGCAGAGTAGGAAGGTGAAGTCTCTGCAGCGTCGTCTCCACCAAGCCCTTCAACACCTCCCTATCCCCGCGACTACTTAAATCCAACCGTTCCGGCACCACTCCCTCTTTCCCTCCCTCCCCAGCAGCCGCCGCTCTCAGCCGTGCTTCCGCCAGTCTCCGTTCCTCCTGCTGTTGCCGTCGGATCCGCTCCTCCTCCTCTTCCTCCTCTGTCCTTACCGGGGGCGCCAAGAGAACGTTTCGCACCACGTCAAGTGTAATGTAAAATTGCCTCGAATTTAAGTTCCAGTCCAACTGGGGCAAGTCAAGTAGCACCTTTGCCACCGTCTCGTCCGACGATACCCGGATTTTTCTAACCCCTCTTCTCACCCTCGCGTCCCCGCTCTCGCCCATTCCTTGAACCATTACAGCCGCTTCGACCGAATCAGCAGTAGGGAGGACAGCGGGAGAAAAAGCGATAGACGCAAATGTAAGGCTGAAATCTTTAACTACTTCCTGTACCACGGCACTGCCCTCAAAATTGTACAGCTGCCGTGTCTGAGTGTTGCTGCTACCGCTGCTTCTGCTGCTCGTGGCACTATTACCACTCCCTGGTCTCTTCTTGTTATCTGCAGCACCAGGGGAGGCCTTCCCTCCACTTCTAGCAGCAGCAGAAGCTGCTGAATCTACCCCTCGACCATCCCCGACCCCTATGGACCCTGCTGAAGGCAGCAAAGGAGAGACATTCTGACTTCGACTCATATCGATCCACCCCTCATTTTTCCTTTTCCTTCTTTCTCCTCCTTCTCCTCGTTCCACCATCCCCATCATTACATTCAACCCATCTTGTGCCCTCCCCAACCCCCATTCCTCCCGTCCTGCCGTCGCCATCACCGCTCCTGCTGCTGGTGCAACCACGTCAAGCCAATGGACATCCCTCGTGACTTCTACATCCAGGGGTACGACGTAGGCACGCACATTATCAATTCTTAACCATTTCTCCATTTTTTCGAGCAGCTTCACCGAAGGACGACGAAGGGAAGTGGAAGGGAGTGCAGAAGGGGGGGCAGCGCTAGAGCCGTTCTCCTGTTGCGACTGCTGCTGCTGCTGCTGTTGTTGTTGTGGTTGTTGTTGTTGTTGAAGTTGTTGTTGTTGTTGTTGTGGTTGCGGTTGTTGTTGTTGTTGTTGTTGTTGTTGTGGTTGTTGTTGTTGTTGTGGTTGTTGTTGTTGTTGTTGTTGTTGTTGTTGTTGTTGTTGTTGTTGTTGTTGTTGTTGTTGTTGTTGTTGTTGTTGTTGTTGTTGTTGTTGTTGTTGTTGTTGTT
>Ga0160420_100520_pt1 | contig 15658 bp, 10 predicted proteins | sample CelAP2metagpilot_FD_108197 | JGI IMG/M metagenome (GOLD analysis project Ga0160420, IMG submission 108197) | Phycosphere-associated microbial communities from algal ponds in Kailua-Kona, Hawaii, USA - Cellana AP2-5-5 metagenome pilot | ecosystem: Engineered > Artificial ecosystem > Aquaculture >... | reverse complement strand
TTCCACAGCCTCCTCCTCCTCCTCCCCTTCCTCTTCCACCCCCTCCTCGTCTCCCTCCTCCTCCCCCTCCTCCTCCTCCCCCTTCTTCTTCTTCCTCTTCCTTCTTTCCTGCTGTAAGACTCATAGGTCTCTGTGCTTCTCTGATGTCTCTCACCACTACCCGGGGCTAGCTGGCTGTAGTTTGTTTTCCTGATTATCAGCCACACTTGCAGCCACAGACAACTCGACGGGTCTCGACCTCCTGCCTCCCTCGACCCCTCGAGTACTGCTGAGGGAGGGGATTGTGTCATCAGCTTCTGCATGCCTGTGTGTGTAGTAGAGCAGCAGCAGCAGCAGCAGCAGCATTACAGCTCGCCCACAAACGCCGCAAATTTCTAAGTCTAAGCCCAGATCCATGACGACTGCAGTCTTATGGCAACAAGATCGGCGTCGTCATTGTCTTCACGCATCCTCATTGTCTCGCTCCATTCTCTCCCACAGGCCGAAATGAGCCCCACACCGCCAGTACCACCAACTTTACCACAAGCATGCCAAAGGCCAAGGCCGCCACCACCCGCTCTCGCGCCAGCACCAAGAAAGAGATTCGTGGGAAGGAGGGGAAAGGGAGTATGGAAGGACGGAGGAGAAACCTCCGAAGCATCCCCCTTACGTCTAACGTGGTGCGGTGCTCGCGAGGGCTACAGAAAGAGAGGTCGAGCGAGAAACTGGAGGAAAGGAGATACAAGTCTAAATGATCTGGTTATTTGTCTGTCTTGACGTAAGGAGGAGAGTTAGTGTGGCTCCCTTCCTAGGCCAGAGGTGTAACTTAACCCCCATCACGCAACCAACCAACAGACAAAGCTGCTGGAGAGCCCGCCCCCGATGGGAGCGTAAGGAGGCCGACTCGGTCTCGAGTAAGAATGAACAAGAGCCACTCGTGCGTCTGTATAGTGCGATGTTGGGTGCATCTGTGTCTGTTTCAGTGTCTCTATCTCTCATTTATCTTCTTACTTCTTTGTGTGTGCCTATCATCTGAACATGGGCCTCTGCCGGTGATACACTATTGCTTCTCTTCTCAATTCGGTGCTCCTGCTCCATAATATCTGCACTGTCGGCACCCTATGTCCAACTCTCCCTCCCTTCCTCCCTCCCTCCCTCCACCACTTACACATAGCTGAGATACGCTTCCCCCGCTACTTTTGTTGTGGGAAAGAACACTATCCCCTCCATCAAGGGCGAATATTACGATGAGGAAAAAGAGGAACACGGAGGAAGGGGAGTAGGTGGGGTTGGGAAGGGAGTGGTATGATGCACTCGCCGACCCCTTCCTCGGTCGCTTCCTCGACAATTTCAGGGAGAAAGGGAGTGAGGAACATAGCTGCAGCTGCTGCTGCTGCTCTTCGTGATACAATTGGCAGGATGGGGAGCCCTCCCACCCCTCTTCCTCTATTGCTGTCTCCCCTTCCACCCCTTCGTCTTCCCTTGCATCCTCGACCTCCTCCTGCCGTTCCTTGTCGTTCATGCCCTCGAGGAAGGGAATTTTCTCTTCTTCTTTTCCTTCTTCTTCTTCTTCCTCTTGGTGACTGCTAGGACGGTCTGACGCAGATGTGGCTGCTGTTCCTGCTGCTCCAGCCAACGTGGCCATCGCCTTAGGCGTCGTCGTTCTCGTCGTCGTCGAGTCGGCGGGGCCACCGTCCTCTCCTTGCGGGGTCATGTTCCAGACTCCCCTTGTGCGGAGGGCGGACGGAACAACGCAGAAACCAGCCAAGCGGACGGTTGTGTCGTCAGTCTTCTTAAATATATAATGCCACGATCTTGACAATAACACCGTGTCCTGGACAGGGCTTCGTGGGTGAAGAGAGTATATGGGGAGCAGAGTGGTGAGTGAGCAAGAAGATTATAGACGTGGCGGATGTTTGTGTTCAACGTGTATGGTATGGCGTTTATAACTTGTATAACGATATAGTTGGACACTAAATTAGGTATCTTGCTTTTCAGGCCGCACATTCGCACGACCCCGTGGGGAAAACGGAAAGGCTAGGCTCGAAGCTTTTGAATCGTTCGGAGTTTCCAGCGTGCGCGTACGTGCGTTTGTTTTTTCCATGGATTGTATTTGCACCCTCGACAAAGCAGACGCTACCCGATAGCCCTGGAAAGTTTCATCGTCTTAAAGTCAAAAAGTAACGTATACGCACTTGGATGTAAGTCAGCCAGAAACAAAGCAAAGTATGAAATCTGACCAGCTTCCGTCATAGTCTGAGATAACTAGTCCCAATATGGTACAGGTGGGTCTCTTTATCTCGATAGAACAATTTCTTGCACATGTTATGTAAAAGTAGGTCGGGTACGGTAAGTGGATGGATGGATTACGTACGGATAGTGTGGCTCACACATCGATCAAATTGCTTTCCGGATGCCCTCAGCTCGGTGTCTGAGGTGGTATTTCTTGGTAAAAAGAGAAAGTTAAATACGGTTTAAAATATTACGAACGGATTTTTTGTGGTGGGTAACCGATATGAGCTATGCGAAAGAAGTGACTGGTAGCTACTCCATCGGCCGTATTCTCATTGTCTCTCCGAAACCAATGTTGTTACAGTCGTATCTACGGATTTCGCAAGAATCAACCTGGGACCTGGCACGAGATTCTAGCTTAGAGGTTGATGTCTTCTCTGACAATGATGCTTAGGCTTTGCCTACGAGCAGCACCTCCTTTATTGCTCATCTCAACTTTTTCCTTCCTAGACCACTTTGATCCTGACACGGTAAGAGAGACATTAGGCTGCTAAAATACAGCTGCTTCCATACCGCGGGGGTGCTTGGAAAAGGGAAATGGAGACCCTTATAAATTTGACCTTCCAAACCGCTCTTTTTCGTCCCTCCTTCTCCTCTTCAAATTGAACATATTCAACTTCCAGACTCTCCAAATAAACAAATGCACAAACGAAAGATTCACTCCCAAACTCTGTCGAGCCAGTCCATCCTCCCTGAATAACTACCAGTCCTCCAGGTGACACCAAGTCTCAATTGTGTGCGGATGGTTTTGATACTCGACACTCCGTGTCGATCTCCCTGGGAGGAAAAAAACTCAACTCAATTTAAACCTTAGTATTGCTTCTTCCCTTTTTGAATGCGCTATGGCTAAGGAGTCTTGAGTATCCCCCAACTGGCTTGTGTGCAGTAAGTGCTTCAATTATCGAATGATCATAATCCACACAATTTAGCCACTGGCCGTTTGTTCAAGGCTGCTCATAGTCGGCGTCACATGCACACTAAATTTTCTTTGAGTTGATTCTTTTTCTTGATATCGACATATCACATTTCTTGTATTGTCTTTTGAGTGAGCGCTCTGGAAGTCCTTATGCTACGCCCGTCCTCCTATTGCCCTTTTTGATTCTACAGCTGATAATTTTAGGATTGTAGGAAACAACAGAAAAAACTGTCCCTGTCCCTGTCCCCTCGCCAACCTCCTGCCTGCTCTGTTCCCCGCGTATCCCGCGATGCATCGGCCGAACGTATCCGGGTCATGGATCATAGGGAGATAGTTGTGTCGAGGAAGCGTGTCGATAGAAGCTTGATAAAGGGGTCCAAGGGGTTTACGAGAACGAGACCCATCCGAGGTTTGTAGTTACGTGTTCCTCATCGGCCCGCACTCCTGCAGGAGGAGACTTAAAAAATGTTGTCATCAACTGACTGATGGCATTGTTCGCATTCGCGCGAAGAAGGGCGGCCACTCATTGCTGCATCTATTACCCACAACAAGCAGCGAGGGAGAAGACTGTCAAGGAAGCCTGAGTGAGGACAAACCCCGCTCGTATTTCTCTTCCACATACAAACCGACAGGGCAGGCAGACAGTGAACTTCTTGAAGATCCCCCATCTTACTGACCCCTTACCGTCACATACCATAGATCTACGTGCTCTTCTTTTGCATAATTCACTTGGAAAGCCGGAGGTCGGGTGTCCGGCTCGGGGCGAGAAGCACACATCATAATGACGCTGTCAGTTGCTCAAGCGGACAAGGTACGTCTCTATTTTTCTCTTGGTCGTCTAAAGAGTTCGCCACAGGTTGAATGCGCCTGGCTTTCTCTCTCTATTTGTTGCTAGCGGAGCTCATCGATCTGCCATTGTCCCCATGTTCAATTTCATCTTTTGAGTAGCCATTGATCAGCCAATTGTGAGAAAGTCTTCAATCCCTGCGCCACACAGCTCCGCTTACATCTTTACCAGTCTTTTGTTTGACGCCTCGTCTCGTCGCTAAATCCTCATTCATTTCCCTTCACATGCCTTTTCTTTTTTTACAACGCTTAGATGCTCAAACAGCAAATGGAGGAGCGCATCAGGGCTCCGGGTGGCTCTAGTCCGCGGCTGCCGCGGCAGGTCACCGTATGCGGGGGGGGGAACGGCGCTCATGTGTGTGCAGGGTATTTCGCCTGGAAGGGCATCAAGGTGAATGTCTTGACACGAAGACCGCAAGACTGGGCGTCACAAATCAACGTGAGCACCGAGGGCTCTTCATGGGAGGAGAAGGGCCCGTTTGTAGGTCCACTGCAGCGGGTAAGTGACGATGCCGCTGACGTCGTTTCCGGCTCCGAATACATTATCATTGCCGCGCCTGCGAACGCCCACCCGGCCTTACTGGCCAAGATAGCACCGCACCTAGACTTTGGGACAACATTGGGAGCCTTGTTTGCGCAAGGCGGATTTGACTGGGCAGTGAAGCATGCGTTCGGGCCTGAGCGATTCAAGCGCATAGGCGTCATGTTCGGCCTGCAAAACATCCCGTGGATATGCAAAGCTACCAAGTACGGTCACTCTGCTCGCATTCTTGGTCCCAAAAAGCAGTTGTGGGTGGCTACCTATCCTGTTGAGGCTCGTGAGACCACAGCAGGGGAATTGGAGGGCATGTTTGACATACCCTGCGAGACGCTCCCGAACTTTTTGAACCTGACCCTGACCCCCTCCAACCAAATTATCCATCCGGCACGGTATCACGGCGTCTTTCGGGATTGGGATGGCCAGCGGACTTATACACGGGCAGAGCTAGAGGCCCGAGGCGGCCTGACACTCTACAAAGGCATGGACGAGTATTCGGCCGAGTGGCTTGCCGTGCTAGACAACGAGCTGCAGCAGATAAAGCTGGCACTCTTACAGCAGTTTCCGCAACTTGACCTGTCTTTCATCGTACCTATCGGGGAGCGCATTATCAAGCAGTACGGTGACGACGTCACCGACACATCATCGCTTCGGAGAATCTTTAGCAGTAATAGAGGTTACGCTCCTTGCCTCACACCGCTAAAAGAATCCAGTCCTGGGCGATTTCAACCACTGGTCAACTCGCGGCTATTTTGGGAGGACATCCCTTACGGTTTGGTTATTCTCAAAAACCTTGTCGAGCTTCTGGGCAACTTTCCTACTCCAGCCATCGATTTTATGATCCGTTGGCACCAGAAATTTATGGGCAAGGAATACTTGCTTGCCGACAACCAGCTGAATCCTCGTTTACTTAATGAGACTGGGGCTCCAAATAAGTACGGCATCCATTGCGTGGAAGAGCTGGTGGAGACATGTTTGCCACGTGAACTTTTACATTACCGCCATCCCCGGTCGCGTATTTAGAATGTTGTGTATTTGGGATAAGGCACAATAGGATAAAATGTACGGCGTACTCATTTACTTTCCTTAAAAGAAAGAAAGGGAAAAAAGAATAAATGATATCACGATGGTATTATTATGATTGCACTCATAAATCAAAGCTTTTATCGTAGCTTCAGATCTACAAGTGTATGCATGATGAGAGGGCATGAAAATAATATCAATCACGTGGGTGCGTCTACCTGCAGACCGAATGGTTTCTATTGTTACTTCGCTTGAATACCTGAACCACTTTAAATTTTCATTCCTCTCTGCAAAGGCGGTATTTGATTGTTTGTACTGATGGCTCTATTGAGATTTAGAAGGTTTAGATGGATAATAATAGGGGATAAGCGTGGTGTAAACGTGCTCGGGGTTACAAAGCGGACAGTCAAAACTAGGAGAGAAAGCAGACATATGGAGGTTTGAGGGGAATCAAATAAGTTCGCTTGTCGAATTCCCTTGCTTTCTCTTTGCCGTTCCTTGAAGTCTAACTAATTGGTAAAAAGTGTGTTTTCATTACAATTTAATACTCCCTAATATATTCTCATATCATGTCCCATTATTGCCGACTTCGGCAAGCTCAGTTAAGTCAAATGCTATGCGCCACATCGAGCCCAAAGGCACGAGGTTGCTCTTCATAGGGCGCAAATAGTGTGTCCTGGTGCTCCGCCAAATGATTCAGTAGCCCCTGTATATAGAATCGTGCTTCCTCCGCCTGCTCAACTATCGAGGCACTCTCCCCGTCCTCCTTTGAAAACTCTCCCTCCAAATCCTTATCATCGTCCGTGCTGATTTTGCTGCCACCTCTGCTCTCAGATGCCAAAAGACGGGGGGTTATAGCAAGCAAACGGAGAAGGTGCTCAGCACCCCACACTTGGTGGGGAGGTCTTTTCGATTCTTTTAATCCTTCCAATAGGGCCAGATACTGATTCATTTCAAATCGATACAGAAGCAAATTGCCTAGCGCCCCATCAAACAAGGTGCAAAGGCGTTCGCCCATAGGTCCATTTGATCCCTTCGCATCAGACGAGGACAAAGATACAGGTGAGGATGAAGGGAGAGTTTTCTCGTATCCCCAAATTACCTCCTTCACGTTAGGTAGTTGGCGCAGTTCTCGTCGCTGCTTTACACCTCTTTCTCCGTCATCAGCATCACCACTGCAACCAGTCAGTCCTCGAGGAATGTTCCCTGTTAAATATCGTTTCCTCGTTACGGCATACCAATCTTCAGCCAACCGCAATCGCAATCCCGCTGGGATAATCAACGACACAAGCCGGCCTCTCTGCTCTACATCTCTCAAAGACAGCCCGAACACCGGGCTCTGCATCACATGCGATGCAAACCTCCCCTCAAGACTCTGCGGTCGTTTACTGCCTGCGTTCCCTCCAGTTCCTGCAGCACAATCGACCGAGAAACCATCTCTGGATCCTCCTCCCTCACCTAGTAACGCTGCAGAGAAGGCCATGCTGCTGCCACCGAGATTCCTTTCTTGACTACGTAGACTCCGTGCTTTTTCTGTAGAATCCGTCAGGTCTCCCAGACCAAAGGTCTGTGGACCTGCTTCCTCTTGATTGGTGTCGGATTTTTTCTCCCTGTTGTTGTTGTTGTCGTTGTTGTTGTTGTTGTTGTTGTTGACGTTGTTTTCGTTGTTGTTGTTGCTGCTGTTGCTTGTGCTGCTGCTGCTAGCAGACCCGTCAATCGGCACCACCAACACGATCTGTGAGACGGGATCAATCTTGCGAAAGGCGGATGGAGCCTCTCTTGAAAACCGGAATGAGATGGAATAACGGCCGGGAGTCTTGAACTGCGGGACTCGGAAGTAGAAAAGTCCGCCGACAGTAGACTGGCCTGCCTCGTCGTACAGCACCTACAACGGAATGAGGAAGAAAGGGAAAGAGCGAGAAGGGGGTGGGGATAATTCCGTGAGTCTAATAGATTGTGGTAATGGTGGCTGTGGAATTGTAAAACAAATACCTCTTCCGTGTTGATCTCCTCTCCCTTACTGTCCAGTTTACTCGCGAGGGCAGCAATGCGATAGCGAAGCGGCACGTCTTTATAAAGCTCGGGCAGGATCCTTTCGCCCTTGACGCTCATGAGGGCCAAAGCAAAAAAATTGTCCCCACGGTGAGACCACCCAAAAGCCTTCGTTCGCACGTCGGGGTTTTTGATCCGAATGGTCGCGTTGAGCAAGGTGCCCTTTGAATGTCGATCCGCCACAAGTTCGAGACGCTTGGGTGCCTCCGACACATAGTGACTTTTTTTGTATGTACTTTTTTTGGCATTTATGTCATAAGTGGCACTAGATTGGCCGCCTGCCGAATTATTGCCACCGCCGGCATCTCCCGTATTTGCGATGCTGGTACTGCTGCTGCGGGAGGTCAGTTTTGCAAGCGCTGCCGCTGCCCGGCCACGCCTCTCTTCCTTCACGATCGGCACTACCGGTACTTCAACTTGTACTGCTTCTCGTGAGTTATATGATTTTTGTCCCTCCTGTTTGATGGTCAAAGGGCCGTTGCCACTGCTACTGCTTGCCGTGGGGGCGCTGCTGCTGCCCCCCCCCCGCGTAGTACGCCGGCGCAGTCCTGGCGCAGCCTCTACTCCGCTTATCTCCTCCCTACAATGTTTTTTATTGTTGATGGTTGAGGCAATCGCATGCCCAGCGGCCTCGCTACTCTTTTCTACAATACTTTGCGGCGACTTCTCCTCTTCTTGCGCGGTGATGGTGTGTTGTTGGTGGGCTGGCGACAGGGCCGTGAAACCAGCCTGTTTGCTTCGCGTCCTATTTGCTGGCCGTGCCATGGCCGTATCATCTTGCATCACTAGCTGCGACGAGTGTGCTATGCATGAGTTGTGAGTCTTGGAAGATTGCAGGATTGAGTTTGCTAGTGGCTGCCACAGTGTGGCGGGAGAAAAATCGGCGACCGTCGTGATGACGAGAGAGCGAGGCACATGAGAAAGTGTGCATTCGTCAAGTAACCCACGCCCTCCTGGAAAACTCACGTTATTTTCAGGCAACATTAGTAACGCCAGCCCGTTCTGCAACGGGGCGGAAACAAAAGAGCCTGCCTGTCTGCCAGCATTTGCCATCTCTAAGTCTTTCTGCTGGGGATCAAGCCCTCGGCAAAAACTCAAGTTTACGGAGACATTTTGGTAGACCAATGCCTTACAAGCGCCTCAAAGCCTCTTACAGGCGCCTGAGGAATCTCCTCCCACCTCTTTAATCACTTAGCCTCGCCGTCCTGTATTCTGACTGCCTCCGAGGCCTTACCATACCATCCTATAGCGGGCTTCCTGAAGAGCGAGGGTGGCGGCGAAGGTCGCAACACTTCAATCGGCTTGTGTGAGATATGCTAGGTATTTTTCGACCCAATATCTATGCACACCAGAAAATCCATTGCTTTATTCTTGCTCGATGGTGGTGGTATATTTTCATGTCGAGATTTACGCATCCCGAACCTCCCCCTACATGTACGCAGGTTTACAATGAGCAGCGCCTCTCCCAAACGAAGCACTAAAGACCTGAGTCGCGCGGTAGCTTTCCTGGCCCTGGAACGAGTTCAGCAGTCCTCGGACGATACCAGAATGGCCTTTTTGATCGGGAAGGGGTTCACAAAAGACGAAATTGTTGAGGCCACGCGCCAAGCGGAAAATGTGAGGCGATCGACGAGTTCAACGTCTAATGATGGGCATCAGACCTTTGGTGGAGCTACAGCACTAGCCGTGCCCCTCACGACCATTGGCCACGTCACAGAGCCAGGGGCCAAATTCAGTACGCGTGTGATGCTCGGAGGTGGGAGCATCTCCTTCGTCTCACTCGCAAGCGGACCTGATGACGGCATTATCACTCCGCAAGCTCAGTTGAATACATTATTGGCACGTTTCAATACTTTGCTTGCATCCGCACCGTCACCACGAGACAAGGCAGACGTTGCTGTCATTTATCTATCTGTGAAAGGACTGGCGAGGTGCGAGGAGGAGGTCCACAAAGCTTTGGATTGCTGGGTAGATGCCCATGCCCCACCCATGCGCTTCTTGGTTGAGCAAACGGGTAAACGAAATATGGTTAATTTGATGGCAGTCGTAAGGGGATAGCATAAGAGGGGGGAACAGCAGAACGTTTAGAGGCCACATAAAAGGTTAGATAAATGAAGAAGCCTGTACAAGAGAGTAGAGACGATTGTTGATAATCAAGTGTTGGAGGAAGACAGTGACAAAGCTATTTAATCGGACGATATTTCGTCTCCTTTCCTTAACGGGGGATGTTTAAGAGGGGAGGCATAATGGGAATACAACGCTTCACCCGGCAAATTTGGATTGTCCTTCTTTGGCCTCTAAAAAAGCACGCACTTTCCGTTCGACTTCCTACCCATTCTCCTCGCCTGATCAAATCCAATTTCTCTCCATACTTTGGGGTCGAAGATTCCTCAGCCCGTGACAAAGTCCACTCAGTATACATCCCAGCATCTGTCTTTCCTCGTTCCTCGAGCGATCTTACCCTCTTGCGCCATACCCTTTTTCCTTTCTCCCTCCTCCCCTGAATCTTTTCCTCTTCTCTATCTTGGCCTTTATTCCTAAATCTGCGAGAATTTCTGAGGGAGGAGGGCGCACAACAAAGACGGAAAATACACGATGTCCTTGTTGAAACTATTTCCTTTTCTTCGGGAGGAGTGAGGTGCCCTGGGAATTCACTCTCAATCTGTATGAAGACAACATCAGAGGTTGCACAAGGTGGTGACTATTAGATAGCACAGGCTGTCTCATAGGCCACGAAACAAATTCGAGTGGGCTTTTCTTGGCGTTGGCTTGTTAGTTTCTTGCTGCTAGCGCCCTCTAGCGGGGGGGTACACGCGCGCCAGAGACATATTACGAGTTCATATGTTGTATGTGAACAGAAGTCCGCATTCGAGGGGCCAGGGGCATACAGGCATATATATACCCTCAGCTTGGTCCCAGCGTAAGGAAATATGCGCATTTTGAATTCTTTTTCGATGGCTACATGGAAATACCACACAATACACCAATACACGCAATAAATCAAGCTGGAGGTTGAAGCGCTAACACCGTCTTCTTCCTATCTCATAAGCCACAATCGTATCCGGGAAGATGAAGATCACCCTGTGCCCTTCCCGGCAGCTCATCCTCGACGGATAACTCACACACTTTCACATGTATACATTTCTTAGGTGGGACACGCTGGCCTGGCTTTTCCTTATGAAGGCGCATACATCCTTGCTGGCCACAGAGATTAGATTCTTTCTTTCCCCTTACTTGCCTCCCGGAGACGGCATGAATTGATGTTTACCGCGACTACCGAACAAGAGCTTTTTCATCGTACCATTATTAGCAGTCTCAGGAGTAAAGAAGAATGTCGGCGTCCTCGGGTGCGGGGGGGGGGGCGGGAGGAGGAGTGCTGACCAAGAAGGGGCATCGTGCCGAGGTCCTGACGGACGCGGCGACGAAGCGCCTGCTGGACCTGGGCTGGGACATGGGCTGTGACCCAACGCACAACACGCAGCACCTGCTCTATCGAGGCGGGGTACCGGAATGCCCATGGGAAAATGTGTTGCACAAGAAACAGCTGAGCGCCTTTTTGGCCGAGGTGGCTTCGAAGGGACATATGGAGTGCTCCAGCGACGACCTACAGGCCGAGGCGGCGCGCTTGGCTTGCAGTTCATGTCGAAGACAACTGGAGGAGGCAATCGACCGGTGTTTGATTGCCAAAACAACCTCTATATGCCCCTCGGTGAAAGTGACTAGGGTGGTAGGGGACAGCAGCAGCAGCAGCGAAATTGCGGATGAAAAGAAGGACGGGGCAAAGGGGAAGTCGAGCAAACATCGTCAAGGCAAAGAGCCCAAGGCCCATGGCGACAAGAAGGATGAGATGCGGAATGGGGAGGACGGGAACAGTTGGGATAAAAAGCCAAGGCGGAGGTTAGGTCCTGTGGGAGGAACCATGAGCATGGCTCAACTGGAGCAACTCAAAGCGCTGGTGAAGGCGAGCGCGGCCACCTCCGAGTCCCTTTCCTTGTCGAGTAGTGAACGTTTGGTGGCACTTTTGGAGCCAGAGGTTGGCGTTTCGAGCGGGGGGGGAGAGAAGAGCAACGATGCCGAAGTGACGTCCAAGGAGTCTACATTTGCCTGGGCCCTGCTGCCGGGAGATGGGGAGGCGGCCAAGAATGAGAGTAACAAAATTAAGAGTAACAAGTGTAAAAAAAAGAAAAAGAGGAAGGCCAAGAAGGATGAAGAAGAACTTCGGTACGTAGAGGAAGACGAGAACGAGGGCGAGGACGAAGACGAGAAGGAGACAAGTAAAAGCGACCGCTTGCAACGACAACAGCAACAGCATCAACAGCTGCAGCGAGACCAGGACAGTGAGCTGCTGATGCGGCGCATGACCGCTCTAGGTCAGCGAGGGGGCGACGAGAAGGAGGAAGGCCAGGGCGGACAGACACCAGGGAGCTGGTTGAGGGAGAAGCTGGCCGCGTTGGTGGAACACCACCGAGTCTTAATGGAGCTAGGCGCGGCCACCGACAGCCTGATTGAACTATCCACCCTGACCAGCAGCAGCACCGGCGGCGGCGGTGCTGAGGCGCGGGGAGTCGCATTGAAAGTGGAGGGCGCTAGCGATTACAAGTCCCTCCATGAGTACCAAGCGCAGAACAACAACACCAAGCTTCCCGCACTGCTGCAGGCGCAAGAGACCCACCTTACCCAATGGTTGCTAGTCCTGACGGCTCTTGTCCGTGCGCTGCTCCGACTAGAGGCATGCCTGATGCTTGTACCGGCTGAGAGCCGTGAGGTGCTCCGGGTGCTGATCAAGGACGTATATGCACAGTACGAGCACGCGATGGAGGAACTCATGGAGGTCCACATTGAGGGCAAGAAGAACATGCTCAAGCTACTCCCCACTATGCGCACCCAAGAGCTCTTCATCATCATTAATTACCCTCCTCCCCTGGAAATCCGTCATCTCGCCGCCAAGCACCTACAAGAGAAACGCCGTATCGTGTTGCGTCTCCACGAAGCCGTTGCCCGTCGCCTCTTACCACAGCAGCCACCGCAGCCAGCCAGCGGCACCAGCAGCAGCAGCAGCAGTAGCAGCAGTAGCAGCAAAACGTCCATGCATAATGCAAGGACTGGGGTCGTGGATCTAGAGCTGCTGGTGCGGAGGACGCGAGCGTTGTTGGAGCGGTACATGCATCTAGGACAGGATCCGATGGGCTTCTTTGCGGGGGAAGCGTGGGCACCGGCGGAAAAGAAGGAGGAGAAGTGCTTTGGATTGCGCGTGTGTCTGCTTGCGGGGACACAGCCAAAGGCCAATCGGACCGATATTGTGCAGGAGGCGCAGGAGCACGAGACGGAGCTGCGGGGCGCGGTCACGGAATGGGAGGCTCGTCTCCAAGGGCTTTTCGAGGCCACCTCGGCAGCATTTGCCTCCGAGCTGGCCGTGGATCGGTTCCCCCAGTCCTTGCACATGGCTGAGGCTCTCCGTCAACGCCAACTAGACTTTGCAGCTGAGTGGGAATCGCACCGAGAGGGGTATAAATTTCAGGTAACGCTTAGTCAGAAGCGCTTGGAAGAAGTGAACGCAGCCAACCACGAAGAAAAAATGCGCCTACGCCTCCGCAACGAGGCAGCCGCAGCTGCCGCAGGCGGGAGCAATGGCGGCGGTGGTGTGCGAAAGCAGCTGCAGGTTAAGGAGAGTGTGCACGGTAGCGCCAGCGCTGCGATGGACCAGCTCTTGTTACTGGACGGGGGGGCGGACGGGGCGTGCAAGTCAGGTCCTACCACGGCCGAGGGGAAGGCAGTGGCAGAGATGCACAACCTGTTACAAGCTGCACAGCTGCAGCAGTTGGAGCAATGTCTTCGCTTCCGGGTTTTGGCGGTGCGGCATATGATGCAGCGTATGCGCTTAGTCCGAGAGCATCAGGCTTTTTTGAAGGTTGGCTTGTCGCGCCGGGCCATCGTCACGAGAGCGCTGTGTGGAGAGGGCTCGGATGCTACTGCCAAGCTGAAACTCCTCCTCGCCCGGCTCCTTCTCCAGAAGCTGGGCAATGCCTATGGGGACTGGCAGGCTGTCTTGATGGAACGGGAGCTCTCGGTTGAGGAGGAGAAGGCGTGCAAACAGCAGCAGCAGCAGCAGCAGCAGCAGCAACAGCAGCAGCAGCAGCAGGGGCGGCGGGGTGCCAAGAACAGCACAAAGAGTAAGCTCCCGCCGGCTTCAGTCGATATCGCCCACTCTGCAACATTCACGGTGCTACCAAGCAGCACCAATAGCGGCAGCAGCAGTAGTAGTAGCAGCAGCAGCAGCAGCGCGACCAAAAATCTAAGCTCGTCTCGTGTGCAGCCACTGCCAGTTAGGAAGGGGGAGGAAGTGCTTGTCGTCACAAGCAGTAACAATATTCCTAGCAGCAGGAATAGCAGCTACAGTACCTGCAGCACCAGCCGCATCAGGGCTGATGTTGAGGCAGAAGGACGAAGGTCGGAGGACAAGAGTCCCCAAGGTCAGGGGAAGAAGGGCCGGAAGGAGGTGATGCCCGCTCGCGCAGGACCACACGAACTTGTGGATTCCCCCTCTTCCTCTTCCTCCACCTCCATCCGCTCCTTGAAGCAAGAGCAACTACCGCATCAACCTGTGTCGAGCGCCTCCAAGCAGCAACGACAGAAAGAGCAGGCGATCGCGCCTGAGACGGAGGGAGGGAGGAGGAGAGTGCTGAAGATAGATGAGGAGAAGGACGACGACGACGAGGAGAAGGAGATGCAGGGTTTGAAGAAGGACGAGGGCGTGGAGGGTGGATGGACGAAGGTCTCAAGCAAGGAGGAGGAACGGCGGCGGGCTCTGGTTAGGAAGGAGGAGAAGCGCCTGCAACAGGAGCAGGCGTACATTAAGGCTGCTGCCGAGGGCAAGGGCAATTGGCAACAGCAACAACAGCAACAACGACAACAAGAGCAGCAGCAGCAGTTGCACCACAACAAAAAGTCAGTCGGCCCAGCTTCGGGCTCGAGCGTTATCGGGGATAGGGTTCATATGGATTATCAAGCAGCCGGACCACCACCACCACCAGCAGCAGCAGCAGCAGTAGTGGTAAAAGCCGTATCAGCAGATGTAGCAGAAGTCGTAATAATTGCAAAAACTTCGGCTCCTATCCAACTTCTTCCCGCCCCCGATACTGAGCCCGCGTTGATAATACCTTCGTCATCAGCGCCCTCCTCCCCTCCCTCCACGAGAAATAAGGGGCTGCCAGAGTCGCATAGGTTGTCCTCACACTCTCCTGTCATCCTTGACAAGAGACAACAGAAGGACGTATGCAGAAGGGTAGGGAAGGAAAAGGAGCAGGAGGCGAAGGGGGAGAAAGAGGGAGATATTGCTGAGCAAATGGTAAGTGATGAAAAAAAGGCTCGAGCTGAAGGCGGGGAGTGGGGCACGAAAATTTATCAGGAGCAGCAACAAGAACCGGAAGAGAAAGGATATGGGGGGGGGCTCGAAGAAGATGTCGATTGCAGTACATCGAAAGACTGCGAGAGGCAAGGCGCGGGAGAAACATCGGGAGACAGTAGGGAAGCAGAGAAGGAAGGGGATGAGGAAGAGAAAGGTGACGAAGAAGAGCAAGAAGAGGGAGATGACGTAGATATCTTATTTGGGGAGTTTGGAGAGAGTGTTAAGACAATTGCAGGGGAGGCACAAGCACCCATGGCACCAACGGAAGAGGAGAAGGAGCAGGCCCCAGAGGCAGCGCTGCACCAGGAGGAGCAGTACATGTCCTCAATTGACGCCGGAGCAATCATCAGCCCGACAAACGTGCGAGGAGGCAATACCCAGCCACCCACAGACAATAATTTCCCCCGACACGAATCTCCCACCCAACCCCCCGTCCAGTTGCTGCAGCACCAGCAGCAGCAGCAGCAGCATCTCAACCACCACCTCCAGCACCACCACCACCACCATCATCAACAACAACAACAACAACAACAACAACAACAACAACAACAACAACAACAACAACAACAACAACAACAACAACAACAACAACAACAACAACAACAAC
>Ga0160420_100518_pt1 | contig 15734 bp, 26 predicted proteins | sample CelAP2metagpilot_FD_108197 | JGI IMG/M metagenome (GOLD analysis project Ga0160420, IMG submission 108197) | Phycosphere-associated microbial communities from algal ponds in Kailua-Kona, Hawaii, USA - Cellana AP2-5-5 metagenome pilot | ecosystem: Engineered > Artificial ecosystem > Aquaculture >... | reverse complement strand
CGGCAGCAACAGCAACGGCAGCAACAGCAACGGCAGCAACAGCAGCAGCAACAGCAGCGACAGCAACAGCAACGGCAGCAACAACAGTAGCAACAGCAGCGACAACAACAGCAGCAACAGCAACAGCAACGGCAGCAACAACAGCAGCAACAGCAACAGCAACAGCAACAGGAGCAATAATTTAAATGACCCTTGCACTTTCTCTCATGGTGGAGTGCAGGGCCACCCACCTCATGCCCCCCGAAAATCACCGACCGAGAAACACGAAAACCGACAAGGCCAAGGCCAATAGAAAGAGGAAACGAAAGAGAAAGGGGACAGACATAATGATGACATCATGACTCCTTCGTCACCCACCTTATGCAGCGTCCCTAGGATCCGAGACCGTTGAGGTCCGGCCTTGCCTAGAATGGCACACGTAACGGACTTTCCCAGAAGCAGCAACAGCTCCTCTGGCGGAATCTCGCGACGTGGGGCCTGGCTCAGCTCGTGGTATCGGAGGGCGGCCTCGACAAATTTCCGGTTGGCGTCCAGGACCTTAGCGTAGGTAACGCGATAGCGTAGCTGAGGAGAAGGTGATGGGGGGGAGGGAGGGAGGAAGGAAGGGAAGGACGAGAGGGAGGAGGGAAATGTGGGTTTGTGGTACCAGAAAACAGTGCGCACACGAAGCAAGGAGGAAGGAAGGGGGGAAGAGAGGGAGAGAGAGGGGGGGGAGAGAGGGAGAGAGAGGGAAAGAGGGAGAGAGGGAGAGAGGGAGAGAGGGACCACCGCGCCGCACCTGGACCCAGTAGTCTGTGACGGCCTCCATAAGTCCACTTGCCCTATTCACGAATGCCTCCGCGTCTACCGCCTCGTCTTCCACCAAGTACGTCTCGGCGATCTTCACGTAGATCTCCGCCTTCTGGGCGTCGGAAAAAGTTCTTGAGACAGATTCGAGATTCAAGCCTGCGGGGAAGGGAAGGAGGGGGGGAGGGGGGGAGGGATGGGAGGGATGGGAGAGGCTATGTGTCAACTTTGATTCGACAGGCCAATTGCCGAATCAAAACATCCAAACCCAATAAAAACTGATCGAGGAGAAAAAGGTAAAAGGGATCAAGGGAAGGATACCACCACTGACCTGCCAGCACTGTGGCCGCCTCTTTATAACTTCCTTCGGCCTTGAGAAAGTCGAACAAATATTCGCGAAAGGTCACATCCGCGTCCTCAAACACCTGGGCATGCCCCGCTCCTTTCTCAAGGGCGTACTCTGCCACATCTCTCAAGGCCTCTTTGTCTTCATTTTTGCTGCCTTTCGAGAGGGTAGCGACAGCTTCAGTCGCGAGGAACGACAGGACGCCCCGAGAGACTAGGGCGGGGACATCAGGAGAAAGCAAGTGGTCGATCAAGGCTTTGAGGGAGGTACAGGAGGAGAAACGAGGGGTCTTGACCAGCGAGGTGATGAGCTCCTTGTACTTGGACGTTTGCCGCGTGGTCCGATCGGCTTGCCCGGCGAGGGCTTTGATCTAAGGGGCAGGGAGGGAAGGGAAGGATGGGATGGAGAGTGGGATGGAGAGAGAGGATGAGGGTATGGTCGGAATGGACGGTGTGGTGAACGAGGGACTTCAGCCATAAGCGTCCAGAACTGGCTTGCTTTCTATAAATGGCAGCCCACCTAACCATTGGCCAGAGGATGTAAGACTCGCGCATTGATACGCGCGAGGGGCGAGGCTACAGGGAGGAGGATGGAAGGAAGGGAGGGGCAGGGGAGGCATTCGCTTACCTCTGCGATGGCTGCCTGAATGTCCACCATGGCTGTCGACCCACTGCAGCTCCTTCACGAGATTACGCCGACGGCTTATGATGTATGCGTTGGTGCATGGTGTATGTAATGGATGAGTGTGGTGGTTTTCAGTGTTAATTAACTAACATGGCGGGCGATGTTCCGTCTCACTGTTACGGAGAGCGCTTCCTCGCTCGTGGCACGCCTCCCCTCATTGTACAAACGACATGCATGTACTCCCTGGCAACATATATGTGGTGACTCTGTCGGTAGGGAGCAGCAGGATCGACATGCAATCCCTTCCCGCTTTCCGCAGCGCGTCTTGATGAAATTCTACAGACCCAAACGCAACCTCCCCCCTTCAATTTTTTCCTAGACTCCCGCCACGCCATGACGCCCCACCTTGCCCTCCATGCACCACACCCACACACGCCACAGCCTTTCAATGACAACGAGGCAAATTTTCAGCCGAAGGGCTGGCCCTAGGCCATAGGGACCACAGGAGGAGGGACGGCGACGAGCACCCATGCTACAGCCATTTTCCCTGCTGTCCCTGCAGCTTCTCCAAAACCAGACGAGGAACCTGACGACGGCCCGTATGCAGTATGTGAAAATATCACGGTATACCGATGCAAACGATGTGGTCTTGCCTTTTTCTCTTCCTATGTCCACCAAAGTCAGGGCTGGAGAACTCATAGGCGCATGTGTGTGGAGCGGCAATGGCTCCAGTCCTTTCCACCCCTTCCTCCCCTTTCACTCGCTCTTGCTGCTGAAGCCATGACCCCTGGTACCGCCTCCTTTTTATCTTCATCCTCCTTGTTGTCCTCCCTCTCTTTCTCTACCCCATTTCCTTCTACCGATGCAGCGTCACCAGGATGGGGCGCGTTCTCTCTTGAGCGGTTGGACCAGCACCAGCACCACCAGCACCAGCACCAGCACCAGCAAATACTGTCGTCGGATTTACCTTCTTATGCTTCTGACAGCCCAAGCGGTAGAACTAGCACCAGTGCCATGAGCACCACTAGCACCATGACCATACCCTCCTTAGCACCACGTCAATTCTCACACCACTAAGACGAGCAAGACTGCTCCATCTCCGTCTCAGCCTCCTGCCACTCGCTCCAGCAGCACCACCAGGACCGATAGCAGTACCAGAAAACGGAGTTACATTGCGCGCTCCCCACCCGCTTCGCCTTATATGCCCTCCCTCAACCAAAACCTCTTTCCTCCTCCTCCTCCTCCTTCCCCTCCTACTCCTCCTCCTCCTCCTCCTCCTCCACAGCAGTAGCAGCAGCAGCAGCGGTGGGGGCGGCAGCAGGAGAAAGATCATCATCAGCAGGATGTGAGCAAGAGCAATAATAACAACAACGTTTTGGGTATGGAGGGGGAGGAGATAATGGTGAGAGGAAGAGAAGGGGAGTGTAAGGAGGAAAAAGACTTCAGCACGGGTAGCAGGGGTAGTAACAGCAGGACCTTTAGCAAGGTGGGGAAATAGGATTGGGGATGGAAAGAGCAGACGAGGCTACAAGCCCTCCCCATACCTCCCTCTCCTTATCCCAGCTTCAGCGTCCCGTGGGTTGTCCTCCTCCTCCTCCTCCTCCTCCTCCTCCTCCTCTTCTAATTCTTCTTCCTCCTCCTCCTCCCCCTTGAGTCCCCTCTTCTCGCCTATGAGGCAAGGTCATGCTTACGCCTCTCATCCCAACCGCCACGAGCGCGATATGGCCCGTGCTGGTACTGCGGCTCCTGCTGTGGCTCCTGCTGCTGCTGCTCCTTTCTCAGTGAGAAGACAAACAAGTGTGCCTTTGAAATCATTTCCCTCTCTCTTCTCTTCCTCTTATGCGCTTGCTGATTCTAATACTGCTGCTACTACTGCTGCTACTACTACTTCTGCTCGGCTTTTCGCGAGACATAGGGAGTCGAATAGAGTGAGTACGCATGGGAGGGTGGAAGACATCAAGGGGGAGGAGGGGGAGAAGGAGGATGACGAGACAGAGGATGATTATGAAGAGGCTCAAATGAAAACTTATCATGCTGACATGCAACTCGGAAAATTGGAAGAGGGGGTAGGTAAAGCGTTGTGGGAGGAGGAGGACGAGGGGGTCATTCCTTGGTGCGATGGGCTATCATGCGGAACGGGCGAGGTACTACCTGCATCTATTCCACAGCAACAAGTTGTTGGCGGTTGAGTGGCTCATGTAGGAGGCGGAGGAGGGGGGGTAGAAGGAGAGGGAGAGACGTGCCGGGTATAGAGGAGGATGTTGAGGATGAGGAGAAGGTGGAGGCCGCCTGGTGGAGCCACTAAGAGTAAACATTTTTTGGGATAATCGAGCATAAGAAATACAGCAAATAGAATCGAAACGGAACAATAAAACAAAATTAAAAAAATAAATATTTAGTGTGTCGCTGGCCCATTGCTCTTTCTTGATCAATTCTTCATGCTTGCGCTTCATGCCGTCAAGACCCAAAATTGTCACCATGACCGTGTTCCGACAATTTAATTAATTATGAACGTAACTTGAATTTGTCCTGGGATTTGTTTTCTCTTATTCGCGATAAACGCGGGAGAGGGAAATGGACGGTAGGTTGGCCCCAGAGAAACCTAGCCAACGGCTCTGGAGCGAGCGAGCGACGCGCTTGTTGTGTGGTATCCTGCTGCTTGCACACACTCTGATATACATAGTATGTGCAAAAATACGCCTCACACACACGCCTCTGAACATTGACCTACACTAGAATGCGTGGCGCCAGCAAGGTCAAGAAAAAGAAAGCTCCTGCATCTCCAGCGTCTACCTCCCCACCTGTCACAGCAGCTCCCGGACTTACCTCCTCAGACGCAAACTCCTCCAAAAAACGCCCCCGCCATATGGAAAACAACACTACACCCATCATCTGTCCCCCACCTGTGATCCAAGTTTTCGCTAAGTTGGTCAAGACGGGCCATCGTGGTGTGTGCGTCCTGCTCTCGTCGCGGCCTGATGCGGGTAAGGAGGGAGGGTGGTGGGGGAGGGGGAGGGAAATATTGGAGCGGGTGAGGACATTAAAGCAAGAAAGACATTGACACAGAAATATCTACAATCTCTACAGCTCTCCTGGCGCTTGTCCAAGGGTGGAAAAGCGTGGGTGGAAAGGGAAAGGGCGTCATGGTTGTGGCGGACACGGACAAGGCAACCGCGGGTCCTTTAACGGGCCAGCTGAGGTACGGCAGGGGGAATGTGTGAGGTTCATTGTGGGCGTAGGCAAACCGTCTAATGTTTTTACTATTACTTGCTCTCCTTTCAATGCCTTGATCGTCTAGCATGCCCTCTTTTTTGTACTTGTTCCCCTCCCTCCCTCCCTCCCTCCCTCCCTCCCTCCGTCCCTCCATCCCTCCATCCCTAAGCATCCCATACTGTGACCGGGCCTATACTCTTTCCCGTGGTCTGAGTTCATATCAGGGCATGCAAAAATAAATCTCAGGCATGGCAAAAAGCACTCAACTTGTCTTCAAACTTAAAACCTAAAGATGGTTGGGCCGTTGCGCCAAGTACCACAGTAATTCATTCATCGATAATGGATTGTTTAAATAAGTACTCAACTTTATGCTGGTTCCACCCGCGTATTATCTCGCCTGGAGCTCTTGGACACTGCCCACAGCACACGGACACGGGCAACGCTCCCTCTCTTTGGAGACTCATTCCCAAGAGTGCCCAACGTGCAAATTCCTCGCCATTGTGCTCATCCTCCATCTTCCTCACTTCCTCCCGTCCTCCGTCGCTCAACCTCCCATGCAGGCCCCTCGCATTCACCGATCTCTCCTCCTTCCCCCTCTCCTCCTCTATCCCCGCCAAATTGGGCCTGTGTGTGGTGTTTCGCCCTCAAGAGCACCTCTCCCCCTCCATCCTTGCTGCTACAGCCAACAGTCTCCAGGGCGGAGGGCTCCTAGTCCTCGTCCTTCCCGAAGTGGAAGCCTGGGAGGAACTCCATTCAACAGCAGGAGCAGCAGCAAGAGGAGGAGAAGAAAAAGGAAAGCGCCACCAGCAGGAGCAACTGCAACGACGAAGACAAGAACAACAGCAGCAACGACAAGCCGCATCCCGATCCCTCCTCCTCGATCGCCTCCTGATCCGCCTCCCCTCCTGCAAGTCCGCCCTCTTCCTCCTCCCCTCCCTCCACCCTCTTCCTTACTCCCCCGCCCTCCTCCTCCCCTCCTCCCCTCCTCCCCCCCCAAAAACTGAGGATGGCCTAGACCTCCTCTCCCTCCAGTCCTCCCTTGCTTCCTCCCCTATCGCGGGGCCCCTCCTCTCCCTCGCCCTCACCCTCGACCAAGGCCGAGCCCTCCTTACGTTCCTGGACGCTGCATCTGAAAAAGAGATGGGAGGAACAGTGGTCATGAGGGGGGGAAGGGGCCGAGGGAAGACGTGTGCGTTGGGTTTGGGATTGGCTGGGGCCATCGCCTTCGGATTTTCGAATGTGTTTTTAACGGCCGAGACTCCCCGGAAGGCCCAAGGGATCTTCAGGTTTGTGTTGAAGGGCTTTGATGTGATGGGATGGAAGGAGAAGGAGGAGTATGAGGTGGTGGTGCAAGAGCGGCAGCAACCAGAGGGAAGGAGAGAGGGAGGGACCGATGAAATTCGACCGAGTGCTGCCGGGTCGGGATGCGGGAGGGAGGAAGGGAAGGGGGGAGGGACGACAGCGATTTTGAGGATCAATGTGTTCAGAGAGCATCGGCAGACTGTGCAATACATATACCCGGACGATGGCGCGAGGTTGGAGCAGGCGGAGGTGCTGGCTATCGATGACGCTGCTTCCCTCTCTCCCTCCCTTGTTGGGAACCTCCTTGGCCCTTACTTGACGTTTGTGGCTATCCAGGAAGGGGGGGAGGGAGGGGCGGGCCCAGCAGCGGCTAAAGCGTTGATGGCCCGCATCATAGCACAGGCGGGCAGCACGGCGGGGGAGGTGGCTGCTGCTGCTGCTGCTGAAGTGAGGGGATCTCAGACGAAGAAGGGTGAGAGGCAAGTGCACGAGGAGAGATGGAGAAAAGCGGCGGAGGCTGTTTCGGCGTTAGGGGCGGGGAGGAGGAGCGTTGTGGAGGTCGGGATGGAGGAGCCTGTCATGTGGAGGGGCAAGGACCCGGTGGAGCGATGGGTGGGGAAGATGGGGGGGTTGGGAGTGAGGGAGGGAGGAGGGCTGGGTTTGAAGTTTGGGACGCCGGCGCCGTGGGAGTGTGACTTGTTTTATTGTGAGAAAGCGACGTTGTTGTCTGGACATGCCATGACAGAGTTGCTGTTGGAGAGGGTGATGTACGTGTACGGGGCGTGGGCGAGGAAGAGGGAGGGAAGGAGGGTGTGGGAGGTGGGGAGGGAGGGGGATCATCTAGTGGTGTTGCTGGGGCCAGAGGCGGAGGAGCAGGGGGAGAAAGCGGGATTACCTGACATATTGGCGGTTATACATTTGAGGGAGGTGAAGGGGGAGGAAGGGAAGGATGGAGGGGAGGAGAAAGGGTGGGTGGACGTGGTGCACGTGGCGACCCACCCTGACGTGATGCGGATGGGGTATGGAGGGAGGGCGGTGCAGCTCCTGGCGCGGCACCTCAAGGGAGACATTGCATCTTCTGCTACTATCCCTGCTGTTGATGCTGCTGCTGCCGCTGAGTACGGGAAGGAAAAAACAGTGACGCGTGTGATGGATTCAGCCCTTCAACCTCGGCAGATCCTCCCTCCCGTCCTCACCTCCCTCGAAGAGAGAGGACCCTTTTGGGCCCGAAGCAGCGGCAGCAGTAGCAGCAGCGCGCCCGCTATTCCTCCCCGGATGGCGGTAGTGCGCCGTGTTCCCACCTCCCCCTCCTGGTGGATCGTATTCTGGCGTCGCGCAGGCTTTCGCCCCATCGCCATGACGGCGGTTCCCAGCAAGGAGGAGGGCGAGGAGGAGGAAGGGAGCGAAGAAGGGCGCGAGGCCTCGCAGGCCGTGACAATGGCGCTGGCTTTGTGGGGAGGGGAGAGGAGAGGGGGCGACGAGTTCTTGGCACAGATGGAGGAATTTCAGTCGAGGGTGCTGCGGCTGCTGCCGTCTGTGTATGCGGGCCTCGGGACCTTCACAGCCCTAGGACTGGTGGGCGGGCAGCAGCAGCAGCAACGACAGCAGCCGGAGGTTGAAGAGGATGGTGAAGAGACCGCTGTTGCAACTGGTGCTACTGCTGCTACTGCATGTCCATCCCTCCTGACAGCAGAAGAGCTCTCGTTCCTCTTCACCAGCCATGACCGCCGCCGCCTCCATACCTATGCCTCCTCCCTCGGGGACCCTTCAATCATATCTGACCTCCTTCCACTCCTTTGCCAGCTTTTCTTCCAAAACCGTTTGCCCTCCCTCCCTTCCTCCTCCTCTTCCTCCTCCTCTTCCTCCTCATCCCTCCCGCCCTTACAAGCAGCAATTTTAATAGGGCTAGGCATGCAGAGGAAGGAGCTGGGTGCCTTGTCGTTAGAATTGGGTCTACCTACACACCAGGTGCAGGCTATGTTCAACAAAGCAGTCAGGAGGCTCTCGGCGTGCTTGAGAGGGATAGAAGAGGGGGAGGTGGAGGAAGAGATGGCAGCAATGACGGCAGCAGCACCGGCGGCTGCGAGGATAGGGCAGGGCAGGATGGAGGCAGGGAAGGAGGCAGGGAGAAAGATGGAGAGTTTGCCAATGCGATTGGAGGAGGAGATGGAGATTGGGGCGAAGGAGGTGAAGAGTAGGGAGAGGGAGGGAAGGAGGGAGGAAAGGAGGGAAGAAGGGTTGTTGAAGTCTTTGGATTTGATGCAGTATGCGGTTAAAGGATCGACGGCAGAGTGGGAGGAGGTCTTGAAGGAAAGTAAGGGGGCGCTACAGACTCACGGGATGGTGCAGCTGAAAAGTTTGAAAAAGACGGGGCCCTCAGTTTTGGATCAGTTGGAGGAGGGAGAGGCCCCGGGGGAAAAGGGGGGTGGAAAGAAAAAGATAAAGATGGGGGGAGGAGAGAGGGGGGGGGCACAGGAAGGTATAGGGAGAGGGGCTGGTAATTATATCAGTCGGGGTGGGTTTTCTATCATGGGGGATAGTGAGAGAGGGGCTGGACCAAGAGGTCGAGGAAGGGGGGGAGGGAGGGGAGGAAGAGGGGGCGGTCGACGGTGAGAGAAGGAAGGGCTAGAATTGCCTGGCTGACAAAAAGAAAGCAATCGATCATAAGGGAAAAAGAATCAAATGAAGAATAAAAAAAAAATAGAAAGAGCGCCCCGAAGAAGATTGGGCGATTTTGCCGCCAGGAACGTTCGTTCTTCATGTACACCCCAGATCCAAGTTGCTACGCTGCCTATTAATACATTCTTGAGGGAAACATATATCGATGCCTATGGAAAGCAATGGTTTGATGTGTGAAACAATGGGTATGTTGTGCGTCCCTCTCACCTCGGCTGACTCCCCAACGCCTCCAAACCCCAGATGCGGAGCCTTGTTGCTGGCCAAGTCCTGCTGCTCCTCGCTGCCGCCGGATTTACGCAGATTCACGCCTTTCAGGCGCCCCCATCCCGTTGCATCATGGCTCTCCAGTTTTCTTTTCTGACCCGGCAACGTGGAAAGGTCCGCTCTCCACAGCCCACTTCAGGACGCTCCACCCTCTTTTCGAGCCTCTCCGCCATTCCTGCCCCCGACCATCCCCCGCCCCCGCCACCCAAGCGCAAAGAAAGTGCCGTGCACTTTGCTCATTGGTTAACTACACAAGCCTTTTTGATGACGGAAATTCGACCAGTAGTGTTCTTAAATATGGTGTTCACAGCCCTAGTTGCCCACGCGTACAAACGTGGCATGACGGGCGCTGTGGACATTCACCCGCACTCGTTGCTGGCGGGCCCTCTTGGTTTCTTCCTCACTTTTCGAGCTGAAAAGGGTTTTGATCGCTGTGAAGACGCACGAAAGATCTGGGATGGAGTGCTGGATACGTCCCGCGATATGGCACGATGCGCTATTGGGGCCGAGTCCTTGCTGGGCAGTAGCGGTCCCCCTTTTCCCGCGCGGCGTCTGATGGACCTGACTTGTGCGTACGGCATTTTGCTAGAGGAGTTTGTGACGCGAAAGCAGCGGCAGTTAGAGCTGGAAGCGCTGCTAGAAAAGCGGGATTTGGAGATTCTTCGGCTCGGAGCCGCCAATCGGCCCCTAGCTATGACGGAGTTGATCTCGGAGGAAGTTGTAGATGAGGCCAAAACATCCGCAGTCTTTCGAAATTCTCCATATTTTGGTCGCCTGTTGGAGCACATTGATCAATTGAGCCATCACGTAACCCAGGTCCAGCGTCTGATGAAGCCCTCTGTGCCCCCATTTTTCTACACGCATGCGCTTCGTTTCCTGACCCTTTATGTTTTCACACTCCCCTTTGCCCTGGTTGATAAACTGCCAGGACACGCGTTGGTGCCGGCTGTTGGGATCCTGACATGGGCATTATTCGGACTGAGGGAGTTGGGCATTAAGGCGCAGTATCCATTTTCATCGGGCGTGGTCAATCTCAAGACCTTGTGGAAGGAAGTCATTTACGATGCACGTGTGTGCCTGGAAGAGACGCACCAGAAGGCGGAAAAGGAGAGAGCCAAGGACGAAAGCGCGGAAGGGATGGAAAAGGTGCAGTGATCAAAGCTATACACATTTGTCCGGCGTTTTGGGAAGAAGAATCCAAGACAGGGTTTATTTGTTCGCAAGGGTGCAAGGTAAGCGGAGGGGTGGTGGAGTACAAGGAAAAGGCGAAAAGACACAAGCAGAATGAGACGAAACAAGCATCTCATGCGAGGAGCAGGGGGGCATAAGATTTACATATTTGCAACGGATTTTGATGGTTAGAGCCCCATCATGATGCGTAGACGTGTATCCTAAAGACCATGTAAATAGAGAATCAAGAAAGGACGAGACTCATTTTTATTTTTTTCATCATTATCAAAAATAAATCCATGGTTGGTTAGTTTTACGGCCCTTGTAGCGCCGAAGGCATTTTCGTTATACAAGCTGGCTTTCACATGACTTATTGTGAAAATTGTGATCTGAAAGACAGGTCTCCATTCCATCGCAAACTTGTCCTTTATTGCCTCAAGAAGAAAGGATGGAATGGAAGAGGAGAAGTAATGCAGGCCAAACACTTCATAAGACATTTATTTGTGTCGTTGTCTCATGGGATGAAGAATTTTTTTCGCATCCTCCGAGCTTTTGGGTGTCTGACTTGCATTTTCCCTCTCTTTCCTTTTCATCCTTTCGCCTCGGAGCAATAATAAAGACTATCGCCGTCACCTTAATCATATCTCTTACAAAGCCTATGTACATTCTCTCGTCGATATCTCTCACAGCGTCGGCGTCGGAGGACACCTTCCCACGGGCAAGGCCCCGGCCTTCTTTTCCAAAAATTTAAACAAGGAAAGGACCCTCCTCTTATTCACTCCTCCGTCCAATGTGCCAAATCTCTGCTCGCTCTGCACCCTAACAACCACCGTGCTGTTCCCGGGCTCCACATCCACACACGCGACCTCGACTGCCATGTCATCCACAAATCCCCAAAAGCCCGTCACCGCCACTATGTGCAAGGTTTCCCCCCCCTTCCCACCCGCACCCGCCCTTCCCATCACCCTGGTTTGAAACTGTTTCCCTGCCCATTTTTCCACAAGCTGCGTCACGCTGTGTGTCTTGGGCGTGAAAAATGTCGGTGCGCTCAAGCCGTGCGCTCGCTCCCCTGTCGAGAGAGGGTCGTTTGTGACACGGACGCATGCGGGAGGAATCGTGCCCAGAGCATTTCGATAGCAGCGGGAAGGGAAGGCGGCATGTCGCACAAAAGTAGTACGCGCACAGATCAAGCGGATTAGAAGGTAAAATAGGACGAGGTAGGAAAGGGTAAGGACGGTATAGTGCAGGCAGCGTTGTTTTTGGATGTTGCGGACCCCGACGGGGGGTTGAGCACGACGGAGAAGAATATGGAAATACGTAAGGTGGGCCCCGATGGAACCCAATGACAGGAAAGCTCCCCACACGAAGCCAATGACGCAAGACCATAAGAAAAGGAGGATGGAGAGGAAGAGGCTGGTACTGAGGTAACACCGCAAAGAGGCCTGGTTGCAGCATGTTCTTTGATTAATGCCCACTCGCGGCGAGGCCGGCCAGGATGATGTAGTAGATTCGTCGCCCATGTACGACGAAGGGATGTCGACGCTCTCTTCCTCCACCCCTAAACCAGAAGCGGACGAGGTGTTTGTCAAGAACAAATTAAGGCTCAGGCCTTGTGTCCTGATGTTGCTGCGGAGAGGCGAGCCTGTATCAAAAATGCCTCGTTCTGTGCCGTGAAGGCTGCTGATACTACAACCTCCGTGCGTCAATTCGGTGTACTTGGTTGGCCGTACTGCCCATTCCCAATCATTTCCCCCTACCCCGCCACCACCAGTGCCACCCAACGGGGTCGGACTTCCTCCACCCGAGCTGCCACGGCCGCCGCTGCCTGCCCTTCGAGTGGGCGAGGAGGACATGTGTGTAAATGTATGTCTGGTGCTTGTTGCTCTGCTGATTGCTGCTGCCAAGCCCAACTACGTTGCGACTCTTGAGACGCCCGCGGCGATGATGATGATTGCCGAAAGATTGAGAGACCCACGGCACGGGATGGTCCTGTGTGTGGATTGAAGATTTGTTTTATTTTTTAATTAATGTACTTGTTTGTAATTGGACGGTCTTTGTGTGTGTTCGCCATCAGTACAGGTTAGGAGGAAGGGGTCGCTACACCACACGGATTGTAGCGTAGCGTCGCGTTCGTCGTTCGTTCGTTCGTTCGTTCGTTCAGAGTTGCCGGCCGTTGATGCCCGTTGCCTGTGTGCAGAAGGTTGTCGATATAGTGCATGGCGAGATCACAAATGCTTAGGCGTATCATGAAGCATTCTAGCCGATATTGTCTAGCAACTCGGATTCAGGCAATATTTGGCAGGATGACCGGGGTGCTGTTTTACGATTTTTAGGAAGTCCCCAAGTACTCTACCTCCTGTACCCCTTCCTTTCTTTCCCCCAAAATCAGACTTTGGATGTTGGAAAACTAAGGAATAATAAGTAATGCACTTCAAAAATAAAAGTGTGTCACAGATTTCACAATCGGAAGGTCTTGCCCAGATGCATATGAGGTGCGTCGCATAGCAAGCTCCTTTTTTACGCCAAGTAAGCCCTCGCAGACGACGAGCTCTCCCATAGCACTCGGAAAATGCACTCCTCAGACGCAAATTTGGAAATTCACTTTTCTGATGTATCATTTGTCCTCATAAACCTGTCACTATGCAATCATGCACATTAAAAGAAGGAGTTGCCTTCTCATCTTGGTCACTTACATTTTGTCCATCGCTCACGGGTCGCAGTTAAGAAAGCTCACACGGCACATCGCTCCGCGCACACTTTCGCTTGGTGCCTATGGATAAATTATATTAGGCGTCTTGTGCCCACTAGCTTATCTTAACTTTGCGTATTGCTCCTCAGGACAGGACTCTACTTCGCCACGATCAATGTAGCCGCAGAAACATGGGCCTGCCGCGCCAAAACCCACAGACATGTGACGGCTCCTCCTCAGCACATCCGCCTCCGCCCCTCCCGGCGGCGATGCATCTGCAACAAGAATGAGCGGGCAGAGGTGCAAGTGGATAAAGTGACGTGCTAAAAAGGCCTAAGGCGCCTATGCTTAAATCTTCTTTTTTGGCCGGTTGGCGTGGACATTAATGCCCGCCGCCCGATGATGATTGGTTGGTGATGTTTTCACCTCACACTTGATGCCGAGTCAGGTCTTGTGCAGTCATCCACCACCTCTCCATTCTTGCACTGAGCGATGCGAGCCAGCTAATTGTGGCTCTGAATGTTCTCCCTCGTACATGCAAGGCACTTTTCTGCGTGTCAGTATGCGGCGTGGTTTTGGCAGGAGTGATTGACATGCCGGAGAGTATCCTTGGTCACGCGCACCGCTACTCCCTCTCCCCTCGCACACGATCCCACAGCAGGATGATGAGGACTTTCTGCCTTCTTGCGGTGGCCATGCTGGCCGCGCCCGCATCCGCCTTCATCCCTCAGACCTCCTTCCGCTCCAGCAGCCCCGTCGTCAGCAGATCCGCGAGTCGTCGTACTGCCCCCTCCATGATGGCCGCACGCCGTCCGTTCATCGCAGGCAACTGGAAGGAGAACCCCGATACCCTCGAGGCAGCCCTGGACCTGGCCAAGGCGGTACGTTCGACCGTCAATGAGACAGGCAGAGTGAGGTTTTCGTGTGTTGAGTGTGCGGATGAGAGTCTGGCTGATGTGTCGGCTGGTTGTACACTTTCCTCAGCTCATGTTCACGAGCCGGAGTCCAGCGCATTGCCTCCCTTCATCACTGGTTAACTCTCTGCCCCCACGTTGAACTGTTCTCGTGTCCCTACAATACCATTATCATCAATATTTCATCCCGGCCGCTAATCCCTCCCTCCCTCCCCCCCTCCCACCCTTCCTCTTCCCTTGCTCCCTCCGTCTCCTTCCCCTCAGGTCGCAGCTGCCTCAACTAGCGCCTCCAACGTGGACGTTGCCGTCGTCGTGCCCTTTCCCTTTCTTGTTCCTGTCAAGGATGCCCTCAAAGGAAGCAACGTTTTCCTCGGCGCGCAAGACTTGTATACGGAGGATAAAGGTGCCTACACGGGCGCGACCTCTCTTCCGATGATCAAGTCAGTGGGGGCGCAGTGGGTGCTGTGTGGCCACTCGGAGCGACGGGCCTTGTTCGGAGATACCGACGAGACGGTGAATGCCAAGCTGCACAAAGTGTTGGGCGCGGGGTTAAAGGTACGAGGGAGGGAGGGAGGGAGGGGAGGGCCACGGGAAGGATGGAGGGGGGGAGACATTCGCACAGGGCAGAGAAACTTAATATAGGCTGGTCCAGCATCCACTCAGCTTTCCTTCCTTCTTCATTTTTCATATTTCCTCTCTCCCTCTCCTCCTCCTGACCCGCGCAGGCTATCCTCTGCATTGGCGAGACCAAGGACGAGTACGAGCTGGGCGTGAACAAGCTCATCTGCGGCCTGCAACTCGCCAAGGGCCTTAAGGGCGTCACCAAGGTTCGGCTCGCCCTCCCACCCCCCCTTTCCTCCCTCCCACAAAGAGAAAATCCTGTGCTCCATTTGACAAGAGCCGACCCTCCCTCCCTCCCTCCTGCATTCCCTTTCCCAACAGGAACAAATGGACAACGTGGCCATTGCCTACGAGCCGGTATGGGCCATCGGCACGGGCCTAACCGCCACCCCCGAGATCGCCCAAGACGTGCATGCGAACATCCGGAAGATCCTGTCCGAGGCCTACGGGAAGGACGTGAGCGACAAGGTGGTGATCCAGTACGGAGGGAGCGTGACGCCCGAGACGGTGGACGAGTTGATGGCCATGCCCGACATCGACGGCGCCTTGGTGGGCGGCGCGTCCTTGGTAGGAGAGAAATTTGCGCGAATAATCAACCACAAGTGAATGGTATAAGGAGTAGAGACGGTGCGGGTGCATGTCTGCAGTCGGACTCGGGGCAGGAAGAGAGTCGGGCGGGGGTGAGAGGGTTGGAATGAAGGAGACAGAGAAGAAGATATCCACACTGCGGAGCTGTAAGCGTAGGACGTGGAAGGATTGAGGAAAGGAATGAGGAAAGGAGGCAGGAAGTGAGTGGAATGGAGTGAAAGGAAAAAGGGCAAATAAATGTGTTCGTATGGGTCATGTCAATTTTGATGCTGGGAGGGAGGAAGGGGAGGAGGGAGGGAAGAAGAGAGGGAGGGAGGACGAAGACTTGGCTAGTACAGTAGAAGCGGCGCGATGCTTGGACTTGAAGGAAAGACGGGGATGAAGAGGGAGCGAGGAAGGGAGGGAGGGAGGGAGGAAGGGAGGGAGGGAGGGAGGGAGGGAGGGAGGGAGGGAGGGATGGGTGGATGGATGGGGGGTGGGAGGGAGGTTGGGATTGGGGGAGTTGGTGTTCTAGTGTTTGCGTGGGTGGGTGGGGTGT
>Ga0160420_100517_pt1 | contig 15777 bp, 22 predicted proteins | sample CelAP2metagpilot_FD_108197 | JGI IMG/M metagenome (GOLD analysis project Ga0160420, IMG submission 108197) | Phycosphere-associated microbial communities from algal ponds in Kailua-Kona, Hawaii, USA - Cellana AP2-5-5 metagenome pilot | ecosystem: Engineered > Artificial ecosystem > Aquaculture >... | reverse complement strand
GAAGGAAAGGAAAAGAGGAGGAGGAGGAGGAAGAGAGAGAGGAAAGGAAAAGAGGAGGAGGAGGAGGAAGAGAGAGAGGAAAGAAAAAGAGGAGGAGGAGGAGGAAGAGAGAGAGGAAAGGAAAAGAGGAGGAGGAGGAGGAAGAGGGGGAGGAACCAGGTAGAGCGTGAAGGGACTAGATGAAGAAAGGACAGAGAAGGAGATTTAGAGGCGAAATGAACCTAGATTATATTGCGATCAATTCATATAAATAGGCGCACATGTTATGTCGGGGTCACCAAAAGAAAAATCCCAAAACGAATCCGAGAACACAACTGACAAAGAAAAGAGGTCCAAGTCAAGCTCATTTTATCATTTGCTCTCTTTCTCGCCACACGCCTGCCTTTCCATATACTTCACACTCTACATGCCCCCCCTCCCTTCCACCTTCCCTCTCTTCCACCTTCCCTCTCTTCCACCTTCCCTCCCTTCCACCTTCCCGCCGCTTGGGGGGAGTCCCTCGAGACGCATCAAAGGTAACGGACGGGCGGTTACAGCAGACGGGGGTCGCGGGGCATCTATATACTATCCATAGCGCCGCATGGGGTCCGTGCATCCTTGCTCCATACACGTCTATCCATACATGTCTATCCCCTATCCATAGCACCGAATGGGGTCCGTGCATCCTTTTTCCGCGCTCTGGGCCGAGCCAAACCTCCCCCCCTTCCACAGGTACCCCTGGTGAGACATCTCCGCCGGCCAAAAGATCGTGGCGGGCTTGATTTCGGTCATGATGGGCCGCGAATATTTCTTCTGTTCAATATCCCGGCTCCGTTGCGCGGCTTGGAGCTGGGCGGGGGTGTGGCAATAGATGCCGGTGCGGTATTGCGTGCCTTGACGAAGGGAGTGGAAAGGGGAGACGAAAAGGGGGGAAATGAGTTCAGGCCTGTATAACGAGTTTTTTCTGGCAAACCGGAAGGGTCAACGCTTCCATCGCTATATCATCCAGCACCCCTCTCTCCCTCCTCACCTCGATCGCCCCCTTGACCATTCTCCATCAAGGGGTCAATACGCTCCCAGAAGACCTTCAACAACTCATCGTACGATACCTCCATCGGATTATAAAACACTTGAACCGCCTCCGTATGCCCTGTCATTCCACTGCACACCTCCTGGTATGACGGCTCCTTCACGTGCCCCTGTGTATACCCAGTTCCCGTGGTCACCACCCCCGGCACCCGTGCGAATCGCAATTCAATCCCCCAAAAGCATCCGCCGGCGAAGGTGGCAATCGCATGGCCTTCAGACGAGATTGCAGGTACGACGCTGGCCATGGCAGCCTCACTGGCTTCAAGCGCAAGGCCGGTCAGTTGCGTGTACCACGAGTGCCTCATGTTTATTTTCTGTCGATGGGGAGGGCGTCGCAAGAGGGATGGTGTCGCTGTCGGGCTGATGCAAGCTGGGTCGGCCGGCTCGTAGCTGCAGGAATGGTTCCTTCGATTTTGTTGACTGTCTTGAGAGTGTATGGTGCGTAAGTGTGTCAGAGGGTGAAAGCAGAGTCATGTTTGGGCCGATTACTCATCGCTTTTCCCTTTTACCGTCCGCGCAATTTAAGTGGTCAAAAACACACGGACACAAACCCAGGATTTGAGCATGTACAAACCAATGCCTAGTACATAAGAGTCACGTGCATGGTTTGTTTATGTGGCCGTTGATGGTACATACTCCAAGAGCAACGGACCTCAGCCGAGCAACGACCTCCCCCCTCCCTCCCTCTGCTTGGACGAAGACGAAGACGTCAAGCGGATACAATGTGGGTAAGGAGAATGTCCCGCTTTTGTGTGACTTTCCGCGCCACCGAGAACGGAGACAAAACGAAAGTAAGCACCTCTACCCTCACTACCAACTGTCGTGTCGATAAGGGTTCGATTGGAACATGTATGTGACACGAAGGTACGAAGGTACGAAGAGAAGGAGTAGTTCTTTTTTTCTGCCGCCGTTCCTACGCCCCTGTAGAACTATCGCATGCAACCTGACGTCCTCTAGGACTTGCATACGAGGGGGAGCCTTCCAACGAGAAATTGCTGCCTATTCATCCCTTATTCTTGTCCGAGTTTTTCTAGCGACTTTGACAGATTTTTCATCAGGCGAAGTCCCCGGACGGCCCGGCCCACACAGGGCCAGGAGGAAAAGGGTGACGGGGATAAAAGAGGAGGTCAGTTGGGAGGCTATACATACAGTGTCCGCATATCCTGCAGCGGTTGACCAAAGCGAAGATCATAGGGACGAGCTTAAATTAGATGAAGAGAGAAGGGTGGAAGCATCAGGGGGGAACGGAGGAAGGTTTAGAAAATGGGGGGGGGAGTGAGTCTTGCATTTTGATTGGCATGATCATGCGGTGCTTCACGCTGTAGCTGGCATTCCAAAAGCCAATCTGGGAGCAAGACGGTCTGAAACATGGGTTTCAAAATGCAAAGTTCTCGGAAGTCAATGACTCAAGCTCATGCATTGGAAGATGAAAAAAAAGTAGAAGTTACCTTTATGGTTAAGGGCAACAGCGAGAAACTAAATTAAGAAAGGATTAATTTTTCTTTTCTTTCTGCGTCATGACTCATAGTGTCTATCCTCTGATAACAAGTACCAGTTGTTGTAGGATTAATAGGATAGCTATCCCACCTGTATGTTTTAAAGAGCTACAGCTCTCACAAGGGGTAGGAGGTTGGCTGTTTGTTGAGTGACAACATTTCCAAGCCATTCTCCCTAATAAAGCTTGTTGACCCTCCACGACAAAACTTTGCATCCAAAACGTAAAATGTGCCCCGTATTTGTCGATTTTTAATCGAGAACTGCGATGGCCAACATGCGCCGTTATGACAGGCTGGCAGGCTGCTCGCTTCTTCTTCCCAGGCCTCTTCGCTCGCCGACGAGTAGGACTTCCCTTCTCTCACTCAACCCTAAATTACCACCATCAAGGTGGCGCACTGACAGCCTCACGCCAACATCATACAGGTACACGGCACAGATTCGCGTAAAATAAGAAGAGCGGGGAAATTTCGACGAGTATAAGGGGAACATCAGCAGTGAGCAGCACCACTTCAAAACACCAAGCCATCGGCAGTCACATCATCATGCGCTTCTCCTTTTTCCGGCCCTGCTTCCTCCTCCTCTTTTCGACATGCTGCATCCTGCTGCTCTGTTCCACCCAAGCCCTCCACGAGGAGGATGCAGGAAAATTTGACTGGCACAAGTCTCTTCTGGGACCTGTGACGCAGGCCCGTTTCGAGGTATGTAAAGGAAGTATGAAGGTGGGGGGGATAGGGGTGTGGTGGGGCAGGTGGACGCGCTATGATTGATATCTCATACAGAAAATCGGTCTTTACGCGCACAACACATGTTATCCTCATATGAGCCCCTCTTAATATCCCATCCAACTCAAAGGGAAATTTTCTTCTCCTCGCCTCATCGCTTGGCGCCGTTGCCGTCGCTCATGCCGGCAACACAGATGGAAGCCTGCTGTGGCGGCAAGTCATCCCATTGGCAAGTCCTACCCTCCTCCCTCCTGCCGAATTGGGAGGATTAGAAGGGAAAACAGCAGCTGTGGAGATCTTGGAGGTGGCTTTGCACCCTCAGAAGCGTTTTGTCCTGGCCTTGTCGCGGTATGTGTAGGAGGAGGGGAGGGAGGGAGGGAGGGAGGGAGGGAGGGAGGGAGGGGGGGTGGGAGGCGAGGATTCAAGAGATAATTAAAATATACACTGTTATACTTGTCCCATACATTCTTTTCAGATGGAAGAAACATAAATGCGCATGGCTTTCTTCCTCTCTCTATACCCCACGCAACTCCTCAGCCCATCCTCAACCAGCCCGCCTCCCTCCCTTCCTCCCTCCCTCCCTCCCTCCCTCCCTCTTTCTTCCACAGCGACCCAAGCACGACTTCGCTTGATCTCTGGGCCTGGCGTCTATTCGACGGCAACCTGCTCTGGCACGCCTCCCTCCCCTCCTCCCCCTCCTCCTCCTCGTCCTCCTCCCCCTCGGGCTACCTGGCCCTCCTCCCTGCCCGCGTGGCCGTGGTGTGCGGGAAGGGCGGAAGGACGGTGTTTGTCAATGTGGACAACGGCCTCTGTGATGGCGAGGGACCGTCCCTCGAGCTAGAGGCAGTAGTTGGCGTGGTCGCGACGGAGGGAGGGGTGGTGGTGGTAGGCGAGGGGAAGGATAGAAGGGCACAAGCCTTGCTGGTAAAGATGGGAGAAGGGAAGGCGGAGAAGGTGAAGGCAGTGGCGACCTCGGACAGTGGGCTCTTGGCACACGGGTGAGTGGAGGGGAGCGAGAGAGGGAGGGAGGGAGGAGGGAGAGGCGGGCGGGTAGGTAGGTAGCATACATGTTGTTGCAAACGAGGAGGTTCGACTGTTTTTCAACGTTTTTCACATCCTCCACTACAGGACGCCCTCCCTTCACGCTTTCGCCCGCCCTGCTCCTGCGCATGGCCTCTCAGTACTTCTTCGCACCTCGCCCTCCCCTTCCTCCTCTTCCTCCGTTGCCGACCTCCAGCTCGTCACGCCCACTCTTCACAAAACCACCACCCACGGCGCTCTCCTCACTCCCATCCCTTCCTCCCGCCTTCCCTCATCCTCTTGCCTTGTTCTCTCCGAAGCGGGGGCGGTGGTTGAGCTCTCAGTGGCTGATGGGAAAATGAAGCAGCGTCTCATCTCCCCTCCTCCCTCCCCCCCTCCCTCCCGCCCCGTGGTCGCGGCCTCGGCCGGGCCCTACGTCTTCAGGGGAAAGGGAGGGAAAGAGGGGGGGAAGGAGAGAGGAGTGGAAGTGCTGCGCATTGCAGATGGACAGGTGGAAGGACGGCTGACACTGCCGAACAAGCGCTCCTTGCGTGCGATGTGGGCGACGGTGAAGGGGGAAGGAGGGGGGGAGGGAGCGCTGGAGGGAGGGGTGCGACTGCTGATGGTGGATGAGGCGGAGACCCTGGCCCTCAAGGATGGGAAGGACAAGACAAGTAAGTGCGTTTGAGGCTCAAGGGATGGACGGAGGGAGGGACGGAGGGAATAGCGAGCCTGTCCACACATCCCGGTCTCGTCGATCTCACACCCTTCTTTTTCATCCTCCCTTCCTCCCTCCTTCCCTTCCTCCCTCCTCTCCTTCTAGTCTGGCAACGCGAGGAGGCCCTTGCCGACGTCTCCCAGGTCCTGATCGCGGACTGCCTTCCCAAGGAGCAGGGCGGGAGGAAGGGCGGGAGGGAGGAAGGGGTGGAGGCCGTAGCAGCTGCTGCGTCCTCGATGGTGGAGGAGGTGGTGGTGAGTGCTTCTGAAGGGCTCTCTAATGATAACCCTCCCCCGCCCTCCCTCCCTTCCCTCCCAATTCTCCTTTCTGAACATAGTTGCGCCATTTACCCTCATCATTACCTCCTTCCCTTTCTCCCTCCCTCCCCCCCTTCCTCCCTGCAGGCCTTTCTCCTCCCCCCCTCCCCTTCCTCCCCCTCCACCCGCGACGCCCACTTCGGGCTCACTAAAGTCCTCCTCCTCCTCTCCTCCTCCTCCTCCCGCCTCATCGCCCTCCTCTCCTCCGACAGGGGCCAGGTGCTGTGGACCGCTGACCTGGAAGAAGGCGAGGGAGGGGGGGAGGAAGGGGGGGAGGGAGGGCAGAGGTGGAGGATGGTATTGCAGGGGGAGGAGGTGCTGGTGGTTGGGGATGGCGCGAAAGGCAGTGCCGTGTGGTTGGACGTGCTTACGGGTAGGTGGAGGAGGGAGGGAGGGAGGGAAGGAGGGGAGGGAGGGCGGGAATCTTCACGTCCGTATGCTTACTCACCGCCCGCATCCACCCTTACAGGTGAAGTCACCGCTGCCGTCGCCGACCTCGGCCTGTCCCCTTCCTCCCCCCCCTCCTCCCTCCTCTTCTTCCCGCTCGACCTCTCCTCGTTCTCCTCCTCCTCCTCCCTCCCGCCCTCCGCCCGCCTCCTCCTCATCGATGCCTCGGACGCCGCATCGCACCGCGGTCGTTTCCTAGACAAAGGCTCCTGCTCCTTGAGTGAGGAAGAGGGCGAGGGCGGGAAGGAGGACGGGCCGGCTAACGTTTCCAAGCCCATCTACTACCACACACTCTCCACGCCCTCCTCCGGCGGCGCTTTCCTCCAGACCTTCCGCCTCATCACCCCTGCCTCTTCCCCTGCCTCCCCCTCCTGGCCCTTCGTTTCTTCGCCCATCGGCGCTGCGGCCTTGCCCAGCGAAAGCGAGCGTGTGGTTGCCCTGTCCTACCCCGACGGACGAGAAACATCCACCACTCCTACCTCCCTCCCCCTCGGTGACGGAGCCCTCCTCCTCCGCTACCTCAACCCCCACCTCCTAGCGCTGGCCAGCACTGCTTCCCTCCCTCCCTCCCCCCTCACCTTCTCGACTGTCAACAGCACAAGCGACGGAGGGAAGGAGGAAAGGAAGGAGAGGGTGTCTACTGTGTATGTGACTGTGATGGACACGGTGGCAGGGAGAGTGTTGCATCGCGTCTCCCATTTTCACGCCCAGGGCCCAGTGAAGATGAGGATGTTTGAGAACTGGCTCGTGTACTCGTACTGGAACTGCAGGGTAGGCAGGAGGAAGGGAGGGAGGGAGGGAGGATAGGGCTGGCGTCACATTAAATCGCCAGCTTGAGGTCTCTCAGCTGCTGGCTCACTTTCCGTTCGCCGAGTCCTCAATCCCTCCCTCTCCCCCCCCCTCCCTCAGGCTCAGCGCACTGAGGTCGGGTCCATAACTTTTTACGACGGCTTCATCGACAAGAAGGGCATGGGCATCATGACAACCCCCGAATTCAAGGCCCGGTAAGCACGAAGGAGGGAGGGAGGGAGGGAGGGAGGGAGGGAGGTGGAGATGGACGGAAAAGGATGTCAACATGGAATAGACCACTGGTGCCACCCACCCACCCCCTCCGCCTCATCCCTCCCTCCCTCTCTCCCTCCACAGCGTCTCTTCCCTCGACGGTGACTTGCCCCCCGTGGCCCTGCAACAGACATTCGTCTTCCCCCACCCCATCCTTGCCCTCGGCAGCACCCTCACCGCTCGAGGGATCACCACGAAGGCCCTCCTCGTCGGGTATGAACCGGGTCAGGTTCTCCTGCTCGATCGACGTTTCTTAGACCCTCGTCGCCCCACGCTCCCTCCCTCCAAGGCCGAAAAAGCCGAAGGCCTCCCCCCTTACTCCGCACACCTCCCCCTCCTTCCCCCTCATGTCCTGACCTACAACCACACCTTGCATAACTTGCACACGTTGCACACGTCCCCTTCCTCTCTCGAGTCCACCACCCTCCTCCTGGGCCTCGGTGATCTTGACCTCTTCTTCACGCGGCTGCACCCCAGTAGCAAGCCTTTTGATTTGCTGCCTGAGACATTCAACCACGTTTTGGTGTCAGTTGTGCTGGTGGTGTCCGTTGTGGGGGTGTGGTTTATGGGGAGGGCCGCGCAGGCGAAGACGTTGAGAGAGGCCTGGGCCTAGCGTAGAGCAATAAAGAGAGAAATAGAAAGCTGCGAAGATGAAAGCAAAGAAAGAACGGTAGACTGAAAAATTGACTGGCATTGATGAAGTGAGAAGGAAGAGGAGGAGGAGCGCTTCCTTTTCTCTGCACTAAGATCTAAACTCACCACCCCGGCCCCACCTTCCACTCCTTTGTTCCAGCACTGTCGCGCCAGCCAAAAAATAGAGTTGTAAAATCAAGGCTCGCGCGCCAATTAATTCCATATCGAATGCAATGAGGTTTTTGGCTGAACCCGGCACGCAAAACATCGACATAATGTCGCTTACATCGACCCCATCCGATAGTTTGGTTTTAGAACTCGTCCGAGTTCGAGTTCGAATTCGATCGGCGGCGCCAAACGTTAGGGCCAAGCAATTCAACGACATGTCGCATAGGGCTTTTCCAACGACGATGGGGCCTGATCTGGCGACCGCACTGAATTTTGATGAGGTGAAGCTGGAGGACTATTTGGATGTGAAGTCGGAGACAGGTACCTCCGCAAGGAAGTGGCGAACATGGGCCCAAACGAGCTTGGCGCCATGGAGTTCTGGTTGGAAGTTCCTGAGGACTGTCCTGCCCTCGCCATCGTGGTCATATGCTACCTCTGCATTCCCGCCTCGTCGTCTGCTTTGAAGCGGTTGTAATCACAAATGGGGCTGATCCAGTCGAAGCTGCGGAATCGGATGATCGAGAAACTCATTTTCACCCGCGCCGACTGGAACGACAGTCTCTGCCAAATACGGCTCAAGGAGAAGACGGCGGGTAGGAGAGCAAGGATGGTAAGGAGGAAAAGAAGGTCGAGGATGAGAGGATACGGAGGGAAGAGATGGAGGAAAGAACTTATTAGTCTTCGTTTAGCGACGTCATGGTGTCAAGTATAGTCGAGAACTATTGTCCAAAGTCGTCGCAGTCGTTCATACATATATATATATATATATATATATATATATATTCGTCGGCCTACTAGTTCTTTTTGGTCGTTCCTACATCCCTCTAGAGCTCTAGAACTATCGCATGCAACCTGACGTCCTCGAGGACTTGCATACGAGGGGGAGCCTTCCAACAATAAATTGTTGTCATCCCTTATTTCTTGTCCGAGTTTTACTAGCGACTTTGACAGGTTTTTCGACCTGTCAAAGTCCCCGGACGGCCCACACAGGGCCAGGAGGAGAAGGGGAAGGAGGATAAAAGAGGAGGTCAGCGGTAAGGCTACACATAGAGTGTCCGCATATCTTGCCGCGGTTGACCAAATCGAAGATCATGGGGACGAGCTTCCCCACGGACCATACTCCTGTACACCCGCAGGATGTTGCGTGCCCCATTGCCGTCCCGGGACATCAAATGTTCACAGATGTCACACCAGTACAGTCCTCGGATGGCCCGCCCGTGACCTCCTGCTCCTCCTCCGCCTACTAGACGCCTTGATGAGGTTCGATTTTGTGGAGCCCGACGATACCTTTTAGGACAACATCAGGAAGGAAGAGGAGCTGTGGTTGGACCATGACTTAGTGAAGTGGAATTGCGTACTGATGCGATTTTCTAATCCAAAAAATATTCTTGTGAAAGAACGAAGAACAAAGGCGCGTGGCCCATAGAGGTAATGAAATGACACATCTGCCCATCTCGCTCTGGGCCTCAGCCATTCCGTCCTTCTTTATCTTGCCATTCTCGATTCATCACTGGCGCGCTATTCCTTCTGAGGCCTTGAACACCCTCGAAATGATAAGTTTTATCAAACTTTACAATTTCGAACCCAGATCCTCTGAACTCAATTTCAGAAGTTAACTCGGATTTCGCGAGTTCGAACAATCCCCGGAAGCGACTCTCTTCCTCACATCACCAGCCACATACCACTAGATACTCCTCTTCTCAGAACCCTCGTAAAACTTGCTGTGGCGTGAGCCTGTGTCTGAGCACGATATATTTTTCTTCAAAGGGAAACACAGGATGTGGGTTGTGTCCCTCTTCTCATATTTTTTCATCTAACCAACCCCACACATCGCTTCCAACAATACCACAGGAATATGGGCAAGAAGAGGCAGAAGCGAGAGGAACAAGAGGAGGCAGAAGTAGATGAGGCAGGTATTACGATGATGGGGGCGGAGGAGGAGGAGGAGGAGGAGGAGGAGGAGGAGGAGGAGGACCAGGGCGAGGAGGAGGACCAGGACGAGGAGGAGGAGGAGGACCAGGACGAGGAGGAGGACGACGACGACGATGACTACGACGACGAGGAAGGGGAGGAGGGTAGTGAGATTGAGGACGAGCCGGGGGTGACGGTACATCAGGAAGCCACAGGAAAGCAAGCCCGCAAAGTAGTCCCCACCAAGCGAGGACGGTACGTGCATGAATATAATTTGGTGGAGATGCTTGCCAGTCCCATAACCTCCCGACCCTCCATTCCTCCCTTCACCCCTCCCTCCATCGCAACCCACAGTGACAGCAAGTACGCCCCGCCCACGGAAGATGAACTCAAGCACCTGCGGGAGACGGAGGACTTATTTACCCGTAATCTGCTCCGGTTACAGCTTACTGAATTGTTGGCCGACGTCCGCTTGGAGGCCGGGAGGGAGGCCGGGAAGAAGGGAGGAAGCAATGGGGGGCTCTGTGGAAAGGTGTTGAAGAAATTCTTGTTTTCCTTGAGGGAGGCGCTAGTGGGAATGGAGAGTGGGGTGAGTTGAGAGAGTGGAGGGAGGGAGGGACGGTCTGAGGAGACGGGTCTCCAGTGCATAATGGCATGCCATTTCTCCTATGCACTGATCTCGACGATCCTGCTTTCTTTTGTTCATCCCTCCCTCCCTTCCTCCATCCCTCCTAATGCTACGCCCCATCAAACACAGACGATGGCCGCTCAGCCATCTCACCCCTCCTTCCCCTTCACCCCCCATGCCCAATGGGCGGAGCCTGCCTCGGCCCTCCTTCCCTTCCTCCCCCCGGCCCATGTCGACGTTGTGGGCTCATTCATGCTCGGCACGCTCAGCAAGCCGGTGCGTGACGGAGGGAGGGAGGGAAGGAGGGAGGAAAGGTGGAGAGAAAGTGATATTCTTTATGTCTTTTGGTTGTCGCTTTCGCTTACTCCCTCCTTCCCTCCTTCGCTCCTTCCCTCCCTCCCTCCTTCCCTCCCTCCCCAGGCCCCCACAGTGGACGTTGCCATGGAGATCCCTTCCTCTACCTTCGGGCCTCGCTGGCCCTGGCTCAACTACCGCTACCATAACAGACGGAATGCCTACCTGGCCCGGGTGAAGGAGGGCTTGGAGCACCTGGATTTCATTCGGTAGGTGAGGGAGAGAGGGAGGGAGGGAGGGAGGGAGAGAAAGGAGGAGAAGGGAAGGGGAGTGGGGCATCTTCTCCCTCTGTTTGTCCATTCGCACTGCCCTGTCTCCTCGTGACTCCCCTTTCCTCCCTCCCTCCCTCCCTTCCTTCCTCCCTCCCTCCCTCCCTCCCTCCTTCAATCCTTTTTAGATCCATCGAAGTGGAAGCCTTTGGAGGCGACCCGAGACGGCCCATACTCCTTCTCACGCCCAAGGCCAACACCGATGGAGTCAGGTGGGAGGAGGGGAGGGAGGGAGGGAGGGAGGGAATGAAAGAGGGCGAGAAGTTCGGTCGGCTCACATTTCCTTGCTTTCCGGTGCTTATATATCTCCAGGGTGCGGCTTTTGCCTTCCATCGCCTTGGTGGACGATGCAGCCGGCAGCAGCAGCAGCAGCAGGAGGAAGCAGAAGGACGGGATGACAAAAAATGGCACGAGGCAGGGAGGGAGGGAGGGAGGGAGGGAAGGAAGAAGGGTGCGTAAGTGGTGAAAGATGTGGATGGTTGGGTTGAATCACGGACTTTCCCGCCTTTTCCCCCCCTTTCCCTTCCTCGCAGGTATTCAGAGACGGCGCAGAGCCCTCCACGCCTCACTACTCCCAGGGCATTTTGCAGGAGGGCAGCTACAAGCAGCACCTGCACCTGCTCCACAGCCGCTTGGGGGACGGCTGCGAGGGCGTAAAGCAGGCGGTGGTCCTGATGAAGGTGAGGAGGAGGGAGAGAAGGAAGGGGGGGGGGGGGGGAAGGGGAAGGGGGAATAGCAAACTAATAAGTTAATGATCATAAATCTCACACCATGCCCTCCCTCCCTCCATCTCTCCCTCCCTCCCTCTCTTCCCCCTCCCACAGGTCTGGCTCGCTCAGCGAGAGTCTCTGCGCGCCTCCGACTCACTAGACGGCTTTTCCCTTCTCTGTCTCGCCGCCTTCCTCCTCCAGGAAAAGAGGCTCAATGCACGGTACGTCCCCTCCCTCCCTCCCTCCCTCCCTCTCTCCTTTCCGTATTCTCAACCCTCCCTCCTCCGATCCCTTCCTCCCTCCCTCCCTCCCTCCCTCCCTCCCTCCCCCTCCCCCTTCCTCAGGATGGACGCCCTTCCCGCTCTGATGGTCATGCTGAGTTTCCTGGCCCAAAATGACCTGACGGCAACCGGCACGGCCCCCCTTGCGCTCAAAGGAGGTGGGCAAGGGAGGGAGGGAGGAAGGGAGGGAGGGAGGGAGGAAAACCCGGAAAGCTGGGAAAGGATTGCTCGAGCAGCGCGTACATTATCGTACTCCTATTCGTCTTATTCACACACCCTTCCCTCCCTCCCTCCCTCCCTCCCTCCCTCTCTCCCTCCCTCCCTCCAGACTCCTGCCCCCTGGACCCGACCTTCTTCCCCGGTGCATTCGTGGCTTGCCTCCTCCTCCAAGAAACAGGCGTGAACGCCTTTGCCTCCCTCTCGCGCTCGGCCTGCGCCGAGATCCAGAAGGAAGCGGCCACTGCCCTGGAGCTGCTGCAGACAAATGTACGTGAAGGAGGGAGGGAGAGGGAGGGAGGGAGGGAGGATGCCTTTTGACCGTTGAAGAGCTTCTCCAATTTTATATTACTTTGCCCATTGCATTTTATATATATATATACATGTATGTATGTATATAATATCTTCCTCCTTCCCTTCTTTCCTTCCCCTTCCCCCTCCTCCTCATCATCCTCCTCCAGGCCCGCACATCTGCCACCGCTCTGTTCCTGACCCCCCTCCCCTTCCTCCGCGCCTTCGACTACTACATCCGCCTGCCCCTCCATCAAGGGGAGGGAGGGCAGGAAAGAGGAGATGCTGTTAGCCTGGCCACGGCAAGGGTACGTGTGTATGGGGCTTAGGACAGTGACGTTAGAGAAGGGGAGGGATGCTTCCTGGCTGTCAGCGAGGGAGGACGTGATATACTCACGCCTTGAGGAGCTGGTTACCCCCTGCTTACTTCATGTTATGGTGGCCACGGCACTACATTGCCCTACACTGATTCCCTGGACATAGTTACATACATCAACACATTATTACATACACTTATGTACACATGTAAATATCTATAGTTGCATTTCATCTGTCACTGACCCCTCCCTCCTCCCCTCCCTCTTTCCCTCCCCCCCTTACTTCCCCCTTACCTCTACAGGAGGAAGAACGCGCCTGCTGCGACCTCCCCCTTCCTTCCTACCTCTCCCGTAAAGCCGCGCAAATCCTCTCCCACGCCCTCGGTGGCCGTGCCCCGCGCGTGCGGGCCCTCCCTCCCTCCCTCCCTCTCTCCTCTTGCACCGCTGGAAAGGGCGGGAAGGAGGGCGGGAAGGAGGGAGGGTGGGTGTGGATAGGGGTGACGATTGACCCGGCGCAAGCCCTGAGGTTGGTCGATCGAGGCCCACCGGCAGAGGAGGCGAAAAAGGCCAAAGAGGTGCGGAGGAAGGGTGGGAGGGAGGGAGGAAAAGGAGGAGGAAAGGGGGGGGTCGAGGCTGCTGTTGGTTTTTCGAATGTTGAGCATTCGTTGTTCTCACTCTCTCTGTCTCTGCCTTTGTCCCTCCCCCCTTACACCCTCCATGTCTTCCCTGCCAAGTTTCGCGCCTTTTGGGGCCCCAAGGCCGAGTTGCGCCGCTTCAAGGATGGCGCCATTGTGGAGGCCGTTGTCTGGAGTGGAGGTAAGGAGAGAAGGAGAGGAGGAGGGAGGGGAGGAGGGAAGGGAGGGGGGGAGGAGAGATAAAGTAGTCGAAACTCATGGATCGTCTTTACGGGCACTGAATCCACAGGCGGCGATCGGCATAGGATTGTCGAGGAAATCATCCGGTACTCCCTGGGTTATCACCTGCGGCATCGGTAAGAGGAGGAGAGAGGGAGGGAGGGAGGGAGGGAGGAAGGGAGGGAGGGAGGAATGGCAGGTCTCATTAATACATGTGTACTCACTCACACAAACCCATTCTCATAACCATGGCAACATCCAGTTTCCCTCCCTCTATAGCATCCTCTTTGAGGGTGTTGGGAAATGACCTGGGCGTGCTGCTCGATCTCCAGAAGGGGGGGGGGGAGGGGGTAGCCTCCCCCCTGTCGCCGGAGACAATGACCAAGGCGGCGCTTACGGCGTTGGATGCCTTGGCTGAAAAGGTGAGCGAAAGGGAAGGAAGGCAGGAGGGAGGGAGGGAGAAAGGAGGGAGGGAGAGAAGGGAAGGCATTAAACCGAAGACAAGGCGCGGGAAGCTCACCTCAAGAATCTTTCATCTCACCCTTCCTCCCCCCTCCGTCCCTCCCTCCCACAGCTCAAAAGCACCATCTCGCCTACCCTCCCGCTGGGCATTGAGACCGTGGAGCCCCTCTCCCCCGGCCTCCGCCATACATCCCTCTTCCCCCCTTTCCCCCACCCCCTCGTCCACGGGGCGAGCCGCCTGTTGAAGAAACTCGAAGGACAGCAAGTCTCCTGTGCCGTTGGTACGTAGGACAGCAAGACAGGAAGGGATCAGGGAGGGAGGGAGGGCAAGTGGGTCGCCTCAAGCTCACACGACCCTCCCTCCCTCCCTCCCTCCCTAGCCCCCCTGCCCATTCAGGTCCGGCTTGAGAAGTCCAATCGGTGGCCAGATGAGATTGAGGCCTTGCGACGAGCCCAATCAGCCTTTCTGCTTCAGATTGCACGCGGGTGAGTGAGTCACAACACGCCATGGACGACGAGGGAGACGATGGATAGATGCCTCCGTTTGCATCGTTCCGCCCCTCCTCCTTTCTCCCTCCCTTTTTTCCTCGCTTTTCCCTTCTCCGTCCCCCAAACGCAATAGCTCAGACCCCTTCTCTCCCTCCCTTCCTCCGTCCCTCTTCCCATCAGCCTGGATCGCGATCCCGAAATTAAGACGTCACTGTCAGGGCCCAATTCCCTCGATGTCATGATAGACGGCTACGTCTTCCGCGCCTCTCTCGCCGTCAGCCAAGAAGCCCAGCTCCTGCTGCAGGAAGCGGAGGGAGGAGAGGGCGGGAGGGAGGAAGGGGAACGCGTGGCGCGAAAGGTGGGCAGGGCACCGACCCACCACCGTCTCGTCCAAGCATGCCATGCGTCAAATCCCCTCTATGGCCGGGTCGTGCGCCTCGCCTCCATCTGGCTCTCCAACCACCTCCTTCCTCCCACGCCTGTCACCACCATCTCCTCTTTCTCCGTCCCTCCCTCCCTCTCCCATGAAGCCCTCGAGCTACTCGTTGCCTCCCTCTTCGCCGCTCCCCGTCGCCCGCCCGGCTCTCCTCTCGCAGGCCTCCTTGCCTTCCTCTCCCTCCTTTCCACGCACGACTGGCGCACTAGCCCCCTCCTCGTCGACCCCCACCACACCCTCCTCCCTCCGGACCACGAGGCTGCCATCAAAGCCTTCGAGGATCACCAGGACAGACAGGAGGGAGGAAGGGAAGGAGGGCGACCGATGTTGTACGTGGTGGCACCCTACGACAAGGAGAGAGGGTGGAAGCCGTCTTGGACCTCCCCTTCTTCCCCGGAGCCCGTGGTGCTGGGGAGAATGGTTGCCCTGGCCGCCGCCTCCCTTCAGCAGCTGGTAGCGTGGATGGAGGAAGGAGGGAGGGAGGGTGGGTGGAAGCCTGCCTTGGTCCCTCCCTCTCCATTTGCTGCTATTTCTGCTGCTGCTGATGGGATGGCACCTTCACTAGTGATGGGGCAACAGCAGCAGTTTGACGCGCTGATTCGCTTTAAACCGGCGTGGGTGGGTCCTTTGTTCTCGGGCGCGTACGAGGAAGGGGGACAGGCATGGGAGGAGGTCCAGAAAGGGTGCAAGGCCCTGAGATGTGGCCACCTGTACAAGAACCTCGCGGGGGCGCAGGCGCAGAAGAGGGTGGTGGGGTTTGACCCCATCCGGGAGTATCAAGAGAGGCTGGTTAAGAGGTACGGGGGACTGGCCCTCTTCCTCGTGGCGGGGGGGGCAGGGGGGGGGGGGGGGGGGGGGGCGGCTGCTTTTTGCCCGCTGCGTTTTTTGGCGAGACCCTCTGCGGGGT
>Ga0160420_100516_pt1 | contig 15801 bp, 23 predicted proteins | sample CelAP2metagpilot_FD_108197 | JGI IMG/M metagenome (GOLD analysis project Ga0160420, IMG submission 108197) | Phycosphere-associated microbial communities from algal ponds in Kailua-Kona, Hawaii, USA - Cellana AP2-5-5 metagenome pilot | ecosystem: Engineered > Artificial ecosystem > Aquaculture >... | reverse complement strand
CGACCATCTACCGCGCTTTTTCCCTCCCTCTTCTCCCCCACCTCCTCCACTACCCCCTCCCCTTCCTCTTCCTCCCTAGTCGTTGGTGGAGACCCTGCGCACCTCCCTCCCTCCCCCCGCCCCCCCCCCCCCCCCCCTGCCCCCCACCCCAGGCCAGCAGAAATGCCACCTCCCAAAGTAGCGCCGGCGGTAGCTGGGGGGGCATGGGGGGCGTGGGGGGGGGGGGAGGGGCTGGGGGAGGGAGGGAGGTGCGCATGGTCTCCACCAACGACTATGGAGGAAGAGGAAGGGGAGGAGGTAGTGGAGGAGGTGGGGGAGAAGAGGGAGGGAAAAAGCGCGGTAGATGGTCGGGGGGGCGGAGAGAGGATCAGCCGGCGTCTGACTTCCAAGCACGGGGGGACTACAACTTCAACAAGAGAGGCCGACGCTAAGCTTCATCAAAGCCCAAATCCAAAATCATGAAAAAGCAATGGGACGCTTAAAGCGAAGGGAGAAAAAGAGAGGGAGGAGAGTGGCTGGCCCGGGTGGGGTCATGTTTCTTCTTCTCGGGGGGGTCGGATTGAATGTGCCCACACTCCCCACCCCCGCTTTGATCTGCCCATGATCTCGACTCTCTCTTTCCTTTCCCGTCTGTCTCCCTTCTAGCTGTGCATCTGCTTTCTCTCACTTCCCTTCTTTTCCATCGTTTTGGCGCCGTCATCCATCTCGTAATTGTTGTGCTGTATCCCTCCCTATTTCCCGCATTTTTCCTGTTATTCTTCTCCTCCTTCTTCTTCTTCTACTTCTGCATTTTCTTCTTCCCTTTCTCCTTCTTCTTCTTCTTCTTCTTCTTCTTCTTCTATTTTCGTTTTGCTTCTTCAGCTGCTTCTTCTGCTGCTGCTTCTCCTTCTTCTTCTTCTTCTTCAGCTGCTGCTGTCTCATCAATATCGAACAACTTGTCGTCATATTTTTTCAAATCTATACATACACCCTCTCCCTCTTCCTTCCCTCCCTCCCGTTCTCCCTCATCCTTCCCTCCCTCCCGTTCTCCCTCATCCTTCCCTCCCTCCCGTTCTCCTTCCCTCCCTCCCTCCCCCGGCCCTCCTCTCCGAACGCCAGCTCCCAAGCGTGCTGTTTTCAAGACGCCAGCGAGTGCCCCCTCCACCACGTGAGTGAGTGAGTGAGTGTGTGAGTCTGCGTCCCCGCCACCGCACCCTCTCCAACGCGGACTATAACGCTTCCGATTCCTCTTCCTCATCCTCCCTCCCTCCCTCCCTCCTCTATGACCACTCCCAGCGCTCCTTTCCCAGCATTCAGCCCAGCCCCTGACATTGCTTTGTCTCTCTCTGCCTCCTCTGTTTCCCTCTGCCTCCTCTGTTTCCCTCTGCCTGTGTTTCCCTGTGTCTGCCGCCCCATGTCCCGACGCAAGACGCATCACCACCCTGCCCTTCCCTCCACTCTCCACTGCTGCTGCTGCTGCCACTGTCTACCTGCCTATCTAACATTCATTCCCCAGGCCCCACACCGCGCTGTTGCTCGCCAGCGACAAGAGGCGCTCCATGTCCCGACGGAGGGGGGAGGGCGTGGGCTGGTCTTTCCCATGACTGCCGAGGAGGATGCGACTGGACCTGAGAAGAGGGAGGGAAGGAGCAGGGGAGGAAAAGAAAGAGGGACAGGTTCAATTACATGGAAGGGGGGGCTTAGGGAGGGAGGGAGCGAAGGGGGAACATACCGACGGATGGGTGTGGAGGTGGAGCGGGTCCCGTCGCCGTTAAAGCGAGAGACTTCCAGCAAAAACGACCCGCCGCCACCGGCAGGGGAGGAGAACGAGGGAGAGGAAGGGGTGCAACTCTTGGTCTTCTTCTTGTTGGGCATCGGGGTGCCCTTGCGTTGGCCCGAGGTCGCGTCCAGTTCCATGGCAGGGCAGACGCCAGGAGAGGACTGCCGAGGGAGAGAAGGGAGGGGGGGGTAAGGGGGAAGAGGTGAATAAATGCATGTGTATGTATGCAGCCACAGGGCCGAGTAGACCGGTTGATAACTCGGTGTGAGATAAAGATCCATCCCTCCGAGACTTGCCTTCGTTCCAGCTCCAGCTGCCGCGAAACCGCCATCGTGGTGGTCACCGCTCTGGCCGTTCTCGACGTCCTCAAACCCGCCATCGCTACCGTCGCGATCCTCCTCCTCCTCCTCCTCCTCCTCCTCCTCCTCATACTGCTGCTGCTGCTGCAGCTGCTGCTGATCAGTCGAGACACGTGCAGGCATCGCCGTCATCCTCAGCCGAGCCGCCCCCGCAGCCATAGAAGAACGCCATGGGCCACGGCCAAGGGAGCGGGCAGGAGGAGGCGGAGGAGGCATGTCTGGATACTGCTTATTGTTACTGCTGGTGCTGGTGCTACCACCGCTGCGGCTGGGCAGGGTGGCAGTGATAGTATTGGTGCTGTCCTTGGCCTTCCGCGCCGAGCCCAAGAGAGACCAGTCGCCCTCCTCCTCCTCCTCCTCCTCCTCCTCCTCCTCCTCCCCCTCTTCCTGTCTCTCCCTGTCCTGCATCTGCTTGCTGTAGCCTTCCCAATGGCCCTCCTCACCACCCTTGTCACCCTCGTCCTCCATTGGCGACGAACCCGCCCTATAACCGTCACCCTCCCTCGCAAACAACTCCATCCTCCCATCCTCCCCCTCTTCCTCCTCTTCCTCCTCCCCCTCGACTCTTACCTCTCCCACCCCCTCCATGGGCAAGGCCACCACCCGCCTCGCCCCCCCACTCTTGAGGATGGCTGTGGGAGACATCAACAGCGATCGACGCCGAGCAGAAGAGGGCGCCTGCCCTTCCTCCCCCCCTCCCTCCTCCTCCTGTCGCCGCTGCACAAGGAGGGAGACACGCCGGGCCCCTGTGGAGAGGGGGCTCATGAAGGGTGCTGCAGTCGAAGCCGAAGGCGGAGGGGTACGCTTGGCAGGGGAAGCGTATGAGGAGGGAGCGGCGGAGGAAGGGAGGGAGGAAGGGGCGGTTCGAGGAGGAGGAGGGGGCATAGGGTCCGTGGCAGCTGTAGTGGAAGGGGAGGATGCCAAGCGATGATTGGCCGCTCGCAGCAAGCTGGCCCGTTTGGCCTTGTCGTCATGCTGCTGTTGCTGCCGCTCCTGATGCTGGTGTTGCGCCGGCTCCGCTTTTCTTCCAAACAAGTCTCGCGTCACGAGTGCGTCCACCCCCCCTCCTTCTCCCTTGTCTTCCTTCGTCAACTCGTCCATATCGTCGCCATCATGCGCCGACATGTCGGGCGGAATCCGGCCAGAGAAGACTGTGGTGAGAGAAGAGGCACATATGGTCTCGACCTCCTCCTCCTCCTCCTCCTCCACGTCCTCCTCCTCCACCTCCTCCTCCTCCTTCTCCACTTCTTCCTCCTCCCGTTCCTTCAGACGTTCCACCGCCTTTTCCCTCCCCTCCTGCAAGACCCTCTCCTCCCTCGCACCGCCGAGCTTCACTCCCCTCATGCCCTCTTCCCACACCCTTGCCGCATCCGTCCAGGCTCCTTCCGCTTCCTCCACCTCAGCCCGCGCCAACCAGTACATAGCCTTGCCCTTGTGAATGGGCTGGCGTTTCCCAAGCTCCGTCAACAAGGTGCGGGCCGCTCCATGGCACCCCAAGTCCATCAGCTGCCGCGCTTCTTCAACGGCGGCAGCCAGGGTGGTGGAGGTGGAGAACGAGGACGAGGACGAGAGAGGGCCAGTGTGAGAAAAAGAGGACAAGGAGAATGAGGAGGAGGACGAAGAGGCGAAGGCCGCAGAGACTTGGGATTTGACATACGCGGTGTTCTTCGAGGTGGTGGTCGCCATAGTCGTCGTCCGACTGTTGAAGCTGTTGATAGGGCAATGCATGGCCAAGGGGGTTGTGGTAGGAGAACGCATAATTTGCTTTTTCATGCTGCTGGCCGTGGGAGCTGTCATGCCCCCGCGTGTAGTGGCCTTCATCTCGCGCCCCATCATCTCACTCGTCGATGCAGGAGGAGCCGCTGCGCTTGCTACTGTTGTAGTAGTGCCGCCCTTCTTGTTGTGCTTGTGGCTCTCAATGAGAGTGAGGCGCGAGGCTGCCGTCTCTGCGACAGAGGCTGCTACGTTCTCCTTGTTGGGGGCCTGCATGATGGCTGTTTTGTCAAAGTAGTACATGAGTGGGATCGTTTTTGTGAGCGCATTAAGTGGAAGAAGCGACCACCCCCGCCGTGTAGGGGTCCAGCGTGTTAGTCGCTTGTCATTCCCGAAAACAACCGTGGGGCTTGGCATCCAGGCTCTAATTTAGTGGGATTATTGTGGTAATCCTCTGAGATGGTGCTCTACCTCTTATCCCCAAGGAGGAATTGTGGGCTGAGCGGTGTGACACGGGGGTCCAAACTGGCGTTTAAATGGGGGGAAAGGAAGAGAGCGGGGGTTTGTGGGGTGGCTAATTTGTTGTATGTGCACGCTTTTACTGTGCATCATAGTGTACCATTATGTGGCTTTTTGTGGTGGGGCGGCTTTGTGGCCGTGATGGTCGGATGAGTGTGGTGGTTGGGTGAGGCGGCGTTTGCCCATTCGCCAGACGACCATTGTAACGGTTTGAGTGGGGGGTCATGAGGTCTCATGTGAGACCAAGGGGACCATTGATGAGACGTCACGCTGGATTGGTGAGGTCAGTGCGCCTCCCGCGAAGGGAGCACGGACGTTATTGCTCGCTACTAAGGATATCTATTTATGAGCAATTTCGCATTCGAGAACGAGGCGTGTATACAATACAAGAGTGGTGGCTTCAGGCAAGCCTCAACCCCTCCATTGCAGGGTTGGGCATGTGCCACGTGCACCTGGAGTGCACGTGCGCGAGCGCACGAAGAACAAGACAAATGTTAGAATAAGTCACGAAGAAAAATACTTTTGTTGGTTCTCCTTGGAGTATGTGGCTCCAAAGGCCAAGAGGAAGCTATAGCCACACTTTTTGGGGTGAAAGATGAAGTGCTCGGTTCAGATTTTTCGCCAAACCTGATTCGCCAAAGAAAATGTGTTCCCAAGCTCCACCTAATATTATCTCACACCACCACAACACTTATAACAGCGCTATGGATAATGGATAGGACCAGCCTGGGTGGGGAGGCTCAACAAGATGCCGCGGTAGCAACACATTTGGGCTCGTCCTCTACCGCGCTCACTCCGGGAGCCACCAGGAACGACTCAATCGACCTTGTTATCTTGCGGAAAAGAAAATCTGCACCCCCAAAATTCTGAACTATAGGTTCAAAAGATTTTCACCGACGCAGCTTCTCGAGCTCTCTTGCGCAGTGACTTGTTTGACCATTCAGGCGCAGCTGCCGGACAGTTTCGTGGAGAACCCTGGCTTTGTTGAATTCTGCAGTTTTATCACCGGTGGGCAGCTCGCATCCAACAGCAGGAGAACAAATGGCAGGCACTACAAGCGTATGTAAGCCATTATGATAGAAGATTTGTGAGCGCTGGTTGTCCAGAGTGGCCCGACCATTCTCTACAGTATATGTGTGTGACATTTGGTCCAGCCGTGTCAAGGACGCTTTCATGATAATTTTGATCACCTACATTGGAGAGGACTATAAGTACTATGAGATCACAATGGGTTGCATCTTTATGCCTGGAAAGCATACCGCGGTGGCGATCGAAGAGAGTCCGAGCACTTCATATTTCATCCCAAAAAGTGCGGCTATAGCTTCCTCTTGGCCTTTGGAGCGACATACTCCAAGGAGAACCAACAAAAAATTTTTCTTCGTGACTTATTCTAACATTTGTCTTTCTCTTTGTGCGCTCGCGCACGTGCAATCTAGGTGCACGTGGCACATGCCCAGCCCTGCCCTCCATGCGCTGGTAAGAAGAGCACCACAGCTGGGGTTTGGCAGCAGCAGTGGCGATGCGAAAAGCAGAATAGAAAAATAGAAGAGAACGAGGAAAGGAAGCGAGCTTGCATGCACTCATCTGTTTTTATATTAAAATTCGTACGATGTGAGTGACACGTGTCCCGAGACGTCTGAGGTGGTCGGGCCGTGTGATGATCGGTATAGATCAGGTTAGAGGTCTGTGTGATGAACACAGTGCCTCCGCCTCCTCCTCCTCCATCTCCTCCGCCTCCTCCGCCTCCTCCTCCTCTGCTTCAACAGCCTCCATCTCCTCCATCTCTTGATGGCAAGGGAAGTCCGACACACCCTTGGGCTCCAGCCGCGGTGATCCTCCCGTACGGGGCAGAGATCTGACCACGCAGGATCACATCCCGAAAGAAGCCTCCCTCATCAGTTATGGCAGCGACACTCATAAATGAGTGGAAGCCCTTCGTAATATAGAGGGCCATGACCGCCCCCCTCTATTCAGATGATACTTGTGGAGCAGTATACGCAGCGCTTGGACTGCCACGAATGCAGCGTCAGCCCCTCCGCGGTTGAGCAAGACGACGATGGGCGCGAGTTTGCCTTCGATTCTCATGTCCGTGGATACGATTACCCCCTCGCAGCTGAACCATCATGGAAAACACGGCACCATCGTCGGTGCTGTAAACATTGCGAGTGATAAACAGGGTCTTGCCCGTCCATGCTGCCTCCTATACGGCAATACATCTAGCTGCAAAAGGATTGTCACCGCGAAATGTAGCGGCGAAAATATCACCTGAGACCGAGTACCGAGCGATTGCGGCAGCGAGTGTGTACCCACTGGCACTCTGGTCTATAAATGGAAAGTTCTGTTGTACTGGCCGAACAGGCATACCAAAAGTCTTGACGTTGTCCACACGCGCGGGCAGGATGCTGGGAAAGTCATCCTCAAGAGGAGCGATGAAACAGGTTATTACTCTGACGCTGATGTCAGCTTTGTAACCGATGGTGCACATTGACGTGAGCGAACTAAAATATTGGTGGAATTGGCCAGGTGTCGTTTCATTTCACCTAGCCGGTGGTTTACCACCGACAACATGAGCCAAAGGAAAGAAAAAAACGCCATCATTACGATCGTGCTCCTCCTTCTGCTGCTGCTGCTGCTGCTGTTGCTGCTGCTGCTGCTGCTCTGCTGCTGCTGCTGCTGCTGCTGCTGCTGCTGCTGCTGCTGCTTTCGCTGGTTCTCGGGGGCCTGCATGGTAGCTGTTTTGCCTAGTGTAGTGTAACGATGGGGTCATATAAGTGAGCGCATCAGGTGGAAGGGGCAACCAACCCCTTTTTGTTGGGGTCAACTTGAATTGAATGCTTGTTATTCCCAAGAAAAATCGTGGTGTGTGTGACAGGTTTTTGTTTCATGGAGAGATAATGCTCTATCGTTTGTCCCCAGGGGAAAACTGCAGGCTGAGCAGTGTGACATAAGGGCCCACTAGATCCGGAAAACATATTTACAAGGCTTAGACTTTTGTGTAAAGAGATGCCTTGCCATATGTGCCTGCCTCTTCGCCGGGCTCTGACCGATCCGACGAAGGAATGAACGATGACGACTGCGCCACTGCCAGGTCATACCTTTCTACGCCTCGACCGTGTGTCCCATACCAAGCATTTGCCATCCAAGTCAGTCCCCTCGCATCCTGGCAAATGAGTGCCTACATATTGCCTCAATGTACTTTTGTTGCGGGCTTAACCCCTCCTTTCTTTACAACAAACGCTTGGTTAGACGCGGACCAATATCCGCCTCACCATCATCCATGTCGATCCCCGCCCATACCCATCCTACAACACACACCCCACTCCCCTTTACATGCAGTGCACCATGGCCGGCCGCATAGGGCGGCAAATTTCTCTTATATTTCTTCTCGTCCTTGCTGGCGTAGCCCGTGCCTTCTTCTTGGGCGGGCACAAGGCAACTCCAGCAGCGATTGGGGGAGGAGGTTTCTTGCCATCCTCAGGGCCTGTTCAGGCATGGACCACCACCTCCCTGTCCTCCTCTGCCGTATACACCAGCAGCTCGTTGTACGCCGCAGTGGGAAGCGTGATGGAGAAGCCCGTCAAGATGCCTGAGACGGACAGCGGGGAGAACAAGAAGGTCTTTGAGCGGCTCTTTGTCCAACTCAGCAAGGAAACGAGCGAGGTAGGTTTTCCGGCCTCTATGTATGTGATATGTGAGGTGATCTGATCTTGCTGTCACTACGCGTGTCTCATTTTTCTGTCTTCCTTGTCCCCCATGGCCGCTTTGTTGATCGACCTTTCCGCCTATTTCTCAACTTAATCCATCACCCCCCCCCCCAACCCCTATCCCCTCTCCTGCCTTCCTTCCTTATCAGATCCCCCAAGCTTCTCTCGACGAGGCTCTGGCCCTGGCTGCCCGCGGTCGTAGCTGGAGCCGTGCCATGAAACTATTGCGGTTGCCGACAGCAAGGCCCACAAGAGATCAGTACCACATGGCGATCGTGGCGTGTAAACGGGCGCAGCACAAATGGTAGGGAGGGAGGGAGGGAGGGAGGGAGGGAGTGAGGGAGGAAGGGAGGAAGGAGGGAGATGGACGCAGTCAATTAACCTGAGCATATTTCTCTCCTGCTTTACATATCTTAATTCACATGTCTCCTCCCCTCCTTTCCTCCCCTCCCTCCCTCCCTTTCTTTCCCCCCCAAGGCGCCAAGCCCTGGAGCTGATCGACGAGGCCGTGGCCCGGGGTCTGCAGCCCAACGCCACCTCCTTCCAAGAGGTCATGTCCATCTGCGCTGTCGCCCAGCGCCCCAAGGAAGCCGTCTCCGTCCTGGACCGGATGGGGAAGGCGGGGGTGAACGCCGGCCTCTCGAGCTACAACATCGCCGTGTCGGCGCTCGCTCATCAGGGCCAGTGGAAGAAGGCTCTCAAGATCATCACCTACATGGAGAAGCAGGCCGTGTGGCCCGACACCAAGACCTACACCTCCGCAATGGAAGCCTGCGCCAAGGCCGGCGAGTGGCAACGGGCTCTGCTTCTGCTAGAGGAGATGGTGGCGCAGAAGGGGGTCCCTCCCTCCACCCCTACCTACAACGCCGCCATGCGCGCGTGTGTAGTGGGCGGACAGGACGACCGAGCCCTGGCCTTCCTGGACGAGATGCTGCGAAAAGGCGTGGGGGTGGACGAGGACTCCTTCGGCATCGCCATCAAGGCCTGCGAGGGGGCCAAGAGGAAGGACAAGGCGCTCGAGCTCTGGCAGGAGGAGATGCCCCGTCAATCTCTCCCTCCTTCCCTCCCTCCCCTCGAGGCCCTTCTCCGCGTGCTGGTCAAGACGGAGAGGGAAGTGGAGTCCTGGCCGGCGGCCTGTGCGATCATTGATGCCCTCCCTCCCTCGTCCCCGTCCTCCTCCTCGCCCTCCCTCACCCAAGCAGACGGTGCCATGGCCCTGGTCAGGGCGGCGAGAAGCTTGCAGTTGCCGGCGGAAGGACCGGGGGAAGAAGGGGTGGTTGGGAAGTATGTGGTTGGAAAGCTATTGGCAGCAGGGAGGGTGGGGGAAGCGGTGCGCCTGTGCTCGGAGGAGGACCGACTGGGCTTCGCGGTCATGAGGGAGGGAGGCAGGGAGGGGGGGAGCGAGGAGAGCGTGGCGTGTTTGGGGGTGTTGTTGCAGTGGAGGGAGGCGGTGAGGATGAGACAGGGGGCGGGGCCGTGCGCGAAACCGGACCTGGTGCGAACGAGGCTGGAAATGGAGATGAAGGAGTCGGGGGTGCTGGGGAAGGAGGACGAGGAGATGAACGCCGTCAAGGCCCTGTGCGAGGACGGGGAGCTGGACGCGGCGATCGAGAGGATCCGGAGTAAGGGCGGCAAGCCCAGGCCGAGCGTGGTGAACTTGGCCATGGAATACGCCGTCGTCATCTTCAAGGACGTGGCCGGTGCGTCTGCCTCTCCCTTTGATGTCGTGATTATTTTGAGTGAATCTGTGTGTATGAGTGTGTGTTTGAGTGTTTTCATTCATAATTTTTTCCTTCCTTATGTCCTTTAAAAAGGCTCTTTTATGTAATGCGCACCTCTTCCCTCCCTCGCTCTCTCCTGCCCAATTTCCCTTCCCCCCTCTCTTCCTCGCCCTCCAGAAAGATACAAATATATAATACGAAACATTCACTCCTCTCTTCTCTCTTCCTCTCCCTCCCTCCTTCTCGCCAGCTGCCAAGAAGATTTTGGAAATCCCGGGGGCCGGCTCCCGTCCCTTCTACAACAGGGCCTTGCGGGTCGCGGCGGCGGCCAAGCGTTGGGGAACGGTGGCCTCGCTGCAGAAGAAAATGACAATGAATGGGATTGTGTCCGATGCCGAGACGTTCCTGCAGCTGATTGTGGGAAGTACTGAGGCTGAGAGCTTGACGCGGGTGCAGAGGTAAAAAGAGAGGGAGAGAAGGAATGGAAGGAAGGGAGGGAGGGAGGGAAAGGAGGGACCTCGTTTTTATGACCATAGTTTTTCATTGCTCCTCCCTCGTATATCTCTCTCCTCTCTCTTTTTTCACAGATACCACCACCAAATGGAAAAGGAGGGCTTTGCCACCGAGCCCGCCCATGCCGTGGCCCTTATGGCCTTCTACAACGACAAGCGCAAGTACTCCCTCTCCCTGGCCGTGTTCCAGGAGCAGGTAGCGAGGAACAGCGAGGCAGGGGGGGAGCAGCGGGAGGAGATGACGAGGCTGGCGCTGGAGGCATGTGCCATAGGGGGCCTGTGGGAGGAAGTCCAGGAGATCGCCGCAGCCGCACGTCTGTCGGTAGAGGAGGATGCCGCAGCCCGCACGGCGCTGTTGGAGGCCATGGCGCGCGCGGGGGGTATGGTTGGGGAGGTGGAGAAGAGGGTGCGCGGGCTGGAGAGCGGGAAGAGTTTGGATGTGGCTGCGGGGAACGCCCTGTTGAGGGCGTACCAAGTAGAGGGGCGGGTGGAGGAGGCGACGAGCACGCTGCAGGCCATGGAGTCGGGGTTGTTCGGCGTGCCCCCCTCGGCGGCCTCGTACGAAATCGTCATGGCGGCCCTGGCTGCCACCGGCGTGGCAGAGAGGGAGGCGGAGGCCGCGTCGCTGTTTGCGAGGCAGCAGCCCCCGTCCTCGGAGGGCTTCCGGCTGGCGCTGACGTGCTTGTGCCGTGGCGGTCGGTACAAGGAGGCCCTGGGCTTGCTTCCCGCCTTGGGAGACACGTGCAATGTGGACCCGAGCGACAACTTGCTCAAGGCGGCCATGAAGGCCGCGCTGGGCATGGGCACGAAGGAATCCTTGCCCGCGCTTCGAAAGCTGGCGGCATCGTCGCCGTCAAGCTCAGCCTTGTAGGAGGTGGCAGGAGAAGGGGGTATAAAAGAAAGTAAGGCACGTGTGTGATTTTTAGGGGAGGGGTTCAGGGGAGGATCTTTCGGGTTGGAGGAAGGAGGAAGAGGGGAAGGGCGGATATACTTGTACGACGGGAAACATTTAAAAAAGAAGAAGAAGGATGCAGAGAAGAAACAAATTTTTGGTTTGTGTTCAACGGAGACATGTACAGACGGTCTTGATACGTACAGTTGTCCGGGAAAGCATTGCATTTGGCGGAGGCGGTGACATATGCGCTCTAGCTTTAAAGCATCCACTTCCGCATAACTTATTTTTCTTTCTGGTCTAGGTTCGTCTCTCCCCCTCTCCGCTTCTCGTCTCCTCCATTACTCAGGGATACTTCATTGGCAAGACACAGTGCACTGCGTTCCCCCCTTCCACCCGCCTTCCCTTCCTCCCTCCTAGTTGTGATCCTGCAGGCTCCCGCTCTCAGTCCCGCAGAATGGGTCGATGACGATGTTGATGAGGGTGGGGCCTGTCCCTGCGATTGCCTGGAGGGAGGGAGGGGGGGAGGGAGGGAGGGAGGGAGAGGAAGGTGTGTGAGTGTTGGTCTTACACACAATTCCTCCGCCCGTTGGATGTCACTTAAATCGATTCTGCGAAACAGCCCACTGCACAGATTTTCTCTTGTCCCCCCCGCCCTGCCTCCCTACCTGCGCTAAGGCCGCCTCCAGCTCCTCTGGGGTCGCGGCCGAGAGGCCCCGAGCGCCGAGGCCGATGGCCACGAGGTCGTATCGCAGATCGGGAGTGAAGGCCGTGGGCGTGGGGTCCTGGGGGAGGGAAGGAGGAAAGGAGAGTAGGGGAAATGAAGGCAATCAGTAGTGGGCGAGAATGGGCCAAAGGGCCAAGCTGGGAGTAATTTGACTTTGTGCTGCCTGGAATCCATCCCTCTGCCTCCCTCCCTCCCTCCCTTCTTTCCTCCTTCCCTCCCCCCCATCCCGCTTTACCTCCGGGAAGGCCGTGCCAGGGTCGCCCTCGAACTTCCCACCGTAGATACCGTTGTTGTTGAAGACCAACACGATGATCTTGAGCTTGTAGCGGGCCATGGTCTCCACCTAGGGCACGGGGGGAGGGAGGGAGGTAGGTAGGAAAGTATTATGAATCGATGCATTATCTTCATCCCATCGATTCCTCCCCCCCTTCCTCTCCCTCTCCCTCCCTCCCTACCTCCATGCCGCTGAATCCGAAGGCACTGTCGCCCTCGATCGCAAAGACACACCGCTCGGGTCCATGCACGGCTGCGGCACCGATAGCGTAACCTAGACCTACGCCCATAGTGCCCCACGTGCCTGAAGGAGGGAGTGAGGGAGGGAGGGAGGGAGGGAACTGCCGTTGGTTCGGGTACTACTGGAGGGAAAGAGGGAAGGAAGAAGGTGAGGAGGGAGGGAGGGAGGGAGGGGAAAGCAGGGCGTACCAGCGTCGAGGCGGGCGCGGGGCGTGGTCATGTTGAGGAGGGAGCGGCCGATGTCCATGGTGTTGGCGCCCTCAGAGACGATGACGGGGGGGGTCTAGGAGGAGGAGAGGAGGGAGGCATGTGGAATGAGCGGTCAGTAGTTTCACGACAGGAGGGAAAGAGGGAGGGAGGGAGAGAGGGAGGGAGGGAGGGAGGAGGGGGCAGGTACGTACGGGGAGGGCGGCGATGGCCTTAAGGATGACGGCGTAAGTGGTGTGATAGTCAAGGGGCACCTTGACCTTGGCCAGCTTGGAGGCCATGGACTGGCTGTTTTTGGCGACCTGTGGTGGGGGGGAGGGAGGAAGGATGAGGGGGGGAGGGAGGAAGGATGAGGACAGAGGCACCGTCGTCTTGGGCCATGGACAGGCTACTCCTAGGGCGGAGCGAGAAAGGGAGGGAGGGAGGGGAGGGAGGGAGGGGAGGGAGGGAGAGAGGGCTAGGTGGAGGACTATCTGGCACGAGGAAGGGAAGGAGGAAGGGAGGGAGGGAGGGAGGGAGGGAGGGAGGTGGGGGTACCTTGGCTTGGATGGCTCCGACCCACTCGCCGCCGGCGTCCACCTTCCAATTGGTCGCATCCAGACCCTAAACGGGGGATGGGGACATGCGAGGGAGGGGGGAGGAGGGGGTGAAGAACAAGATTAGATGCTGGAGGAGGAAATGATCGAAGAGGGGAAGGAGAGAGGGGGGAGGGAGGGAGGGAGGGAAGGAGGGCGGGTATACCTTGTACAGTGCGCTGACAATGGTCTTGGCGTGGCCCGTCAGGTGTCGCCGCCGCTCCGACTCGGGCAGGTCCTGCGGCATCGGAAAAACAAAAGAAACGAGGGAGGGAGAGAGGGAAGGAGGGAGGGAAGAAGGGAGGGAGGGAGAGAAGGAGGAGGGGAAGGAGGGAGGGGGAGGGAAGGCAAAAATGTACAATTAAGATGAGCAACTGTCACGATACACTCGCACGGCGTCCCTAGCCACCCTCTCTCTTTCTCCCTCCCTCCCTCCTTCCAGACCTGAACCAGGTCCACGAGGATAAAGGTCGCCTGTGGGTTCCACCGGGGGGGCTCGCCGAAGTGCAGGATCCAGTTCAACCGCGCCCCTACTACCAGCACCACATCGGCCTGGAGGGAGGGGGGGCAGGAGGGAGGACGGGAAGGAAATGAATGACGTGGCAAAGGAAAAGTCGACAAGCCGGAAGTCCGCGCTTTGACCATCCTCGTTTCCGCCCTCCCTCCCTCTCGCCCTCCCTCCCTCCCTCCCTCCCTCCCTACCTCCTTCAAGACCAAACTCCGCGCGGCCGCCGCCGAGAGCGGGTGGTCATCCTCCACCACCCCCTTCCCCATGGGCGTGGCCAGGAAGGGAATCCCTGTGCCGGCCACCAGGGCGCGGAGCTCATCTATAGGGAGGAAGGGAGGGAGGGAGGGAGGGACGGAGGGACGGAGGGGTGAGATGGGTGATGTATTATCATTCGTGGAGCCAACTGGCCCTCCCTCCTTTCCTTTCTCCCTCTCGCCGTCCCGCCCGCCCGCTCTCCCTCTTTGAGCCTGCAAAAAGCATCTGGGCTGCTCAAGACAGATGAATACCTAGTTATCACAGCCGACCTCGTCTTCTCTCCCTCCCTTCCTCCCTCCCTCCCTCCCTCCCCGCTCACCCTCTGCTCGTGCGTAGGCCGCGCCCTTGCCGAAGACCAAGAGGGGCTTCTTAGCCGCCTGGAGGAGGGCCAGAGCCGAGGCCAGGGCGGTGGGGTCGGGGGTGAGGCCCGCAGACTGAGGGAGGGAGGGAGGGAGGGAGGGGTGAGCAGGCGCGCGCATGCGGGAGCCGAGGTAGCGTGGGTCCATAATGTTGGTCATGCTTCATTGAGGGCTTGAACGGGTGATGACGACAAAGGGGGGGCGAGGGACGGGAGAAGAGGGAAGAAAGAGAGAGAGGGAGGCTCGTCACACCTCTGCCTCCCGAGAAGCACAGAAAGAGGGAGGGAGAGGAAGTGAGCGGCAGATACCTGAATGCTGGCGAGAGTGGGGGCCACGGCCGCGGCCTTGTCGAGCTCTACCGCCTCCTCCGTGGGAGAAATTCTGCGACAGGTGGGGAGGCAGGGAGGGAGGCAGGCAGGCAGGCAGGGAGGGAGGGAGGGGGGGGGGGCTTAGAATTAAAAGAAATGTAAAAAATGACACGCCAGCCCCACTCCTCTCTTTCCATTCCCTCCTTCCTCCCTCTCTTGCTCCCTCCCTCCCTCTTTCCATACCTGGAGTGCAACACGTCGGCGGGCAGGTCAATGTAGGCCCCTCCGGGCCTCCCTGAGGCGGCCAGAGTAACGGCGTCGGCTACGGCCTGGGGAATGGCCTCGATGGAGGTCACGGGGAATACCCCCTTGGCATGGCGCCTGGCCGCCTCGAGCTACGAGGGAGGGAAAGTAGAGAGAGAAAGGAGGTTATGTCGTTTCTGCTTAGTTTCCTCCATGTGATGTTTCCCCTTTCCCCCCTCGGCCCTCCCTTGCCCCCTCCCTCCCTCCCTCCCTCCCTACCTGATCCAGTTCCTGGAAGCCCCCGCCCTTGCCCCGATTGCTGCGGGCGGTAGAGCCGGAGAGCATCACCACGGGCCAGGCGTTCGTGCCTGGGTAGGGAGGGAGGAGGGGAGGGGAGGGAGGGAGGGAGGGCGGGTGGGACGAGGGAGGGAGGGAGGGCGGGAGCGATAGATGTTGGACTGGAGGGGGAGGGACGCGGCTTACCGGCGTTGGCGAGCCCCGCCAGTCCGTGAAGGACGCCTGTGAGATGAAAGTTTCACCGTGTGTTAATCAGACGGGACACTATATGTGAATCTAGGCTAATCTCTTGAGTAAATGGAATGAATGACACATCTTAATCAAGAGACCCCATTTCTTTCATATAAGGTAACGCCACACGAAGGTGAAGCGAAAGTGCTCAGTCATCACCCGCTATTCCTCCCTCCCTCCCTCCCTCCCGCCCTCCCTCCCGCCCTCCCTCCCGCCCTCCCTCCCGACCTGGCCCTGACACGGTGAGGAGACCGGCAGGCTTGCCGGTCATGTAGCCGATGGCAGTGGCGGCGTAGGCGGCCGCTTGCTCGTTGCGGAAGGCCAAAAAACGGATGCCCACCTCCTGGCGAGAGGGGGGGAAGGGAGGGAGGGAGGGAGGGAGGGAGGGAGGGAGGGAGG
>Ga0160420_100512_pt1 | contig 15914 bp, 16 predicted proteins | sample CelAP2metagpilot_FD_108197 | JGI IMG/M metagenome (GOLD analysis project Ga0160420, IMG submission 108197) | Phycosphere-associated microbial communities from algal ponds in Kailua-Kona, Hawaii, USA - Cellana AP2-5-5 metagenome pilot | ecosystem: Engineered > Artificial ecosystem > Aquaculture >... | reverse complement strand
CTCCATCTCCTCCCCCCTCCCCTCGTCCTCCCTCCTTCCCTCTCCCGACTGCTCCCTCAACACCTCTTCCATCGCTCTCCGTGTGTATACTCCAATGCCCGCCACGATCCCTATCGTGGCCACCGCCCCTAACCCATACCACACATACTTCCACGCCCTCCCTCTCCCCCTCCCTCCCCCCAAGTCGTTCACCCCCTTCAACGCACTCCCCAAGTACGAGCACGTCACTACCCACGGAAGCATCCCGCCACTCCCCAAGATGAAGTCGCTCAACTTCACACTCGTGGTGCCCAGCAAGTAACTCAATGGCGGCGTCGGCAAAAAAGGAGACAGCCTCAATAGGAACACCATTTTCGCCCCGTTTTCCACCAAGCTTAAATCAAGCGCCCGGAGCAGCCTGTACCTCCGTCCCCACCCCTGTACAGTGTCGAACGCCAGGTACCGCGCAATCAAAAACGAGACCACACCCCCCACTACCCCGCCCGTCAAGATCAACGTCGTACACAGCACAATGCCGACTGCCACCCCGTGGGCCTGCGCGAAGATATAACCCCCTCCTATCGTCAAGGCACTTTCTGGAATACACAGGATCGAGAAAACAACCACCGCGGACCAGAAGACTACGGGCCCCAATATCATGTGTCTCTCAATCCACGCAAACAAGTGCTCCAATAATCGATACACTCTTTTGCTCGTAAAACTATCGATGACAGTCGCGAGGAACAGCGAGCCAAGGACACAGAAGTATGTGACTTGCACCCATAAAGGGGCATGGCTATGGAATCGAGGATTGACAAGCACGTTGCTTGCGCTCGCGGCGGGGTGTAGGGCTTGAGGGGTGGAAGTGGAGGATAAAGAGGAGGATAGGGAGGAGGGTGTGACTTGTTGGGCTTGGGCGTGCTCTTGACTGCTGGAGGTGCGCATGCGTCGCAGGGAGGCGAAGGGAGAGGCTCCTGATTGACATCTTGATTGCGATGTCGAAGAAGACAACCAAGAAGGTATCCCCAACGGCCTTAGTAACGAAGTGACGGAAGATAAAGCGGCTGCAGCCGGGCTTCGAGGGGAGATGGAAGAAGCAGACGAGGGAGTGGTGGTGGACGTGTTGAAAGAGGAACCAGCAGAGGAGGACGACGGCAAGAAGGGGGAGGCTCGGCCTTGATCGTCCATGGGAGTCGCACGGGAGGAAGGGGAGTCAAACAAAATCTCGACTTCGTCTTCGTACTCCTCCCTATCTCCACTGTGTTGTTGTGGGTGGTCGTGGCTATTATCCTCGTGAGCATTGCCACTCCCGCCAGTCCCGTCCGGCTCCAGGCGCGCGTAGTCCATGGGAAAATGGTGTAAGCCTGGCGAAAGCATGTCGCCTGTTTCATTTGAGTTTGTAAGGAGTGAATGATTGAGTCTCGAAGGGAATAAGAACGGGGGGTGGGAAGGCAGCCCTCGACAGGACTATTCTCTTTCACCAAGCTCAAGCTCCTGGGCCAGCCCGGGAGGAAGAACTCCACATACTACAACCAACTCAAGCCAGGGACGAGGCCATGATTTGTGATATCCCATTGGTGAGCGCAAGCAGAAATTAGTGAAATTCCTGAGGAAGCGGAACTTAACAAGCTTGCCACTTCCGCTCGGAGGAGACGAGGATGCATTTCTGCTTGGCAAGTACGAGGGCATCGTAGCCTACGTTTATATGGTAATCTGTCCGGGAGAGGGCTGTGTATTTGTGGTGTAAAGCATGGGTTGAGAACTGGTCCTTCGTTTTTGTTGACCGTTGCCGCCGGCGGCAACGTTCACCTCACTGAGTGTGGCACATCGATGATGCGATGCACCACCCCATCCATCGCTCAAATGAAACTAGACAAGACCCACCACGCACACTCACAGGCCCCCAATCCACACACACAGGCACTCTCCTGCAGTCTTCCGTTCGATCTGCACCGTCCTCTCCCCTCTGGGGGCCTCGTCCCCACACTCACTATTATCATCCAGCACACGCAAATACCTCCTCACCCCTCTTTGCCGGTCCCTACAACCACCTGACCCTTTATCGAGTGAGCATGGCCTGGCGCGGCGCCTTTCGCTCCTTCTTCACGCGGGCCCGGACTCGCTACATGCGCGGCTCCGCCGAGTTGTTGGACGAAACCCGTTACAACGTTGTGGACCTGGTCAAGTTCAGTTGCACACTTTACTGCCTCCACGACTACGTCGCCGATGTGACGGCCTTGGCAGGCCCCTCCATGCTCCCTACCTTTAACGAAGCTGGGGACATCGTCGTCGTGAATTGTCTGCACGTCAAGCTAAGCAGACCCCTGGAAAAAGGTGATATAGTCATTGCCCGCTCCCCCACCAACCCAGGCAATACGGTCTGTAAGCGGGTCCTCGGCCTGCCAGGCGACCGCATTTTAATACAACCACAATTCTGGTACCAACAAGAGCAAGTCCTTGAAATTCCTCCCGGCATGCTCTGGCTGGAGGGAGACAATCCATTCAATTCGACTGATTCGCGGTCATATGGTCCTGTGCCAATGGCACTGGTCAAGGGCTTGGTAGTATTTAAACTCTACCCTCTCTTGGAATTTGGGCCCTTGCCACGGACGTATCGGAAGCCTGGAGTGATATATCCAAAATTGGACATGGAGACGGGTATAAGCAGATAAGAGTGCCGATAAGGGGGGGGGGCGCGGGAGGGAGGGAAGAAGTGCGGGCGTAAGGGAGGGAGGGAATGGGTTTGCCTTTACAGCTTTATATTCTTATCGTGGCAGTCGGATCTTTCTTAAAGGTGCATCGAAAGACCGACACGACATTCTTAATAAGGACAAGGATACAAGGATAGGCATGTAGTAGTGGTGACAGTATGGAGGGGAAGAAAGCAAAAAAAGGGCATGTAAAGTAAGTGGAACGAAAAAAAAAAAGAAAATCACCGAAGTATCGAATTGTCTACGAAAGACCCATGAGTTTCATTCTTCATTTTTTCTATTTGATTTATGGTCTACCCCTCTTCTACCGCTTCAACGTAACTGTGGCCCTGAACTTCTGCCCCCTCCACAGCTGCTGCTGTTGCTGCTGCTGTTGTAATTACTCGCCGCCACCTCGTCCCCCCTCCTCCTCTGCTCAACAAGAGCCATCACCTCCTCCGCCGACAATGTCACAAGCCCTTTGGCTTCAAGCGCATCCTGAATCTGAACCGCAGCGGCCTCCTCCCCTCCCTCCCTCCCTCCACCGCTGTTGCCGTTGGCATCATCAATCAAATTATCCAAAAACAAGTACATACTTTCCAAGCGATTAGGCGGCCAAGCAAGCACCTCCACCGCCTCCGTCAATCTTTTGAGGTATCCTTCGGGGTTTAACCCCCCCCCCGCTCCTTCCCTCCCTCCCTCCCTTGTCAGGACCTTGGCGAGGGCGTCAACATCCACCACCATCTGCTTCGCCCCCCCTTCACTGATCACCCAACACCCTTTCCCTTTCACCTTCCTTAAATAGGACGAGCTGACCGTGTAAACCAACCCCTGCCACAACCGCAACAGGGCGTCCCTCTCCAGCGCCTGCGCTGCCACGCTCAAGACCGAGTCCAAGAAGGTAAGGGCGGGAAGAAAGCATGGGGAGGGCTCCAGGGTAGGGACGAGGGCGGGAGGGAGATGACCTAGATAGTCAGCGGCGGAATCGTGAAAGCCCGCCGTTATAGCTACCAACGCATCCTCCAGCATTCCATCTTGAAAAGAACGAAGGTGCAGCAACTCGGCCCCCAACACCGAACATACCCCTCCCTCAATCCCTCCCTCCCTGCCTCCCTTGTCCTCCAACCGCAACACCGCACCTTCCAAAGCCGAAGCCTCCCTCTCCTTACCACCAGGCGTTCGGGGACTACTGTTGCTCCCTCCCTCCCTTCCCCCCTCACTTCCCTCTCCTCCTCCTCCTCCTCCTCGAAGCGGGCTGTCTCGGCCAGTAGCAACCCTGGGCGGCGTCAAGGACACTGTCAGCTTCTCCAGCAGTGAAAACGACGAGCAAGGGCTACCCGGAGGAACAACATCGTCCTCCCCTCCTCCTCGCCCTCCCTCCCCATCTCCTCTCCCTCTACCTCCACCAGCACCAGCACCAGCACCAGCACTGGCAGTCGTGACGACCGCCCTCGACAGCGACCCCAACGCCTTGGACAACAGCCGGGTAGGCCCGATTATACTCCCACTCTCCTCCACGGCCCGCGTGAAATTCTCCGTCGTTGCCGTCGCAGTTCGCACCGTCTCCTGCCCCGCCGCCAACAAGGATGAGGCCAGCGCTGACGCCACCACGCCTGCTTGACGAGCCCTATTAAGCGCCCCTCCCTCCTGCCCTTCCTCCGTGCCCCGCCTTCCTCCTTCGAGCCTCAAAAACGTCACGTCGCTCCCTGCGTCCTCCACCGCCTCGATGGCCACGTGCGTGGACGCGACCAGAGAGAGGTACGATCGAAGCACGCCGTCCCATCCTGCTTTACGCCCGCACACGCTCCCACCCAACCGCAAGGCCTTCGCCTCATCATACACATAACTCAGGTAAAGCCTCACCATCGGCTTCACCGTCCTCTCCACCAGCACCCGCAGGGCCCGCACGTCCCTCAAGCCCCCGTATCGCTCACACAACACACCAAGCAACCCCGCAAACGCCTGCGCCGCCGGAGTAGGTTGCACCCCCTCCTTTTCTCCCTCCCTCCTTCCTGCTGCTGCTTCCCAGGCACCAGGCGCGGTACAGCTGCTGGTGAGGGAGGCCATGACCCAGCGCGCCTCGAGCTCGGCCCAATGCTTCAACCTCTCACTGGAGGCCGTCAGGACGTCGACCACTCGAGGGAACGTGATACCTTGTGCCGCCAAACCACTACCTCCACATCCCCCTCCAGCTGTGGCGGCGGAGAAATGATGGTAACCTACCTCCTCATCCAGCGCCTTATCAAAGCTCAAGGCCTCCTCTGCCAAGCTCACGAGAAACTCATCCTCCAACCATGCCCCTCCTTTGTGGCCCCCTTCCTCCCCCCCACCTCCCCCTGAAACCAACAGCCCTCTGACCTTCGTTCTCGCCGCCAGCGCCAGGTCCCTTGCAAACAGAGCCAATAGGGGGTGAGGCAACCTTTCGAACAACTCAGGCATCCACTCTTTCACCCCTCCCTCCGCCACTTCCTCCATCAAGCCCTGCCTACTTAGCCTCAGTGCGCGCAACAAATACGCAAACATCCAATCAGGTCGATCCGCAATGTCCTTACTGCTGCCGCCGCTCCCTCCCTCTCTCCATCCCTCCCTCCTGCCATCTCCAAAATGGAAGACAAACCGTTCCAACAACGGCAAGGACAGCTCTTCGCTCACCCACAACACACTCATTCCCTCCCTCCCTCCCCTATGTCCCAAAATATCTACAGCCGACCCTACTTGAAACTTTTGCGCTATTGCCTGGAGTCCCACCAACCTCCCTATCCCCTCCTTCACCTCCCTCGACCACAGCACCACTTCATCCCCCCCCATTCCTCCCTCCCCCCCTCCCTTTCTCCCCATCGCCGGGGGCCACCCACAGGCCTCTAAGTCTTGTCCTAATTTTATCAACCATTTTTCTTTGAGAGGAAGAATGATCTCTTTGGCGGCCTCGCAGACATACCGATCTAGCTCGGGGAACTCGTGCGGGCTACGCTTGGAGAGTAAGGATTCCAGGGTAATGAGAATGGAGGGAGGAGAGGAATAGGAGGATGAGGATGAAGAGGATGAATACGGAAGGGAAGAAGCGAGCAAGGTCATGACTTGTTGGAGCTGGGTGAGGTAACGTTGTTCGTGCTCCAGACTTGCTAATTCTTGGGCGCAGTCACGTCGTCGGTTCTCATCTTTAGAGGTAGAAAAGGAGGAGGCTGATGACCTGCTGTCTTTATCCTTCAAATTTTCTTCCATCTCGGCGTCTAGGCGGTAGAGGATTGCTTCGAGGGTCTCTTTACGGTTGAGTGTCTGGCGGAGGGCTTTTTCTCTCCTGGCAGTCTGGATCCTTTGTCTTTCTTCGGCCTCGTCGAGACGGCCTTGGAGTGTGGCGACGACTTGCGGGCCCCTTTCTTGAAGACAATGGAGGATAGCAGCGTCGGATGATTCGCGGACGGCGTGCACCGTTGCCTTGTAGGAGGAGGAGGAGGAAGAGGTGGATGTGGAGGAGGAAGGGTGGAAGAACTCAGCCAGCACCAACTTCCAGGCGCTAGTAGACGTGCCTCCCCTTCTTTGCCCCCCTCCCCCGCCTTTTTCTTCCCGAGCTGGGCTTGTGATGACGCTCATGATTGCTGTGTAGGTAGGTGGGTTGAGATGAAGAAGGAGAGGGGGATGAAGAAGCTCGCCGAGGGAGCTTCAAACGAACGAGACAACGGGGACGAGGGACTGGAAGGCACATGTGCCGTGCCCGGCAACCTGTCGAGTTAGTTTAAAAAGAATACATAGGGGATAATGGTGGATTATGGTGATGAAATCATTACATGACGTGCACATATGTATGGTAAAGCAAGACGAGAGAAAACAAAAATCAAAGAACCTCCCCTCACTGGCTCTCGGAACGATAGCGACAGCAACAGAGCAAACAGAGCCAGAGCCCAGACCCAGAGCAAATAGCGACACATAGGCCTTTTGAACTCAGCGTGTTATGTTCCTGCTTTTTCTAAGCTGCATCTGATGCTCCTTGTCTCCGTCGGCTGTATTTTCTACGAACATACCTCTTCTTCCCCCGCTCCATTTTTTGAGTTACTGTCTTTCCATGGTATACATAAAGTAAGTAAGTGTTGGGTGTTCCTCGCCCTTTTTCTTAGGCACGACACTGTCTGCATGCGATAGCAGCAGCTGTGTGTGAGCTCAAATGAAAGTAGGAAACCGAATCGAGAATACAATGCTAGACAAACATCGCCTCTGCCCATCTCTTTTTTTCGTTGATGGGGGTGTACATGCTTCCTCTCCACTCTGTCACTCTTTTCTGCCGAATGAAAGCACTATAAAGGAAAGAAGTGAGAAAAGAATGTGGTGCCTCGCCTCACACACTCGATACTGATAAACAAGGACTCACTCAAAACATCATACAAAGACCTCTCTCTCCCTCCCTCCTTCCCTCCTTGCCTCTCTACCTCCCTCCTGCCTTTCCCTAAAACCCAGCGTATCCCTTGATGATACCCAATACTATCGCCCAGAAAGCCACCACAATCATCATTCCCAAGGGTGTGGTGAACAAGTACAAAAACGCCGCGGGCTCGCCGATCGAGTCAATCTTGTAAGCCATGCGCCAGACCCCGCCATGGAGAGATCCATACGTAAACAGCTCGAGCGGATTGCGGAGCTTGTTCTTGGGGTTGGAAGGCACCTTGGGGTTGCGAATATCGTGGATCAGCATGGCGGCCATGACGGCGTTGGACGTCTCCTGTTGGAACACCTCCAGCGGGGCAAAGAAGTGGAATCCCTTGTAGGCCAAGGCGAATAGCTTGTTGCTCGTCACCGACACGGTGGCCGTGGACGGCGCTATGTTGGAGGACACATTGACCTTATCCACCTCCCGAGCCACCACCGCCCGCCAGTGCTGAATCCGCTTCGCCAGGGCGTAGTTCGGTCCTTGTCTTCCCACGATCCCGTCGACAAGGTAGAGTTCCTCGCCGTCCTCTGCCTTGACAGGGTCTAAGGCGTTCTTGACCAGGTACCCGGTACCAGGCAGAGCAAAAGGGCTCAACCTCGAGACGACATTGGTGAAGTTAATCTTCTTGTACTCCTTCGCCGCCGCGTCGTGGGCCTCCTTGGTAATGACGTGGACGTCAGTCGGTGTGCAGAGGTAAGCGGGCGTGGCCTTCCTCATCTTGGTCAAATCTCGGATAATTGCGTCCATGGCCAGAGACACCTTCACGTGCAACTCCCCGTCTAGGTAGGCATACGCCCCCACCACCAGATCCTTTCCCCTCTCCACCCCCATCAGCCACGCACGAATCTCCGGGGTGTCTGTGAACAAGTTCCCTCCCGCTTGGGCCGCAATCTCCGCATCGCTTTTCAAGGTCGACTGCTTCTTCTTCAGCGGGAAAATCAACGTCCCCGGCGAGTTTCGAGTCTCTCGGATCAGCCTCTCCCAAATACCTTGCCTGTCCAGATCAATCGCAATTATGTTCGCACCTAGGGAGAGGAGGGTGAGGAGGGGCCCCATGGCCGACCCCGCCCCCAGCAAGACAAAGTATTTGTCCGACAGATCCAGCACCTTGGGGTTGTCCACCAAGTACGTGATTGCGTCCCTGGCTGACGGCTCGATGGTCCCGTAGCTCGCCCATTTGTCCAACTGCGCCTTCAACGCCTCCCCCTTCAAGACCTTCTTCCCGTATGGCACCTGGCACTCCGGGCCAAACTTGGGCAGCTTCCCGTCCCCTTTAATCACCCCCGTTTCAAAGGCATGCGACCCCCCAAACTTCTCCAGCGCCTCCCCCAGCTTGTAGGTCTTTCCATCTCGGATGAATTCAAAGTTTTTGTAGCAGTAGTCCAGGCCGCCCTGCGCGATGCTGACAGCGTTCTTGGGGGAATTAAGTCCGAGTTGCACTTGACGAACGATGTACTTGGTATATTTCTGGCGCCAGCTTTTTTCCTTCTCCACCTTAGTGCCCTCCGCGGGGTCGACAGCCGCGACGGCTGCGGCCCAAGCGCCTTTGTTGCCGAACGTGGAGCCACTGTTGTTAGGGGATGAAGGAATCAGGGGTCACTCTTCCGCAATTCTCATCGTGCGGACCAATGACCCAATGCCCTTCATCGGCAGCATTAGGACCATGCGCACGCATGCACGCACACGGGAGCGGGCCTACCGCGTAATCAGGATCCTCGAGCTCTCCCTCCTTCCCTCCCCTCTTTGTATCCCGTTCCCTTATACGTACCGGCCACCCTTCTTGTCCGTAGGGAAGACGAGGCCCACCTCCGGTCCCTTGGGTCGCTGAGGCTTGCCCATTCTTAAGATGACGGAGTGTGGAGAGGTGTAAGTGTGGTAAGGAGCTGTGTCCCGCTGCCTCCTGTCGGGGAGGGGAAGGAACGAAAGAAGAGGGAGTGAGCGAGTGAAGGGGGGGAAATCAGCAACCGACACAATCGACAACATACTTGCCCAGAGACATTCTGTTGCACGTCTTGCGCGGGACTGAAAATTTTGGGGTTCGACAGATAAGTAGCACACTGGTTACATGCAAGACGGATTTCTTCGCACGTCTGATTCCTCCTCATCCTCAGCATCTCCACACAGACGTGCCAGCGGCCTCATGCCGGCTCGCATACTCAAGAGCGGCGTTTTCTCAGAAGCAGAGACCGTAGCAATTATTGGGGCGGCAACATATTATACTGCAAAGAAGAAAAGAAACAGGGCGTTCATGCGGCTTCCGCAATAAATATTTGATTCGTACTTTTAATTTTAAATAAGACAAGACAAGGCTGTCGCGGCTCAACCCCATCCCCCCTCCTCACTCACTCCCTCCCTTCTTTCATCCCACTTGTCGTATTTACACAAGTACTGCATGCAGCACCAAATGACAGCCATACCTTGCACGTTCCATGTCTACACACAATACTTCACTTTGTCCTCCATGCAATGTTTAATAAGTCGCACATCTGTCTCCATTCAGCATGCTTCCGGGAAGGTATCCCCCCAGAATTCACCATCCTCTCCTCTTAGTCCGTGTCCTCGTGAATCTGTGGTACGTGAGTAATGAGTTGACTACCTGATCAAGCATTAAAATCGCATTCAACCCCTCTCTATCCGCTTCCGTCCTCCTCGTCTCTCTCCCTTCCCTTCACCACATCACGCCCCCCCTCGTCAATAAAACCCTCTTTCCCGACCTCCATTCCCACACTTACCGACCGAGCAAGCTTGCCCCACTCCTCCACTTGATGTGAGCAGTGGTCCAGCGGTGGGGGAAAATCGTGATGCCACAACGTCAAATGCCGGAACTCGGATTCCACCGACCAATACCTAGATGGAGGGTGGAGAGGAAAGGTGAGAATAAGGAGGAAGGAGAGCGGGGGGAAACGAATGGAGGAAGTCGTCTATATCTATACCGCGACAAAATTCAAACATCTATAGTCTCTCTCCCGGCTCCTCCCATACCACTCCCTCACCTGTTGGTCGCTGCTGACGGGGCCTTCTCGGCCAGCTCTGGAGGCAAAACACTCTCTCGCACCACGAAGCCAACAGTGCCCTTGGGGCAGCTCGTGCGGATGCCTGCAGAGATGCAATGAATGGAAAGAGGTTGCTGAGCAGTTGTTCTTTCAAAACTTGAGGAATCCAAAACAGGAATTCCCTTTGTTGGTATGCGTCGTCCTTCATGCCCTCGCTCATTCTGTTGGGAAAGCGGAGAGGCACGGCATACCTTTCAAAAAACGGCCCCGAAACTGAGCCTCGTACAAATGACCTTGGCCTTCTTGATTCTCTTGATCATCCACCCGGTTCTCGTCTGTCGATTCTGTGTTGTGGGGTTGACGGTGGTATGGAACTTTCTACCACTACAGCTACTGCACGCCTTCCCCTATCCCTTCCTTACTTTGGGAAGATTCTTTCAGGGTTTTCACCTCTGGAATTACTACTGCTGCTTTGCGAGGCATGAAGTACGTGTTGATGGCCGCGGGGCCGTCGTGATGGATGGAACACGGCAAGGCGTGCACACAGGCGTTAGGAGTCGGGGCGCGGATGGAGGCGACTAGCACAGGCTCGGTTGCTGGCAGCGGGCCCCGACTCCCACTGCGGTAGCTGTTGCCGCTACATTTGCTGCCTTGGTCGACTGTCTCGTTGTCCATTCTGTGTAAGGACCGTAGCGGGTTCGTGAGGTGAGAGCATCGAAAAAGGGTGGGAGGAGATGTGAGCGATTTCCGCGAGAAAACGCTGCTTCCGGCGTCTTCCGTGTGCCCTCCATCCTCACACACGCGTGCCTCACCGCTACTACAACCATGACAGGGACGATGACTATGAGGAGGAGGAAGAGGGACCAATTCCACTGTCTGGCAGAATAATTTGCGCCACCGTCCCAGCAGCGCCCTCATCCAACCCTAGCAAACCTCCTCACACCAAACACCAACCCCCCCATTCACACGCCTCACAGCTAGCCCAACCCTACGCAACCCAAGCATGGCCGAGAACGGCGGAGGCAACGCAATGGGAGAGGTCTACGACCCGTTTGCCCAGCCATACATCCCACCACCCGACCCTGCTGTCGCTGTTGCTGGGGATCATGACCAGGACGACGAGCAGCACTCTGCTACCCACCCGTGGGGCCCGATGAACGACGCTCATTCGCCCGCTGCAGCCGTGCCAACCTCCTACTCCCTCACTTTCCAAGGCGCCCATCGCGAGCGTTCCAAGAGTCCGCCTCGGCCTAGCGGCGTGAGCGGCGCCACGATTGACCACAAAGGCAAGCGGCTTTATGTCGGACAGCTCTCGTTTGATACCACCGATGAGGAACTCCGCGCCATCTTCACAAAAATAGGGTACGTCCACTCATTCAATCTATTTGCCGTTTCTTATCGACTCACTTTCGCCTTTTACCGACCCGGCTTGATAACAGACCTTTGCGTTATTGCAAGATCATGACAGACAAAGGCACCACCAACTCGCGTGGGTTTGGGTTCGTCGGGTTTTCCACCCGCGAGGCGGCGCAAGAAGCCATCGATAGATGGGACAATCAAGAATTTAAGGGAAGACGAATGAAGCTTCGGTTTGCGGAGCCGAAGGCCGGGGAAGGGGATGGAGGAGGTGTTGGAGGAGGTGGAGCAGAGAGGGAGGGAGGAAGGGATAGCCGCGGGGGAAGGGATCGGGACAGGGATCGCGAGAGGGAGAGGGAAAGGGAGAGGGATGGAAGAGGACGGGACGGAGAGAGCTATGATCGTGAGCGTGAATATAGAGACAGGGATCGCGAGTGGGGGGGAGTGCGAGGAGTGAGGGAGAGGTCAAGGGAAAACGATTTGATGGAGAGGGAGAGGGAGCGAGGGAGGGAGGTGCGGCCGAGGTACTCTTGGGAAGAAGAAGAGTACTTCCGCACGATTGCTGAGCGAGAGGCAAGAGAGCGGGGGGGAGGGAGGGAGGGAGGGAGGGAAAGGGGGCTGGGAAGATACCCTCCTCCTTCTTCCGCGTCCTCTTCCGCTTATCCTCCTCTTAGTGCTCGAGGCGCCTACGCCGCGGATATGTTCTATGCTCCTGCAGCTCGACACATCTCCCCTCCTCCTCCTTCCTCTGCTCCTCTTACGCTTCCTGTCCCTCCTCGAGGAGGTGATGGGTGGGAGGGGCGTGATCGAGGACGAGGAGGAAGAGAAAGAGAGCGGGAGGTCTACGATCGCCGTGGGGGGAATAGAGGGGAAGGAGGTGGAGGAGGGGGAGGTAGGGAAGGAAGGCGTTATGAAGAAGAGTATTACCACCATTTGTTGAGTGCGCGAGAAGGAGGAGGAGGTGGAGGAAGGGACGGAGGAAGAGAGAGGGGAAGAGGACGATCTAGGTCGCGTTCTCCTCTCTCCTCCCGACGAGACCCCAACCCTGCAGCCGCTGCTGTCGCTGCTCTTCCTCCTCCTCCACCGTCATCCCAGTTTGTTCGTGACCCGTACGACTACCCACCTTCCTCCCTACCGCTCCCTCCTCATTCTTCCTATCACCACCATCCCTCCTCAACATATCCCCATGCTGCTGCTCCTGCCCTTTACACGGCGTTCTCCTCCTCCGCCCTCGCTTCCGCCTCCTCCTCCTCCTACATCCTTCCACGGGACGACGATTACCGGGGGAGAGGGGGGCGATCTCGGTCGAGGGAGAGGGGCAGGGAGGGAGGGAGGGAGGAATATAGAGGAACACGGGGAGGATACGTTGCCCCTCTGGTGTATGACGCATTTGACAATGGCCGCAGGGAAGGAGGAGGAGGAGGAAGGGAGGGAGAGAGGGAGAGGGATCGGGACGGGAGAGGAGGAGGAGGAGAAAGAAGAGAGGAGGGGCGTTGGTCGGATGCGAGGTATGCCGTTCCCTCCCAGGCTCTTCCTGTGTCTGCGTACGATGGAAGAGGTGGGGGGAGGGAAGGAGGGAGGGGGAGTTTGAATGGTGGTAGGAATGAGCCTCAAGATCCACGCCTTCGTCGCTGAGGAGGTGGGATCGAGGGAGAGGGAGAAGAGTGTCTTCGAGACGGTGTGATGGGGAGGGAAGGTGGTGGACAGGGAAATGCTGGCCAAAGTACGACAGTCAGCTCGCGAAGGAGCGTGTTAGAAATATGTGGCGAGCAAGCAAAAGCAAGGTCGGTTGGGGAGAGGAAATGATTCGGCGACGTGTCTTTGGAGACAGAGGGGAGGGGAGTTGGAAGAGAGCAAAGATTGCGAAGGAGAGGAATACGCATTTAGACAGATAGAGAAAAAGCGCCCGCTCTGCGTTTTTTTTAAACGGTCATACGGCCATGTACTTGTGTTTCCCCTCCTTGTGAAATGGGAAGTGACGACGTGTACCACGACGGCCTTTTCTCCGGCTTGCTGCACAAACACTCGTATACTCTTTATCACCTCCTCTTCCTCCGCCTCTTCTCTTCCCTCTTTTCATCTATTTTTGGTCTTCATATACTTTTCCCTTTTCATATACTTTTCCCATTTCTTCGTCCTCCTATCCTTCTTCCTCCTTTACTTACCCCTCTACGATCTCTTATGTTCCTTCTTCCCGCATCTGTCTAAGGGACAGATAACAAGTCGGAATACTCGTCCTTCGGCCTCTCCTTCTATCCCCCCCCCCCCCTCGTCGTGAGTAGCCCCGCTTGACACATTTTAATCGAGAGTAACCATATTTTCTTCGGTCTTCCAACTTCATCAGTTTGATCCTATATATATACCTCCCTTCCCCTACGCAAACGGCGCCCCCCTCGCAAACGGCCACGGCGTCATTTCCGACGGCAACCGCCATGCCTTCCGCTGCCACAATACCCTCCCTCCCTCCCTTCCTTCCTCCCCTCCATCCACCAACTTCAACGTTCTTCCGCCCGTTAACACTGCGCTCACATTGGCACTCCACGCGTCCCTCCCTCCATCACCCACAAACTTCACCATCGTCTTACTGCTCCAGACAGGGCCTCGGTGGAAGGAGGGATGAAGGCCACGATAAAGGACAAGGTTCCCGTCGGGCTGCATGTGGAGAAAGTAGGGGAAAGGACAGAGAGAGAGCAGGGAGGCTTCTTCGCCTCGAGTGACGGGCAGGCCACAGGAGGACATGATTTGATTGGAGAGGAGGGGGGGACCGCCGGGTTTGAGCATGTAGTGAGGGGATTGTGTCCAGGTGTCGGTGTATAAGGTAAGGGGGGAGGACGACGAGGAGAGGGAGGAAGAGAAAGAGGAGAAGTAGGTGGGGAGGAGGCTGGCGGTACTGGTGGAAGGGAGGGAAGGCGGAGAGGGAGGGGAGGGAGAGAATGCGTCCGCAGCGTGTGCCGGAAGGATGGTCGATGCAGTAGGCGCAGCAGCAGAAGCAGCATCAGCAGCTGATGGTATCGTGGGTGTTATGCCTCCTCTTCCTCTTCCTCCTTCTTTTCCTCCTCCTTTCCCCCCTTCTCCTGCTGCTGCTGCCGCTGCTGTTGTTGCGACAATAGAGGCAGGAGGAGAAAGAGGAGGAGAAAGAGAAGGAAGGGAGGGGAAGGCAGGGCCTCCGAGGAGGGCGAGGCAAGCGACCAAAGCCAACATGACTACCACCACACCAAAAAGATGAGGACGGTTCCAAAAATGGACCCACAGCATGTCTTCAAGCGACGCCTCCTCCTCCTCTTCCTCCACCACCACCTCTTCGTCCATCCCGCATTCCCCCTTGACGTTGCGTTTCTTCTTCTCCTCCTTCTTTGCCACCAGGTGCACTGTCGTCTCCTCATGCTCCTTCGCTGTGCTTGTCTGCACTTGCGGGACGAGGGAAGGGGGTCCGTCCTCCTCCTCCTCGTTCCCCGCCGTAAACAGAGCAGCGGCAGCAGCGGCGGGAGCAGCAGCAGCAGACACCTTCCCTTCCCCATCCTCATCGATGGACGAGGCAAAAGAAGGAAGGAAGGGAAGGAGGGAGGGAAGGCGGGAGGGAGCAATGGGCGACGCGCTCTCCTCCATCATATTCGCCGCCGTTGCCTTGGCCCGTGCAGGCGTCAGGGGCCCCTGTCGCTGCTCCTCCGCCTCCTCTTCCTTTTTCTTCTCCTGTCCCCACGTTTTGCTGCTACTGTCGTCCCTTCTCCTTCCCTCCTTCCCTCCCTCCTCCTCCTCTTCCTCTTCCTCCTCCTCTTCCTCCACCTCCTCTCCCCCCCCCTGCGACGACGGCTGCCCTGGAGACGTCAGTCGTTCCTCCCACTCTTTTTCCTCCTCCTCCTCCTCCCGCTGTTGCTCGTCCTCCTCCTGCCCTTGCTCCTCATTCGCTTCCACAGCTTTCAATTTCCCCTCCCCTTCTTTGACACCCTCCTCCTCGTATTGCTCTCGCGCATGTTGGAATGGAAGCAGCTCGTCCCTCTCCTTCACGACTGCCTCCAAACGCTCCTCCACCTCCGTCACTCTCTTCATACACTCTGTCATCTCATGATGTTTCTCCGCTACCTCCGTCTTCAACATCGCCACCTCCCCCTCCTTCTCCCTCAGCGCCTGCTCACACACCAAGAACTCACTCCGTTCCTTCACCAACTTTTCCAACCTCCTCTCTGCTTTCTCCACCCTCCTCACGCACTCCTCCAGCTTTTCATCCTTTTCTCTTACTTCTTCCCCTCTTGCCTTACCCGTACAGAGAAGCTCGTCCCTCTCTTTCACTGTCCTTTCTAATTCCACCTCCAACGCCGACGTCTTCTCTTGGTACGCCGCCAGCTGTCCCTTTATCTCCCTCATCTCCTCCGTCAAGGCCCCTTCCGTCTCCAAAAGCTCGTCCCTCTCTTTCACTGTCCTTTCTAATTCCACCTCCAACGCCGACGTCTTCTCTTGGTACGCCGCCAGCTGTCCCTT